>CEQC01035068.1_pt1 | contig 13152 bp, 13 predicted proteins | sample 531021 | NCBI WGS metagenome assembly CEQC01 (sample SAMEA2621213, study PRJEB7988) | marine metagenome | biome: marine biome (ENVO:00000447); feature: surface water layer (ENVO:00002042); material: "saline water (ENVO:00002010), including plankton (ENVO:xxxxxxxx)" | depth 5 m
GGCTTGCGGTCATCATTTCGTCGATCGCACCCAAAGAGCCCGGCACTGTTTCAATAAAATCTCAGGGCGTATGGCACCGATTTTGCATTTTATCCACACGGGGAGGGTAATTTTCGTCTGGAGAAAATGGACATGTCCGATACGACACATTCGCCCGCCGAGGGGAATACGCTTTTCCCGCTCGTGCTTTCCATCGTGGCCGCCGCGGCAACCGGGGTGCTGTGGGCTTACGCCAATCCGATCCAGCTCGTTCCGGGCGTGATCCAATGGCGCATCTTTGCATTTCTGCCGCCACTCGTGGGGATTCTGCTCGGCTGGCGTTCGGGTTTCATCTGCGGCTATCTCGGCACAATCGTCTGGTCGCTGCTCGCCGGCACCTTCATTCCGGCCCATTCGCTGATCGTCGACGGCATCATGGTCGGCCTGACCGGTCTTGTTCCGGGGCTCCTGTTTGATCCGGCCAAAACCGTCATGGACCGAACGACCTTGCTCAAGATTGCAGCAACCTGCCTCATCGTTGGCCTGGTGATGGTCGTTGCCGTCTCCGCAAGCCTCGCCTATCTCGGCATCTTCCCGTTCTGGTGGGCGGTGATGTATCTCGGTCTCTCGGATATCGTTCCGATGCTGATCGGTACGCCGCTCCTCGTCATTCCGGCGATCAAGATCCTGAAGAGCGCCCATCCGGCCGGCTTCAAGCGGTTCTGATCAGGCCTTATTCAGTGCTTGAACTCAACAATGTGACTGTGGGCTTCGGCGGCACCTCCGTGCTCGCCGAAGTCTCGCTTTTGGCGCCGGAAGGCCGCTGGCTTCTCGTCTGCGGGGCGGCCGGAAGCGGCAAGTCGACGCTTATGATGACGGCTGCCGGCGTTGTTCCGCGGCTGATACCTGCCGCGCCTTTCTCGGGCTCGGTGAGCCTGTCCGGGCAATCTCTCTCGTCGATTTCGAACGACGAGCTTTTCACCCGCGTCGGCATCGTCATGCAGAATGTCGAAGACCAGATGTGGGACCTCGGCGTCGAGGATCTGATCGCCATGGCGCTGGAAAACCGGGGTCATCCAAAGGCGGCAATCCGGGCGCGCCTGGAAACCATCATCCGGCAGTTTCATATCGAGCGCCTTCTCGGCCGCCGGGTTCTCAGCCTGTCAGGCGGCGAGCGCCGCATGGTTGCCATCGCCGCAGCGATTGCCGCCGAGCCCGAGGTTCTGGTTCTCGACGAGCCGACCACCGGTCTCGATCCCGAGGCACGGCAGCGCCTGGTTTCTATCCTGTCGGGTCTGCGCGGGAAGGTGCCGATGCTGATCGTGTCCGAGCAGGATCCGGCCTCCGTTGCCGAGATCACTGACGACGTGGCGCTCATCAAGCACGGTCGCCTCACTGCACCAAGGCCGCTTGCCGAGATCTTCGAGAAATCCGTGCCATGGCTCGAGGCCGGCATACTGCCGCCGACCCGCCGGACCTCAGCACCATCTCACGCTGAAGAAGAGGAGGGGAGAGAAGTGCTGGCCGTGCGCGGAATCAAGACAAAACTCTGCCGCCTCGACGGCACACCTGTTCTGTCGGATGCCAGCCTGACGATCCGCAGTGGCGAGACCGTGGCGCTCGTCGGACGCAACGGCGCGGGCAAGACCACGCTCTTCCAGGCGATCCTCGGTCTCACCGGAATCGAAGCGGGATCGATTGCCATTGACGGAAAACATGCCGACGACTGGACACCGGCCCGCCGCGCCCGCCAGATTGCCTACCTACCGCAGAACATGCGACGGATCCTGTTCAACATGACCGCGCGTGAGGAAGTGCTCTTCGCCATCACCGCTGGTGGCCCGGAAAGCGATGGTGACGGCGAAAGGGCCGATGCGGCTCTCAGCCGTTACGGTCTGTCCGATCTCGCCGAGGCGAACCCGTTTGCGCTCTCGTCGCGCCAGCAGGCCCTTCTGGGTCTTGCCTGCGCGGAAGCTGCCGGGAGCCTTCTCGCCATTCTCGATGAACCGCTCCTGGCGCGTGATCTCAACGGCCGCCGCCTGCTCGAACAGTTCCGCGACCGCGCTATCGCCGAGGGCAGGGCGATCCTTCTGATCACCCATGATCTCGAACTCGTCGACGATATCGCCACGCGCGCGCTTTTGCTCGATGACGGCGTAATCGCCCATGAGGGTGCGACGGCTGACCTCTGGACAAGTCCGGCCTACCGGCAACTCGGCTGGCCGGGACCCCGTGCTGCCGCCGAAGGGGAGGTGTCCGATGCGCATTCATGACGTCAATTTCTTCGTCAAGCTCGGCGGCGCGCTGGCGCTGACGATCCTGGCCTGGATCTTCACGGACTGGCGCTACGGGCTGCCGCTCACTGCGGTGACGCTTCTGGCCCTGTTTCTGGCGAAGGTGCCGGGCCTGCGCGGCTATCTCAAGGGCGCCTCGCTGCTGGTTCTTCTGGTGGTCGCGAGCTGGATGCTCAACCTGCTGATCCAGGGCGAAACCCCGCTCGACGCGCTCGCAATTGCCGTCGGCATGGCGCTCAGGCTGGTCACCACGACGGCGGCGTTTTTCTTCGTCATGGAGACTTCGACACCCGGTGCCATCCTTGCGGCCTCCACCGCGGCGCGCCTGCCGCCGGTCGTCACGCTCGTGCTTTCGCTCACCTTCGGCATCATTCCGATGCTGCGGGACGACTTCGAGCGCATCGCCGACGCCCAGCGTGCCCGCGGCATGGAGATCGACGATGTCGGATTCTTCACCCGCCTCCGCTTCGCACTCGCCCGCGGCGTGCCGCTGCTCGTGCAAGCGGTACGCATGGCCCACTCAATCTCGCTGTCGCTGTCCATCTCCGGCTACGACATGCGCCGCCGCAGAACCACCTGGCGCAATGTCGGCCTGATGGTCGAACCGCGGCTTCCCATTACGAAAGGAACTCCCCATGACTGATACCTGCGTGACCGACCAGAGCTATGCGGTCGATGTTGCCGGCCACACGATCGATCTCCCGATCGTCGCCATCAAGCCGGATTTTGCCATTTCTCTCATGATGATCATCGATCTGGGCGTGAAATTCGGCGAGCATGTCGGCAAGAAACTCGCCGAACAACTGGCGTCGCTGAAGCCCGACGTGGTGGTGGGGGCCGCGACCCTCGGCATTCCTGTCGCCATCGAAGTCAGCCGTTCGCTCGGTCTCGACGATTACGTGATCCTGCAGAAATCGCCGAAAATCCATCTCGGCGACGCGCTCACCCAGACGATTACCTCCATTACCTCCAAGGGCGAGCAGCGTCTGCTTCTCGACCGCCGCGCGGTCCCGCTTCTGAAGGGCAAACGCGTGGTCGTGGTCGATGACGTGATCGCCTCGGGCTCGTCCATCAAGGGCTCGGTCGATATCGTCCGCAAGGCCGGCGGCGATGTCGTCGGTATCGGCGTAGTTCTGACCGAAGCCAAGGAGTGGATGGAGCCGATGGGCGAGGACGCCAAGCTCATCAAGAGCCTCGCGCACATCCCGCAATTCACCCAGAAAGACGGCACATGGAAGCCGATCCCGGAGACGCTGCTCTAGGGGATAGTCTTGAAAAGGGCGGGTTCGCACTGGGCGAGCTCGCCCCAATCCTCGATGCGCGACACGCCGCTGCTGTCTAGGTCGTGGCCGCGCAGATGTTTTCCGCCGATATAGTGATAGCAACGCATGCCGGCGCGCTTTGCGGCCTCGATCCCGGGCGCCGAATCCTCGATCACGAGGCATCTTTCCGGGGCGACACCCATGCGTTCCGCCGCGAGTAGAAAGAGATCCGGCGCGGGTTTGCCATTCTCGACCAGTGAGGCAGTGAAGGTGTGATCGCCGAAATGGCGGTCGAGGCCGGTGATCTCCATCGACCGTCGCAGTCGCCGCGGCGTTGAGCTCGTCGCCACGCACGACGCCACACTCAGCTTCCCGAGCACGGCCTCGATGCCCGGCGTGGTCTCGAGTTCTGTCTCGAAGGCCTTGAGCAGTTCGCTGCGGTAGCCTTCCTCGAAGTCCTCACCCAGCGACAGCCCGTAATTGATGCGGATGTCGGCGACGACCTTGGGCCAGCTGCGGCCCAGGAAATTGGCCTGGAAATGGGCGATGTCAACGTGCACTCCGACGGTTTTGAGGAGTTGCAGAAGCACGCGTGCCGAAATGATCTCGCTGTCGATGAGGACACCGTCGCAGTCGAAGATTACCAGCTCTATCGGGGGCGTCGGGCTTGCCATGGGACGGCGAACAATCTCTCTCCTAGACCGTCCCCGATCTCGCGAAAGGGCAGGGCGGCTCCGACCTGTTCTTGCCGGTTCGTCCGCCCTGTTGTCAATCGGCCTGTCAGGTCCTGAGCACCCGGTAGATCGCCGGGATGACGAGCACGGTCAGAAGCGTCGAGGAGGCGAGCCCGAAGAGAAGCGAGATCGCCAGTCCCTGGAAGATCGGATCGGTGAGGATCACTCCGGCACCTATCATGGCGGCGAGAGCTGTCAGAAAAATCGGCTTGAATCGGATGGCGCCTGCCTCGATCAGGATCTCCGTCATGCTCCGGCCTTCATGGTCGGCATGGCGGATGAAGTCGACGAGAAGGATCGAATTGCGCACGATGATGCCCGCAAGCGCGATGAAGCCGATCATCGAGGTGGCCGAAAACGGCGCGCCGAACAGCCAGTGGCCGACCAGAATACCGATGAACGTCAACGGGATCGGTGTCAGGATGACGAGCGGCACCTTGAACGAACCGAACTGCGCGACCACGAGGATGTAGATGCCGAGAAGGGCAACGCCGAAGGCGGCGCCCATGTCGCGGAACGTCACCCAGGTGACCTCCCATTCGCCGTCCCACAGGAGCACCGGAGCGCTCTCGTCAGCGGGCTGACCGTGCAGCTTGATCTCGGGTTTTTCGAGCCCCGTCCAGTCCTGCGCGTCAATAGCGTCCTGAACGGCGAGCATGCCGTAGAGCGGTGCTTCATAGTCGCCTGCCAGTTCGGCCATCACCATCTCCGCCGGTCGCCCGTTGTGCCGAAAGATCGGGAAGGAGGCGCGCTCATCAGTGACGTGGACGACGTCACCCAGTTCCACGACGCCACGCCCGCCGGGCAGGACATTTGCCGGGATAGGGGTGGTCAGAAAGTCCTCGTCCATCACCCGCTCACTCTTGACGCGCTCGAGCCGGATGGTGATTGGTTGGCGCCCGCCGCCGCGGTGCGAATAGCCAACGGTCCGCCCCTGGTTAAGGATTGCGATCGTGTCGAACACGTCGCCTTCCTCGACCTTGTAGAACTCGGCATCATCCGTGGAGATGGTGGCGCGCAGGCGTCGGGCCGGCTGTCCCCACGAATTGTCGGTATCGACGATGAAGGGCACCGAGTGAAAGGCGGTCTCCACCTTTTCTGCAACAGCGCGTCGCGTTTCGGGGTCGGGACCGTAGATTTCGGCCAGAAGCGTTGCCATGACCGGCGGGCCGGGCGGTGGCTCGACGACCTTGAAGACGGTGCCGTCGGGGACCGGTATGTCGGCAAGACGCGCACGTATATCGAGCGCAATCTCGTGGCTGGTCCGGTCGCGCGCATCCTTCGGGGCGAGATTGAGCGCCACATCGCCGACAAAACTGTCGGTGCGAAAGAAGGAATGGCGCACCAGCCCGTTGAAGTTGAAAGGCGCAGCGGTGCCTGCGTGTGTCTGCGCCGAGAGAACCTCGTCGAGTTGCATCACCCGGTTTGCGACCGCCTGAAGTACCGCGTCGGTGGCTTCAACCGACGTGCCTTCCGGCATGTCGACGGTGACCTGCAACTCCGATTTGTTGTCGAAGGGAAGCAGCTTCACCGTCACGTGCTTGGTGTAGAACAGGCTGAGCGATCCGAGCGTCAGGATGCCAACGACGATCAGAAAGATCCAGGCGCGCGCCTTGGTGGCGAGTATGGGAGTGGCCACCGCGCGGTAGGCCCGGCCCAGCGCACCGCCCGCATGAGCGCCGTCATCTCCATCGCTGTGGTGCAGCTCCGCCTTGCCGGCGACCTTGAGCATCAGCCACGGGGTGACCATGACGGCGACGAAGAACGAAAACACCATCGCCGCCGAGGCATTGGCCGGGATCGGGCTCATATAGGGGCCCATCATGCCCGAAACGAACAGCATCGGCAGCAGCGCTGCGACCACAGTGAGGGTGGCGACAATCGTCGGGTTGCCGACTTCCGCCACGGCCTCGATGGCCGCCTGCTGCCGGTCCTGGCCATTTTTCATGCCCCAGTGTCGTGCGATGTTCTCGATGACCACGATCGCGTCGTCGACAAGAATCCCGATCGAGAAAATGAGCGCAAAAAGGGAAACGCGGTTGAGGGTGTAGCCCATCACCCGCGAGGCAAAGAGCGTGAGCAGGATCGTGACGGGAATGACGACGGCCACCACCAGAGCTTCGCGCCAGCCGATCGCGATCCAGACGAGCGCGATGATCGAAACCGTCGCCAGGCCGAGGTGATAGAGCAGCTCGTTCGCTTTCTCGTTCGCCGTCTCGCCATAGTCGCGGGTGATTTCCACCGACATCGAGTCCGGTATCAGCCGTCCTTCAAGGGCCACGACCCGCTCAAGCACGTTGTCCGCAACGCTGACCGCGTTGGAGCCGGCCCGCTTGGCAAGTGCGATGGTGACGGCGGGGACGCGCACCACTGCGCCGTCCTCCCGGCGGATGGTCGAAACGATATGTTCGGAACTGTCTGGCGTCAGCTCGATCGAGGCCACGTCCCGAACGTAGACCGGACGGCCGTCCCGGGTGGTGATCAGCAGATTGCCTATCTCAGCAGGGGCGAACAGCGTCTCGCCCGCCATCAGTTCGATCTGGTCGCCGTCGTCGCGTAACTGGCCGGCCGGGAAGGCGCGGTTGGCGCCGGTGACCTTCTGCGCCAGTTGCTGCAGCGTCACGCCGTACTGCGCAAGCTGCTTCGGATCGGGCGAGATGCGGATGATCTCGTCGGTTTCGCCCACCAGATAGGTCAGCCCGACATCGTCGATCTTGGCGAGTTCGGTCCGAAGCTCCCGCGCCACGCGCGAAATGTCGGCGGCCGTTACCTGTGTGTCGGACGCTGATTTCGGAGTCAGGGTCAGCGTGACGATGGCGACATCGTCGATGCCGCGCCCGACGATCAGCGGTTCGGGAATGCCGACCGGGATGCGGTCGAGATTGGCGCGCACCTTGTCGTGAACGCGCAGCACTGCCGAATCGGCCTCCGTTCCGACGATGAAGCGCGCGGTGACCAGAACCTTGTTGTCATAGGTCTGCGAATAGACGTGCTCGACGTCGTTGATGCCCTTGACGATGGTCTCGAGTGGTTCGGTGATCAGCTTTTCGGCATCCGCGGCATTCAAGCCGTCGGCGCGAACCTGGATGTCGACCATCGGAACCGAGATCTGCGGCTCTTCCTCTCGCGGCAGCGTCATCAGCGCCACCAGGCCGAAGGCAAAGGCGGCGATGAGAAACAGCGGCGTCAGCGGCGATTTGATAAAGGCGCGGGTCAGCGCACCGGCAATCCCGAGGCCGGGCTTTTTCGGACCATTGGAGGTATTCATGGCACGATCACCCGGTCCCCTGCGGCGAGACCGCTGAGGATTTCCACGAGATCGCCCTGATTCTTGTCGGCAGACTCGACCGGTCCGCCGGTGACCACCACGCGTTCGGCTGCGCCTGTGCCGGTTTCCACCGTCACGAAGTCGAGCCCGTTGCGGGTGGAGATGGCCGGTTGCGGTATGGCTAGGGCCTTCCGGTCGCCCACGGGCACTTCCACCAGCACGCGCGCATCGACGAACTGGGTGTCCAGTGCCTCGACCTCGACATCAGCGGTTACGCGGCCGCCTTCGATTTGCGGATAGATCTTGGCAAGTGTTCCTGAGGTCTGGCCACCATCTGTCGAGATGCGAATTTCTGCCCCCTCGGCCAGCATCGGCGCCAGTCGTTCGGGCAAGGCGAGCCGCAGGAAGAAGCCGCCACCGCCGATTGTCGCCACGGCTTCACCGGGCATGATCACGGCACCAGGTGTGACCGGAACGGTGAGGACCTTGCCTGCGACCGGCGCCAGTATCTCGCCCTCGTTCTGCTGCTGCTCGAGCACCGCACGATTGGCCTTGGTCGAAGCGATCTGGTTGCGCAGGACGTCGGATTGGGTGGAAAGCTGATCGAGCCGCTGGCGTGTGACCACACCCTGCGCCATCAGCTTCTGCGCGCGTTCGAGCTCGGTGTCGGCGGTCTTGAGCTGGGACTCGAATGCGGCGAGCTGGGCATCGAGAGCGTCGATCTGGAAGTTGATCTTGTCGTCGCGCACGAGCCCGATCGTCTGGCCTTCCTCGACCGCATCGCCCTCGGTGACGGTAAGTTCAACCACAACGCCGCCGATACGGGCCCGGGCAGGGGCCACATCGCGTGTTTCGACGCTGCCGTAAACGGCCTTCCATTCCGTCACTTTCACTGGGGAGAGCGTGAGTGTTTCCGCAAGCGCCGGGCCTGTGCAGAACACGCTGCCTGCGTAAAGAGAAAGTCCCGCCAGCAGAACGGGTGCGAAACGTGCTGTCATATCATCCAACCCCGGGCGGACTCCGCAGAGCCGCTTGCCACCAACATTGCGCCGATTCTCAATATCAACGTGCGTTTATATTGATGTAGATGTATATGCAACGTCTGATATTCAATGCCTTGGTCTTGTGGGTCGTCAGGCCGCCCCAAAACCAAAATCCCGGCCATTCAATGCTGGCCGGGTGAGGTTGCCTTGGCAAGCCCATCCCTCACGCCTGATATCAGCGAGTGAATGTCCGGGCTTTGAAACTGGGATTGGACCGGGCCCCATGGAGGCAGTGCCGGAATTGATTCAGGCCATCCGTCAGGCCGGTGTGCCGGCCTCGTCGATCTGCGCGCCCGGCTGGTGCGATTCGATCATTGCATCAGCCATCAGTACGCGCAGCTGGCCCATCGGCTTGCCGCAACCGGAGCAGTTGACGATCTCGAACTCGGGAATATTGCCGACGATCGTATTACGCTTCTGGCAGCCGTGGCACGAAACGGTAAGTGCGGAGTATTCGTATTCAGACATGTGCTCGCCTCCTGACGGCGGTGGGAGCGAAACCGAAGTTGCGGCTCTTGAAATGCGTATATTAATATTTCTGCGAGTATCAGTGTATCAGCTTTCCACCCCCTTGGATATAGCGGGCCGGAGCCCGCGATTGGCACGAAGATACAGCTAGAAAGCCTTGCCGCGCGCGGTTACCGGCCAGATGGTTTCCACCTTGCCATGGCGCATACCCACGTACCAGTCGTGGAGATTGCAGGTGGGGTCGCAATGACCCGGAATGAGGCGCAACCGGTCGCCGACCACAAGATGTCCGTATGGATCGGTGAGCGTTCCGTGTTCATCCGAGGCGGATACGTAGACGACGTCGTCGCGATCGCAGACTTCGGGCAGGCCGCTGTCGACCGATTGCACCTTGAGCCCTGCATCGCAAACTGCGCGCCCGGCCCGCGAGGTGCTCATCACGCTGGTCAGAAGGAACAGTGCCTGCTCGAAATCCTGACAGCGCCTGCCGTTCTCGTCCTCGATGCGTGCATAGTCGACGTCCATGAAGGCGTAGGATCCGCATTGCAGTTCAGTATAGAGTCGGGAGCCTGCCTCGAAGGCATAGCTTCCGGTTCCGCCACCTGTAACGGTTGCGCATTTGATGCCGTTGACCATGAGCATCTCGACGGCCGCATTGGCATGCTGGATTGACTTGACGGCTGCCGCGCGCCGGTCGTCGTAGTCGACGATGTGTTGCATCATGCCGTGATAAGCCTGGATGCCGCCAAATGTCAGATGGTCCGCAGCGATGACAGCGCGGGCAAGTTCGAGAAGCCCGGTCAGCGTGGTAACCCCGCAGCGCCGACCTCCGGTCTCGAACTCGACCAGACAGGCGATCTTTGTCTCATGTCGAGCCGCTGCCTCTTCGAGCTGGGACACTGCTTCCAGATCATCGACACAGACGGAGATCTTCGCGCCCCCGGCGCAGAGGCGCGCAAGCCGGTCGATCATCAGCGGATTGCGGATTTCATTGGAAATCAGGACGTCCGTGATGCCCGCCCGCACGAAGGCTTCCGCCTCGCTCACTTTCTGGCAGCAAATTCCGGTCGCGCCGCCAATTTCCATCTGCAGGCGCGCGATGTCGGCAGACTTGTGCATCTTGCCGTGCGGTCGCAGCTTCACGCCGCTCTTACGGGCGAATTCACCCATCTTTTTCAGATTTGTTTCCAGGCTGTCGAGATCGATCACGAGGCATGGCGTGACGATCTCCTCCTGACGCATGCCCGGCAAGGCCGGAATGTCGTAGCCGACGGTCAGTCCATCTAGAAATTTGTCAATTTTCATGCCGGGGCCTCCGAAGCCGGATTCCCTGCTCAAACGCAATATTCGCTGGGTTTTGCGCACTATGCGCCCTTTTCCTGCGCCATGCAAAGTCGTGTGCTTTGGGGAGGCTGTGACCAATTGTACCAAAACCCGCGTGAGGGGGCTTGATGAACGGAAACTGGGGAGCTATACGGACGCCGCTGGATCGGAGCGTAGCGCAGCCTGGTAGCGCACCTCGTTCGGGACGAGGGGGTCGGAGGTTCGAATCCTCTCGCTCCGACCAGCCAGCAAAACCCGCTACGGCGGGTTTTTTCGTTTTCACCGACTGTTCATCGGCATTTCCAGTCGGACACCACCGCTTGTGCATTGAAGTCTCGCATCGGGATTGCAGCACAACTGAAACGAATGGCGTGTCATGCTGTTCCGTCTCGCAAGCAGTTTGTTTGTGGTCGGGTGTGTCGCCTCAGTGACGACACGAGTGAGCAAAGAGGTGGGATCTCCTTGATCGGCAAGCATCAAGAGACGCATATCATCCCATAAGCAGGGCAAAAACCCCGATCAAACATGCAATGGCGACGCTGGCGACGATCAGCGCGCGTTTGATCCGGCGCTCCGCCATGATGTCGGCTTGATGGCTGGGAACCGCCGGAAAGACTTGAGGCATCCGGCGGCCGAATTCTCGTCTTATCCAGGCAATCATTGCCTGCCTCCCTTGGTTTACTCTGTCACGTCGGAGGGAATGTGCGTGTCAACGCCCGACAGAATGATCCCGTCGGTCACGTTCTTGACACCCGGCACGGCAAGCGCCACGCGAATGAGATTGGCCTTGTCAGCGTCCGAATCCACACGGCCCGACAATTCGGCGATACCCTTGTGAACGGTGATCGTGACGTCACGGCCGTCAAGATCATTTGCTTCATAGGCAAGGGCGATCTGTTCGCCGATCGCATCATCCTCAATGATCGCATCCTCGTCCTCGGGGAAAACGGAGGGCCCGCCCGAGCTTTCAATCGCGGTGTTGGCGGAGATTTCGGCGCCCGGAACCTCGGCCTCGTCGAAATTGCTTTCGGAGTTGCCGTAGCCGATATTGGCAGCCTTCTTTTCGCCGTCCTCGTCGGAATAGGGCCAGCCCTCGTCAATCTCGCGGGCCTCATAATCGCGATAGTCTTCTTCCCGGGACAGGGCGGAGGGGTCGCGTTTCGGTCTTGCCATGATCAGGCTCCTTATTGTTCTTGACTGGAACAACGAATGGCTGCCGATTTGGTTCGACGGAGACACCTTAATTTGGTGCGGTCAGATGTCTCCAGGCCGGTAGATGTACAGGCCCGTCTGGCGCCCGTCGCCGAGTTCGATGATCCGCTCGGGCTCGACATCGGTGACCTTGAAACTGTTGGAGACGAGCAGCGCGCCCGGCTTCATCTCGGCTTTCGCCTTGGCGTAGAGCTTGCCCATGGGGGCAGGGGAAAGGAAGCAGTAGACGATATCGTAGCGGCTGAGGTCCTCCTTCCACAGGCTCCGGTAAGCCACTGTGGCGACTCCTTTTCCCCGGAGCGGCAATAGTCTCAACCAGGCGAGCGCGAAGACCAGCGGCGCCGTCTCCACACCCGTCACAGCGAGCTGAGGATGGCGGCGTTTGAGCGAGCTGATGACGCCGCCGGTGCCGCAGCCAAGATCGATAAAGGAGCGGGCACCGGATTCCGTGACAAGCCGACCGAGCGCATCGCGGGTCTTGCGGTTCGTCAGATAGAGAGGGACTTGTTCCGACGGGGCGTTCCAGGACACAAGCGCAATTGCAGCGAAGGCCAGAAGATAGATCCAGGCCGGAGCGGCGCTTCCGTAAACGAGCCCCAGTGGAAGCAGAAGCTGCACCGGCAGCCAGATAAGACGAAGACGCAGCAATAGCCCGATCAGGGATGCGCCGATTGCCTGAGCCGCCACGAGGGCTGCAATACTGGTGGAAGGAACAAGGGATAATCGGGCGGCGCCAATCAGCAGGGCGAACATCAGCCCCTGCGAAACTGCCACCTTCAGCCAGTCGAGAATTTGTCTTTGCCACCGTCCCATGAAACGTCTTTAGAGCAATTTCGAATTTGCCGGAATCGGCAAAAACGAAATGCGTAAATGTACTCAGTCGCCTGTCGAACCTATCCGTTTACGCGTAAACGCGAAACGGCCTGGCGACGGATGGAAACAAAAGCGACACCGTGCTCATGGAACGTGGAAAAGAAAAAGCCCCGGTCGTCCGGGGCTTCGGGTAGCTGAGGCGGCGATGACGCCGGCTCGTAATGTGAGCATCGTCCTCTGGTTTCGGAGGGCGCGTCCTGGGATTAGCCCTCGTCGTGCTTGTTCTTGCCGCGGCCCGGCTCACCGGCATGTCCGCTCGAAGTGACGGCAACCGGGTCGCTGGCCGGGAAGGTGTCTTCCAGACCTTCGTCCAGTTCGTCCTCATCGTCTTCGCGCTCTTTCATGGTCTTGAGCTCTTCGCGGGCGGCGGTTTCGGCCATCTCGCGGGTCGAATAGACAGGTGAGTGTCGGTTGTCGATCACGAAGCTGTAACCGTTAAGACGCTGTTCAATTTCAAAATTCTCTTTGGTCATGACAATACTCCCGTTTTGAAGCGAAACGCGTGCGAGCCGGAACCGTTCCGTGATTTGGGTTCGGTTGCGCGCCAGTTGCCCGAATGTCACAGCCGGCGGGAATGGTGGCGTTCAACAGCCGATTTCCCGGCGCATTTGCAGACTGGAAACCATTTTTGCCTCACATTGCGCCCGCGACGAAAAATTGCATGCACTGTGGGATACCCTTCATGATCAAGCCGCT
>CEQC01021866.1_pt1 | contig 12985 bp, 12 predicted proteins | sample 531021 | NCBI WGS metagenome assembly CEQC01 (sample SAMEA2621213, study PRJEB7988) | marine metagenome | biome: marine biome (ENVO:00000447); feature: surface water layer (ENVO:00002042); material: "saline water (ENVO:00002010), including plankton (ENVO:xxxxxxxx)" | depth 5 m
ACGCGGCTCCGGCAACGGAGCCGTAGCGTCGCCATCAACGATCGCCTCGGCACGCGGCGCAGGTTCCGGCAAGGGAACGGAGGCGGCGTGAGAGGTGCCCGCACTGGCATAAAGCAGGCCGAGGGCGAGGACGGACAGGCTTGTCTTGGGGAAATAAGTCACTGGGCACGTTTCCGGGCGATTAGCATCACCTGATGGAAACGCGGTCAGCAGAGTAGCGGTTCCCCCGACAGCAGTCGGGAGAACCGATATGCCGGATCAGCTGGAGGCGGAACGTTCAGCCTCCGTCGCCTCGATCGCCTTCTCAAGATAGGAATCGCGATCATAGACGTCGGCGTAATATTTCACCTTCTCGCCCGGCTCGGCCCAGGCGGTGAAGTACGAGACATGAACCGGGATGTCGCCGGATACCGGCAGCGCCTTGTTCTTGCCCTGGGCGATTTCTCGACCGACTTCCTCGACGCTCACACCAAGCACACGTGAAGCCATACCGCGCGGATCCTGCAGGCGCACGCAGCCATGGCTGAAAGCCCGCATGTCCCTGCTGAACAGCGATTTCGACGGCGTGTCGTGCATGTAGATGGCGTGCGAGTTGGGGAACAGGATCTTGAGCTCGCCAAGTGCGTTGTCGTCGCCCGGGGGCTGGCGCACGCCCACGGCTCCACGTCCGACCGAATGCCAGTTCACCCCGCTCGATGACACTGCGCGGCCGTTATAGGTCACCTGATAACCCAGACGATCCAGATAGGACGGGTCGCGCCTGAGCTTGGGCAGCATCTCGTTGATGATGATCGACTGCGGAACGCCCCAATAGGGGTTCACTTCCACTGTCTCGATCTTGTCATCGAAGAAATAGGTCTGGTTCGACTTCTTGCCGACCACCGTGCGGGTGGTGAATTCCGGCTTCCCGTCTTCGTAATAGGTCGCGGTGAAAGCCGGCTGGTTGATGAAAACCCGGCGGCTTTCCAGTACACCCGGCAGCCAGCGCGCACGCTCCATCGAGAGTTTCACCTTCTCGATCTTGGCGGCATTGGTTTCGCCCACCAGCGCGCGAACAGTGCGCGGTCCCACGACGCCGTCGCTCGCGAGCCCGGCCTCCTTCTGGAAGCCTTTCACCAGAGCCACGATATCCGGGTCATATTCCTCGTTATCGATGTAGCTGGCAAGCAGCAGTGCGTTCTCCGACTTCAGTTCGTCGGAGGCCTTCTCCTCGATGGCGCGGACGAGGTTCTTCGTTTCCGGGCTCGACTGGCCGGGCTTCAGGAGAAGATCCTTCGGCAGCTCGATCGTCTTTTGCTGATCGGCCTGTTCGAGGTGCTTGAGCTCGTCAACGAAAGCGGCGAAATGCTGGCCCTGCGGATTGTAACCGTAAAGGGCCGCACCGGCGTCGTCCGAATTGGAAATGGCCTTCAACGCGGCGACCACATCCGGCGTCTTGCGTTTGAAGTCGTGATAACCGGAGATGCGATTGGGATCGACGCGACCGCGGGTGGCATCGAGGACGTAATCGGCAACGGCGGCGGAAAGCTGCATCTCGAAGCGCATCAGCTCCTGCTGGCGCGCGGCCCCGTTTGTCACGTCATAACCGTCTTCCGGAACTTTGACGCTGTAATCGGATGCCTTGAGGCCCACGCCGTCGGCATCCTCGAGCACGGTGAGAACCGAGCGAGCAGCCGAATTGATGCTGGAACCGGAAACCCACAGATAGCCGGGATCCGAGGAGTAGAGCTCGACGACCGCCTTGGCCGCTTCCGGAAGTGCCTTGATCTTGAGTTCGGCAAGGGCGGGCCGGCCCTCTTCGAAAGCATTCATGCCGAGCGGGGGAAGGCTCATCCCGTCACTGGTCGCGCCGGTGACCACGGGGTCGCTGATGGCGCCGAAATTGACCGCAACCAGACGGTCGGGCTGATATGTCTTGTAGGTGGGACCGCTGATGCGAGCCACCGGCTTTGAGGACGTTTGAGGCGCCGGCGCACTGGCGCTGCGGCGCTCTTCCCTCTTCCGGCCGAAACCAAATCCTCGCCGGCTGTCGCTTGAATTGTTGCCGAGATTACGAATGCGTTTGACCGCTGCACTGTTCTGGTTGTCCAGTGCACCCGCCTGGGCAAATTGCGGAGCAATATAGCTCTCTCCGGCTCCAGCCATCAGAGCGATGAGTGCCACGCACAGCCCATGTTTCAATGCCATATTGCTGATACCTTTCGCCGATTCCCGGCTATCTCAATGATTTGCCTGGCCCCGCCGAAAACTACCAAAGCCGTTCCCGCGTTGCAAAGCGCATGTTTGCCCGATCACGAAATGGTGCGTGGAGTGTTGCACGTCATCCACGCTCCCGATTCGGGCCGCATCAAAACACGAGAATCTTGACCGAAGCTGAAAGCCATTTTTCAAGCGCTCGCCAAAAGCCGAATTGCATTCCACGGCTTCAGGTCCTAAACCCTGCCCAACCCTGTTCCATTTCCGCGACGAGAGGACTTTTTCGTGGCTGACGCACTTTTCCCCCTCGGACCCGACAGCACCAACTGGCGCAAGATTTCCGACCAGCATGTGGCGGTTGAAACCTTTCGCGGCCAGGATGTCCTGACGGTGGAAACAGAGGCCTTGCGTCTTCTCTCCGAGGCAGCGTTTGCGGATATCAACCACCTTCTGCGCCCCGGCCATCTCCAGCAGCTTTCCAACATCCTCGAGGATCCGGAAGCCACCGAGAACGATCGCTTCGTCGCCTTCGACCTTTTAAAGAACGCCAATATCGCAGCCGGCGGCGTATTGCCGATGTGTCAGGATACCGGCACTGCGATCGTCATGGCCAAGAAGGGCCGCCGCGTCTGGACCGAAGGCGGGGATTACGAAGCGCTCGCCGGCGGCGTCATGGACGCTTACGAGAAGAAGAACCTGCGCTACTCGCAGCTCGCTCCCCTGAAGATGTTCGAGGAAAAGAACACCCGCAACAACCTTCCGGCGCAGATCGACATCTACGAGGAAGGCGACGATTCCTACGATTTCCTCTTCATCGCCAAGGGCGGTGGCTCGGCCAACAAGACCTTCCTTTACCAGGGCACGCCTTCGCTTCTGACGCATGACCGGATGATCGACTTCCTCAAGGAAAAGATCCTTACCCTCGGCACCGCCGCCTGCCCGCCCTATCACCTGGCGATCGTTATCGGCGGCACCTCGGCTGAAATGAACCTCAAGACCGTCAAGCTCGCATCGACACGCTACCTCGACGACCTGCCCACCGAAGGCTCGGAAGCCGGTCACGCCTTCAGGGATGTCGAGATGGAAGCCGAAGTCCACAAGCTGACCCAGCAGATGGGCGTCGGCGCCCAGTTCGGCGGCAAGTATTTCTGTCATGACGTGCGCGTCATCCGCCTGCCGCGCCATGGCGCGTCCCTGCCGATCGGAATCGGCGTGTCCTGCTCCGCGGACCGTCAGGCCAAGGGCAAGATTACCCGGGACGGCGTCTTCATCGAGCAACTCGAGACCGATCCGTCGAAATACATGCCGGAGATCGACGAGGAAAAGCTGTCCGAGCATGTGGTCAAGATCGACCTCAACCAGCCGATGGCCGACATTCTCGCCGAATTGTCGAAGCACCCGATCAAGACGCAGCTCTCGCTGAGCGGCCCGATCATCGTGGCCCGTGACCTGGCGCACGCCAAGATCCGTGCCCGCCTCGAAGCCGGCGAGGAGATGCCGGACTATTTCAAGAACCACCCGATCTACTATGCCGGACCGGCCAAGACGCCGGAAGGTTATGCCTCGGGCTCCTTTGGTCCCACCACGGCTGGCCGCATGGATTCCTATGTCGATCAGTTCCAGTCTTTCGGTGGGTCGATGGTGATGCTCGCGAAGGGCAACCGCTCGCGCACCGTCCGCGAAGCGTGCGGCCAGCACGGCGGTTTCTATCTCGGCTCAATCGGCGGCCCGGCGGCCCGGCTTGCCCAGGACTGCATCAAGAAGGTCGAGGTCGTCGAGTACCCCGAACTCGGCATGGAAGCCATCTGGAAAATCGAGGTGGAAAACTTCCCTGCCTTTATCGTCATCGACGACAAGGGAAACGATTTCTTCAAGGAATTGAATCTAGGCTAAGACACAAGCAAAATACGCAACACAACGCATGCGCGAAATAATCGCACCAATATTTACTTAATAGTCGAACTAATTGAGACGTGACTTGTGAACGTTAACAGTTCACCAACACTTCAAGCGTATCAATTTTCAAGTGTTACTGAGACGGGTTGGGGGCCTTCATGTCGACGAGTGCCGGCGGCAAGAAAGTGCAGATGATGGATGCCGCCACAATGGTGCTGGCAACCATGCGCAAGATGGGCATTGCGGGAATTCCCCGCAATTACGAGCTCGTCTATGAGGCTCTGAACTCCTCGAACCCGGCACTCACCCGCGAATTCGATTCCCTCGGCCCGAACCCGACACAAGGTGCACTCGACGAGGTTGGCGCGAAGTATTTTGCGCACCACCACAAGACGACCGTGGTCGATGGCGCACACGACAAGATCACCGACGAACTGGAAACGATGCTCCGCACGCTGCGCAAAGAGCAGTCGTCACTGGAAAGCTATGCCCAGCTGCTGGGCGAAACCTACCACCGGATTTCCACCAAAAGTGCGTCCAGTTCGGAAATCCTCGGCGGCATCATCAACATGCTGTCCTCGGCCACCGGCGACACCATGGAAAAGGGCAAGGTCGCCGTCCAGGAGATGGTCGAGCGCGCCGTGGAGATGGAGCAGGTCAAGCTCGAACTCGACGAATACAAGCGCATTGCCAATACCGATCCGCTGACTCGGCTCGCCAATCGCCGCGCCTTCGACGACGCCTTGCCGGAAATCTACAATTCCAAGCGCGAAGCGATGTACCACGCGCTGATCGTCTGCGACATCGACCACTTCAAGAGGTTCAACGACAGTTTTGGCCATCCGGTCGGCGACCGCGTTCTCGGTGTCGTCGCCGCGGTCATGCGTTCCACACTGCGCAAGGACGTCTTCATCGCCCGGACTGGCGGCGAGGAATTCGCGGTCATCCTGCACGGAACAAGCCAGGACGTGACGATGGAAGTGGCTGAGCGCATCCGCGCCGCCATCCAGAAGACCCCGCTCCGCAACCAGAAATCGGGCATGGATTACGGCCCGATCACGGTGTCCGTCGGCGTATGCATGGCGAGTGACGCGGAAAACGGTACCGACCTCTACAACAAGGCCGATATCGCGCTCTACATGGCCAAGAACAGCGGTCGCAACCAGGTCCAGATCTTTAACGACAAAATGGCCGGCGACATCGACAAGAACTGGCTGATCTACCGGAAATAACGCTCTGCAAGTATGCAACACTGCGCCTGAAAACGGAGTGCTTGCCGCTTGTGTGCTGGACAGCACAGCCGCGAGACAATACCCGACTATGATATTGGTTCGCGTACTCGATCGCACGAATTGAACTCTTGTTTATGACGGATCACCCCATGAAGAAAATCCTCGTTTCCGCGGCCATCGCCCTGATTGCCGCCACGTCTTTCGCCAAGGCAGCGCCGCAGAGCGAGCAGAAGAGCCTTCTCCAGATGCTCTTCCCGCCGTCTGAGAACTACAACCGGATGAACCATCGCCGGTCCGACAAGTCGCCGATCAAGCGCAAGGTCGTAAAGTTCAACGAGAATTACTCCGCCGGCACCATCGTTATCGATACTTCCGATCGCCGCCTCTACCACGTGCTCGGCAACGGCAAGGCCATGGCCTACGGCATCGGCGTGGGTCGCGACGGCTTCACCTGGCAGGGCTCGAACAAGATCTCGCGCAAGGCCGAGTGGCCGGGCTGGACGCCGCCGCAGGTCATGCGCGATCGCGTCAAGCGCAAGGAAGGCCGCGTTCTCCCCGCCTATATGGAAGGCGGCCCGGACAACCCGCTCGGCGCGCGCGCCATGTATATCGGCTCGACCATCTACCGCATCCACGGCACCAACCAGCCCTGGACCATCGGTCAGGCAATGTCCTCGGGCTGCATCCGCATGGCCAATGAAGATGTCATCGACCTTTATGAAAAGGTCGGCGTCGGCACCCGGGTGGTCGTGCGCAACTGATCGGACCAACCGCAGATGAACAAAAAACCGGCCCTCGCGGCCGGTTTTTTATTACCACATGCTGTTTTTCGCCCGTTCGGGCCATTCCCGGTCGTAGCTCTCGCTGTCGAAGTCCTGCTTGAGTTCCCGCATCAGACTTCCGGGTGTCGGCAGATCCGCAGCATCCGGCCATGCGTCCTGGTCCCAGATCCGCGCCCGCATCAGCGCCCGGGCGCATTGGAAATAGATTTCGCCGATGCTGATCACGACCGCCGAACGCGGCTGCTTGTCTTCCATGGCAAGCCTGGCGAGCAGGTCCGGGTCGACCGAAATCTCGGCAGTGCCATTGATCCGGAGCGTGGTGTTGGAGCCCGGGATCAGGAACAGCAGCGCCACCCGCCCGTCGCGCACGATATTGCGCAGCGAATCGATCCGGTTATTACCGCGCCGGTCGGGCAGAACCAGAGTGCGGTCATCGAGAATGCTCATGACGGATCCTGGGTCGCCGCGCGGCGAACAATCGAGACCTTCTGGTCCGCAGGTCGCAAGCGCGACGATGGGCGAGGCCTGCATCAGCTTGCGGTAGCCTTCGGTCAGCCTGCTGCTGACCTTGATGACCGAGGCTTCCGATGTCTCTCCGTAGATCGCTTCGAGTTCGGCCACCGTCCTGACAATGCTCATGCGAGCCTCCGTACGCTCCTGCTTTCCGTGGCCGCCAAATTATCCACTTCGTACGCGCATGAAAGGCGCAGTCCGACAATTTCCGCAGCCTTCGCCGCCTCTCTCAGAAATGCGACGACCGGCTGTGTCACCGGTTCTGTGGAAACAATGCGCCTGTGCCCGAAACCGTTGGCCTCCATCAGCCTGACATGCGGTCCGCCGAGGCTGGCTTTTTTCGTCGCGGGGGCCTGGACACTCAGGCGCTTTTCCGCGCCTCGCGCACCGGTCCGAAATTCATCTGCCTGATCTGCAGCAATTGCGCCTCGGCATCCCCGAAATCACGCACCCCGAGAAAATCGAGAATGCCCTCGAGCACGGGCGGAGCGGCCAGAATGCGACGATGACCATAACCCTGGATCGGCTTGAGCCTGACATGGGGACCAGCCGCAGCAAGCGCCTCGGCGCACGTGAAAGGCACCTCCTTGTCGTCCGGCGCGTGCATCACCAACACTTCGGAGCGGATCAGAGCCATGCCCTTGGCCGCATCGTAATCGTCCAGCGGACGGCCCGACAAGGTAATTACTTCCGCCTCGAAGGCCGCGCGTACCGTCTGGCTCATGCCGGTAGCCTTGGCAAACCAATCGAAGATCGTTCTCAGCTTTGTTGGCGAAGCAATGGTGATCAGCTTGTAGGGCCGACGCGGCGGAACGGTCGAGACCGTGCCGGACGCCACGCTGACGATAGCAGCCGCACCGAAAGAATGGCCGATGAACACATCGAAACCATCGAACTGCCGCCAGGCCGCATCAATCGCCTCGGCCGCATTGACGAGATGGCTCCTCCGGGATTGAGATCGTCCGTGACCGGGCATATCGATCGCCACCACGTGGAAATCGTGTGCCATCAGCGATTCGATGATCGGCAACATATGCTCGGTACGTGAGCGATATCCGTGAACGACGAGAACCTTGCCGCGGCAGTTGGCTTCATCCCTCTCCCCGAAATCATAAGCCGCGACGCGTGCGCCATCGCCCAGAAGAAGGTGGACAAGTTTCGCCTTTTCGATACGGGGGCGGGCATCGCGAATGACCCGGGCCTCCTTTTCCGACTCGGGCTTCGGCCCAGGCGCGCGCGCAAACAGGTAGAATGCAAACTGCCCCGCAGCCTTTGGCGAGAAAAACGCGATGACCGAAATGATCAAACCAATGGACTTCAGAAGCCATTTTGACATAGGAATAACCTGGAAGGTTCAACACTGAACAAATATTTGTACAACCATGAACAAAAAGCAAGCCCTTCCTTGGGAGAACCCGCGTTTCAGGAACTGGATCGCCGTCGCGCGCGCCCATCAACTGATGGGGCTGACGCTCGCCCGCGCCTTGCAGGGACTGGATCTCAAGCCGCCGCACCTTGATATTCTCGCTAATGTCTACCGGTATCCCGGCATTTCCCAGCAGGATCTTGCGAACAAGCTACTCGTCGGCCGATCCAACCTGTCCATGCTTCTGCCTCAGCTCGAACAGCGTGGCCTGATAGAGCGTCAGACAGATGCGGAAGACCGCCGGGTGCTGCGATTGACACTTACCCAAAAGGGCGAAACGCTCACCGAGAACGCCCTGACCATCTATACGGACGTGATAGACAAGGCGATGTCCGCCTCAAGCGCGGAAGAGTGCGACATGGTCGGAGACGTCATGCGACGCATGCTGGAAAAGCTGACGAAGAGCGAGGATCAATAGAAGCTGGGCGCGCTTCAGCGCCTTAGCCCCTTCTCTTCGAGCTCACCCAGATACTCCGCCCAGACGCTTTCAGCATTCTCACCTGTTTCACTGAGAAACTTCCAGGTGAAGAGCCCTGTGTCGTGGCCGTCATCGAAGACGACGCGAACGGCGTAATTGCCGACAGGCTGGAGATCGGCAATCGTCACATTCTTCTTTCCTGGCACGGTGACCCGCTGACCGGGGCCGTGCCCCTGCACTTCCGCCGACGGCGAGCGCACCCGCAACAGTTCAGCCGGAAGTGCGAAGCTGCGACCATCGTCGAACCCGACCGTCAGCGTCTTGCGGTCGCCGGACACCTTCAGTTCGCTCGGCCAGGCTGCCTCGTGCTGGTCCATCACCATCTCCTTTATGCCACCATCCGCTGATATGACGGCCGGAAGATCGCTTTTCAATCCTCGACAGCCCAACGATCGTCCCGCCGGGGCTTGAAAACAACGTCAGCTATGGTGATGTTGAAGGTCTGGCATTTGGGAAGACAGTTCATGAACGATGCAGCGCAAATCAATCCGTCGATGATCGATCCCTTCGGGCGCGCCGTGACCTATCTGAGGGTTTCGGTGACGGACCGCTGCGACTTCCGCTGCACCTATTGCATGGCGGAACACATGACCTTCCTGCCCAAGAAGGATCTGCTGACGCTGGAAGAACTCGACCGTGTCTGCACCACCTTCGTCGAAAAGGGCGTGCGCAAGATCCGCCTGACCGGCGGCGAGCCTCTGGTGCGCAAGAACATCATGGAGCTGATCCGCTCCCTCGGCCGCCATCTCGAAACCGGCGCGATGGACGAGCTGACGCTCACCACCAACGGCTCGCAGCTCACGCGTTTTGCCGGCGATCTTTATGAGGCCGGCGTTCGGCGTATCAACGTTTCGCTCGACACGCTCGACCCGGACAAGTTCCGCGCCATCACCCGATGGGGCGACTTCAACAAGGTCATGGACGGTCTCGGGGCCGCACGCGAGGCCGGCCTTCAGGTCAAGATCAACGCAGTGGCGCTCAAGGATTTCAACGAGCACGAAATTCCAGCCATGATCGAATGGGCGCACGGCGAGGGCATGGACCTCACGCTGATCGAAACCATGCCGATGGGCGAGATCGACGAAGACCGGACGGACCAGTACCTGCCGCTGTCGCAGGTCCGCGAGAACCTGTCGTCGCGCTATACGCTCACCGATATCCCCTACAAGACCGGCGGACCGGCCCGCTATGTGGAGATCGCCGAAACCGGCGGCCGGCTGGGCTTCATCACTCCCCTCACCCACAATTTCTGTGAAAGCTGCAACCGCGTGCGGCTCACCTGCACCGGCCAGCTTTACATGTGCCTCGGCCAGAACGACGATGCCGATCTTCGCGCGCCGCTCCGCGCCTCCGAAGGCAATGCGCTTCTCACCGACGCCATTGACGAAGCTATCGGGCGCAAACCCAAGGGCCACGACTTCATCATCGAGCGGGGCCGGTCACGTCCGGCGGTCGGCCGCCACATGAGTGTCACCGGCGGATAGCATGTCGGCTTGCCGACAATTATGATTGGGTAAAACAGGATTCCGCGATAAGGAAGGCCGTTGGTGTATGAGCTATTGCTTTACACCACCCGGTTCTCCCTTCCAGCGAAGCGATATCGCATGCCCCTCTCTCCTAACTACCGCGGCGCCCTGTTCATGGCGCTCGCCATGATGAGCTTCACCACCAACGATACGATGGTGAAATATCTCGCTGAAACGATGCCGATGGGGCAGATTGTGTTCGTACGCAACATGATCGCCTCGGTGGTCATCATCCTGATTGCCTACAAGCAGCATGCGATGCGTCCGCTCAGACTGGCCTTCTCGCCCTACATCGCAATCCGCGTCATCGGCGAGGTCGGCGGCACCATCACCTTCCTGATCGGCCTGAGTCACATCCCGATCGGCAATGCGGCGGCGATCATGCAGGCCTTGCCGCTGGCCGTGACCATGGGTGCGGCGCTCTTTCTGGGTGAGCCTGTCGGCTGGCGACGCTGGTCGGCGATCCTGGTGGGATTCGTGGGCGTGATCATCATCGTTCGCCCTGGCGTCGAGGGTTTTTCGCCCTATGCGGCCATCATCGTCATCACCGTGCTGTTCGCGGCGTCACGCGATATCGCCACCCGCAAGGTTCACCCCTCGATCCCGCCGCTGTTCATGTCCTCGATCACCGCACCGGCGGTTGCTCTTTCGGGGCTCTTCATGTCGCCGCCCATGAGCGGTGACTGGGTCGCCATCGGGGCTTTCGACTGGCTGCTCCTGATCGGCGCGGCAAGCTTCGTCCTGATTGCCTATCACTTCATCATCCATGCGATGCGTGAAGGTGACATCTCCTTCATCGCGCCATTCCGCTATTCGAGCCTGCTGATTGCCATCGTGCTCGGCTATATCGTCTTCGGTGACGTGCCGGACATGTTTATCTTGATCGGTGGACTGATGATCGTCGGGTCGGGGCTCTACACGATCTACCGCGAAAAGGTCCGCACGGACGCACACGAAGTGGCGGCAACATCGGTAACCCGGCATACGCCCTGAAGGCACTGCCGGGTTGTTGTGACTGCTTACTTATGAGAAGGGCCAGGCTCAGGTGAAAGGACGGGGTTCCTTGCCGTCATCGTGCTCATCCGAATGCGGCGCCGGCTTTGCCTTGCGCTCCACCTTTTCGGCATAGCTTTCCCATTCGACCAGCAGATTGTAGTGATCGCAATGGCCCCAGTCCGCACCGCAAAACGGGCAGGTCTGCTTGTCTTCACTGTCCTGCATAGTGCCCCGCCAGCCGGTTGCGATTGCCGTCATCTATCACCCTAGGGTAACGAATTGGATAATTCCAGCTTGCAAAATGCAAGCTGTCGGGACTCGCAGTTCCATCCTCACGGGTCCGGTTTATAAGTTTCAGATTGCGTAAGCGGCGGCCACAAGCCACAAGTGCCGCCATGCAAAAGTCTGTCTTCCTGAAGCGAAACACGCCTCCCTCGCTCCTCACCCTGGTTCTCGTGACCGGTATGGGCGCACTCAATCTCAACATCTTTCTCCCTTCATTGCCGGCAATTGCCGCGTACTACGATGCTGATTACGCGCTCGTGCAGCTTTCAGTTTCAGGCTATCTGGCAGTCACTGCTCTTTTGCAGCTTTTTATCGGCCCCCTCTCGGATCGTTACGGCCGTCGGCCCGTTATGCTGGCAAGCCTTGCGATCTTCCTCGTCGCCACCGTCCTGGTCATTCTGGCCCCGACGATCACGATGTTTCTCGCCGCTCGCGCGCTTCAGGCGGCTGTTGTCGCTTCGCTCGTTCTTCCGCGCGCCATGATCCGCGACGTGGTCGGCGCAGAGGAAGCCGCCTCCCGGATCGGCTATGTGACCATGTTCATGAGCGTGGTGCCAATGGTCAGCCCCGCGCTTGGCGGGTTTCTCGCGGGCCTTTTCGGCTGGCATTCGACATTCGTAGCGGCCTTCGTCTTCGGCTTCGTCGTCTTTCTGCTCTTCTATTTCGATGCGGGAGAAACCCACCACCACCGCTCGACCAGCATCTGGCGGCAATTCGGCGCCTATCCGGAACTCTTCCGCTCGCGGCGCTTCTGGGGCTATGCGCTGACTGCGAGTTTCTCTGCAGGCGCCTTTTACGCCTTCCTGGGCGGCGCGCCCTACGTGGCCAACACGGTGCTCGGTCTTGAGGCCGAATCCATCGGAGCCTATTTCGCGATCATCGCGGTCGGTTACATGGTCGGCAACTTCATGTCGGGGCGCTACACGAAGTCCGTCGGCATCACGAGCATGATGATCTGGGGCAGCGTGATCGCCTCTGTGGGGGCGCTGATCCCGATGTTCCTTTTCGTTGCGGGATATGTCGATCCCCTCGCCTTCTTCGGCCCGACCTTCCTCGTCGGCATGGGCAATGGCCTGACGCTGCCGAGCGCCAATGCGGGCATGGTCAGCGTCCGGCCTCATCTAGCCGGCTCTGCGTCCGGGCTCGGCGGAACCCTGATGATCGGCGGCGGTGCAATCCTCTCCTCGACCGTCGGCGCAACGCTGACGCCCCAGACCGGCATCTACCCGCTGATCATCGCAATGTTCCTCACCATGGTCGGCGCGATGTTCGCCTCGGCCTATGTCCGCCATGTGGACAAGCTGGCGGCAGCGGAAGCGCAGGAACGGCTTGAGCTCGACGGAGCGCCACGATGAAGATTGCGGGCGCCATACTGGCCGGCGGTGAAGGCCGACGTATGGGAGGCGGAGACAAGCCCTCGCTCGAACTCGGCGGGCGACGCCTGATCGACCATGTCGTCGCCCGGCTCCAACCGCAGGTGGCGACCGTCGCCCTCAGCGCCAATGGCGATCCGGCGCGCTATGCCGACCTTGGCCTCGACATCCTCGCCGACGATCCCGCCTACCGCGCCGGCCCCCTCGCCGGACTGGCCACCATGCTGCGCCATTTTTCTCGACAGCCCGATCTCACGCATCTGGTTACAGTTCCGGCGGACG
>CEQC01020360.1_pt1 | contig 12961 bp, 14 predicted proteins | sample 531021 | NCBI WGS metagenome assembly CEQC01 (sample SAMEA2621213, study PRJEB7988) | marine metagenome | biome: marine biome (ENVO:00000447); feature: surface water layer (ENVO:00002042); material: "saline water (ENVO:00002010), including plankton (ENVO:xxxxxxxx)" | depth 5 m
CGTAGGCGCCGGCGTTATCTTGCTCGCCCCCAGACCGGTATGAGGCAGATCCTTATGGGGCCGAAGGAAATATCCCACGCGTGCGATTGGCAATCGCTACCAGCGACAACATGACAGGCACTTCTACAAGTACGCCCACAACCGTCGTCAATGCCGCACCGCTGCCAATGCCAAACAGACCGATGGCTACAGCGACGGCCAGCTCGAAAAAGTTGGACGTTCCGATCAGCGCACAGGGCGCGGCAACTGTATGCGGAACTTTCCAGGCCTTGGCGGCACCATACGCGATGAAAAAGATTCCGTAACTCTGTACAATGATTGGCGCGGCGATGAGTGCGATCAGCAGTGGGCGGGCAACGATAGTTTCCGCCTGGAATCCGAACAAAAGGACCACCGTTAGCAGAAGACCAAGAATGGAGAGCGGTTTTATGCGTCCGGTGAACTCGGATACCGCCGCTTCACTGCCGCCATGCGTCCCCAGCAGTCGATGCCGTACAAAGGCTCCCGCTGCCAGCGGCACGACCACATAGAGCGCGACCGAGAGCAGCAGCGTCTCCCAGGGTACCGCAATGTCGGTAACGCCGAGCAGCAGCGCAACAATGGGCGCGAAGGCAACGATCATGATCAGATCGTTCGCCGCGACCTGCACCAGCGTATAGGCCGGGTCGCCCTTGGTGAGCTGCGACCACACGAACACCATCGCGGTGCAAGGAGCCGCACCCAGCAGGATAAGCCCGGCGATATACTGCTGTGCATCGGCAGGTGCGATCAGGTCCGCAAAGACGACCTCGAAGAACAGCACGCCGAGTGCAGCCATCGTGAAGGGCTTGATTAGCCAGTTGACCACCAGCGTGATGATGAGGCCCTTTGGCTGGTCGCCAACACGGCGCACCGCGCCGAAATCGACCGCGACCATCATCGGGAAGATCATCGCCCAGATCAGCACTGCGACGACGAGATTGACCGAGGCATATTCGATGGCAGCAAGCGAGGCGAACAGCTCTGGCGCGATATTTCCAAGCGCTATCCCGGCGAGGATTGCCGCTCCGACCCAGACCGAGAGCCATTTCTCGAACAGGCCTAGGCCCGCCGCGCTGGCGTCCATGTCAGCTGTGGCGGCGGTCATTGACCGTCTTCCTGATGCCCAATGGCTTGGAGCTTTTCGCGCAAGGCGAGCTGTTCAAGGCTCGCAATCGGGAGCGCCAGCATCAGGTCGATACAACGCTTGAGCATGCGGAAGGCATCGAGGAAGGCCGCTGCTTTCTCCGCATCACTACCCCCAGCCGCCGCCGGATCGGGAATACCCCAGTGCGCCGACGTCGGACGACCGGGCCAGACTGGGCAGGATTCCGCCGCCGCGCTGTCGCACACGGTAAAGATCAGGTCGAACTCCGGTCCATCGGCAAACTCGCTCCAGCTCTTCGAGGAATAGCCCTCTGCCGGATAACCCAGTCTCTTGAGTGTATGGATCGCCCAGGGGTTTACCTTGCCGGTCGGATTGCTTCCGGCACTGTAGGCCTTGAACCGGCCTTCGCCGTCATGGTTGAGGATGGCTTCGCCCAGGATCGAGCGAGCGGAATTGCCCGTACACAGGAACAGCACGTTCAATGATTCGCCTGACATGGATTGCCTCAGCAGCAGGAAGTCTTGGCAGGAGCCAGCTGCGGTGTGCAGCAGGCGCTCGATGCGGCATTGGCGGAAGCGAGCTGGTGGAGGTCAGGACTACCGCCGTAGGTCGTGCTCTCGCCTTCTGTCAGGAAGGCTTCCCACACCACGCCATCGGGATCGGCGATCCAGCTCTTTTCCGATTGCGCGTAGCAGCAGGTCGTCGCGCCTTCTTCCAGGACCGGACGGTCAGCAGCCTTGAGGCGGCCATAGACCTCTTCGAGTTCCGCCTTGTCTTCGACCTGCAAGCCGACATGCTCGATCCCCTTGACCGCCTCCTCGCGCATCGAGATCGCGAAGTTGATGCGTGGGTCATCGAGCATCCACTTGGCATAGTCGGCTTTAACCACGGATGGCTCGGCACCGAACAGGCTCGAATAAAAGGCAACGGACTTGTCGATGTCGGTCACGCCGACATGCACATGGAAGCGTTTCATCAGGCGCTCTTTCGTTGAGGAGAAGGAAGGTAGGCAGCGGCCTCGGAACAAGGCGTGTCGTCAGAGCAGGATAGGCCGTCGCAGCAGTTTTCGGTGAGGTAGCCCATCAGGCCATTCATCGCGGTATAGTCCGCCGAATAGATGATCGAGCGGCTTTCGCGTCGCTGCGTCACCAACCCCGCATTGGAAAGCTGGGCAAGGTGAAAGCTCATTGAAGAGGGCGGAACGTCGAGCTTTTCGGCCAGCACGCCGGCGGCAACTCCCTGCTCCCCTGCCTGCACCAGCAGGCGGAACGCAGCGAGGCGATGCTCCTGTGCCAGGGCAGAAAGGGCACGAATGACGCGGCCGGCTTCCATCGCTCACTCCAATGATTCGATAAATATCGAAATATGGAATGAAGCAAGCCTGGTCAAGCCGTATCGCGCCAACGGATGATATCGCCGAAACCTATCAGTCCATCGAACAGTGCCGAAACCACGAGCGATTGCTTGCAATGTACCTGATAGCGCTCGCGGGCCATCTTGAGATGCTGGAGAACTGTCTCCGAGCTGATCCCTAAGATCAGTGCGACCTCGGCCGCCGTTTTGCCCCGCGCGACCCACAAGAGACATTCACGCTGCCGGTCGCTCAAAGCAGGCACCGGCTTTTGTGGACACTGGCCACTCAAACCTATAGCACAGCTCAGGGCTAGCGTTCCGACCATTTCAGCCAAGGCGAAAAGCCTCCGCGGTAATTTCTTCTCGGGCCTCACGGCGAAAGTGCAGGTACCGCGTCCAACACCCGGGAGATGCCGGGGAACGGTATAACCGTTCCCGATGCCGCACTCGCGACCCACTGCCAGCATCTGCCGATCGCCGCGTGTCAGTGGAACAAGGTCGTCGATCCAGTCCCAGGCGAACCCGATTACAGTTTTGTCGCAGGCTCTGCGCACCGGATCTTGGCCAGCGAGATCGAAGGCGACGTAAACCTTGGCCCATTCGTCGGGATAATCATGCAGGAGCAAACCCGGATTGTCCCGAGATACCGTCCTCGTCTCCAGGCTGAGCGCAAAGTGATCAAAGCCCAGACGCCGGGAAACTTGCCCCAGCGCTCCGTCGAGCTCGGCATCCGAGCGCACGTTGATGAGTTCCGATGCGAATTGCTCGGCTAGGTGAGAATGCATAGACCCGCCATCCGATCGGCAGGGCGCCATCCAACACGCCGCAGTCCGATCGCCTGCCCGATGCGGGACCGGAGGGTTCCATTCCATCCGCTCTCGCTGTTGCAGTTGCGACCCTGTGGGTCAGTTTACAGGACCACCCCGGCAAACGCCCCAGCGGTCGATTAAAACCATAGTGCATTCAAGGCGTTTGGGAAGCGCGCCGTCCTCGCGCGTTAAGTAGATCACGATATCCTGAGGCCACCATCCGGCGAGCTTCTACGACGAGACGCTGCGTTTGGCGGCGCGCGGATGAAGTCTTCCAGTCGATCGCACGCAGATCGGTCTGAGACAATCCGAGGATACTCGCGAGTTCACGAGTGGTTGGGGCTTTGCCTGCTGCTTCGTCAAGAGCATCGAGTAGCTTCAGCATCAGAAGGAACCGGTGCGATTGATAGGGTGTCGGCCGTAGCGGCGAAGCAACAGTGTTGAGTGTCTGGCCGGATGGTCGCGAGTTGAAGAACTGCAATGCGGTCAATCGTATCTCAAGCGCCTCATCGGCTGAAAGAAGGTAGGAGGCCCTTTCTCCTCGAAGGGGTTTGACGACCTTTAGCCGGTAGCGTTGGAATCGCTCGTTCAGGACAAGATGGCGCTCTTGGTCATCTGCTTCCTCGGCAACGACAGTCGCACTGCCGAGAATAGCATCGCAGTCAGCGGCAGCCAGTACGACGACCTGTGGGTTGTCTTCGGCGCGCCAGATAGCAGGGGCCTCTTTCGACGAGAGCTTGGGATCGATCGGGAAATTCGAGGCCCCATGTCCTCGCCATGCGGCGAGAAGCTGCAGTTCGCGTATTGCTAATGCCGCTTTGCGAAGTCCGATCGAATGCGCGTCGATATGCGTTGTTTCGGCGCAGGAATTCCTGCGCGAAATCGCAAAGATCGAGTGCGCCGAACAGGGTCTCGCCGCCGGATGGTCGAGCCATGGAGCACCTCCCTTCAGGAGGGTGGTGGTATGGCCCTCGCGCGCTATCCGACATTCCAAGAGATGGGAAGGCACCTCCCCATTTCTGGGCAGGAGGTAGGAAAATTGCACAAAACAAGCGGGTTGCCACCGGAATCATAATTCGGCAGGATCATGCTTGCGCGGAAAGAAATGCTGGCACCATCCGCGTGGACAAGCTCCGCCAGACATCATGCACGCCGGTCCATGGAAGGCCCGGCGGCCGCAACCGGTCAAGGGGCAAGGCTTGCTCCAGACGGCGGCACAGACCTGGAACCCGTGCCCTGGTCGCGATAGCGGTCACAGGGTCTCGGACGCCTCCTAGATCGCTGCATGTCCCATCCGAATGCCGAAAACCGGCCACATCCTGTTCGAGGATCCGGCTGTTGTTGCCCGCAGCACGATCCCACTCTTACCGCTCGAATATTGGAAACTCTTTATCGCGAGCAATGTGCTGGACTGGTCGCCTATCTTGCGCGCCGAACAGGTCCGCAGCGTGCGGTCGACCTTGCGCAAGAGGTTTTCCTGCGCGCGGCAACCAGTCCGCAACTACCGTGTCTCGAAAATCCCGCGGGATTTCTGAGGAGAATAGCCTACCATCTTGTTGTCGACGAAGCGCGGCGGAAGAAATGCCGGGTTCGGACGCAACCCCTGCTCGATGATATAGTCGTTCCCGCGAGGGCCTCGCAAGAGGACGCTCTGCACACTCAGGAGACCATGGCAGCGTTCGAAGCGGCGCTTGGTGAATTGCCGACAAAGACCGCCCGCATCTTTACCATGAACCGCTTCGAGAAGAAGTCCTATCGGCAAATTCATCGCGAACTCGGCATTGCACTGCCAACCGTCGATTATCACATGATGAAGGCACTAGCTCATCTTCGGCTCGCTTTGGCACGCGGGCGTGATTGAGGCACCGAACCTTCACTTCAGTCTGATTTCTTTTGAAACTAAGGTGTCAGCTTTCTCGTGCGTCAAACTCCCAGGGGCGAAGCCAAAAAGGCCCGCCGGATTCGAATTGGGAGGCGATTAAAATGAGAAAATCGAGAGTTGCTGCGGCTTTGTTCGCAGGAACCGCAATGGCTTCGACCGCGCAGCCGCTTTGTGCTCAAACGACGGGCGAGGCCGACGCAAGTCCGGCTCAAACAGAAGTTGTAGAAGACGAAGACGAGGAGAATGCGATCGTCGTGACCGGCACGCGTATTCGGGGAGCGCGCGTCGTAGGAGAAGTAATTGCCCTTGACCGCGAGGCCATCGTCGAGGCCGGTCAGATCGACCTCGGCGAAGCTATCCGAACATTGCCCCAGAATTTTGCGGGAGGACAGAATCCTGGCGTGGGTTCGGGAGCCGGCCTCGGGAACGATAATGTGAATTCTGCGTCAAGCCCGGACCTGCGCGGCCTGGGACCCGATGCGACCCTGACGCTAATCAACGGACACCGTGTTCCCTATAATTCGGCCTACCAGGGAGTCGACATTTCCGCCATCCCGCTCGCTGCCGTGGACCGGGTCGAAGTTTTGCCTGATGGTGCGTCGGCCCTGTACGGTTCGGACGCCGTCGGGGGTGTAATCAACGTGGTTCTGCGTCGTGATTTCGAGGGATTGACGACCTCCGGTCAGCTCGGCGCCAGCACCGATGGTGGCTATTTCCGTCAGCAATTCGATCTGGTCGGTGGCAGGATCTGGGATGGAGGCGGTGTCATGCTCGCCTACGACTTCGCGAACAATTCCGATATTACGGCTGATCAGCGAAGTTACACGCAATCGCTGGATCCCCAGGTAAGTCTCTATCCGAAGATGCAGCGTCATGCCGTGACCCTTGCGGCCCATCAGGAGATATCGCCCGCTGTCCGCATCGCCGTCGACGGCTTCTACTCGCGGCGGAACTCGAGCGACACGAACGGGGCACCCGTCTTCCGCATCTCGCGTGATCCTCGCCTCGAGGGCTACGCGATCTCACCGTCCATGGAGATCGATCTGGCGGGGGACTGGCAGGTCAAGATTTCGGGAGTGTACGGGCGTGACCAGAGCCGTTTCAGAACGACAATCGTCAGGCAAGGCGCAGAACCCAATCTTGCGCAAGGCCGATACTTCAATGAAATCGCGACGCTGGAGGCGGGGGCCGAAGGTCCGCTGTTCGACCTGCCGGGAGGGGATGCCCGCCTCGCAATTGGAGCCGGCTTCCGAAACAACCGGCTCGACTATGCTCGTAAAGACGCGAATTACGATTCCGCCTTCGATATCACGCGCCGAGCGCGCTTCGGGTATGCGGAACTATATCTTCCGTTCGTAGCCCGGCGAAACGCGCGTCCCGGTCTGGACGAATTCACAATTTCCGCTGCTGTAAGGTACGAGGATTATCCGGGACTCGACCAGCTCGCCACTCCCCGAGTTGGCGTCATCTATTCGCCAGTCGATGGTTTGACACTGAGCGGCAGCTGGTCGCGCTCGTTCAAGGCACCGACCCTGTATCAGCAGTATATCTTTTATGAGACAGTCCTGCTCCCTGCTTCGATAGTCGGGGCGGGCAATGGATCGGATACAATACTATTGGTTGCGGGGGGCAATCCCGATGTCGGCCCCGAGCGCGCCCGCAGCTGGACCGCAGGCCTCGAGCTGCGTCCCCCCGCGCTGCCAGAACTCACTTTCTCAGCATCTTGGTACGATATCCGGTATACCGATCGCGTAACCGGCCCGATTTCAGGGTCCATCCTGGCTGCATTCAGCGACCCGGGATATGCCAGCCTGATCGACTTTATGCCGGATCCTGCGAGTTTGGCGGCACTTATTGGAGGTGCGCAGTTCGGCCTCGCCAATTTTACCGGAGCACCCTACGATCCTGCCAGAGTTGTCGCTGTGGCAGACAACCGGAATACCAATGTGGCGGCGTGGGCGCTCAAGGGTATCGACGCTCGGCTAAGTTGGGATCAGGCTCTAGGGCAGGGACGGTCGCTCGGTCTCGAGATCGCCGGCAGCTGGATCGACAGTGAACAGCGGATCACCGCAGAGCTTCCGGCAACTCAGCTTGCAGGGACAATCTTCAACCCCGCCAAACTGCGGATGCGCAGCACAGCGCGGTTCGTAACAGGCCCGCTGACCGCCAACCTTGCCATCAACTACACCGGGGGGCTCGAAGACCGCCGCTTCGATGAAATCCGCCGACTCGCAGCAACTGCAACTGTCGATATCGGCGTATCGTATACCCTCGTTCGTGGAGAAGGCCGGGACCCTGGTCTCGAAATATCGCTGACTGCGCAGAATCTTTTCAATGAAGAGCCTCGAGAGATCGGTCAGCTCGGCCCCTACGATACGCCGTATGATTCAACCAATTATTCGCCGATCGGTCGTTTCATCGCATTCGGTATCCGGAGGCATTGGTGACAGTAGTGCTTGCTTTGGCAGCGGCGGTTCAACCGATTGTACCCTCCCCGATTCTAGAAACAACAGACACGGATCCATGCGCAGACTTTACGCAACTAGGCAGTCTCGATGGGACAGATCGACGAGTCGGCATCGATGATTTGGCCTCGGTAGCGGACATTGGACCGGCGATCGCTGAAAACAATGCGCGCTCAGTGGGTATCTCGCCAGGCGGAGACCGAATTGCATTCGTGGTCAAGCGGGCCAATCCGCGAACCAATGCCTATTGCCAGCAGCTGCTTGTCGTTTCCGCCTCGGATTCCGGGGAGGTGCTGGAGGTTGCTCGCGGCGGCGCCTACCTGCACGCGGATTTCGCACTGCGTGATTTTTCGGTGGTGCGCGCAGGGTGGGATGTAGCCAATCCGCCTCGGTGGTCGCCTTCGGGAAATCGCATCGCCTATCTCCGCCGCGAAGGCCCGACAAACCAGGTTTGGATCGTCGATCCCTCTGGTGAAAAACTTCCCACCCAGGTCACGGCAATGGCCGACGACGTCGACGACTTTGCTTGGACCGAGGACGGACACGGCTTGGTCGTCACCACTCGTCCAGGCCTGCGGGAAGCGATGAGCGATATCGGCGAAGAAGGTCGAAGCGGCTATCTCTTCGACGGGCGGTTTTCGCCGCAGTTCGCGGACCATCCGATCGCGACCGGGCCGCTCGCTTATGCGTATACGTTCGTCAGCCTGCTTGATGGATCGCGCAGGTCCGCGAGCAAAACTGAAAGAGACCTGCTGGCACCCGACCTGCCTCCTCAGGCGCCTGCCAATGCACGGGCTTACCGACCGGGGCCCGGAGGCCGCTCTGCGTGGCTCGAACCCGATTTCTCCGACCGCATTGTCAGCCCGACCCACGTGGTGGTGGTCGGTCCAGACGGGCAACGCAGGATCTGCGAAAGCTCAGTGTGTAACGGCGTTCAGGATATGTGGTGGTCGAGTGACGGCGGCGCATTGATCTTGCAGCAAAGAACCGGGTGGGCACGTGGCGAAACTGCTTTGCTGCGGTGGGAGGCGGACGACCGCGCTCCCCGCCGCATATTCGGTTTCGAGGGTTTGCTGATTGGCTGCGTGACCCTGAGACATGAACTGGTCTGTGGCCAGGAAGCATCCACTCAACCCCGCCGCCTCGTCGCTATCGACACGCGCAGCGGAACCGAACGGGTGATTTATGATCCCAACGCCAGACTGCGAAACAAGGACTTTGGAGAAGTGCGAAGGTTACGCTTCCGCAATGCCTATGGAATCGAGAGCTTTGCCGACCTCGTCCTTCCGCCCGGGCGAGAAGAAGGGCAACAGCACCCCATGGTTGTGGTGCAATATTCCAGTCATGGTTTCCTTCGGGGAGGTACGGGCGACGAGGTCCCGATATATCCCCTAACCGCGCACGGCTTCGCAGTACTGAGCTTCCAGCGCCCCGGCCTTCTCCCGGCGGCCTCCAAGGCGCGCAACGAGATCGAGACACGCACGCTTCTTGCCGATCCGTGGGAAGATCGACGGCATGTCTTTGCCACCCTCGAAGAGGCGATCGACATGGCAATCGCTACCGGCGCCGTCGATCCCGACCGCCTGGGGATCGACGGTTTCAGCGATGCCGGTGCGACCGTCCAGTTCGCGCTCATCAATTCCGACCTGTTCAAGGTCGCTACGTTCGGAACCTGCTGCCAGGACATGACCGCTCAGCCACTCGCTGCGGGACCACGTTTCGCGGACTATTTTCGCGCTATGGGCTATCGCTATTTCGAAAGCGACGACGAAGGATTCTGGCAACCGATCTCGCTGCTGGAAAACGCCCGCGCAATAGACACTCCAATCCTGATCCAAGCGGCAGACAGCGAATACGAAGGCGCGCTCGATGTCGTTGAAGCCTTCACGAACCGCGACAAGGCGATAGAGCTGAGGGTCTTGCCGGACGAAACGCATTACAAATGGCAGCCTGCGCATCGGCGTGCGATTTACGAACGTAATCTCGAATGGTTCGGATTCTGGCTCAACAACGAGCGGAACTGTACGCCGGGAAAGGATGCTCAGTATGAGCGCTGGCTAGCCATGGAAGGGGCACCGATGCGAAGCGAGCTACGCTGTTCTGATACTCCCACGCTCGTGCCATAGGCGTGCCCAGTTTTCGGCCTCGAGAAGGTCGAAGACGCGATCTATCAGGAAGTCGTCTTTGGACTCGTCGACCTGCAAGGCGACTTCCAATGCGGGCCTATCGAGAAGATCGTGCGCGGCAAGCAGACCATCGAGCAACCGGCCGCGGATTCGGCTACGGTGAGCTACAAAGGCGCTCCGGATATAGCTGTCAGGACCGGCCTTGGAGGTCCGAGCAACGATAGCGGGAGGCAGAATGTCCGAGTACGCCGCTCTGGCGACTGCACGATTCCGACCGCCCGTGGCCCAGAGCCAGGTGGGAACAGAGAGACAGAATTCGACAAGCGGCTGACTGGCGAGTGGGGAGAACCGGTGCAGGCCTCCCGTGACACCGTGCACATGGTTCTGTGCATGCATCAAGAGCCGTAGATGATCGTGGCTTCCCGACCGGCGGCCAGATCCGCATTGAGGCCAAACCGCCAGGGGCTTCGGGTCGGCAGGCACCAGATCAGGATTTAGAAGCCGGATATCGGGCGGCCAGGGATCGCCGCCCTCGCGATTGCGAAGGCGGCCGACCGTCGCTGCGACCATGGTAGCGATGCTGCAATCGGTGACGCGGCACATATCAAGTAATGTTGCAAACGAACCGGCCTTCAAACCTTCTGTGCGCACATGGTCGGCCACAGGCGCAGCAGAATGGAGGAGACAGAAGAGGTTGTCTCCGAAATTGCCGTCCATCACCACCGCCGCGCGGGTTTCCTCCCGCGCGCTTTCGAGCGCTTGATCGAGCGTTTTGAGAAATGCCCGACGCGCTGGCCTGGGCATGTTTTCCGAAGCGGAACCGTCAGGATCAAAGCGAGCGGGATCGAACGTACGGAAGAGACATTGCACGCCCAGTTTTTCCGCAACTGCTCTGGCGTAGGGCCGCTCATCCCCGCTGCGATCTACAGTCCCCACCGTGACACAATCGAAGGTCGCATCGGCTTCGGACAGCGCTGCGCAAATCAGCGAGGAATCGACCCCACCTGACGCTGCCACAACCGTCTGACCGAAAACGCCCGACCAGCTTTTCATGACACCTCGAGATACTTCGCGCAGCGCCGCGGCAGCGTCTTCGAAATGCGGAACCGAAACTGGGAAGTGGTCGGCAGCCTTCCAGAGCCGGAGCGGCGCAGCCCCCGTCGGCCGCAACGGACTTATCGAACCCGGGGGAATTTCGTCCACATCGATAAGGCATGTACTCGCCTGGCGAAGTTCGGGACGCAGTAAATGAGCACCAATATCGGTGTAGGAAGGGTGCAGCGAAAACAATGCTGGATCGGTCGTGAGAATGACTTGGTCACGACCCTCGTAACGATAGACCGGTAAAAACCCCGACGGATCGACAAAGATTGCCGCAGCTCCATCACCTGGCTCATGGAGGATAGCCACATAAGCTCCCCAATATTGCTTGATCAGAAACTCCGCGACATCCTGGGCACTGGATTGCTGCGGCACGCGCAGCCGGGGTTCGAGGCTTGTGCATCCGGTTGATTTGTCGAACAGCGCGCCGAGCACGCGGCCATGGTTAGCCAGCGTCACTGTGGGTGTGCACTCGTCTATCCAAAGTGTTGGGCGATTTGTCAGGATCGCTTCGGGAGACGCCGCATCCGCAAACACTCCTGCAGTGCTTTGGGTTCGAGGCAGCGCGAGGGCGAAACGCACGCGCATTATATGACGAGGATCGGCGTGTAGCGCAGGACCTCCTCGTGCGTGTCGTTGAGCACGACATCGCCTTTTTGGGCCCAGCAATGCGCACTGAACGGCAAAGATGTTACGCCGAGAACGACCTGGCAATGATCGCCCGTTGCCGCGAGACAACCTGCGAGGGCGATCGAACGGGCGAGGCATCGATCCGCCGCGGTGCGCAAGAGCTTTGAATACTCGAAGGCCCTGACCATATCTTTGCCCGTGTCGCTCAACTCTTCGATGTCGTTTTCGACGCGGATTTGTGCTCGTCGGACATCATGCAGAACGGAGAGAAAAGGGGAGTGGGAAAGCCGTCGCTCGACGCGCTTCTGCACCCATATCGCCTTGGCCACTTTCGACAGACGGAACTCGCCTGTGTGGCGCGCCGGAGATGATAATTTTGGAAAGCGCCAATTATTCGGGCGAGGGAAGTCTGGCGGCTGATACCAATCGAGTGCTTTGCTCGCGGTCCATTCCTGCGGCCAAGCTTTTTCGGCCTCGAGAGGAAGACGAAAATATCGGTCTCGCTGCAGATCGAGAAAGACGAAATGGTCGCCAGTGTTACACCAGGCGATTGTCGCATTGTCGGGATCGATCATCGGGCGCAGCCGAGGGTATCGGGGCGCGGGTCACCGACGCGCGCCCCGATCCAGGTCAGTCTTCGAGCGTTCCGGCCACCGCATTGCGCTGACCACCGCTATCGTCTGCGAAGACGATGCCCGCTCCCTTTGTTTCGACCGACGCCTTTCCGAGATCGATCATCTCGCTTTCACGTGTTTCGAGATTCTTCATTGGTCACTCCTCTGGTTCGACTGCGACTCCAAAGGTCGCAACATCGAATTTGAAGTAAGCCAACAGAGCCGGCCAGCTTATAATGTATTTATAAACACATAGAGCCGGGGATCGCGAAGTACGACCGGGCGATGGAAGCACCCGTTGGCAAGTGCAGCGATGCCTTTAGCTGGAGCGCCTGGACATGCGCATCGCAACCCGGTCGCGAGGAACCTGAGTTCCCTACTTCACGATAAGGCCAATCATGCCTGATGATACAGCGCAGTTCTACCTATTGGCACTATTTGCATTAAGTTGTTGCCGAGAAGAATCAGAGAAAGTCCGGACACTGTCGGCAATTATTGGTTGGATATTGTGGGCGTCCTTCTACGTGCCTTGGCAAAATCCCGGTCACTAGCGACGAAGCGCTCGATCATTGGTGGGATCAGAGCTGCGGGCTCGGGTGCACCCTCTGAAACGCCGCCATTGAGCACGACCCCATATTCGACGAGTCGGCGATGGAGCCGCGCAGGAATCTCGACCGTCAACTTGACGGGCTTGCCATCGGTGACATCGGAGAGCTTGAGTCGGGTCATGCACCACCCTCCAGCACAATATCGCGCGTCACCAGAACGCGTACGGGAAAGCCGGGACGGATCGTCAGCGTCGGGCGGATGTCGAGCTCGCGTGCAACGACCTGCTCGCCCGCGCGATTGATGCTG
>CEQC01015466.1_pt1 | contig 12913 bp, 9 predicted proteins | sample 531021 | NCBI WGS metagenome assembly CEQC01 (sample SAMEA2621213, study PRJEB7988) | marine metagenome | biome: marine biome (ENVO:00000447); feature: surface water layer (ENVO:00002042); material: "saline water (ENVO:00002010), including plankton (ENVO:xxxxxxxx)" | depth 5 m
CGGGCGCATCAGCATTCCGCTGGTCACCGACATGCCTGCCGTGGGGAAGACGCCTGCCATGTTGCAGGAGGATATTCGCCTGCATCTGTCGCAGTATATCGAACAACCGATCGTCTCGGTGATCGTGACCAAGTTTGCGGGCACGTTCAGCCAGCAAGTGCGGATCATCGGCGCGACCGAAAAGCCCGCTTCGATCCCCTACCGCGCCAACGTGACCGTGCTCGACGCGATGATCGCGGTCGGCGGGCTCAACGAATTTGCGGCGGGCAATCGCGCGAAGCTCATCCGGTTCGATCCGCGCGTCGGGCGGCAGCGCGAATATGCCCTGCGCCTGACGGACCTCCTGCGTCGCGGCGACAGCAAGGCGAATGTCATGCTTGCTCCCGGGGATGTGATCATCATCCCCGAAAGCATGTTTTGAGGGGCTAGCACGCAGTGAACGAACTTTTCGACGAGGTACGCTCAGCGCTGTACTCCGCCTGGAGCCGCAAATGGCTGGCACTGGGCGTGGCGTGGGCTGTGTGTCTGGCGGGCTGGCTGTTCGTCGCTTCGATCCCGAACACCTACGAAAGTCGCGCCAAGATCTTCGTCCAGCTGGACGACGTCCTGTCGAAACAGATCGGCATCGCGGGTAGCGACATGACCGATATTGCGCGCGTTCGCCAGCGTCTGGCCAGCGCCTCCACGCTCGGGCAGGTGATCGAGTCGACGCGGCTGGGCGAGGGCATAAATTCGCCCCGCGCCATGGAAAGTGCCATTTCGGGCCTCGCCGAGCATGTGAAGGTGCGCAGCGAGGAGGACAACCTCTTCGAAATTACCGCCGACATGGGGCAGGCCCGCTTCACCGACGCCGAAAACGCCAAGCTGGCGCAGGATGTGGTTCTCAAGCTGCTCGATATCTTTCGCGAGGCAAACGTCGAAGGCACGCGGGGCGAGGTGAGCGACGCGGTCGCGCTGCTCGACCAGCAGCTCGATGCGCGTGCGAAGGAACTGGAACAGGCCGAGGCTCGCAGGACAGCGTTCGAATCGGAGCATCCCGAACTGATCGGCGGCGCGGCTGGAATTTCGACCAAGCTGCAGTCGGCACGCTCCGAAATGCGCGGCGTCGAAGCGGACCTTGCCGCAGCGCAAAGCGCTCTCGCCGCGATTACCGGCCAGCTTGCCAGCACACCGAGGACTATTCAGGGCATGGGCGGTGCCGGCGGCGGCAGTGCGCTCGACCAGGCCGAAGCGCAGGTTGCCGAGTTGCGCGCTCGCGGATTGAAGAACAGCCACCCGGACATGCAGGCGGCCCTGCGCCAGGTGCAGATCCTGCGCCAGATGGGCGGCGGTGCGGCCTCGGCGGGCGGGATGCCGAACCCGGCTTACAGCTCGCTCGTCTCGATCCGTGCGGAAAGGCAGGCGAATGTGCAGGCGCTGCTGGCGCGCAAGGCAGCGTTGCAGGCCGATATTTCGATGACGATGGCCGATCAGGTCAGCGAGCCGGGCCTTGCTGCCGAAGCGCAGCGGATCGGGCGCGATTACGAGGTGCTCAAGAAGAAATACGACGAGCTTCTGCAGGACCGTGAGGAAATGGAACTGCGCAGCCAGGTGGAAAGCCAGCGCAGCTCGTTCCGCTTCGACATCATCGACGCGCCCGGCGTGTCTTCGCGCCCCGCAGCGCCCAATCGCCCTCTGCTGCTCCTTGCGGTGGCCATTCTGGGCGTCGGTGCCGGGCTGGGCAGTGCGATCGCGCTGACCATGCTGAAATCGACCTTCTCGACCAGCGCAGGGCTGAAAAGATCGCTCGGCCTGCCGGTGATCGGGACGATCTCCAAGATCGTGCCGCCTTCGCGAAAGGCGAAGGAGGAACGCCAGTTGCGCCTGTTCTACGCAGGGTCGGGGGCGCTCGCCGGACTGCTTGTCGTGCTGCTGGGCATCGAGTTCGTCCAGGTCGGCCAGGTGATGGCGTGAGGAGGCAGGCATGACCGAACACCGTCCGATCAAGACATCCAAGGATGACGAAAGCAGCTCGCTGCTCGAACGTGCCAGCGGCGCCTTCGGCCTGAACAATCTGGGTGCGGCGCCGATGCCGACCAGCTTCGACGACGTGCCGATGAAGCGGGCGCGCCCCTTGCGCAAGAATACTGTCGAGAGTGCACCGGTCGCGCCGCCGCCTGCGTCGCCGCCCGATCCCGAAACGATCTCAATCGAGGGATCGGCTCCCGAGGCCAGTCTGCCGATACCCGCGCGGCCCGCTGCTCCGCCGCCTGCCGTGATCGAAGGCAATGCCAATGCGATCGCCCTGTCTGGCGAACCCATCGAGGTCGATTTCGCCCGTTTGAGGGAGCGCGGCTATATCGATCCCTCGGGCCAGGCGTCCGGCCTGGCGGAGGAATTCCGCATCGTGAAGCGGCAGGTGCTCGATGCCGCGCGCCATGGCGCAAGGGGGCTCGCCCGCCGCATCCTGATCAGCTCGCCCCACGCGGACGAGGGCAAGACTTTCTGCGCGGTCAACCTCGCGCTCTCGCTTGCTGCGGAAACCGATCTCGAAGTGGTCCTGATCGATGCCGATCTGGCCAATCCGTCGATCAAGGAAGTGTTCGGCCTGCCCGAGCGCGCGGGCCTGATGGACGTGCTCACAAGTCCCGATCTTCTGGTCGAACAGCACGTCCTCCAGACCGATATCGGCGGTCTCTGGCTGTTGCCGCCCGGTCGTCAGGGCAATTACGCGAGCGAAGCGCTATCGAGCCGTCGCACCGCAGAAGTGTTCGAACGCCTGACCGCCCAGGCCCCCAACCGGATCGTGCTGATCGATAGTCCGCCTGCGCTCGCCGCGTCGCCCGCTGCGGAGCTGGCAAAGCATGTGGGCCAGACCATCCTGGTCGCGCGCGCCGACCGGACGGGGAAGAGCGCGCTCGAAGACGCAGCTCAGCTGCTTTCCGCCTGCCCGGACATCAAGCTTGTCCTGAACGGCGCGAATTTCAGCCCGAGCGGTCGCCGTTTCGGGAGTTATTACGGATGAGGATCCTTCCCATGACCCGCCTGCCCGTACTCGCGTCCCTGCTTGCTGCCGGGGCTCTGCTGCCTGCACCCGCTTTCGCCCAGTACGGGTGGAGCGATGACGAGGTGACGACCAGCGGCGGATCGACTGCGCAGGCGTCCCCCTATCCTTCGGGCGAACAGTCCGACGGCGGCTACGACGGCAACGGCGATGACTATGCCAACGGTGGCGGTTCGCGCCCGGCCGGTGCGCCCGTGCGCCAGCGGTTGCGGATCGATCCCTATATCGAAGCCAACCAGGTCATCACCCAGCGCATCCAGCCAGATAGCGACACCTCCGTTTACGGCTCAGTTGCCGTCGGGGTCGATGCCTCGGTTCAGGGCCGCCGCGCGGGCGGCTCGGTATCCTTGCGCTATGATCGCGTGATCAGTTACGGCGACGACCTGTCGCCCAATGTCTCCCCGAGCGACAGCCTGTCGGGCGTGGCCCGCGGCTATGTGGCTGCCGCACCGGGGCTGACGCTGGAGGCAGGCGGCCTCGCGGCGCGCACGCGGGTAGATTCGAATGGCGGCAGCACGATCGCCAGCGGCCAGCCCATCGACAGCGATAACGAGGCGCGCGTCTATTCGCTTTACGCGGGGCCGAACCTTTCGACCAATGTCGGGCCTGCGCAAGTCTCGGCTAATTACCGCTTCGGATACAACCGGGTCGAGGAACCCTCGGCCACGCTGGTCGATAATACGGCCACCCTCAGCGACGTAGCAGAGGAAAGCATCGTACATTCCGCCAATGCCAGAATTGCGGTCGATCCCGGCCGTGTTCTTCCGGTGGGTGTGGCGGTGGGTGCCGGCGCGTTCCAGGAAGAGGTTTCCAATTCCGACCAGAGGGTCCGCGATTTCTACGGTCGGGGCGACCTGACCTTCCCTGTCGGCCCCGGCCTCGCCGTGGTGGGCGGCGTCGGTTACGAATATGTGCAGGTCGCCAACCGCGACGTGGTTCGCGATGGATCGGGCAATCCGGTGGTCGGCAGCGACGGACGCTACCAGACCGATGACAGCTCGCCGCGCAAGATCGCGTTCGAGACGGAAGGCCTGATCTGGGATGTGGGCGTCGTGTGGAAGCCGTCGCGTCGCACCCAGCTGGAGGCGCATTACGGGCGCCGTTACGATAGCGACACCTATTACGGCACGTTCAGCTGGCGACCGAGCTCGCGGTCAGCGTTCAATGCGTCGGTCTATAGCGGCATCAGCGGCTTCGGCGGGGTACTTACCAACTCGCTGGCCAACCTGCCGAGCGGCTTCATCGCCTCGCGCAACGCCCTTACCGGCGATTTCAGCGGCTGTGTGTCGGGCACGGGCACTGCGGGGTCTGCCGATTGCCTTGGCGGTGCGCTGAGCTCGGTTCGCAGCGCGGTCTTCAAGAATCGCGGCGTCAACCTCGGCTACTCCGCGACCAATGGCCGGGTCACGACCGGTTTCGGCCTCGGTTACGATCGCCGCAGCTATTACGGCGCGCCGGGCACCTTGCTCGCAGCAGCGAACGGCCAGGTCGATGAAAGCTTCTACGGCAACGTGAGCCTGGGTGCGCCGCTGGGCCCGCGCGGCTCAGTCGCGGTGAACGGCTACGCCAGCTACCTGAAGCAGGCCGACGATGCGTTGAGCGATGCGCTGCTGCTGGGCGCTTCGGCGGCCTACAGCCGGTCGATCCTCGGCAACCTTTCCGCCCGTGCCGCGCTGTCGCTCGACACGATCGACAGCGAACTTATCGACGAAACCAACGCGTCGGCCCTGCTTGGCCTGCGCTACGACTTTTAAACGCCCGAGGGACTAAGGAAAATCATGTTCGACCAGTATTACGGTTTCTCGGGCCGACCCTTCCAGCTGACGCCGGACCCGAATTTCTATTTCGAGAGCATCACGCACCGCAAGGCGTTGAGCTATCTCGGCTACGGGATGGCGCAGGGCGAGGGCTTCATCGTCATCACCGGCGAGATCGGAGCGGGCAAGTCGACGATGGTCGCGCACCTGATGCGCAAGGTCGATCCCGAGCAGATGACGGTCGGCCAGGTCGTGACCAGCAATCTGGACGGATCGGAGCTTGTCCATCTCGTCGCGCAGAGTTTCGGTCTCGACGTCGCCGGACAGGACAAGGCGAGCGCACTGGGTGCGATCGAGACCTTCCTGCACGAGGAAGCGCGTGACGGTCGCCGCTGCCTGCTGGTGGTCGACGAGGCGCAGAACCTAAGTTTCGAAGCGCTCGAAGAGTTGCGGATGATGAGCAATTTTCAGCTCGGTTCGCACCCCTTGCTGCAACAGCTGCTGCTCGGCCAGCCGGAATTTAAGCAGACGCTCGCCCAGCACGACCGGCTCGAACAGCTTCGCCAGCGCGTGATTGCGGCGCATCACCTTACCGCGATGGAGGTGCAGGAGGTCGCACCCTATATCGAACACCGTCTGTCGCTGGTGAACTGGAAGGGCTATCCGTCTTTCGATCCCAAGATTTTTCCCAAGATCCACGAGGCAAGCGGCGGTATCCCGCGCCGGGTCAACCAGATCGCGACGCGCCTGCTGCTGATGGGTGCGGTCGAGCAGCGCAGCCAGATCGATTGCGCAATGCTGGATCAGGTCGTGGAGGAAATGGCGCGCGACAGCCGGTCCGAGGAGGCCCAAGAGCGCAAGCCCGCATTCTCCCGGCCCGCCATTGATCTTTCGTCGACGTCCGCCCCGCCGCGTGCCCCGGCTTCGCGCCCGGCTCCGGCTCCGACCCCGACTCCGGCACAACGGGACAGCAGCTCGCCTCCGCGGCCCAACGATGACGAAATGTCCGATCTTCGCGCCGCGATCGCCACGCTGTCGCGTGCGATCGAGGGTTCGCCACGCACCGATGGCGATCTCGCCAAGCGCGTGGAGGCGCTGGAAACGCGCCTTGAGGAACAGGAACAGAGCGTTCGCTACCTGCTGCAATTGCTGATCGAATGGCTCGACAGGGACGGTCGCCAGAAGGCCGCCTAGTCATGGACCTCGCGCCCGCCCACCAGCCTCACCCGCCGGCACCGAAGGTCGTCAACGGCCTGTCGGTCGATGTGGAGGACTGGTTTCAGGTCGGCGCGTTCGAGACCACTATCGAGCGCGGCGACTGGGATGGCTGCGAACTGCGCGTCGAGCGCAACGTGGAGACGATCCTCGCGCTGTTCGACCGCGCTGGAGTGAAGGCGACGTTCTTCACGCTCGGCTGGGTGGCCGAACGCGTGCCGCACGCGATCCGCGCGGTCGTCGATGCCGGGCATGAACTCGCCAGCCACGGATACGATCACCAGCGCGTATTTACCTTCGCGCCGTCCGAATTTGCGGAAGACCTGAAAAGGTCCCGCGGCATTCTGGAAGACATCGGCGGCACCAAAGTGACGGGCTACCGCGCGCCAAGCTTTTCCATCGACGCGCGCACTCCGTGGGCGCACGAGGAACTTGCCGCGCAGGGCTATACCTATTCGTCCAGCGTCGCACCGATTGCGCACGACCATTACGGCTGGCGCGACGCACCGCGCTTCGCCTTCCACCCGGTGGAAGGGGCCGATCTGATCGAACTGCCGGTAACCACCGCAATGCTCGGCCAGCGCAGGCTGGCGGCTGGTGGCGGAGGGTTCTTCCGCACATTGCCCTATGCTTTTTCGCGTTGGGCCATCGCACAGGTCAATCGGGAAGAGGGTCGCCCGGCGGTGTTCTATTTCCATCCGTGGGAGGTCGATCCGGACCAGCCGCGCGTGGCGGGAGCGCCGCTCCGCTCGCGCCTACGGCATTACACCAGGCTGGCGGCGATGGAGGGCAAGCTCGAACGCCTGTTGCGCGATTTCGCGTGGGGCCGGATGAACGAGGTCGCTGCTGCCGCAACGATCAGGACCGAGAGGGAGGCAGCATGAACACACCCTTTGCCCCCGCATGCGCCGGCGCGACCACCGTCGCGGTTGCAAATCTGCACGACGACGCGGTGGCGGACCGCATTGCCGCTTTCGTCGAAGATCGCCACGGCAGCCCATTTCATCTGCCCGAATGGCTCATCGCGGTCGAACGTGGGACAGGCCAGCGCACGTGCGGTCTTGTGGCGGAACGGGCAGGGCGGATCACCGGCTGGTTGCCTATGACACTGGTTCACTCGCCGCTGTTCGGACGGGCTTTGGTTTCGAGCGGTTTTGCCGTCGATGGCGGCCCGATCGCGAGCGAGCCGCACGCGGCTCAGCGCCTTGCCGATGCGGCGTGCGAACTTGCAGTGCGCCATTCGTGTGCGGAGGTCGAACTGCGCGGTGGCGCGACACCATCGGGGTGGGAAGCGATCACCGGCAAGCATTGCGGCTTCGTCACCGATATGGCGGCGGACGACGAAGCGCAGCTGCTCGCGATCCCGCGCAAGCAGCGCGCCGAGGTCCGCAGGAGTTTGAAGAACCCGCTCACTGTCACCGTCGGGGTCGCCGAGCGGGACCGTGAGGCGCACTACGCCTGCTATGCGGCGAGCGTGCACAATCTCGGCACGCCGGTGTTTCCCCGCAGCCTGTTCGATGCGGTGCTGCGCAATTTCCACGAGCGTGCCGATATCCTGACCGTCTGGGAAGATGGCGAGCCGCTCGCCAGCGTGCTGACCCTCTACCATCTGGGGACGGCCTATCCGTTCTGGGGCGGGGGTGTGTGGCGCGCGAGAGAATCGCGTGCGAACGAGCGGATGTACTACGCGCTGATGTGCCATGCGCGCGATGCAATGGGCTGCACTCGCTTCGATTTCGGCCGCTCCAAGACCGGCAGTGGGCCCTATAGCTACAAGAAGAACTGGGGGTTCGAGCCGCAGCCGCTCGCCTATTCGCGGTGGACCGCACCGGGGGCCGAGGCACGCGACGTCGACCCCACCAGCAGTGCATTTGCGCGCAAGATCGCAGCGTGGAAGGCGTTGCCGCTGCCGCTCGCCAACAGGCTTGGTCCGGTCATCGCAAGGGGGCTCGCATAATGGGCGAAACGCTGTTCCTCGCACACCGGGTGCCGTTCCCGCCCGATCGTGGTGACAAAATCCGGTCGTTCCATGTGTTGCGCGCGCTTGCCAAGCTGGGGCCGGTGCATGTCGGGACGTTCGACGATCACTCCGGCTACGGCGACGAGTTCCTTTCCGGCATTGCCGCCAGCCACCACCTCGTGCCTGCGCGCAAGCGCGACATGATCGCGGCTGCAGAGGCGATGGCCAAGGGCCAGCCCGTCAGCCTGGCGGCCTTCGCCAATGATCGCCTGCACGAATGGGTGGCGCAGGTGCTGCACTATCGCCCGATCGACGCGATGTACGTGTTCTCGGGCCAGATGGCCCAGTATGTCCCGCCGCATTTTCCGGGTCGGGTCGTGCTCGACCTGTGCGATGTCGATAGTGCCAAGTTCGAAGCCTATGGCGATGCAGGGCACGGGCCCAAGGCGTGGATCCATGCGCGCGAGGGCAGATTGCTGGCTGCGGCCGAGGAACGCTTCGCGCGTGCCGCCGATACCACGCTGCTGATCAGCGAGAACGAGGCGAACCTGTTCCGTACCCGCGTATCCAGCATGCATCAGATCGACCTGCGCGTGATGCGCAACGGGATCGACGCGAAGTTCTTCGCACCGGGGGCGGTCAAGCCGGAGCCGACTTTGTACGGACCGGGGCCGAACATCGTGTTCACCGGGCAAATGGACTACGCGCCCAACGTCGCTGCGGTCGAGAGGATGGCGCAGCGTATCCTGCCCGCCATTCGCGAGGTGCATCGCGATGCCGAGTTCCACATCGTCGGCCGCGCACCCACTCCGGCGGTGAAGGCGCTTGCCAAGCATGCCGGGGTCACCGTGTGGGGCGAAGTGCCCGATGTGCGACCTTATCTGGCCGAGGCCGACATCGTCGCCGCGCCGCTGACGATCGCGCGCGGTATCCAGAACAAGGTGCTCGAAGCGATGGCGATGGCGAAGCCCGTGCTGCTTTCGCCCGAGGCGGCAACGGGGATCGACGGCGAGGATGGCGTACATTTCGCTATCGCCGAGGGAGACCGGATGATGGCTGGCCGCGCGCTCGCGCTGATAGACGACCGCGCAAAGTCGCAGGCGATGGGAGAGGCGGCGCGTTCTTTCGTGCTTGAACATCAGGGCTGGGCTGCGATGCTCTCCGGGCTGGGGGACCTTCTGCGGCCTTCGCTGGCCGATCCGGTGCGCGATGCCGCCTGAGCTTGCCCAGGGGCTAGACCGTCGGTCGAAAACAGGGGCGCTTCGGCGCCTGCCAGCCGCATGGGCGAAGTCGCTTGGCTGGCTCGCGCTGGCCTGGTTCGCCGCGTTTCTGCTGACCTCTCCGCAATGGATCGCGATGGGGCATCAATGGCTGACCGTCTCGGCCTACCAGCATATTCTCTTCGTACCGCCGATTATCGGCTGGCTTGTCTGGAACCGGCGGACGGTCCTGGCGCAGGTGACCCCGCATGCGTGGTGGCCGGGGCTGGCGCTGGTGCTCGGTTCGCTGCTGCTCTGGCTCGCCGGATCGCTGACCTCGATCGACATCGTGGCGCAAGGCGCAGCGGTGCTGTTGCTGCAGGGCGTAACGATCGCCATCGTCGGCCCGAGGGTCGGCGCGGTGCTTGCCTTTCCGCTCGCCTTTGCATTTTTCCTCGTGCCCTTCGGCGAGGAAATCGTGCCGCCGTTGCAGGCTCTCACCGCAGAGATGGTCATCGGCCTGACCCACCTGAGCGGCATCGACGCGACCATCGATGGCGTGTTCATCGCCACCCCGGCGGGGCTATTCGAAGTGGCCGCAGCATGCGCAGGCGTGCAGTTCGTGGTCGCAATGGTCACGCTTGGCGTGCTGGCCGCGAAGGTCGGGATGAGCCGCTGGCCGCGCCGGATCGCCTTCATGGCGCTGTGCGTGATCGTGCCGATCCTCGCCAATGGTGTGCGCGCTTGGGCAATCGTTGCGGTTGCGCAGGTTGTGGGTGCGGAGCGGGCCGGCGGGATCGATCACATCGTCTACGGGTGGTTCTTCTTCGCCATGGTCGTTGCGCTGGTCATGGCGCTGGGATGGCGCTGGTTCGATCGCGACCCGGAGGCGGAAGGGCTGGCTGCCGCCGCATGGGCGAACAAACCGCTGATCGCGGCGCTCGATTCCAGACACGCTCGCGCCAGCACGATGGCACCGATACTTGCTGCTGCGATCCTGCTGGTGGGCCTGTGGGCAGGGCTTGCGCGTGCGGGCGATGCTTCTCTGCCAGGTCTCACGGCCCCGACGATCGGGGGATGGGCGCCGGTCGAGACGCCGCAAAAGCCCGCCTGGCAACCCGTCGGGAGCGAGGCGGGCCAGCGTCTGCACGCGATCTATCGGAACCCACAGGGTGAAGAGGTCGATCTCTATCTTGCCGGATATGTCGGGCAGGCCGACCCCACCGCGAATGCCGAGGGGGCGGTCCCTCCCGATACCGCGTGGCGATACGTGGCTGCGGTGGCGGCACCCTCGCCGATGAAGGGCGAGGAACTGCTCGCCTTCGGCAGCGAAAGGCGGCTTGCATGGTCGAGCTATGTCGCACGCGGCAACGCGACAGCCGATCCGTTTGCCTTTCGTCTCGCGGGTTTGGGCGACAGGCTGATGCTCAGCGCCGAGCCGCGCTGGCTGGTCATCATCTCCACAGCATCGCCATCGACTTCGCAGGCGGGCGATCTCCTGCGCCGTTTCAACGATGAGTCGGGCGGGCCAGAGGCGCTGGTGGCTGCGGCGCTTTCTCGCTAGGGCACGCGAATGTGCGGCATTGCTGGCCTTTTCACCCGTGATCCCGGGGCGAGAATCGACCTTTCGGTCCTGACGCGCATGCGCGACGCGATGCGCCACCGCGGCCCCGATGGGGCGGGGATATGGAGCGATGATGGCGTAGGGCTCGCCCATCGCAGGCTCTCGGTCATCGACGTGGAAGGATCGCCGCAGCCGATGCATTCGGGCGATGGGCGGGCGGTCATCACCTTCAACGGAGAGATTTACAACTATCGCGAATTGCGGAGCGAGCTGGCGGCGCTGGGGCACCGTTTCAGGACGCAGGGCGATACCGAGGTGATCCTTGCTGCGTGGCGCGAATGGGGCACCGATTGCCTTCAGCGCTTCAACGGCATGTTCGCTTTCGCGATCTACGACTGCGCCACGCGCAGCCTGTTCCTCGCCCGTGATCGGTTCGGGGTGAAGCCGCTTTTCACCGCGGCCTTGCGCGACGGAACATTTGCTTTCGCTTCGGAACTCAAGGGCTTGCTGGGACATCCTGTGATCGATCCTAAGATCGACCCACTCGCGATCGAGGATTATTTTGCGTGGGGCTACGTGCCCGATCACCGCTCGATCCTCGCCGGGGTGGAGAAGCTGCCCGCAGGCCATTACCGCATCGTCGAACATGGCAGGGCCCCGTCTTCACCTGTCAGCTGGTACGACGTGTCCTTCGATCAGCAGCACCGAATGACCGAAGCCGACGAGGGCGAGGCGATCCGTGCTCTCCTCAACGATGCTGTCGGCTCGCGCATGGTGAGCGACGTTCCGATCGGGGCGTTCCTGTCGGGCGGGGTGGACAGCTCCACCGTCGTCGCGCTGATGGCGAAGCAGGCCGATTTCCCCATAACGACGTGCTCGATCGGTTTCGACGTGGCCGAGCTCGACGAGACCGAGCATGCCCGCCTGATCGCAGGGAAGTTCGGCACCCGGCACCACGAGCTGATCATGGATCCCGGCATGTTCGACAGGATCGATGGTATCGCGGCGATTTTCGACGAGCCCTTTGCCGATGCCTCGGCCCTGCCTACCGCGGAGGTCTGCGCGCTCGCTCGCCAGCATGTAACCGTGGCGCTATCGGGCGATGGCGCGGATGAAGCCTTCGCAGGCTATCGCAGGCACGTTTTCCATGCCGCCGAGCAGGGTGCGCGCGATCTCCTCCCCGCGCCCGTCCGCAAGGCCCTTTTCGGTCCGCTAGCGGCGCTTTACCCGAAGGCAGACTGGGCACCGCGCCCGCTGCGCGCCAAATCGACCTTCCAGGCGCTGGCGATGTCGGGCGAGGAGGCCTACGCCAATGCCCTGTGCGTCATGCCGCCGATGGCTCGTAGCGCGCTGTTCTCGGATCGGATGGCGCGCGATCTTGGCGGATATCGCGCCGAACAGCCGCTGATCGATCTCATGCGGTCGGCTCCCGCGCGCAGTGGCCTCGACCGGGCGCAATACGCCGATCTCAAGTTCTGGCTCCCCGGCGACATCCTGACCAAGGTGGACCGGACCAGCATGGCGGTAAGCCTCGAAGCGCGCGAGCCGCTGCTCGACCATCGACTGGTCGAGTTCGCCGCCGGTCTGCCACAAGCGAGCAGGGTGCACGGCACGGAGGGGAAGGTTGCGCTAAAGCGCTCGATGCAGGGCCTCTTGCCGAACGATATCCTCTATCGACGCAAGCAGGGATTTGTCCTGCCGATCGCGCACTGGTTTCGCACCGATCTCAGCCAAGCGGCCCGCGAAGCAGCGCGCAGCGAAACGTTGCTCGACACCGGCTGGTTCGATGCGAAAGCCCTGTCCCGGCTCGCCGAGGACCATATTGCCGGGCGTCGCGATCACGCACGCGAGCTGTGGCAGCTGCTGATGCTGGAACGAAATGTGAGTCTTTTGAGCAACAATTAGACTCGTTCGATCGCAAAAATGATCCAAATTTGGGTTATGGTAAATAAATCGTTGCCGCGGAGTCCCCCAGAGGTTTAGATTCGCTTTGCGCAGCGGGCTTCCGCCCGTCCGTCAAAAAGAACACGGGGGTCGCAATGAACCGGGTCAGCACCAATTTCGAGCAGCACATCATCCTCGATGAATCGGGCAACCCCTCGCTTGTTGAGGATGCGCCCGCGATCAGACCTGCTCTGTTCGCGCTGTCCGAACTGCGGGTCGAATATGATAGCG
>CEQC01019628.1_pt1 | contig 12850 bp, 16 predicted proteins | sample 531021 | NCBI WGS metagenome assembly CEQC01 (sample SAMEA2621213, study PRJEB7988) | marine metagenome | biome: marine biome (ENVO:00000447); feature: surface water layer (ENVO:00002042); material: "saline water (ENVO:00002010), including plankton (ENVO:xxxxxxxx)" | depth 5 m
TTTACTGCTTGTTGTGCAAAAAATCCAGGACCTTTACCTAAAAGAGTTCCTTCTTTTGCAGCCTTAAATATTTTTTTTCTGTTAGCAACATAAGGATAAATTGTTCCTCCTATGTCTCCAACTAATTCATATGTGCTTTGTCCTACACCTGTTGATACTTGTAAAGGATCTTGTAAAAATTCTTTTTCTCTAGCTACCTCATCTGCAGCACCTAATCTCATTTCTGATAACTCACCCATTGTAGGTCCTTTTAACTTACCACTTTTGATAAGTGCATCTATAACCATTCTTTGCTCTTCATTTAAAGAGTCAGGATTTAAAGTTTTATCATCTAACTTTTTTTGTAGTTTATCTAATGTGCTCATTTTTTTTTAAAGATTTGGAAAGATTTTTTTGAAATCTTCTTCAGTCATTTCTCCTATTTTCTTTTCTAATTCTCTAAATTTAAATTGTTTTTCTTCAAAAGTATCTAACGTGGTTCCATCTGGTATCAAACCATAAGCTCTTCTTTCGTCTAATAAATATTGTGATGAGCCTCCAGCTCTTTCGTATAATCTTTCTTGTTGTTTTATATCATCAAGTATTGTCTCAGCTGTTGCAGTTAATGAGGCGATTACATTTCTTTCACCTCTTAATAATGGGAACACTTTAACTAGACCTTTAGCCATCTCAATATCTTTTTGAGTTAAACGGTCTTTTGATTTTAATGAGTTTGCTAATTTGTAAACTAATACAGTTTCATTGATAGCCAATCTTTCATAGTCTAACGCATTTCCACCTTTTAATCTTTTTTTAGCGTTACTTAAAGAGCTTCTTCTATTTTTTTCAAATGAACCTAAAGTTCTATCTAAATAATTTAATGCTTGTTGTTTATTATCATACACCCCATCTGATACTAAATCTGCTGCTGCTGTTTCTCTTTGTAAATTAAACATAGCTTTACCTGCTGCCTTTACTTCACTTACATTATCTCCACCAACTTTAACAAAATCAAACACATCACCTAAAGCTTCAGTTACACGACCTCCATATAATCCAAAGGCACCAGTGACACCCGCTTGAGCTTCACCTTTTTCAATAATACCTAAACTTCTGTTTATTAGATTTACTGCAGCATACTTACCTGCAATACTTTTAGCTAGATCTAAAGTTTCTTTGTTCTGATCAGCATTTGGTATAAAATTTAAATTAGGATCTACAGTTTGAAAAATATTTAAACCATTAGCATCTTTTTTTCCTGTATTAATTTGTTTTGTGCCATCTTTTAAAACTCTACCTGCTACATTAACTGTTCTACCTACTTCATTTGTATATTGAATTACACCAACCTCTTTTGTATCGGGCATTTCAAATGCTTGGTTTTGTGCTTTTAAGAAATCTGTTGAAAACTCTAACGCTCTACCAAGAAGATTTTGTTCTATCTCATCTTCTTTCATTTTAACCATGACCATGTTATTAACTGCTGGACCTAATGCAGCTCCAAATACTTCAAGAGCACCACCTAATCCTGATTTTTTTGTTGTTCCCGTTAACAAGCCTGATGCAAGATTAGATAGGAATACCATTTTAGCTTGAGATGTTTTACCTTGTCTCATTTCTTTAGCAATTTGTCTTGCTAAATCTAGTTGTGCTTTAAAAGGTGAATTAGCATCTATTGTGTCTCCGTTTGCTGCATCTCCCCCATCACCTTTACCCTTCTTTTTTATCTTATCTTTCTCATCATCTAAATCTGCTAAAGGAACTTTATCTGGATCTTCTGGTAAAGTATCTTGTCTTTGGAATTGTTCTAAATCTGGAATTGCGTTTTCTGCAATTTTAGAAGTATCAATAACATTTGATTTTCCTATTTTAGTTGTGTTGTCAGATTGAGTAGCTATATCAACAGTTTTATCTGTTTGACCACTTTCACCACGTTTTCTACCTCTTTTTAATTTTGTTTCCGTATCTAAATTAACGATATCATCTAATTTTTTTGGATCTATTTTACCAAACTGTTGATTAAATTGGTCATCATCTAAATAAGACATTCCAAACTGCATAGATTTTGATTTATGAGCTGCTAATTCTTCTGGTGTCATATTTTTAATTCTTTCTCTTTCTTTTGAACCTGCATACATAAGATATGCTGGACCTGCTATCAAACCTGCAGAAACTGCACCAGGTAAACTTGCTAATCCAGGCAATGCTTTAGTAGCTAAATAAGATCCACCAAACCCTGCTGCTGTTCTTCCAATAGGATCGTTGATACCCATAGCTTGAGCTACTTTATCTCCAGCATAAAATCCACCAATTGCAGGAATACTAAATAAACCTCTACCTAAACTTTTTGCCCCTGTTCCCATTCTTTCAAAAAATGTAGGTTGTTTTCTAAGTGTTACTCCGTAATTATATGGAGTACCAACAGGAACTCCTATTGGACTGCCTTGAGGAATAAGCGCAGGCACAGGTGGACGCATTGGACCAATTATACTTCTACCTGTTCTTGCCTTAATAGGTTTAAGATGACCTTTTCTCAAAGCCTCTCTTCTGAACATTGGTCTATTTAAAATTCTATTTAAAGACACTAAACCTCCTAAACTGTTCCAGGTGGTTTCATACCCTGATAAGCAGTAAACGCACCTATACCTGTTCCAACCGCTTGAGCAAGTGGACTAGTTGATGGTGCTGTTCCCATGGTAACTCCTGATTGAGTTTTAGGACCTGCAGCATATAAGTTAGCCAAGAACTCCGCTCTTTGGTATGGTTCATACTGTTGTTGTAATGTAGATTGTCTTTGCGCATCTAATGCTTGTTGGGCTAATTGTCTTTGAACACCGCCTGCAGCAAACAATTGATTTATATCTGATTGTGCCATTTGTTGTTGCCCTAAACCTAATTGACCTAATTGTTGACCTGCAGCTAATCCAACTTGTTGTTGTCTTTGTGCTGCACCTAATGCAGTGTTAAAACCTTGTTGTTGTGCTCTACCCATGGCCTCTAAAGTTCTACCTTGAAGTTCTGCTTGTTGAACACCTTCTCTTCCACCACCAAAAGCTCCTGATCGGACTGCTTGATTTGCAATTTGATTTTGCATCATTTGAGATTGTCTTCCAATCTCTCCAGTAACATATTGTTGGTATGGATTTAAATATTGTTGTATTTGTGAAGCACCAATAGGAGCGGCAGCTCCAGTAACTTGATTAATTCCTGCCTGAACAGTCCCTGCACCAACACCTGTCGTGCCTGCAGCAGTCATACCTTGTTGTTCTAAAGCACCTAAACCTGCAACTTGGTAATCTGGAAGATCAATTGGTTGTTGCGCTACTTGACGCGCAATGTCCATCAATTCTATTTTTCTTTCCTCTATACCAGGAGCTTCCCTAACAAATTGTGTTTGCGATGTAGGTGCCGCTGCTTGATTTGATCTTCCGCCTCCAAATATAAAACTCATAATTTTATCCTATCCACTTTTCTAGTTGTACATGTTTCTTTTTCCAGCCCCATTTTTTAGAAACTTTTTCCCAACCTGGTCTGGCCATTATATTTAATCTTTTACATTTATTTACCGATGCAAAATCTGTCACAGCTTTTATTAGATTGTCTTCCCACAATTCTCTTCTTTTACCTGTACAAATAACAATCTCATATTGGTTGAAGTTTGGCATTACACCTATTCTTCCAACACAAATACCAAATACTTTATTCTCCTCTGCTTCATCAGAGCCAAACATAATCCAACATTGCATCATGTCTTTTTTTAATTCATCTTTAATCCATTTTGCATCAGCATAGTTTCCTGAAAATTTTAATGCTTCTGCTACCATGAACTCAGCTAGTGGCCAAAAAGTATCTATATCTTTTGGCTCTAGTGGTAAAATACTTACTAAAGGTTTAATTGATTTTTTGTTTGCTATCGCCATTTCTATCCTTTAATAAATCAAATACTCTTTTGTATCTTCTTTGTTGTTCATAGAAATATTGGGCACCTTTTTCTCTCATGTCTTTCATGCTATTTGGATTAGCACCTGCTATGATTCCAGCACCTAATACTCCATCTGCTCTTGTTACAAACTCGCCGTCTGCTAATTGAGCTAACATTGTATCCTCGTCTTTATCACCTACTCCTGCTCCATCTTCAACATATCCTGTTGCTCTAACATAATTGTTAGAATCGTTTTCATTGTGAGTCATTTTTGATGGAAGATAGTTAATACCACCTTCGTTAAATTTTTTTACTTCTGCAATACCACCCTCTTTTAATCTTTGTTGAACTAAAGAGTATGGACCTATACGTCTATCATCCTTACCTGCTTCTTCAGGAGAATACATTTTTTGATATGCAACTTCATTTCCTGTTGTTGGATCAATATATGTATATCCAGGTCTTTGTTCTTTTAAATCTAAATAACTCATATTATAGCCTGGCATATAAATATCTGTTGGTTGATTATCAAAAGCACCACTTAAATAAGTGCCTCCAGCTATTGCAGCTGAAACTTTTGCTGGACTATAACTTCCATCCTCTTTTTTTAATAAACTTAAAATTCTGTCTAAACCTTGAGGTGATCCTTGATTTGAAGGAAAATTTTTAATCATATCAGAAGCAAAAATAGCTTCTCCACTTTTGTTCATTCCTGGATATTTCATTCCAGGCAATCTAGAGAACATAGAACTAACTGCTGGAGTATTAACTCCTGGTATCATCCCAGCTAAATTATAACCACCATATGCTCCTGCAAGACCACCAAATAATCTTCCTAGTCCAGATGCACCTGCATCTTTTGCTCCTCTATATCCTCGAACACCTCCATAAAGTGCAGCAGCGATAGCAAGTGGATTCATATGTAAATTCTCCTTTTAAGATCTTAAAGTTAAAATAATACCATTTTACTTAGCTGATATCAACTCATCGTAAAACTTGCCTTGGTATTGATGTTCTCCTACATGAACTATAGCATCATTTATAAAAGCATAACATTTACCACCCATGTCTCTCCAAAGCTTACAAAAGGCAAAATCCTCACCATTGTAAGTCTTCTCTTTAGGATCATGTAAGGTATCAAAAAAGTTCCACATATTAGGTTTATTTACATATTTACCATTGATAACTGTCTTTTGAACTATTTCTTTTTCAGGATATTTTTTTATCATCTTTTCTATAACTTCTCTTTTTATTAACATGCATCCTGTTGGTGAATCAGTTACTTCCATAACACCTTTATCAAGCTTTATATTATTTGGATCAGGAACTTTCATAGGATAGGTATGTAAAGATCTTCTTATATCATCAGGTGATTTTATTTTACCTTCCTGCATTTTTGCAAAAGCTTTATCCCACATTAAAGTTTTTAATGGGTAAGGAACAGATATAATATCTTTATCTGCCTTAAGCATTGCAAATATAGATTTACCTTGAAAATAAATATCTGAGTCAATAAATAACAAATGTGTTGCTTTTGATTCTAATAAGCCAGCTACTGATAAATTTCTTCCCTGCGTGACTAGAGATGACTTTATTAAATGAAAAGACACTTTTAGTTTTTTCTTAAAACATTCTTGTTGAAACTCTATTAAAGCTTGTGTGTAATGTATCGAAACTTCACTATGAACAGGTGTTGCAACAAACAATTCAATATCTTTATATTGATCTTTATTTTCTTTCCATAAAGGTTCTACAGCTTTTTCATAATCTGATTGCGTTTCTATATTTACCTCTTGTAACGTTTGGTATGTATCTTCGTTAATATACTTACTGCTTGACACGTAAAGCTCCTTTCAAAAAGTTTTCCCATTCCATAGCTTTTTTATCCCAACTATAAAAATTTTTATAGTATTTTTGTTGTTCATTTAAATGATTTTGCATTGTATCTGTATGAAGATATTCAGCAGAAATATCAATAGCTCCTGCAATACTTGCAGCTAACAATTCAAGATCTTTTGTATAGTTTACATATACTGGCCACTCAGCGCAGGTTTCAGGTAACGCGCCAAAATTAGTTGTAATAACATGTAGTCCTGCGGATAGTGCTTCTAAAGCTGAAGCACAAAACGTTTCTTCGAATATTGAAGGATAAACAAATAAATCATAATCTGTAATGTGTTCTAATAAATACTCATTAGGCTTGTATCCTATATAATTTACGTTTGGTAACTGTTTTGCTTGATCAAATAAAGCTTCTGTGTCTTTGCTCACTTTGTCAGCAAACTCTTTTCCGTAAACATCATTAGAACTATAAACGTCAAGAGTTATATTTTTATTTTGAATTAATTGCATAGCTAGTAATAAAACGTTCAATCCTCTCCAAGGAGTGCAATGATGCATAATTCTTATAGGATCACCTTTTTTGTGTATTTTTCTTTTAGGAAAATGATGTGCACCATTCTTTATTACAATAGATCTATCTTCAGGTATTTGAAAAAAATATCTAAATTTTTCATAACACCAATGTGAATTAAAAACGTACCAATCGTATTCATGATGTTTGTCCTTATTTCTAAAAAAACTTTGAAGGTTTGGTTGATCCCAAGAGTTCTTTTGCCAAAGAATATTTATTTTACTGGGATCCAGTGGCACTTTTCCCGGAATAGATGTGCATATTTGAAACTTATTTAATAACTCTTTAGATACATACTTTTCAAGCAACTCTTGTTGTAACTCTGTTGCTCCTCTTGGTTCCATTATTTTTTGGTTTTGGCACCAATATTTCCAGCTCTAGTAACTTTTATTTCAAGATCTTGTCTAAAATCATCTTGAGTAGTATCAGTGTTGGGATCAGCAACATCAGCATCAAAATCAGCTTTACTATCATACACCTTTCCTGTTCTTTTATGTTTAATGATTTCAGTTGCTTCTGCAGATATTTTTGGTAAATCACTCATTGTTTCCTTCCTTGTCTATTATATTTTTTATTGTGTTGCAACTTCTTTTTTTTATTTACATTTTTTGTATGCCTTCTAGGTCTTTTTCTAGGTTTTGGTCTAGGTACAAAATGTGTAAATTTTTGTCTAGCCATTTTTATACCACGCTAAAATAACAAATCTTTCACCTTGTTCAAGACTGCTCACTTTATGTTTTTTATCAGAATCAAATATGCAAATTTTTCCTTTTTCAGGTTTTATTTCATAATCTTCAACTGTCGTAACACCACCTTTGTAATTATCGTTTAGATAAGTTATAGTTGTTACATCATAGTAAATAGTGTCATCATGCCAATCATGAAATTCACCAACAGGCCAAAATGCTAATTCTATATTTTTTAATTTTTTTCTTGGTTTTAATTTAATATATTTTTTAACTATATTATTTATAATTGGGTTTTCGTAAAATTTACTTAAATCTAATATAGATCTTTTTTTAAATAATTTAGTTTTATCTTTATTTTTTTTGTAAAAATTTATTAACTCATCGCACAAACATGGATGCAAAAAATATTCAACTTCAGTCATTATCCATTTTCTTGTGATCTATCTATTTGAGCATAACTAATAGCACCTTGAATTACATTGCTTCCTGTAGCCGCTTGTACAGTTATTGCATCGCCTGCTTCTAAATTTAAACCTTGTGGAGTGGCATTTACTTGTGATTTTGCAGCCAAATCATCTCTAAAAAATTCGTACTCTGTACTAGAATCAGAAGAGTCTACAAGATTCATATTAACTAATATAGCTGAAGAGGCATCACTATTAGAACAATAAACACTTTTAACTATTACTGTTGCATCACTAGGACAAGTAAAAACTGTAGTCTTACCCGTGCTTGCTTGTTTAAATCCTTGGTTTTTATATTGTATAGTCATGATAAAAAATAGTTAAAAGCATCTTGTTCATTTTTTAATTCTTGTTGGTAAGAAGTGTTTAACTTATCTTGCATCGTTCGTAAAGACTGAGTTACTTGTCTTTGATTTTCTTCAGTATATTTAGGTGTTGGTTCAGGAATTACTATATCTACTCTAGCCATAATTATGAAGTCCTCCAGGGCCCGCAGTTTGTTGAGGTGGTGAGTAACTTTTAGTAGGTGCCGATGTTGTTTTAGATGGCGTTGAACCTCTTGCTAAGTCTTGGTTTGAAGGTTGCATTGCCATAATACCTGTAGGATAAGTAATAATATCTCCTTGAGGATCATTTATTCTTTTCTGTCTCATTTCTTTTTGTGCACGTTTATTTGCTAGATATTCTGATATACCTAAAGATCTTCCTGATAAAGCTGATACCGCAGCAAGAGGTGAAAAAATATTAGCACCAATTCCTAACAAACCTATAAGACCTCGAGTTTGTGCCGTGTTTAAACCAATTTTTCCTGATGCAAAATCTAATGCTTTATTTTTTGCAACATTCATTCCAATTTTTTTTAAGTTAGGTAATTCTCTTTGATCTTTTAGAAGTAAAGGTTCTATACCCATAGGTGTTAATTGTTGATCACCAGGTATAAATTCATTTAGTAAATCTGGTTCCATTATCCCCTCATTCCATCAAGTTGAACATCTGCTCTAAAAGTTCCAAAACGCCAATTTTCATCGGTAGACGTATTTGCAATTTTTAAACTAGCAAACCTAGCTCTTGCCCTAGTATCAACTTTTTGAGTTGATCCGGTAACCGTGAATGGACCTAGTGGAGACGATACTTCTGTGTCAGTTGGAAAATCTCTAAGTAAAATAGTTACCTGAGCATTTCCTTGGATAGTTTTAAAATCAGGCACAAACCTTCTCATGCTTAAAAAAAACTCACCACTTGTACCATCTGGATTTAAACTAAAGTCTCCAGATTCAATAAAAGCTGGAATAGCAGTTTTGTTGCCCGCTGTATCGACCTCGTTTACACCTTTTTCATGTTCAAAATATTTAGTAGATCCATTAATATTTGTAACACCTTGGATAGTTGGGAAGGTAGGCACTGCTGTAGAATTAAACTCTGTAGCGTAAGGATTTTCATATAAGTTTGCATCTACCCATGTTGTTCGTGATAAAGAGCCTGTTACCCATGTTTGATCTTGATAATTATAACAAACATATCTATCATTTAAACTAGATGTAGCTTGAGGATAATACCAACATATTTCTTCGTACAAATGATTTAAGCCTACGTAAACTGATTCGCCAGCTGAATAATTAATTCCTAAATTATTTCCATTTTTTGTTGTAAAAACAAAATCTTCAACAGCACAAGGCAATGATTTAACAGTACCATCAAATGCAAAAAAACCACCAGATTCTCCCATCCAATAAACTATACCATTAACGTATTTCATAGCATGTTGTCCAATACATCCACAGTTAGAACCAACTTGTCTTACAGAAAACGTAAACGGTGGACCTACAAATTGCATAACATATGCTGCATTATCTGTTAAAATAAAAGTATAATCTTTACCTTTAATCGCTCCAACTATTTTTGTACCAGAATCAAGTCTAAAAGTTCCTGCTGTGTTAACCGATGTTGGTGTGTAGTCACTTATGTTTTCTTGATCAGAAAATCTTATAAATAATTTATCTTGTGTGCCCGGTGTTCCTATTGTCGTTTCAGTTCCTAACATAATTAAGTGTCTATCTCTATCGGAAACTAAAGACATAACAGATGTTGTTGGTGCATTTGAAATTATTGTTGCTCTCGTATTTAAAGCATTAGAATCAGAATTAATTGGATTCCATGAAAAAGATTGGCCATTTTTAATTGTTGCAATTAGTTGTTCTCCAAAATTATCTAGTGACCATGATGCAGGATCAACTGTTAACGTTTGAGATAATGATTCAATACCCCATCCTGTAAATACTTCAACACCTGCTCCACTTGCGTGTGCTGATCTAGTTCCTGCTGCAGCTCTCGTAATACCCGTTAAATCATTTGATGAAATTCCAGTGTATGAAATAAACTCTGCTCCAACTTTTATTGTTCCCGTTGATGGAAATCCAGTTGTAGAGGCTAGTGTAATTGAAGTCCCTGACCCACCTGTTCCTGCTGTGTCATCATTTAATGATCCATTTAATGTACTGAACACCTGTTGGCCACCTCCCCAAAGTCCAGTGCCCCAACCAAAACCAAATGTTGAACTTAAAGCTCCAGGTTTTATGTATGGAGTAACTATAGCAGATCCAGATCCGTTGACCGTGGTTCCTGCTGCGCTAGCCATAGTTATTGTAAATTCATCACTATTAGGTGCAGTTATAACTTGAAAAGGATTAGTTGTAAAATTACCTGCAGAGTATCCAGCTCCAGTTGGTGGAGTCACAGATGAAAATAAAAATATATCTCCAGGTTCTAAACCATGTGCAGGTTTGTTCACAGTTACAGTTGCTGATGTATTTACCGTGTCAAAAGTACATCCCGTAAGAGCAGTGTTTAAAGGTGTAATATCAAAAAAAGAACCTTCATAATATATTGCTAATATTTTATTAGTTCCAATTGCAGCATATTTTCTGCCATCTAAATCAGCCCAAATAAATTGTTCTCTTGCTGCACCAACCAAAGTGCTTTCTAAAATCTGTTCCCATCCTCCAATCTTTTCTGGAAGACCATATCTAAATCTAACAAAATCACCATCAGTCCATTTACCTTCTGCACCTGTTTGAGTGACTTGTTTGTTGAATCCTGGGGCTATATCTACTTTTGTTAATGGCATGCAATATTATACCATTTTTAAATTATCAAATCTATTGCTTAACTTACTTAGCTTCTTTATGATCTTCTTTATCAATTTCATCAATTTTTATTGGGCCATGAGTATTATAGTCACCATATACCTCTACCATTTGTGTAATTGAATCCATTAAAATAGTGGCAAAATTATAAGTGGATCTTCGATCTAATTTATAATGCCCTCTTACAAGAATCCAAAAAATTTCTTTCCAAGAAAATTCTAATAATAAAAATTGTTTTTTAAATTTAAATTTCATTTTGATGCTAACCACGAAGTTAATATATATTTGTCTTTTTGTAAAGGTGGGTTTCCTCTGTGAACATATGGAAAGTCAGCAGGAAAAAGAAGTATTCTACCCTTTTTTGGTTTTACTCTTTGTGATTGTAATAAAAATTCTGTTTCTCCACCTTCGTTTACGTCATTCAAATATATTGTTAAAACTAATGCTCTAAAACAAATCTCTTGATAATTTCTTTCAATATGCCAAACATGATAACCTTCTCCAGGTAAAGTTCTTTGAACTTTGTAAGGTGAAAAGTGTAACTCTGTCATGTTTATAAAACTAGTAAATCCAGTAGTGTCGTCATATAATTTTATAGCTTCTCTTAAATAAGTTTCACAAGTATCTAATTCTGGTATCCAATTGTGACCTTTAAAATAATGAATTGCCAAATCTTTTTTTACTATTTCAGTTGAGTTATCAGCTTCTTTTCTGTCAATAGCTTGATTTTTTTTATTTAATTCAAAACTTGAAATTATTTTATCACAAGTTTCCTCATCAACGTAATTATCAAAAATTCCTATAAAATCTTTTATGTAATTAATTTTTTTTATTGGTTCAATCATACGTAATTTATATTCATATTTATTCTTAAAAATTTATCAGTTTGTGAGACACTTGCATGTTCTTGATCGTTATCAAAAAAAATAATTGTATTTTCTTTTGAAGCAACTTTATCATTATTCTTAAATAATGTATATCCATTATTTGTATTAAAAGAAAATAAAGCTACTTTAGCATTAGGAGTGTCTACTTGATCTGTATGCCATCCATGTTTTATATGATTTTCTTTTCTTGTATAACAATTTAATTTAACTCTAATTATTTTTGTAAAATTTATTTTTCCAATAATAGGATGACACAAATAAAATAAATCACTTTTTTGACGATCATCCATATATAAAATATGGGAAAAAAAGAAATCATCATTTATATCAACAACTTTGTTTTGATAGTACCAAGGAAAATCATCAGACATTATAATTTTCTGTAAATTTTTAAAAATATTTTCCTCAAGAAAATTATCTTGTATTTTCATTTTCTCATTATTGGATCTGTTTTTTTGTTTCTTTTATCGTGCTTCCATTCTTTATTAGGACCATTTTTATCTACATAATGTAAAAAAGATTGTATATGATAATCTCCTTCAAACGGTTCTCTCCAATGTTCAACTTCACACCCTAAATAAATTATTGCGTCCCCTCCTTTTAATTCAAAAGATGAATTTTCAACTTTAAAAGGCCATACAGTTCCACAACTACCCCACATAACAGATACAGATACTTCACATGAGGGACGGTCTTTATGTTTTTTTAACTCAGCATTATATGTATAGACTCTAGAAAAACTATATGTAGGAAACAAAGATAAGCCAGTTTCTTCTTCCATTTTTGCTAATTTTTTTATTAGCATAACATCTGTAAATGCATCACCATAAAACATAGAGTCGCCATTATTATTTTGATCTGTATCAAAATTAATTTCATTTCTTTCGTGACATAAATGTAAATAATGTAAACCTATCTCAAGTTCTTCTTTACTTAAAAAGTTTTTAACTAATTTATATTTATCTTTTTTTATATCGCCCATGCTACTATTGAAAATCTAGTTCCTTTTGTTACAGGCGTAACCTTGTGTTTATACATAAAATTACTAGGCCATATAATTAATCTTCCAGGGACTGGTTCTATATCTCTCATTAATTTATTACTTGGATCATAAAATTCTAAATGACCACCTTCATAATCATTATTTAAAAACATAATTGCCGATAAAGTTCTAGGTCTTGCACCAAAATGATCAGAATGAATACTATAGAATCCTCCTTTTTCATACTTTAAAATACTTAATTCATTAATACCTTCAATTGAAATTCCGCCATGTATGGGACATTTTTTATTTTCATACATTTTCATTCCATTCCATATGATAAAATTAATATAGTTACCCCAATGAATTCT
>CEQC01037582.1_pt1 | contig 12763 bp, 15 predicted proteins | sample 531021 | NCBI WGS metagenome assembly CEQC01 (sample SAMEA2621213, study PRJEB7988) | marine metagenome | biome: marine biome (ENVO:00000447); feature: surface water layer (ENVO:00002042); material: "saline water (ENVO:00002010), including plankton (ENVO:xxxxxxxx)" | depth 5 m
TTTTGCTCCTGTAAAAGTAATAGTTCCTGAACCATTATCTGCTGCTAAAGGATTTAGCCAGTCTGGTATATTACTTAAAGCTTCAAAAGCATCATGAATTGCAGTTCCAGAGTTTGTAACGTTTGCACTAGCAGCGATTTCTACGCTAAACTTAAAAGATTCTGATGTTCTAGGACCGTTTGATCTTACAAACTTAATTTCAATTTCTTTTTTTGTTGCTGCGTTAGTAGTAACTGGTAAAATAGTAGAAGTTTGAGCTTGCGCTGCTGAATAAGCTTTACCGCTAAAATCAATTACATCTTTACCGTAAATCCAAGGAGTTACAACGTTTAGACCATCAGGTCCCCCTGCAACTAGTCTTATTTGTGGAGCATCTGCAAAAGTGTCACCAAGAACTAATTCAGTAGGTCCAGATGCGCTTAGTTTTTGTACAGAAACCGCACCGTCATCTACTAAACCGTTGGTTACACCAAATGCAGTACCGTCTCCAATAATTAAATGTCTTGCCATTTTTTTATTTTTTAAATTATTTATTCATTTTTATTTACCTCTATTTGATGAGTTTGATACCTTGGATCAGAGATCCCTTCAAGTATGCTGCTCACAGTCATGTCCACTATTTCTTGATGACAGTGTTCGGGTAGTTCACAACTAATCCCCAAAGATAACGAAATCTTTGCGGGTTTTCTTAAATACGTTATTTTAACAGCGTCTATTATAAATATATCACTCGTGTACATATCTATATTATTTCCACGAATCGTGTATAAAGGATCCGTTCTTTTGGTTGTATTAAAAGGGTCATGTAATAAAGCAAATATATCATCTTGCTGTATAAACGTGCTGCCAGTTACAATTTCAACAGGCACTGAGTTTAAGACTCTTTTTTCTCTAAGATTAACAACATCTGAATATAAAGGAGTTTGACTTTGTATTTGTGTATTACTAGAATCCACATGTACTAAAGTAGTAACTGTTCCAACTGATGCATCCCACTGTAACCAACTATAAGTATTTGGATCTGGTATAATTATAAATTGTCCTTGATAATTTAAATCTCCAAATTGTTCCCAATATATTTGAAATCCTAATCCTGGATTTTCCAACATATCTCCTTTTACAGAATTTATGTCTTGTGGAAACTGATAGTTATTAGTATTTTCCCATACAATAGCTTGTCCAGCTGTTAAATCACTTGCATCTTCAAACATTATAATTTTATCTGCAATTGATGAATTATTATTGCAAACAAAATTGTCTAAAGATATTGTAAAAAATACATATGGGTCAGGTACATTTAAGAAATAGTCTACAGCCGTGCATGTTTGATTTCTGTGCACAATAGCTAAAGTATTTACTAAATATAAATAATCAGGTGGTAAAACAAAAGTATCTATAAAAAATCTATCTCCTAATACACCTTTAAAAGTTGCAGAAGCCTCGTATTCTCTAACTAAAGATCTTAAATCGTCAATACGTTTTTGTGACTCTTCAAATCCTTTTCTATATTTATTGTTTCTACCATATTTAGTATTAATAAACCTCATTTGAGATTTATTTAACTCTATGTCTATTTCTTGTGGCAAAAGCAAATCAGCTTGGAGTGAATTAATTTTATCCACTCCTTGCTGTATTGCTAAATGCATTTCTTGTACATTCATATTATGCTAGTGCTAGTTCTTTAAGTTTAGCTCTCATTACTGTTAGTGTTCCAGAATTCTTTTTATCTTTTAAGTAAACGACTGCATTGTCCATGTTTTCGCCAAGTACTTCATCAATATAAATTATCTGGTTTCCTATTTTTCTAAGAACTCCAGCTGTTACCATTTCTTCAATCTCAGCTTTTAGTTCTAAATTTTTATCTGTAGCAATTCTTACAAACTTCTTTGGATTTGAATTTTTAATTTCATATAAAGAATTTTCTATTTGCTCTACTGTCATCCTATCAGGATTAACATTAGATAAAAGTCTTATAACTCTCTTCATGTCTTTAGGACTAGAAGATAATTTAATAAATTCTTTATCTGCATCTTTCTTCATTTGTATTTCATTGTTTCTAGACTTATCTTCTCTTGATAAATCTTGAATATAAAATCTTTTGTTAAAATCAGCATCCATTTCTGCTTTAGTCATAGCTACATGCGGATGTTTTAATGCAAATCTATATTTAATATAGTCTACTATTTGTAGAGGCATATCATTATCATCCATACCTATTTCTAATTCTACCCCAGTAAATCCTACAGGAATTGTCATTTCTGCCCAGTATTGTTTAGAATGTCTAGGCCAGTCATTGTGATCTGGATTTACATCTAAAATACCTTGCATGTATTTCTTTTCTTCTTCAGGGGTAAAGGGTTTTAAAGGTTGTCTATTTACATAAACACTACTGAGTTTCGATACGGCCTCAGCTCTTACCGCTTTAGGCAAATGGTTTAATAGTTCCTTTTGTCTAATTGTTATTTTTTTACTCATAATTCAGTTCTTTTTTTAAGGTTAAGTTGTTAGGATATAAAGAATAACTCTCCTAACTGAGTTAGATTAAAGACTAAAGTCATGGGGAAATTAATCCCCACAACCTTAATCAAAAACCAATATATAGACGCAAATTAATGCCTATGTTACGATGCTGTGCACGTAATATCAATAGATGTGTCAAATCTTCTTAACACAATACCTGCTGTCTTTAACATGTGCACAGACGCCCCGTCAATGTCAGATGCTCTAGCATCAGATCCTGAGAATCCTCTAGGGACTACAGATCCAGCTACACACCATCTCATTGCCTCACGACCTTTCTTAGAAATCATTTGTAGATTGTTTTGTCCATCATAATTAGATTGATCAACAAATACCATTCTGTAAGATTCTAGAGAGTATCCTGTTACAGGGTGTTTTGCACGAGCTTGCGCCACGGCACCATGATCAAAGATTGGTAATTTTACCACGTTGATCGTGTGTCCATCTACATGCTCATAGGAAGTGAAGTATCCAGTTAATCCTAAGCTACGTCCTGAGCCTGTGATAAATCTGTTTTCTCCACCCACTTTAAAAGTGTTAGTTGAAAAGTGGCTTTTAAGAGCTTCATCAAATTCTCTTGCTCCTCCTGTTCCAGTGTATAAAGTTACCTGTTTAACAGAAGCATCAGTCATTCCGTAGAATAAGTCTCCGATGATGTTCTTAAGTTTTGTCTCAGTCATTGTAGAGTAAGTGTCAGTGTTGACGATTTGCTCTAAAAGACCAGGACCTACGATTACAGGTTGTCCATTTTCATCTTTCATGAAAGTTTGTCCGTTTGCATCGTATGTTTTTTGACCGTACCAGTAGTACAATTCACACTCTTCTTTAAAGTCGAGCATGTGTAGGTACTCTTCGTAGTCCATCCAAAGCTTAGTAGTTCCACTTCCTTTAGTTGGTAAAGAAAATTCTGCTACAAAGTCTTTAGCGTTTCCAGACATGTGGTAAGATTTTCTAACCGTAGTTAGTTTATTTCTTACTTTACCTGGAGTTTCCCAGTTAGAAGCATTACCTCTAGAGAAGTCAACTCCTACAGGTGCATACATTTGAGCCCAAAGTGCTCCTGCTACTGCATCGGCTGCAGGCAAAGTTGCTGAAGCTACAGGGTTAACTAATTGTAGTGTATACTTGTATGAAGACCCCCCAGCTACTTGCTCAGGTGCTTTCATTATACGTGCTTGTGCTCCTGATTGAGATACTAACACATATGGGAATACGAAATGTTTGTCAGGAAATTCTAATTCAAAAGAAGATCCACCCAAACCTAAGTTTGAGTTTGCGTTTGCTGTTGCCACTGGTCTCGTTCTTAATCTATGTGTTGCCACACGATACTCATACTCCAAGCGGTCTATAGATTTTGTGTTACCTACACCTTCTGTTAAGAAAGATAGTGGAAATCTTTTATCGTCTTTTCCTGCTAAATGAGTAATAATTGGAGACAGCTCAGTTGGCTTAGTCAACAACGCGTTTGCTAGACTGTTCATATCAGTCATTTGCGAATCATTGTAAAACGTTTTTTGAACGCTTATATTTGTTCCATTTACTGCCATTATTAAAAATTATTTGTAGGGTACCTATCTCCCTGTTCCGGTAGTTCTTAAATACTAAGATCTAAATTATCTAAATCAAAGCTTTTAGTTTTTCTAGATTTCTTACGAGCACTTTTAACTTTTTCTTCGTTGTTAGATATTTTTTGTCTCAAAGTCTTCGTAGCCGTTGTTTTTGCTTTCTTGTTTATAATATTGTCTAGATTAAATCCTTTAAACATTAAATAATCTATAGCTAATCTTACATCCATTTCAGCCTGTGAGTGATCTACATCTCTCTGTGTGTAACCCTCTTTAGTTACCGGCCTCGAAAGATAATTAAAGAATTTTGTTTTTTCTCTTTCTGGAACTGCTAAACCAGCAAACTCCTTTGATTCTTTAATTGTCTCCTGAACACCATTCCAAAACTCAATTTGTTTTTCTTCTTGAGCTTTTCTTTCTTGTTGTTGGCGTTCTACTAACTGCGCTTTTTCTGCAGCTTGCACTTTTCCTAAAGCTTTTCTAGCTAACTCAGCTTTATTGTGCAACTTGCCAGAATCCTCATAGTCTTCTAGCATTTCTTTTATGAAATCTGAATCGTGTCCTTTTTGTTGAAAATAATCTGATAGTATTGCTTTTTGACTTCTTGAGTCATCTTCTGCTATCTCCATCTCATTATAATCCAAAGTAGGATCGTAAGCTTTCATAAATTTTTGTGAGTCTCCTCCAGCTAATACATATTCCATATGTTTTTTAACTAACGGAAACTTATCAAGAACCTCATCGATTCTTTCATCTGCCATTTGAGATGCAATGTTTTTTGTCATCTCTGTCAGACCTTCTGCTGTATCTTCATACTCTCCTTCATACCCTAAAGTATTTAGGATTTCTTGTACAACTGTAGTTTCTTCAGACTCTTCAACTTCTTCTTCTTCCTCTTCATCATCATCGTCTTCTTCCTCCTCGTATTCTTCCTCTTCTTCTTCCTGCTCTTGTTCTACTTCTTCGTTTTCTTCAGACTCTTCCTCGATATCTTCAAGTCCGTCTGTCTCTACTGTTTTTTCATCCTCTTGTGGAGGGGCAATCTCTTGTTCTTGTTCAGTAGCAACAGTGTCTACACCATCACCACCAATAACATCATCAAAAGTGATGTCGTCTAGTTGTATTTTTTCATTTGGGTCCATATATATATTGTTTTAATTTACAAATTTACTATTTAATTTAATTGATTTTTCTGTTTTTACTTTTTTGGTTTTATCTTTATTATATAACACTTCTTAAAAAATGTTCTTTGTTCTTTCATTCCATTTTTTTCTTTCAACATCTATTTCGTCTTTAGTTAGATTTTGTACAGTCTTACCATTAACTTTTCCTTTATGATTATTAAGCCAATACATAAAAACATTTTCTTGTGTAGGATTGTTTATAGCTTTATCAAACTCATCTCTTCTATCTGCTCCTCCATATATTTTATCTCCTAAAAATAATGCATCTTGATCTTCTCTACTAAGTTTAGAAAAGTCTTGAGACTTACCAGATATATATTTATCATATAGATTTGGAAAATCTTTCATAGTTTTATTTGATCCAAAGTATGTTTTATTTGCTGGAGAAGCTAAAAAATTAGCAGTCCTATTCATAGCTGTATTAGCACCTTGTTCATCACCTATCTCAAATTGATACGCGCCTCTACCTGGTCCACCTTCATCTTGATATGCATCAGTAATATTTTTAGATTCATGTTGACCTATTGCATTCATAACAAGATTTACATTAGTAGTATCACTTCCTCTAAAATTCATATAATTCATCATGTGTTGTCTAAGTCCACCTGTTTGTGCTAACTGTGTAGGCATAGATGTTGTACTATCTACTAAATCTGATGTTCTTGTTTCTTGTCTAGGTATACGTACAGGTCTACGTCTTTGTTGAGGTATTTCTACAGCTTCAGGAACAGCTTGCTCAACATTATCAGGCATAACTTGCCCTCTCAGCGCTGCTATTATATCTCCAGAGCCTGATGCTTTTACTTCGTCTAATATTCTTCTCCTATCTTGATTTGTTAGCATTCTCTTTTGCTATGTCTCTTTTGCTTTGTATATCTTCTCTTTTTACAGCGTTAGAATCTATATCGTTTTGCATTCTTAGCTGTAACTCTTGTTCTTTTAATTCTAATTCTCTTTTTCTAAGCTCAAAGTCTTGTATCATCTTTTCTAAGTTTAGAGAATTAGCGTCTGACTGATCTTTACTCTCTGCACTTATCAATGCAATCTCAATATCTTTTTGTCTGTCTTTTTCTCTCTCTACATTCTCAGCTTGTAGTTTTAATTGTTCTGCTTCTAACTGTTGTTGTTGCATTTCTTGCTGAGCTTGTTGTTGTGCTTGTTCTAATTCAGAAGTTGCTTTGTCAGCTAACTTAAGATTTTTCTTAATTTGTGTAAAGCTATCAGAGTCTAACATCTCAGCTATGTCTCCTGGTTTAGCACCGTTTTGCATCATAGCTTGTGTTAATCCTTTTATGTTTTGTAATTTTTCTTGATCCTTACCTGCGTCAGATACGAATATACCATACTCTGCTTCCATGTGATCAAAGGTATCTACATTTAAAAAGTCTGTAGTACCATCAGGCATAACAAACATTCCTTTTTTACCTGTCAACCATGCTTCTTTAGAATAGTCTAATAATGCTTGAAAATCTCTTTGCTCCATTCTTTCAAACTTTCTAAATAAATCTTCTGTAATATGTGATGATTGTAATATAGCTTGTTGTGAAGATGCCTTACCTTCATAAGCTCCAATCTCACCTTGTCTTTGTCTACTTACACCAGATATTTTTTCCCACTCTACTAAGATAGATTCTAGTAAAGTTACATACTGACTTATAGTCTTAATAGACATATCTAATACAGATTGATGTTGTGGATTTAGTTGTATACCTTCTTTATTGTAATCTACCCAAGCAATACCTGTGCCTTCTACATAATACATAAATTTATCCATGTCCCATTTTTTAGGTATCATGTTTATGTCAAACTGTGCAATAATGTCTTTACTTCTAGCTATTGCAAGTTCTAATCTGTATTTGTAAATATTATAATTTAACTGATAAGGTATACCTAGTTTTACTAAAGATATATTTTTAGCATTTGTATCTGAGTATCGTCTACCGTTTATAGGTAATTTACATTTAGACGGATTGTCTAAAGATATTCTTTGGTGTCTAATAGGATTTATATTTACATAAAATCTACCATCAATTCTTGTACCTTCCCACACTTCATTTACCCATGTATAATCTACTTTAGCACCTGCCTCTTTTAATTCTGCTGGCATTCTAAATCCATCTTCAACTTCTATCTCTTCCAAAGCTCCTGTTTCAGGATCCATGTAAGTTAAAAATCCAATTCTTTTTCTAGATTTCCAATATACATTTATAACTTCTATAAGTCTATTTCTGTATGAATTTTCATTTTTATTTCTTGAGTTAGCATATAAAAAAGAAATATCAGTTTCAGAATGTCTTGGCTCTTCTAATTCTAATACTTGTTGGTCTGTTAAACTTTCATAGTATGCGTCAATTACACTAGAAGCGTGTACATATTTTCTAACTAATGCCCAGTCACCATCTTCTACAAATTCTAAATCTGGGTCAAGGTCATAATCTACATCTAGAGGATTTAATATTTCATAAAACGGATCTCCATTTCGTACTCCTCTGTGTGTATACGCCTCACCAGTTACTAGATAATGAAACCATGCTTTTTGTACTTTATCATAAACTTCTTGATGCTGCATAATAAAATTCATAGCTTGCTGACCTAAGATAGCTCTGTTGTCTATGTAATTCATTTCAAACATATCAGCTATATGCTTAGGTGTTGGTATCTCATCCATGTTTGCACCTATATCTATACCTAAAGCTTGTACTTCTTGTAAAAACTTTTGTCTTAAATTTTGTGCTAGTGCGTCAGATTTTTTTTGCTTTTTAATAGTGATAGCATCTGAGTTTTGTACGGTAACAGTATAATTGAGAGGCCTTTTTGATTTTTCCCCTAGAAGAAGATCAATTATGGGTTTGATAATGGGGTAGTTACGCATTTCAGAAGGAAAGTTCTTACGGGATTTACCATAAGGTTTTAACACGTACTTATAATCTGCCTCATCAATTACACCGTTATAATAATCATACAACATCTTAAGTTCATCCTTATGTTTAGAATGACCTGATCCTGTATTGGAAAGACTTATAAATGCTTCTACACATTCTTCTCCCCATTTTTTTGTCTTTTTATTTATCGAAAGTTTTTGTCTCGGTATTTTATCGTATCCCATAATCTTACAAAATTAATAAATTTTATTACTCAGTTTTTGCCTATATGTAATTACAATAGATGTATTATAGATATATCACTACAAATAATCACAGATATCGTACAAACTATATTTTAACGTTAACTCCTCTCCTGCTTCTATTTTTTTTAACGTTTTTAATTTTTTATAATGATAATCTTGATCTTCTTCTATCAATTCGCAGTTTGCGTTATCATTATGATTAAGAAAACCACCTAATGGCGTTCTTATAAAGTTGTGTTGGAAATTTGGATCATACACATGTGTAATACCTATAACAACCTCTGCCGGAATATCTTCTTTTGCTAGAATCCCTGCTCCGTGAATATTTGACGGACCTATTGTTAAGTATTCTGGTAGAGGGTTATAAGGTTTCTTTTGTTTGCAGTTACTCATATTAATAATAATTTTGTTCAAACCATTTATCTGCTGATCTATCTTCTAGGATGTCTTTTACTTCAGCATTATACAATTCTCTTGTATGATACATCCCAATCATTAGAGCCATTACACGGTCAAAGTTGCCATGATGATTAAACTTAATTAACTCTGTTAACAATGCAGGGTCATAGATTTTGTGTAAATTTAATAATTTTTTACCACTCTCATCAGTACTCCTAACTGTGTTTAGCCAGTCTCTTATATATATCTCACCTTGACGCTTCCTTGCATCAGTCATATGCATACCATATTGACGTTTTACGTTCTTACTTCTTAGCTCTTTTTTATCTAACATCTCAAATTCTTCTTGTAATTTATGCAGTTTTCTAAATCTTTTTGCATATGCTATTACCTCACCTCTGTCATTCTCAAATCCTATTTTACATCCATAATAATCTGCTAACATAAATAAATTTCTATTATAATCATCTTGTGTGTTAGGTCTACCTACATATGATGCTACAATTATATCATCGGGATGTGATAAATTGTTAGGTCGTTTTAATACATATGCAGCACCCAAAGATGTACTATCTGCAGATTGATTTTGACCATACGGGTCATGGCATATTACATATAAATTTAAAGGTACTTGTTGTTCTTGATTTTTATATGGTGATTCGTATATAATAACTGCACCTGTCTTATCATCATCTTTTCTGTGTGGAAATTTTGTTATAGGTTTTAGATCTCCGTCAATTTTAAATTTTACCTTACCTTTCTCATCATAATATAATCTACCTGCTGTACCTACAGCTTGTAGTTGTCTTGCTTTTACTATATTATATTGTTCTTGTAAAGATGCTATGTCAAATAAATTTGCAGTTACTTGTAGTGTAGCTTCTTGTGGAGAAAAAGGATGCTCAGCTATATATTGATCTAGTGACTTTGCATCTGCAGCACCTTTCTTTTTTTCTCTCATTTGTTCTTCATATTCTATAGCTTCTTGTGCCATAGAGTTGCCTTGCTCATCTATAAAACCATCTAAGTTTTTTTGTATAGGTATAAAGTATCCACACTTTGTACCCATTGCACCTTCATCCCAAATATTATCATATGACATACAATCATAAGCGTCTGGGTTGTAAAATATTTCTTCCATTGCCTCAAAGTTTGCACCTTCTGTACCACCTGTACCAAAAGCTACCATAAGTCCTAAAGTTTTAGCACCTTGTCTCATTGTTGGCATTGTTACTTCCCATGCTTTTAACAATCCAGGAAATGACCCTGCTTCTTCAAAAAATACTAGCTCACCTGCTTTACCCCTTACTTTATCTGGGTTATCTTTTAAACTTACACCTAGTATTTGTGACTTTGTACCCATCTCAATCTCTAATCCGTTTACTTTCTTTTTGTATCCAGACATTTTATTCATCTCTCTATCTTTTAATCTTGGTTGTGCCCATGCAGTATGGTCATCTACAAAAGATAAAAACTCCCATGCTTTTGATAGTAATCCATCACCAATTAAATATTCTTTTTGTGCTGCAAATACAAAATTCTTAGAGTTTTTTACAAAGAAATAATTTCTAGCAAGCATACTACCTGCTTTGTAAGAGTATCCTTTACGTCTTGCTTTCAAGACTATCATATGTTTGTTTTGTGATCTGGCTTTATCTATCTCATGGAAATATTCGTAGTCTCCATCATAAAACCTAGGGAATGTTCTTTCACGTCTAGCCTGTATTGTGCCATCAGGCATTACCTCATCTACTGCTCTGTCAATAGGACAATAGTTTAAATAAAAATAGTGAAATCCAGTAACTTCTAAATCTCCTGCTTTATATCCATACATACATCTACGTTTTTCTTCATCCCAAAACTCATAATACTCTCTAGTTCCAGGAAGTGCAGATGTATAATGACCGTCTGCTATAAACTTAATTGCGGCGGGTCTAACTTTGTCTGTTCCTTTAAGCATTTATTTTTGATTTTAACTAATTCAGCACATTTCTCGTATTCTTCTGTACTTGTAAAATATTCTATTACAATATCTATTACATCTGGATTTCTACCATCATCAAGCAAAGGATCAAATGGTAATGGTAAAGTGTCTATAATATTATCTTCCAAATCGTAATACAAATCATCAATAGTTTTTTTCTTAGTAATAATCATGTAAGCATTTGTCATTGCCTTTTCATAAAGTGCTAAATCTTCTAAATAATCCATTACATACTATATTTATTAACTTCTATTCCTCCTCTATTAGTATTTGCTGCTTGAGCTTCTTTTTTAACTATATCTTCTAGACTAGTCAAACCGTCTACAACTTTACCCATTTTTTCTAAATTATTAATTAAATCTTTTGCGTGAAAAATAGGCCTTCCGTTGTCATCCATTAAAGTTAAATCTATATCCTTAAAATATTTTTCTAACTTAATAACAGATTCTCTTGCTGCTCTTAATAACCTAACCGCTGATGTTTCTATAAGAGTATCATATTTTTTACATGCAGCTAAAACCTTTTGGTCAGGTTTATATTTACTATTTTCTCCAAATATACTATTTTTTACTTCAATCGTACGTTGATCCCAATCATATACTGCAAACGGCGATCTGTGATCTGTAGTAAAATATACAAAAGCTAATTCTTTTGCATTTAAATTTTTAAATTCTAATACAGTTAAAGCATATGCACTTGGTGTAGCTTTATTATCTATTATATGTATTAGATCATCCCTTAGACTCATTTTTTAATTTGTTTATATGTTTAACCCTTTTAGGGTTTACAGAAAATTTACCAAAATACGGTAATCTTACCATTTCAAATTTGCCTTTTTTAATTACCTTCTCTACAAATTTAAATTGATGATTTACAATTTCCTCTACCTTTTTTAAAGGTAATTTATACTTAGTTGCTAGAGTCTGTATTATCGCCTTCTTGTCTTTTGCCATCTAATGTTTGTGTTTTCCATCTTGTAGGTTTATCAGGACAAGAAGTTGTTTTCCATTTTGCTTTATGCTCTAACAAACATCCACATAATCCACATCTCATAGTTGTTTTTATTAAATGCTCACAATTGTTACAAGCTTCTAGTCTTTCTATATAATCTTCTGTACTAACATTTGGTGCTCCGTTTGCTATATAATTTTTTAACTCTTTAGCAAAAGTACTTACCATAGTAAATATAGAAGGTGGTTTAGGTTCTGGATTATTCATAGTAATTTATTTTTATTGTTAAACATTTTCCTTCAGGATCTTGTAATATTACTACTTCCGCTCCATTTTCTAACTCAAAATATGAGGGTACTATACTGTCAAATATTTTCATGATTTTATTGCAACATGCACAAGATTTGTATGTGGATGTAAAAGACTATTAAGTTTATATCCTTTTTCTTCTTTTATTATCACACCTTTATCCTTAAATCTTTTTACATAATTATTTAAAGTATTATAATCTTTTATTCCTACTATTCTTGCTGCTTCTTTTTTATTTTTTACACTACAAAAATTTTCATCTTCTGTAATTAATTGTACATCTATAAATGCAGCTAGTATTTGTAAACCTTTTTCTGTTAAATTAAAAATACCATTCCATAATTGTACATATTTGTAGGTAGTATCTATTTTTACAGTAATGTTTTTTATTTTATTGTCTCTTTTGTTCATTTTTTCTTAATTTTTGCAATACTGCCGTCCATTTCTATAGTAGATGTTTTAGATTGCTTGTTAAATTCTACTATATACGGCTCTACTTCTACACGACTAGCCATAAAAGACAAAAACACCTGTAACTCTTTTATAAGTAACTCAGTGTTTTCTCTTAATTCTGCTGCTTTTTGTGCAGATTCTAGTAAAGCGTGGTAATCTTCTAAATTTATAGTAACTGATCCGTTTACCATTTACCTAATAATTGATGTTCACCTACTATTAAGTAAGCTTTGTCATCAATCACAGCTTTTACTGCTTCTGTTCTAGGATC
>CEQC01010367.1_pt1 | contig 12722 bp, 13 predicted proteins | sample 531021 | NCBI WGS metagenome assembly CEQC01 (sample SAMEA2621213, study PRJEB7988) | marine metagenome | biome: marine biome (ENVO:00000447); feature: surface water layer (ENVO:00002042); material: "saline water (ENVO:00002010), including plankton (ENVO:xxxxxxxx)" | depth 5 m
GGAGATGCTTATGGATTTGCAGGAGATGGCGTAGAAATCTTTCCAGTAAGGGTAATAAGTGATTGGGCTAAAACAACTGTTGATGAAGGACAATCTGCATATTGGATAAGAATAAGTGCCCCAAATGGTATAACCACTGGTGCAACTGTTAAAAATATTAGAAAAAGACCTGTAGAAGCATATTGCACTACACAAGAAGTATTTGAGTTATTACAACTTGCAAATGTTACGGGGACAACAGATTTTACCACTACAACTATTCCAACTAAAGCTACGGTAGAAACATACATTCATGGAGCTCAAGCTCAAATAGATTATCAAACTAGAAAATCTTGGAGAATGAATTATGTAGCAGATGAAAAACATGATTTTAATATATTTGGATTCAAACCTGATAGAAGAGACCCATATAAAATATTAGAACTAGCAGTATGGGATGGTTCTGAATTTGACACTAGAAGCAAAGGTAGAGACAAAGATTACTTTTTAGTTAGAGATACTGGTATGATCCATTTTTCTAGGTACTTTTTCCTACCAGCAAGATTTAGAGGATTTAATACGCCAACATTTAGATTTGGTGGAGGTGAATTTATAATGCCTGTAAAGATTAAATATTTATATGGTAGAAACATTGGTACAGATGTGCGAGAGGGACCTTTTGTTACTGAAATAGCTAAAAAAATGGCTGCTATAGAAGTGTTAAAAAATTCAGATTTTGGTAACTTAGCTGTAAGTGGTTTAGATAGAGTTCCTTTACAAGCAAAAATCCAACTATTTACGACAGAGGTAGCTGAAGGAATAGAGTCACTTAAGGGTGTGGAGATTTTTTAATGCCTACTGAACCAGTACCTGTAAATGAATTTATAACAGACTTAGAAAATGAATGGACTTTTAGTAATGTTAGTGGTACATCTAAAAAACCGGGTTTCATAGAAGTTACTGGAGCTAGTGAACCTATGAGATATAATTTAAATGTTAACGATCAAATAATAGCTAGACCTTCAGGACCAGCTTTACAAGAAATACCAATAGGTAATAGAAAATTTGGTAATAGAATATATAACATTACTTTAGAACTGTACACAAATACAAGTAGGCAACGCCTTTATGATGTGATGAGAGAAATTAGAAGGATATGTCACGCTAGAATACATAGTTTGACTAACTTTCAACGTATACAATTTATGGACTTTAATGAATTAACAAATGCCCAAGCTAACTTATGGGCGGGAACAGTATCTGTGCAGTTAGTTAACAGTGCTATTACTTTAGAAACGTAAGGTTTTATAGTATAATATAAAATAGGAGGAAATATAATGGCAGTATTTCGTAGTGATCAATCACAATTGACATATGCAATGGAGACAGCTCCGGGAGGAGATGTTGAATTAAACAATGGTACCCGTCAATCTAGCCCATATGTAGCTAGGATTAATGGGGCTGTGTCTGCAGGAGCAACTCAAATTGTGGTAGACAATAAATCAGGTTCTGACCTTATTATAGGAGACTTTGTAAGGATATCTAGCACTATAACTGATAGTGCTGATGCTAGTTCAACTAGTGTAGAGCCTTATGAAGTTAGAAGAGTAGAGCATGCTACAGCTTTAGATGGTGATGCAACGCTTTTCTTAGATAGACCTTTAGGTTTTGCTCATGGTGATAATGGGTATGTAGTTGAAGTTAGTGGTGTAGAAAGAACTACGGCACAAGTAAAACTAATAACTGAAGTTCCGGGTGTATACGAATCTATAACCGTGCCAGATTTAACTCCCTCATATGAACCAAGATATTTTTTAGGCACAGCAGCTAAAAGAGATTGGACTAAAATGTATATTGGAGCACAATCTTTTAGTGGTTCTTTACCGGGCTTTATACCTTTAAGCGGTAAACCTCTTAGGTGGTCAATTGGCACAGTGTATGATGTGCCAGCATCAGTTACAGGTAGTGCTACAATTACGGAACCTGCAAGTAAAGGTGATATATTTATTACTATGTCAGGTTCACACGGAGTAACTGCTGGGGATCATATTGCTATATACAATGGAACTAGTGCTACTGTTATAGGAGGTTCTAGTGGAACAGCTCCTACCGCAGATAAAAATGTAGAGATACACAAAGTAGAGGCTATTCCAACTACAAATGTAGCTAGATTAGATAAACCTTTACGATTTGATCACGCAGATGACAGTATTATAAGAGAAGTGGGTGCGGGCACAGTTGTACAACATAGGATCGAAGAATCAGTTTTATTAGACACTATGTCATGGCATTTACACATGAGAGATAGTGGCGAGACAGCTGCTAATGATTTTGATAGAAGATTTGTAGGAGGGTTTGTAGACTCTTGTACTATATCAGCTGATGAAGGTGGTATGTTAATGACCAGTTGGGACACAGTTACGTTTTTAGATATGATGCATAACCAAGAAGAAGTATCACAGCCTAACGTAAATCCGGGTTCAGAAGCAGCATTAACTAGTATATTTAGTGGAAGCACTCCAGCAGGTATGCCTAGATACGCAGAGATGGCGAGCATTACAGATAGTGATATAACTTTCCCATCTACTGAACCATATTATTTCTCACAAGGTTCGGTTAAATTTATGGGGCAAGAATTTGCAAGAGTAAGAGGTTTTCAACTTGGAATTAGTAATGGTTCAGAACCAAGATACTACATTTCTCCTAGACACGGTAGGCATAGAGGTCCAACTGAAGTAAGAGAAGGTAGAAGAAGTTACGGTTTTAGTTGTACACTTGCTTTACCAGATTCTGCAGCTTCAGCTAGTGCAGTGGGTAGAAATACTGCTACAGAATTTTTTAAACAGTTACTTTTAGAGGGTAACTACGGAAGTGGGATGGAAGGATTTAATATTGAACTTACTTTTACAAGAGGAACTAATGATAGTATACAAATATTAATTCCATCTGATTACACTTCAGGGGATGAAACTAGTGGTGCAGCAACGGGATTAAATGAAAATGGGGCGTTTTTAACATCAGCCCCACACATGATTGGTGGAGACCCAATCTTACAAGTATCAGCAGAGTTTAGTTGTAGAAATTTAGCAATAATAGTAACAGATACAGAACGAGTATACACATAGGAGAGTAAAATATGACAACAGAGTCAAGTTCAACATCAAAAAGTTTTGATGTAGGAAAGTATCAGATTAAAGAAGAACCACAGGTTTATACAGTAAAAGTAGAAAACGATGAGTTTGACGTAACCATCAAACCTATTACTTGGCAATTAAAAAATGAAATAATTGCAAAATGTATGAAGTTTGATGCTAATGGAAACTCTACATTTGATAGTGGTGTTTACATAAGAGAGGTGTTAAAAGGTATAATTTTATCAGCTCCTTGGGGTAAAACCAATGATCAATTTTTAAATAGTATAAACGGCGAGTTAGGTAATGCATTAGAAAAACTAGTGCCTGTAGCTTTTGAAAACAGTTTAAAAGATGTTGACGTAGTAAAAAAAGGATAGATCGATTTCTTAGAAACATACAAGTGTCAACAAAGGAGTCGATTATTTTTTCGCACTATGCGACAGTGTTGACACTGCTTACGATAGGATTATCGTTTGCTGATATAAAAAATTTATCAACAACGGAGGCGACAATGTTGTTAGCAACATATACGTCTATAGAGGAGTATAAACAGGAACAAATGGATCGTAATGCAAAGCATAGACAAGCAGCATCACATCCACAGTATCCTAGTGCATATTAAAAATGGTAGAGGCATATACAGTAGATTTTAATATAGTTTCAAGTGCGGCTCAAACAGCTGATATACAATCACAAGGTATTCAATCAGCTGCAAGAGGAGGATTTGTAACCAGCAGGCAAGCTAATAATATTGCTGAAAAAGCTGAAAAAACTAATCAGAAATCTATTGCACAACTTATTGGTATCCAATTTACCTTATCAGTATTATTAAAAAGTTCACAGATTTTTACAAATACTTTAGGTGCATTATTTACTATTCTTGGTGGATTTATTGATTTAACATTAGCTCCACTTATGCCTTTATTCGCGTCTGTTTTACAATACTTAGCAGGTATGTTCCCCGCTTATAATAGATTTATACAATCTACTATGAGTAGAGCTGCGTCTGGAATTATGAATATAGTAGATTTACTCTCTAGATTTTTGGGTATGGCTGCAGGATTCATGGGATTAAATAGGGGTGGTGAACAAGGCGGAGGCGGTGGAGGTATGTTTAGTTTAGCTACAGGATTAGAGGGTATGGGAGCTGCTTTAGCAGGAAGAGGTATAGCAGGAGCTTTAGTTCCAAGTCAAGCACTAGCTAACACATATGTAAGCTCAATATCTTCTGGTATAACAGGTAAATTAGCATCGTTTTTAAAGACGGGTGGTTTAGTAGGTTTAGTTTTTCAAGCTATAGATATTACAAGAACTTTTGAAGAATCAGGAGCACTTGCAGGACTTCAAAATGCAGCAAGATTAATAATTTCAGCGTTAGTAGCAGGTGCAGCCACTGTTGCTGGTACAGCACTGGGAGGACCCGGATTTGGATTAGTATCGGGGTTAGTAGCTGGAACAGCTGCCAACGCAGGTCTTGGACAATTTATGAATCCTAATCAATCATTACCAAGAGGTCCAAATCTTATTCCGGGCACAAGTCAAGAGATGGCATATGAAGAAGACCCGGATCAAAGTTTTATGGGAGGTCTTATAGAAGGACCAATGGCATTCTATAATAGAAACATTAGAAATATATTAGGTGGGGGTAACACAGCATAATGGCTTTATCAGTTTTATTATATAATGGAAAAACAGGGGGTGGAGACGAAAAAAGATTTGCTATAAAAGCAGATTCTTTTTCTGTTAACTATGTAAAAACTCCTGTGCAAATTCCTTTACCAAATGGTGTTAGCCCACAAATTATGGACTTTGGTTTTTTACGACCATCAATAACTATTACAGGATTAGTAGATACAGATGATCCGAGTGAAACTGTTACTGGTCCTGACAAAAGTGGCACAAGTTATAGTGTGCCTACTAAAGAACAATTAGAAGACTTTGTTACTGGAGAGGTTTACGACATTTCTGCGTCTCCTTTAGAAATTATGGTTGCTGATGGTAGTACAGTTCTTGCTTCTTATGACATAGCTATACAACAAGCAAGGTTTGACTTAGCTCCCGGAACAGAAGATAGGCATTCATTTAGTATTGTATGCGTAGCTAAAAAGAGGTCAGATTCGTAATGGCAGGAGATCCTAGAACATTTAAACAATCTAGAGTATATGCTTGGATACAAGTAGCTCAGATAAATGGTTCTGAATTAGCTAGTGGTACAACGGCAACTTCCATGGTAGTAGATGCTGCTGGACTTACTCCCGGTAGTAGTCATCACATAGAAAATGGTATGGACTTGTTAATTGAAAGTGAACAAGTTACTGTAGGGGGTGTTGATGGTAACACCATTACAATAGATAGAGGTGAGTATGGCACTACTGCTGCTACTCACGCTGACAATATTCCAATTTTTGCATACAAAGAGTTAAAGGACGCTACAAGTGGAGCAGGTTTAGTGCAAAGTATACTCATTAAAGATGACATGTATTACCCAAGAATGGCACAATTAGTTGTTTCAAACCCCCCAACAGGGGATAATTATTCTTTAGGGGTATTTGATGATATATTAAAAAATAACACCCCAATAAAAATTGTAGATGGGGCTAATTATATAATTCATTTTACTGGAACAATTACAAGTTTTACCAAACAACACGGAATGCAAGCAGGAAATACTATTCAATTTACTGCAGAAGATGCTTTATATGAATTGTCTAGAAGTAAATTACAAGGGGCTGATAGAACCATAACACTAAAAGATAATAACGGGGCTCAGACAAATGCAGATTTTTCTAGTGCATCATTATCTAAAAAAACATCAGCTTATATTGAAAAATTAATTCAAAGATTTCAATTTAAAGGTATTCCCGGATCAGAAAATAATTTAACAACAACTGAAACTTCTAGTGGTAGTTATACAAGATTTGAAACTTCAAGCGTAGATCAAGTAATGAATGCTCGAAGACATCAAATTACTTTTGCTAGCACTGATTCAACAGTTTTAAAAGCTATACAAAGACTTGCCCTAAGAGATAGGATTTCAAGCACAGGGCATTTTTATGGATATATATTTTACGCAGACCCAAATGTAACATCTCCTTCAAGTGCTCATAAACCAGCACAAATGTTTAATTATTTTAGAAGTAGTTTTATGCCGGGCTTAACTGGTACAACTAAAGATACTGCTCCTTCATCGTCTTTTACTAACAGCGTAGGAAATTTAGATTTTAAATATCCTACATCATCTGCTATTACGGAAAACGGTAGAACTATATTAATGCAACCGGGAGCTTCATTTGATAAAATGGAAAGCGAAAGAGTTAATACTATAGTTGTGCGTCTTAGAGATACTGAAACAGGTAAAATTGATGAAGTACAGTTTGAAGTATTTAATTATACAGAGGTAGTGCAAGCTAGCCAAGGTTTAATAACGGCATATACTAATAAAAAATTAATAGGTAAAATTGATGATACCACAGGAGTTGAAGACCCACTTAGGCAAGAAGACGATGCGGCAACTGATTGGGATGCTAGATTAGTTTTAGATGGTGCAGGTAGTGACGAACCTTTAGTGGGTTATTTACAGTATTTAAGTTCAACTCCATCTTCAGCCAACGGGACTTATAGTGCTGATGGAACAGCTTTGATATCTAGTACCCGTACTGATGATGCTGATGCTTTAGTATCTCCGGGAGATAGGCTATATTTAAATAAAGTTAGTGAGGGTAATTACTTAACATTAACAAGTGAAGAAGATCCTGATGCCATAGATATCTATAGACCTCAACAGGTTCACGAACAGAAAAGAGCTGTTACTATGGATTTTGGTGTAGATGACAATCCGGATAATATAAGAACAGCTGTTGCAGCTAGATTTGCACAATTTAATACGCCTAAACAAAGAGGTAGATTTCAATGTAAATTTATGCCTTATTACTCTTTTGAGACTCAAGTAGGATCAAGTGAAATAGGTACAGCTACGGTAGGTTCAAAAACTAAGATTACTTTTACAGATGATCACTCAAGTGGTACTACTAGTAGAGAAGGCGACACAATTACAACTAATGGTCAAATTGGTTTGAGGGCTGGGCATGTTATAGCTAAACTAACTGGACAAGATGGTACTGTTGATACCTTTGGATATTTAGAAAAAGTAACAGATACTACTGCTGTGGCTATAATGAACTCTGGAAGTCTAACTACTAATGATTATATTAGATATTACATACCCTTAAGAACCGGTCAGATAATAGCAGCGGATGCAGCTCATCATGGTGTAAGCTCTGCTAATGGATCAGGACAACAAATAGTTACTTCTATGACATATTATGAAAATGGTGGGCAGGCTTATACTGATATAGAAACATTAGCTGTTCCTAGTGCATCAACTCAAACTGTTATATCTGCAATAAAACCAGATTTCTTGTCAATTGATGATCAAAACGATGATGATAAAGATGGGGATAAAGAGGGTTTTGAATTTACGGTGCCGCACTTTACTGGTACATTTACTGCTGGAGTAGATGATGGAGGTTTAACTAGAGAAGATAAATCTTTTACATATTCTGCAGGTAATTTATATATTGGAAGTGAAGTTTTTCACATTACAGCGGGGACTAGTGAAAATACAGATGGGAATAATGATGCTAGTGGATTTTCTACTACTGATAGTGACGGTGATGGACTAGCTGATACAATATATGTAATTTATTTTGAACCGGGAGTAAGTACAACACAATTTCAAATTAAAAATCAAGTTACTTTTGAAGATAGAAATGGTGGAGATGGCTTACAAGTAGGTGGAGATAGATTAATAAGCTCTAGAACTCGTACTAAATTAGGCATAGCTTTTGCTAATGTAACCGGAACGGGGAAAGTTAATTGGGTATTTTCTAATATGACTACTGGATTAGGATCAACTTCAGAAACCAATACTAGTGCCCGAACCTCTCATTCTCCTACTATGAAAATAGGAGGTGCCATGTTAAGTGGGGTGGCTCCGGATTCAGATTTCGTCCCTCCAGCAGACAATACACATAATTTAGGAGCAAGCAATTTAGCTTTTAAAACCATTTTTTACGAAACTGGTTTAACAAATACCTCAGATGCAACAGTTAAAGATAATATTGAACCAATACAATTAGGATTGGATTTTATTAATGAATTAGAACCAGTTCAATATAATAAAAAAACAAATCCAGATAAATTAGATGTTGGGGTGACAGCCCAAGATGTTAAAAATGCCCTTGAAAAAGCAGGATTAAATCCTAAAGAAGGGACTATTGTACATGAAATAGATACTAAAAATCCTATGAGATTAGATTATACTAAATTAATTGCTCCTATGTTAAAAGCTATTCAACAATTATCTAATGAAGTAAATAAACTGAAAAATGAAGGCAAAGAATAAGGTTGTTAGACTTAGGAAACAAAACCCTTTTATGTCTACAGCTGAAATTGCAAGAAAAGTTGGCATAACTAGGCAATACGCAAGAGAAGTTTTATTAAAAAACGACTTACAAACTAACCCACCTAAACCTAAACGTGTGGTATACTGTAAAGTATGTAGAGAAATAACCACGGATCGCGGCGGAATTTGTAAAGGGCAGTGTTCTTTTAAGTGGAAATTTATAAAATTAACTTGTTCTTGGTGTTTAGTGCCTTTTTATAGAACTAGAAAAAGAGTATTACAAGGATATAGATTAAAATTAAAAAATGTATACTGTACACAGAAGTGTTATCAGGACAAAAGGAAACATAACAGTGGATATAAACAACGATCTAATTTTAAAATGGGAACCGAAGATTAATAAAATGGTTTCTAACATTTATATACAAGGTTATGATCGTGATGATTTAGCTCAAGAGTTACGTTTAATTGTATTAAAAGCTGCTAAATTATATAATCCTAATAGAAATGCAATTTTTCATACTTATTTACACACAGCTATGGCTAATAGATTAAAAACTTTATGGGTGCAAGCTAGTAAAAAAATACAGAGTTACAGTTTAGACATGCAGTCTGACTCAGATGATGACAATACTTATAAACTTAGCGACTTTGTAAAACAGTTAGACGAAAATTTAGATGAAGTAGACTTCATAGATTGGATAGATTCTTTAAATTTAGATGAAGGAGAAAAACAATTCCTTACTAAAAAGTTACAAAACTATACTATGAAAGACATAGAGCAGTACTTAAAAAACATATCTGATACAAAAACTGTCAATGGGCAAGAAACTGTGGTAAACTATTCCATATACAAAGTAAAAAAGTCGCTTAGAAATAAGTTAAACGAAGAGAAATAATATTGGAAAACTTTAATTTTATAGAATCTGGGGTCATCTTCAGCCTATGTGATCCGGGTAATTTTAAGAACTTTACTTATTCTCCTAAAGATTTTGCTGAACATGGGGATACTTATAGGTTTATTCAAGAATACATAGATGAATATTCTGACTTTCCGTCTGTTGAAGTATTATTAGAGAAGTTTAGTACCTTAAAACCGGATGCTCAATCAATAAATTTTAATTATGCGTTAGATGAGTTTGGTAAACAAGTCATGTTTAGAAACATAGTAAACGCATTTAATACAAATCAGACCGTATTAGAGGATAATCCTAAGAAAGCATTAGGTATTATTATGGATAGCCTTAATGATGTAGAGATATTACACGATCAAGATGTAAATCAATACGATAATGGTGGTTTAGATAGGTATGAGGAGTGGCAAAGACGTAGTTCAATTAGAAAAATGGGTGATGGTTTGATAGGTATACGCACTCCTTTCCATATGGTTAACGCATCTGGTGTAGGATGGCAACCCGGAGACTTAATTACGGCATATGCACGTCCTACAGTGGGTAAAACATGGTTATGTTGTAAATTAGCAGCCGATTCTATAAGAAGTGGGCACAAAACATTGTTAGTTTCGACTGAAATGCCTACATCTTCTATAGCATTGCGTATGGATGTGTTATTAGGGCACTCATTAGGCTACAACTTGTCTCATAGTGCTATAAGAAACGGTAGAGAGATAGATGAAGGCGAGTATAAACGCTTTTTACAAGAAGTAAACTATAAAAACTTGTTAGTATGCGACCATATTAGTGGAGAAGACAGTATATCATTACCAAGTATCACTAATTTAGTGCGTAAATATAGTCCAGACGTATTAATTATTGATGGGGTGTACTTAGTTTCTACAGCAGATAAGAATAAAGCTGCTTGGGAGCAGTCACACTCATTGTTTTATGGACTAAAAACCATGGCGTTGTCTACAAATACTACAATTATTGCATCAACTCAAGCTACAAGAGATGCTTCAAACATGTACAATCAACCTACTGCAGGTCAGGTTGCATTTGGAGACGCTTTAATTAGAGCTTCTGATGTGGCAATATCAATGTGTATGATAGAAGATGAACCACAACTAAGAGAGATTATGTTTCAGAAATATAGAGACGGTGACTTAGGGGCATCTACTACTGAATTTGTATGGGATGTAGACAAAGGTAGAATAGAGGAGAATCATGACACGTTTAATTGATAAGAAATGCGGCAAATGCTCTGATGGTGGCAAATTAAGAGTGGGTAAAACAATCGTGGATATGTACTCACTACTAACTAAACAAGTATTAGGATTAGTTAAGAATGATCCATATTGTTTTCAATGTGGAACTACTTTTCCTGAAGGGTTTTGGAAAGAGACAAATGGTTATATTTACCGGATACGCCCAATTAAATAATAATAGAATGATAGATTGGACACAAGCACTACTTAATTTAGGCATAGATGTGCCTGTTGGTAATGATGAGGTATCTATATTGTGTCCTTTTCATCATGATACATCTGAATCTTGTTCCATAAATATAGATAAGGGAGTTTGGATTTGTTTTGCTGGGTGTGGGCAGGGTAGTCTAAAGAGTTTTATCCAAGAGTATAAAGATTGGGACTTTAAACAAGTTAGTAACTACCTAGTAAATTATAAAGATACTTATACAAAGAGTTTATTTACTCAACCAACACCCGTTATTGAAGGTCCTTTACCTGAAGTAAGCATACCTTATAAGACAGGCATGGTGCCTAAGTGGATATTTGATAGGGGTTTTGATAAGAAGAGTATGCGAAAATGGTTGTGTGGTGTTACACCAAGCAACGGTTTAGTTATACCAGTTAAAGATAAAGATTTCAGGACTGTGGGTTGGATAATTAGACAAGAGAATCAGATACCAAAGTATTTATACTCAAAAGGCTTGAAGAAATCACATGTTCTTTTTGGACAACCTTACATACAGGAATGTGAATATGTATGTGTTACAGAGGGACCTTTAGATGCCATATGGATGAATCAATTAGGTTATCCAACTGTTGCTTTATTAGGCATGAGTATGTCAAATAAACAACGAGATTTACTACTTACATTACCAACTAAAGAAATAATACTATGTTTAGATAATGATGATGCAGGAAAGATAGGTAAAGATAGAGCTTTTAAATTATTACACAATAAAACAAGGGTTTCTACTATAGATATACCTAAAGAATATAAAGATGTGCAGGATATAAAATCTTGTGATATACTTAAAAACGTAATTAATAATAAAAAATACTGGTAAAGGAGGACACATGTCAGGAATCAGTATGATACAAAACAACATATCGTCTAAAGAAACTAGAGCTACACAAAACTCTGAAGCTAATGGTAAAGAGGTTTGGTTAAAAGATGGGGACCAAGTGTTCATGAAGTCTATGGCTACAGGAGAAGAAGGCGATATACACATGGAAGAGTTCTATGTATATGAATTTCAACAGGGCGTAGACAAGAGTTGGACTAGTGTATTGGTAGAGAATGGAGAACCTGTTTCTTCAGTTCCTAGTGAAGCTATGGTTTACGAAGATGGTAGACGAAAAGCTCCAAGACACAAGTTTGCACTTTGGGGATATGTAACTGAAATATTACACACAGAGCAGAGAGTTGATTCATGGGAAGAAATTACTAGCCCATCAGGATCAAAAATGTATAAAGAAACAGTGAATGATTTTAAAGTTCTTACTCTATCTTTTGGAGCACAGAACAGCAATTGGAATCAATTCGTTGATATATATGAGGATAACGGGTCATTAGATAAGACTGTTATGAGAGTAAGAAGAAGAGGTTCAAGTCTTGATACCACTTATACTATTACTTCTACATCAGGAGCTTTAGAGTTACCTGAAGATAAACAAGCAGAGGTAAAGAACCTTACTCCAATAAAAGAGTATCTAAGTCAGAGATACGGTAACACGGAGTCCACAACTGATGATGTACCATCTGATGCTGTGGCTATTGATGATGACGACTCATTATTCTAAACTAACCTCCATAAATGCTTACTCCTCGGATTCAAATGTCCTTCCGAGGAGTTTGCACACCTTACCAATGATAGTAACACCAGACACATTTACAGATACTATAAACTCATTACCTGATTCGCCTATGTGGATAATGGATGTGGAGACTAATGGCTTTGACCCATATAATATGAATCAGCTATGTGGTATTGGTTTAGCTGACCTTGATAGTGAACATGCGTATTACTTCCCTTTTAGGCATCAATCAGACGAACCTAAT
>CEQC01036832.1_pt1 | contig 12694 bp, 13 predicted proteins | sample 531021 | NCBI WGS metagenome assembly CEQC01 (sample SAMEA2621213, study PRJEB7988) | marine metagenome | biome: marine biome (ENVO:00000447); feature: surface water layer (ENVO:00002042); material: "saline water (ENVO:00002010), including plankton (ENVO:xxxxxxxx)" | depth 5 m
ATCGGCGACAAGGTCAAACTCGGCAACGCGTTCCAGAAGGCCGTCGCACACAACGAATTCGAAAATGTCGAAGATACCGGCGAAAAGCATGACGGCGGTCGGGTCTACGTCAAGGGAGGACAGGACTGATGGATCTTTCGTGGATGGCATGGACCTGGCCGACGGCGATTTTCTTCATCGTCATCGCGCTCCTGCTTTTGACCTTCACCATTCTGGCGATCCGCTATCCGGAAACGCCACGGACCGGGATTCTGCGGATCGAGACGACCCGCGGCGACCGGCTCTTCATCACCCTTCTCGGCTCGGCCTTCATAAACCTGGCCTGGCTTGGATTGATCGGCGGCCCGCAGTGGTGGGCGCTGGTCGTATGCCTGATCTACGCCGCAGCGGTGTTCCGCTACGTGTAGGTTTCAACCGGGAGGTCAGGGAGACCTCTCACAACACACTGAAATCGGGAGGATTTCATGAAGAAGCAAATGACGATCACCGCCGCGATGGCGCTGATGCTCGCCGCGGGCAGCAGTACGTTCGCCTATGCGGGCATGGACGAGGCCAAGGAATTCCTCGACTCCGAGATCGGCGACCTGTCGACGCTGTCCCGCGCCGACCAGGAAGCAGAGATGCAGTGGTTCATCGATGCCGCGAAGCCCTTCGACGGCATGGAAATCAAGGTGGTGTCGGAAACCATCACCACGCATGAATACGAGTCCAAGGTTCTGGCGCCGGCCTTTACCGCGATCACGGGCATCAAGATCACCCATGACCTGATCGGCGAAGGCGACGTGGTCGAAAAGCTGCAGACGCAGATGCAGTCGGGCGAGAACATCTATGATGCCTACATCAACGACTCCGACCTGATCGGCACCCACTGGCGCTACCAGCAGGCCCGTATCCTGACCGACTGGATGGAAGGCGAAGGCAAGGACGTTACCAACCCGAACCTCGACCTCGACGATTTTATCGGCAAGTCGTTCACCACGGCACCGGACGGCAAGCTCTACCAGCTTCCCGATCAGCAGTTCGCCAACCTCTACTGGTTCCGCTACGACTGGTTCAACGACGAGAAGACCAAGGCCGACTTCAAGGAGAAGTACGGTTACGATCTCGGCGTCCCGGTCAACTGGTCGGCCTATCAGGACATCGCCGAGTTCTTCACCGGTCGCGACATGTCCTACGCCGGTGGTCCGAAGAGCGTCTACGGCAACATGGACTACGGCAAGAAGGACCCGTCGCTCGGCTGGCGTTACACCGACGCCTGGATGTCGATGGCGGGCATGGGTTCGGAAGGTGAGCCCAACGGTCTTCCGGTCGACGAGTGGGGCATTCGTGTGAACGACAAGTCCCAGCCGGTCGGCTCCTGCGTGGCCCGTGGCGGCGCCACCAACTCGCCGGCCGCCGTGTATGCGGTCCAGAAAGCCATCGACTGGCTGCAGAAGTACTCGCCGCCGGCAGCAGCTGGCATGACCTTCTCGGAAGCCGGTCCGGTTCCCGCCCAGGGCGAGATCGCCCAGCAGATGTTCTGGTACACCGCATTCACCGCCGACATGGTCAAGGAAGGCCTGCCGGTGATGAACGATGACGGCACGCCGAAATGGCGTATGGCTCCCTCCCCGCACGGTGCTTACTGGACCGAGGGAACCAAGATCGGCTACCAGGATGCCGGTTCGTGGACGCTGATGAAGTCGACCCCGGTTGATCGGGCCAAGGCCGCCTGGCTCTATGCCCAGTTCGTCACCTCCAAGACCGTGGACGTGAAGAAGTCCCATGTGGGCCTGACCTTCATTCGCGAATCCACCATCCAGGACAAGTCGTTCACCGAACGCGCTCCGAAGCTCGGCGGTCTGGTCGAGTTCTACCGTTCGCCGGCCCGCGTCCAGTGGTCGCCGACCGGTACCAACGTGCCTGACTATCCGAAGCTGGCACAGCTGTGGTGGCAGAACATCGGTGACGCCATGTCCGGTGCGAAGAGCCCGCAGGAAGCTCTCGACAGCCTCTGCGAAGCACAGGAGAAGGTGCTCGAGCGTCTCGAGCGCGCTGGCGTCCAGGGCGACCTCGGTCCGAAGCTCAACGAGCCGAAGGATCCGCAGGTATGGCTCGACGAGCCGGGTTCTCCGAAGGCCAAGCTGGAGAACGAGGAGCCGAAGGGCGAAACCGTCTCCTATGACGAGTTGGTCAAGAGCTGGCAGTAACGCGTAACCTCCCTGACCGGGGTTCTCCGACCCCGGTCAAAAAGCAGGGCTCGCCGCGGACTTCACGGTTCGCGGCGAACCTCGTCAGGGCCGCCAAACTCCGAAAGTGAAAGATGACCTACATACTCGCCATCGATCAGGGAACGACTTCCAGCCGCGCCATCATCTTCGACACCGAGATGACCATTAAGGCGACCGCGCAGGAGGAATTCGAGCAGCATTATCCGAAAAGCGGATGGGTCGAGCACGATCCCTCGGATCTCTGGTCGACGGTGGCAAGCACCTGCCGCGGCGCAATTGAGCGCGCGCGCATCAATACATCCGACATCGCGGCCATCGGGATTACCAACCAGCGCGAGACGACGCTGATCTGGGACAGAGAAACCGGCGAGCCTATCCACAACGCCATCGTCTGGCAGGACCGACGCACCGCCCCATTCTGCGACGAACTGCGTGACGCCGGACACGAACCGATGCTGACCGAGCGGACCGGGCTCATCATCGACCCCTATTTCTCCGGCACCAAAGTCAAATGGCTTCTCGACAATGTGGAAGGCGCGCGCCAGAAGGCCAAGGACGGCAAGCTTCTGTTCGGCACGGTCGACAGTTTCCTCGTCTGGAAACTGACCGGCGGAAAGCGTCATGTGACCGACGCCTCCAATGCAGCGCGCACGCTGCTCTACGATATCCGCAAGGGCCGCTGGAGCACGACGATCTGCGAGCTCTTCGACATCCCGATGAGCATGCTGCCCGAAGTTCTCGACAATGCCGCCGAGTTCGGGCACACGCGTGGCGATCTCTTCGGTCGCGAAATCCCGATCCTCGGCATGGCGGGCGACCAGCAGGCGGCGACGGTAGGCCAGGCCTGTTTCCAGCCGGGCATGATGAAATCGACCTATGGCACTGGCTGCTTCGCGCTTCTCAACACCGGATCCGAGCCGGTGACCAGCAACAACCGCCTTCTCACCACCATCGCCTACCAGCTTGACGGCAAGACGACCTACGCCATCGAAGGCTCGATCTTCATCGCCGGAGCGGTTGTGCAATGGCTGCGCGACGGGTTGAAGATCATCCGCGAGGCAAAGGAAACACAGCCGCTCGCCGACCAGTCGGATCCGAACCAGAACGTGATCCTGGTGCCGGCGTTCACCGGGCTCGGTGCGCCCTACTGGAACGCCGAATCCCGCGGCGCGATCTATGGGCTTACCCGCAATTCCGGGCCTGCCGAACTGGCCCGTGCCGCGCTTGAGAGCGTCGGATTTCAGACCCGCGACCTGCTCGAGGCCATGCGGGCCGACTGGTCCGATGCTTCGAGCGAGGGCGTGTTGCGCGTGGATGGCGGGATGTCGGCATCGAATTGGGCGATGCAGTTCCTCTCCGACATTATTGGCGCGCAGGTCGATCGCCCGGAGGTTCTCGAAACCACCGCACTGGGTGCGGCCTGGCTTGCCGGCATGAAGGCAGGGGTCTATCCGGGGCCGGACGAGTTCTCAAAAAAATGGGCGCTCGACAGACGTTTCGAGCCTACAATGGCAGAAAACGAACGCGACCGACGGTATGCCGCATGGAAAGAGGCCGTCAAAGCCACTATGTCCGTGCGTACATGAATCACCGTGTTTTCGGCCCACGCCAAAGATGATCAGCCTTTGTCATGTTCCGGTTGATTTCAGCACGTACATGGATGCTAAAGTGGTTCCGACAGATGCGCGAAGGATGGCGACGCCAAGGTGATTACCGATTTCAGGGATGCGGCAAAGGTTGTGAAATGGGGCTATGATCGCACCGAGATCATAGCTGACGGAATCGTTCACGGCATTGGCCTGATTGCCTCCATCATTGGGATCACCGCGCTGATTTTCTATTCAACCGTCTGGGCGACCAACGGGCAGCTCGCCGCTGTCTGGATCTACGGCCTGGGTCTGGTACTCGCGCTCGCCATCTCCATGACCTACAATATCTGGCCGGTATCGCGAACCAAGTGGATCCTCCGCCGTTTCGACCATTCGGCGATCTTCATCCTCATTGCCGCCACCTACACCCCCTTCCTCCAGCGCGGATGGGATGATCCATTTCTGTTCGGTCTGCTGATCGCGATCTGGGTCGCGGCCTTCGGCGGGATCGCGCTCAAAGTGCTCTGGCCGGGACGTTACGACCGGCTGGCGATCCTCCTCTATCTCGGCATGGGCTGGAGCGGTGTCATGGCTGCGGGCCCTCTTACGCCTTATCTCTCGATGACGACGCTGACGCTGATCGTCATCGGCGGGGTGATCTATTCCACCGGCGTGATCTTCCACGTCTGGGAAAAGCTTCGCTTCCAGAATGCGATCTGGCATACCTTCGTCGTCACCGCCGCACTCGTCCATTACGCGGCCGTGTTCACCTGCGTAGCTGCCCCCGTCGCTTAAGGGCAATCCTTCTTGACCATGAACCTCGATATCGCAGTTCCGGCCCGCATCGTTTTCGGCCGCGGAAAGGCGCGCGGAATAACCGGTGAGATCGCCGGTTACGGCAAGAATCTCCTGCTCGTCCACGGCAGCAACCCCGAGCGCATCAGCTGGCTTGCGAACGACCTACGCACCACGTGCAAGGTCACGACATTCGCCTGCCCCAAGGAGCCGAACCTGCCGCTCGTTGAAGAGGCAGTCGCACTTGCCCGCGAGAACAGGATTGATGCGGTCGTCGCAATCGGCGGGGGATCCGTGATCGATCTCGGAAAAGCGGTTGCCGGTCTGGCTGGCTCTAAAGGGGATGTCCTCGATTACCTGGAAGTCGTCGGCCTCGGCAAACCTATCGAAGCAGATCCACTGCCCTTTATCGCGCTGCCGACGACGTCTGGCACAGGCGCCGAAGCCACGAAGAACGCGGTCATCGACGTACCGGAGCAAAAGCGCAAGGTGAGCCTCCGTGACCGGCGGATGTTGCCGGATCTGGTGATTGTGGACCCTGCGCTGACCGACAACTGTCCGCGCTCCGTCACGCTCGCGAGCGGCCTTGATGCCATCACCCAGCTGATCGAGCCCTATCTCTCGATCAAGGCCAATGCCTTCACCGACGGTCTCGTGGATCGGGCGCTGCCCGCTGCGCTAAAAGCCATTCGTGTGCTTGCCGAGCGCGAAGACGCGGACGCGCGGGATGCCATGGCCTGGGCGAGCCTCTCAAGCGGGATGGCGCTCGCCAATGCAGGTCTTGGCGCGGTTCACGGTTTCGCAGGCGTGATCGGAGGCGCGACCGGTGCGCCGCATGGGGAGATCTGCGCAAGCCTTCTGGCGGCTTCATTGCAGGTAAATCTCGAGGCGGCCGGTTCCGCGAACACTCCGCTGGATCGGATACACGAGATCGAAGCGATGCTCGAAGCGACATTTACCGATCAGGCCGGATCTGACGGCTTTACGAAGCTTGCAAGCTGGATCTCCGCGAACGGTATTCGTCGCCTCACCGATCTCGGCCTGCCGAGGGCCCAGTTCGCGTCAATTGCAGATGCATCGAAGGCTTCGTCCTCGATGCGGGGCAACATGGTCGACCTCTCGACCGACCAGCTCGTGGATATTCTCGAACGTTCCGCCTGAATTTCTACCGCACTTCACGCGACGGCACGATCGGGACGATATGATAGATCGAGACCGATACGACGAGCAGCAGCGGCGTGGCGATGAAGCCGCCGATCGGGCCCCACATCCACAACCAGAAAACCAGTGTCAGAAAGACCACGAAGGGCGACAGGGTCATCTGGCGGCCGAGCACGCTTGGCGTAACGAATTGTGCCTCGATGAAATTGATGAACAGATAGGCAGCCGCCGGAGCCAGGATCCACGGGAAGGCGGTGAAGGTGGCAATACCCACACCAAAGAGAATGACGGCCATGAGTGCGGGTCCGATATAGACCACATAGTTCAACGTTCCGGCGAGCATTCCCCACAGAATGGGAGACGGCACGCCGAGAGCAAACATGGCCAGGGACACGGCTGCACCAAGGCAAATATTGATGATCGTGATCGCCATCAGATAGCGGGAAACGAGGTTCTCCGTATCACGGAAAATGTGGGCCACGCGCCAGCGCAGCCGGCGGCTCATGCACAGTCGCAGAATACCGTTCCTGATGGCATGCCTGCTCGACAGGAAGAAATAGAGGCTGGCGAGAAAGATGATGACCTGCGCGATGATGTTCGGCGCCAGATAGGCCAGATCGGCGGCGGTGTTGGATTCGTCGATCTGCACCTTCATGCCTTCATTGGCTCCGGTGAGCTCGCGCAGCTGCTCGCCCAGCGAGCCGACCGAGGTCATCACGCCCTTCCAGTCGGCCACAATCCGCTGGATCCGCTCCCATATCAAAGGAAGTCGTGCGACCCAGTCACTCAGCGGCACGGCGAATGCCAGTCCGAAAACCATGATCAGCACCAGAAAGGCGAGCATGACGACAACTGCGGAAACAGAAGGCGGCAAGCCCATGCTTTCGAGCCTGTCGGCAAGCGGCCCGAACATCAAGCCGATGACCACGGCCAGCGCGACCGGTGCCATTATCGGCTGCCCGAAATGCAGGATCACCACGAAAGCCACGAACCCTGCGAGGATCATGCCCAATGAGGCAGCATTTGTGAAAATCTTCTCGAAGCCGGACGTTGACCGCAAGGGAAAAGTCGTCGGCTTGAACTTCCCATAGCGCATAGGTGTCAACCTCCGTATCACAACGCGTTACATGTCGAGATGTTCCCTTACTCAGAGAAGCGAGGCACTCTTTAGAATGAGCTTCTTTTAACGCGCTTCTGCCGGCACCGTGATTTCCAGCCGCAGCCCGTTTTCGGTAAGCTCGCGTCGAAGGTCGCCACCCAGTTCGCCCGTGACCAACGAACGAATAAGGCGCGTTCCGAAACCGCTGCCCTCCTGACGTGTGATCGCGGCGTTGAGGTTTTCTTCCCACCAGATCGTAAGAACGCCGTCGCCTGCCACCTGCCAACGTATATCCAGCCTGTTGTCGTGATTGGCCATGTCGGCATATTTGAGCGCGTTGGTGGCAAGCTCGTGAAATACCAGAGCGAGCGCTTGTGTCGCCTTGCCGCCCAGTTCCACCGCCGGTCCGTCGATCGAATAGTTGTCGAAATCCTGGTCGAACACCTGCAGCAGTTCATTTCGCAAGAGATCACTCAGGCTCGCCGTCTGGTGGTGCGACTGGGTCAACAGATCCTGGGCTGCAGCCATCGCCTGGAGCCGCTTGGTGAAGGAGTTGATGAAATCGTCGAGGCTTTCGGAGTGATTGGCTGTCTGCCGGGCGATAGCCAGTACCCGGGCAATGGAATTCTTGATCCGGTGCTTCATTTCCTGAAGCAGAAAATCCTTCTGGACGGCCGCTTCGTCGGTGACCCGAACCACTTCGCGCGAGGCGGCGAGCGCCTTCATCTGTGAGCGCAGCGAAATCGCGAGCGCGCCAGCCATCAGGATCATGATGGAAGCAAGAAGGAAGGCGATGCCCTTCTCAGTTCCCTCGTGGAACTGGTCGGACGGTTGCATTAGGTAAGTCCACGTCTGGCCGGCAACATCCACCGAAACCGTGTATTCGTAGGCAGCGCCGAAACCACCAAGCTTGTTGGCGCTTTCGAACACGAGGTTCTGTTCCGTCGGCTCGCCCAAATAGATGTTCATGTGGACCGGGGCTACGCCACCGAGTTTCAGCGTCGCGCTGATGAGGTCGCCGATACGAAAGGGCGCATAGATGAAACCGCGCAAGTCTTTCGGCAGTTCGTCGCCTGCAATGTCAGGGCCACCCGCAAGAAAGAATGGGAGGTAGACGAGAAAGCCCGGTTGTTTCTGATCGTCGATTTCCTGAACGAGTTCGACCTTGGTGGTTGCCCGGACATGGTTCGATTGCGCGGCTTCCTGCATCGCCTTTCGGCGAATGCTCTCGGAATACATGTCGAAACCCAGCGCCGCGCGATTTCGCTTATCCGCCGGCTCCAGCATCATGATCGCGGTGCGCACGTCTTCACCCGATTCAGGGAAGATGCCGCGGTCGATGCCGTAATTGGCAAGGAGCTCGCTCCGGACGACATCCTCCTCACCGCTTTTCACGATGATGGAAAAGCCGATGCCCTGCACGCCATCGAAACGATTTCTGATGTCGAGATGCTCGACGAACGATGCAAACTTGTCCTTGGTGATCTGATCGCCTTCGGCCTCGAAAAAGGCGCGAGTGGCCTCGAGCAGGGAGATATGCTCGCCGATCCGCAAGGTTATGCGATCGACGGTATCATCGGCGATGCTTTGGAAACGCAGAATGTTGGCCTGCTCACCGGAACGGTAGACCGCAATGGGCATGATCAGCCCGACCGAGGCCGTCACTACAAATACGAGAACTGCAAGTCTCACCGATCCCTCACGATTTTGCTTTCGACTGACGTTTAGCAAAGCCGCTGAATCCCGCAATCAAATAAAACATGCCCCACGCATATTGGAACCAGCACGTATCAAAGACGTTTCTCATGTGCCGGAACGAACCGGTTCAACAACGAATAAACACATCGATCAGACGCTAGGAGCGAAACAATGAACTGGGATCGCATCGAAGGAAACTGGGAACAATTCAAGGGCAAGGCTCAGCAGCAGTGGGGCAAGCTTACCGACGATGATCTTGATGTCATCGAGGGCAAGCGCACCGAGTTGGCTGGCCGCCTGCAGGAGCGCTACGGCAAGTCCAAGGACGAAGCAGAGCGCGAGATCGACGACTGGATGTCGAAGCACTAAATTTTTTTCAATGCGCCGGGAACCAAATGCTTTCCGGCGCATTTTTCTCTCAACTGCCGACACCCCGTCCCCCACTCCCCCAACGGCAGTTGTCTCCAGCGCCCCCATGCTGGACATGGCCCGGCTTAGGTTCCCCCCAACCAAGCCGGGCCCAAAATTTTCAATCTAATCTGTTGTGTGAAAAGCGGACCGACTGCAGCGGCAGTCCGGTCTTTGCTAGGACGAGCGGAAGTTCAACCGGTAGACGACATGGTGCGGCTGGATATCGTAATCGGCCTTGCCCTCAAGAGCGGCCGGAACCACGCGCTCCAGAACCGTGCTGCCGAACTTCTTGCCATTGATGCCGTTAATCTCGTCTTCGGACAGCGTGCGATCGGGAACCGTTCCGGTATCCTCATCCCAGATGACCGAAAAACACCCATCCGCATCGCCTTCGCAGGATAGATGAACGTGGCCGGCACGATTGGACAAAGCGCCGAATGCCACGGAATTCGTGACCAGCTCGTGCAGTGCCAGGCCGAGATGGGTGGCGCCGTTTGGCGAGAGGATAACGTCATCCCCCGTCACCGAGACACGCGTATCCCCCTTTTCGACGTAGCGCAGGAACTGGTGCATGGCGAGTTCGCGAAAATTGGCGCCACGCCAGTTGGAATCGGTGACCAGATCCTGGGCCGATGACAAGGCTGCGAGCCGACCGCGGAATTTGGTCAGGAAGAAGCCCAGATCATCGCTCGTCCGAGCCGTCTGCGATGCGATGCTTTGAACGATCGCCAGCAGGTTCTTCGAACGGTGGCTGACTTCACGCAGCAGCGCCTTCAGCGTATCTTCGCGCTTACGCTCGCGCGTCAGATCCACGAAGGTGATGAGAACCGCCTGGATGCCCGCGCTCTCGTAACGCTGCACTGTGCATTCGCACGCGGAATACTGCTTGTTGGATGTCTTGACGAGCTCGAGGACAACTTCCTCGCCGGTCCTCAGAACCTCATCCTGTGCGTCGAGAATCTGTTGGTGCCACTCGCCCTTGAACAGGTCCGCGTCGGTGGCGCCGGGAAGAGTTATTTGCGGGAAATATTCGGGCAGCCCGGAGGCATAGAGATAGCTGCCGTCCTGAGCCTTTACGACGACGCCAACTTCTGCGCTCTTGAGCGCCAACAGCAGAAGCGGAGCCAGTGCGCCCCGCGTTTCGTAGGTAAGCCGGGTTGAAGGCATAAGTTAAAAATAACCCCCAGTTTGGCTCATATGCATGCAAAGGCGGCCCCTAAACGAGACCGCCTCTGAATTCTCAATTTTCCGTTTGGTTAGGCGCGGCGGAAAAAGCCGGCCACCAGAGAGATCACGAGAAGTGCCAGGAAAATAAAGAAGAGCACCTGAGCGATGCTTGCGGACGCGCCCGCAATACCACCGAAGCCAAGAACGCCTGCGATAATCGCGACGACCAGGAAGACCAGAGCATAGTACAGCATTTCGTTTCTCCATCATTGTCTGATGACGGGAAAACGGCCCAGCCATGCTTTGGTTCCCGGACACACGCATTACCTCAAGCACCGATAATGTTTTTTTATGCCGCCTGGGCGTCAACGCGCTCAAAGAAGAGCGCTTGGCTGATCAGCGCCTTGACCATTTCCGGATTGAACGGCTTGGTGACAAGGAATGCCGGTTCCGGACGATCGCCGGTCAGGAGACGTTCAGGGAATGCCGTAATGAAAATCACAGGAATTTCGGCGGTCTTGAGAATATCGTTGACCGCGTCGATACCCGAACTGCCATCGGCGAGCTGGATATCGGCGAGAACCATCTTCGGGCTCGTCTCCTCGAACAGGCGAACGGCTTCGGCGTGGGTGCGCGCGATACCTGTCACCTTGTGGCCGAGCGATTCAACCATTTCTTCGATGTCCATCGCGATGAGCGGCTCGTCCTCGATAATGAGGATGTCGGTGGCCACCTGGTTGGAAATCTGGCGCGAGGCTTCCTCGAGCAGCGATTCCACTTCGGCTTTCGGCTTGTCCAGAATTTCGCAGACCTGATCCTCGTTGAAGCCCTCGACTGCGACGAGCAGGAAAGCCTGGCGCGGAAGAGGCGCGAGGTTCATGAGATTATCAGCGGCGCGCTGTTCCCACGCGTAGGGTGACAAGGCCTCGCCGACATCGATATTAATGGAACCAAACAGGGCCACGAAAAGTTTATAAAGCGAGATCCGGTCGTTCGAGGCTTCCGGGAAAATAGAAATATCCGCTATAAGAGCCTCGAGGACGGCAGCGACGTAAGCATCGCCCGACGTTTGCGACCCCGTGACAGCACGGGAAAAACGGCGCAGATAGGGGAGATGGGGCGCGATGCGCGCAGCAATCGACATCAATGAACTCCTTGAGATGACGTTTGTTATGTCTCAGAGATAACGAACGAAGTCAAAAAAGGCTCCAACGCCATGGAACTTTTTTTATCGTGACGCATTTCGACAGGGAAGATGAACCGAAGAGTAACTAAAAAATGCCGCATGAGCATATTGGAAAAGGCTTGGATCGTTTGAACGGGCAGAAGGATCCGAACCGCATCATTAGCCAGAAGCTGAAGGCGCTGTATTCGGCCGTCGAGCAGGAAGGCATTCCGGACAAGTTCCTGAGCCTTCTCGAGAAACTCGACGAAGCCGAGAGAACCGGCGCTGCCAGCAAGACGGAACACGCTGATGAGTGAGGCATCGGATCCTTTCAAGCGCGACCTCCTGGCAGTTCTGCCGAACCTTCGCGCGTTTGCGGTTTCGCTCTGCGGCAATGCTGACCGGGCCGACGATCTGGTGCAGGACGCCATTTTGAAAGCCTGGGGCGCCCAGGACCGATTCGAAATCGGCACCAACATCAAGGCATGGATTTTCACCATCCTGCGCAACGAATTCTACAGCCAGGCCCGAAAGAAGGGTCGCGAGGTGCAGGATTCGGATGGCGTGTTTACCGAGAAGCTAGCGGTTCATCCCGGACAGTACGGTTCGCTCGATCTGCAGGATTTCTCCAAGGCGCTCAAGCAGTTGCCCGAGGATCAGCGCGAGGCGTTGCTGCTCGTCGGTGCATCCGGCTTCGCCTACGAGGAAGTTGCCCAGATCTGTGAATGCCGCGTCGGTACGATCAAGAGCCGCGTCAGTCGCGCCCGCGCCCGGCTTCAGGAGATTCTTGAAATTGACGGAGAAGCCGATTTCGGACCTGACAAAGCCTCGGCGGCAACCACGCTTCGTTCTTTCGCATCCTGATATTTTTCAAGCCGGGTGGCGCTGCCACCCGGTTTTTTCATGTCTTCCGTGCCCTTGGGAACCTATGTCCCCTGATAAGCTTTTGCTTTTGGGCGGACAGAGATCTCACCGGAGGGGCAATTGGACAAAGACAAGAAACGGGTTTCCTGCAGCGAGTGCCCACTTAGGTCACTGACAGGTTTTCGCGACTTTTCCGACAAGGAATTGTCATTCATTTCAGATTTCAAGACGGGCGAGCTGGTCGCCGATCCAGGTGCCTCCATTCTGGTTGAAGGCGCGCACAGTGCTCACCTCTACACCGTTCTGAGCGGCTGGGCCTTTCGCTACAAAACCCTTGCCGATGGTCGACGGCAGATCCTCAATTTCGTCATGCCCGGCGACCTCGTCGGCCTTCAGGGCACGCTGATGGACGAGATGCAGCACTCGATCGAGGCACTCACGCCCGTTCGCCTCTGTGTGTTTGAACGCGGCAAAATCTCCAAGGTCTATACGCAACACCCGACACTTGCCTTCGACATCACATGGATGGCGGCGC
>CEQC01003443.1_pt1 | contig 12628 bp, 2 predicted proteins | sample 531021 | NCBI WGS metagenome assembly CEQC01 (sample SAMEA2621213, study PRJEB7988) | marine metagenome | biome: marine biome (ENVO:00000447); feature: surface water layer (ENVO:00002042); material: "saline water (ENVO:00002010), including plankton (ENVO:xxxxxxxx)" | depth 5 m
TTTTATGAATTTTAATCAAGGTGGTACTGTAGATATTCCACTCACACAAAATGAAATATACGAATTTTTAAATGTAACTGAAGATGAATATCCCGAACGACTTAATGAATTAAGAAGCATGTATAAAATAAAATTAAATGGTATTGGTGTTAATAAAGTAGAAGGTACACAAGGTAATGATGTCTCAATTGCATTACCCACAATAGCTACGTGGATACAAACCAATGAAGCTTTTTCAAATAATAGATGTTTATGTTTTTGTAATTATGAATTATGGGATGAGACTAATTTAAATAATTTTTTTACAACAGCTGACACTACGGTTTCTTGGATTTTTAATTATTTATGTGAAAATACTGGTTCAATAAATATTCCTTCAGGACAACATAATAAAGGAAAATTAATCACTGCTGGTACTCAAACTATGAATGGAAGAGTTGACAATAATTATCGTACATTAAATCAAGTTCAAAAAATATATGATAAATTCAATGATACGGAATTAAATCCAAACAGTTCTTTAAAAATTAGATTTAAAATGAAAACAACTCATGTTTTACCAAGTCCAGCTGTAACTTTTGATAAATTAGATGATTTTTTATCTGAACCATTAAAATACGCACCAAAAGTTGAAATCGGTATTTTAGAGTCTCAATGGGATTCATTACCAACACCAGTGAGTAGTAGTGGACAATTAGAAAATTTAGAAGGTGATGAGTTTTTTAAATCTTCTGGTAATTTTAATTCCTCTACTTATTTTAATACAGATGATTTTGAAAATAAAAAATATTCACAACTTGGTGGTTTTCAAACATTTCAAAACGATGAAAAAACTCTTGATAGATGGCAAAATTTTGAATTTACTTTTAATTTAAATGAAAATCATTTAAATCGTGGTTTGATTTATGGAGTTCCTTATGGTGGTTCATTTAATAATGATTTAAATTTAGGGACAGTTGAATTAGTATTAAATAGAGACGCTACTGGTGAAGATAATAATTTCGGTGATATTCTTTTTAAAAGACAAGACCATTTAGATACTGATTCACCAGGTCGAAGTCAAATTCATCTACGTAGTCCAAGAGCTCTTTCGCCAGAGTCAAGTATGAACCTTGTAGCGGGAGTTGCAGGACCAATAGAAGTTACAATGACACATAACCGATTTGCAGGAAATCCAAATCTTGCTAATATAACTGATTATAGTAGGAATGTAGTATATAGTGCATTAGGAGATACTACTACTAATGAAGTAAGAACTGGTTTACAAAAAGATGGAACTTTTCTTGAAGCTTATTTGATGTGGATTGGATTGGATAATCCAGTAACCAATCCAACAAAACAAAGTGCAGCTACAGATTTCTCAACTTCTAATACTAATGCAGCAAATATAGTTGTTGCTTATTGGAATGGTGTAAATTGGAGTTATGATAGTGGTAATAATGGTTATGAACCAATTGATAATAAAATTACACCTGAAATAAATTTAGTATCTAGTGGGGTTACATTTAAAGAACGACAAAATTGTTTTATCATTGCGAGATTATATTCCGATGAAGCTGAAGGTGATGGTGTTACAGGCATTGACCTATATATAGATAATAGTCTTGATTATCCTCAAGATGGTATTGGTAATTTATATTTGTATTTACAAAGTGGTGAAGATTTTTATGGTAGAGTATTGATTGATGATATTGAGTGTTTTGAATCATATGAATTCATGCCTGACGTTGATGTTAGAAAAAGAAAAGGAGTGAATGATTTTGGTGTTGGGGATTTGACAAAATACTATGATAAAGATTTACAACCAGATGAATACAAAGATACAACTGCACCTTTGGAGGCACAATTTTATTTTTATCCATTGTACCCAGTAACAACTTATGACGATTCAATTACAAGTAGACATGCAGAAGATGTTTTTAGTATAGAAAAAACACCAATTTATGAAGACTTTAGAAGAGGAAAATTTTATATTTATGATGTGGATTGGGGTGATGGTTCATCAAAAGAATTTACTTCAACACCTGAACCAATAGGAGAAAATATAGCATTGTATCATACCTATGAAACACATGGAATATTTGAAATAACAGGTACAATGTTACGCGTTAAAACAGATAAAGATAATAACATATTAGGTGTTTATCATAATAAAAGGTTTAATTTATTTATTAATATTAATGAAGGTATTGATGAAGACTTTGAACTTTTTGGAAGTAGTGGGTATTCCTTTATACCTTATAAAAATACAACACCTGTTATAGGTGGTATATCAAGTCAAGGTAATTATTATAAAAGATTAAAAAGACAATTAGGATTTTTACAAGATGAAAAAATAAAAATAGATTTTAAAAACATAAGTGATAAGTTAAAAACAGAAAATGCATTGTTTAAAGCTAAAGTTAATGAAGATGATTTTTCCAATGAAGAATTAGAAATATTACCGAGTTACATTGAACCTTTGGTATCACAAAGTTCATCTCCATATGATGAAGTAGATGATGGTGATACGATTATTAACAATGGTTATAAAAATCTTAGTGGAGAATTAGGAAAATCAATAGGAGATATAGATTTACAAACCATTAAATATTATAATGATGTAAAACAAATGTATGAAATACTTGGATTTGAAGATGAAGATAGTCTTGATGAAATTGAAGAAACATTAATTCAAAGTAATGAAGAATTGTTTGGTAGTGATATAAATTCACCTGGTGAAAATGGAATCACTGGTTCATTGGTTTATTTTTCTTGGGAATATGATGTGAATCCCAATACTTCTCCATTTTTAACTGATTCAGAGTTTACAACTGAACAAATTATAGGTGATTTTTTTTATTACCCTGCTTATAATAGTTTAACAATTAGCTATCCACTTATAAATGGTGATTTATCCAACCCTTATGATTTAGAATTAGTTCCTAATAGTATTCGTCCATACTTAGGTCTTGACTTTAGTGGTGCTTGGAGCGATAACGTAAATAATATTTCCATAGGTGAAAATATAATAAATTTATTAAATTTACAATTTCCAAATAATAGAACTTTTAAACTAACAACACAACAAGGTTCAACTATGTTATTTAAAATAACAGGTGAATATGCAGAAACAATCAATTTTTTTGGTACTGAAGTTGATAGTGTACCAACAAGATATGCTGTTGAAGTTATTGAAAGTAATAAAGTAGATAGTCACGATGATATTATGGATGGAGATATGATTACTTTAACTGAGTTCGTTGTAGATACAGAACAAGTTTTAGATATACTACCAGAGATTAATGATAAAATTTTAGTTGAAGAAAAAACACTTATACCTGTTAATTATAATAATTTTAAATTTTTAGGTAATTTACCTGATGATAATTTACCAAATCTATATAATACACTTAGAACTTATGGACCAGATAATCAATGGTTTAGTGGAAATATGATTCAATCAACGGATGATAAATTATATTTTGGTGCACCATTTTATGAAACATTTTTCAATACAGATATGCAAGATAATGCAGCTTTAAGTTATACAAATGTAAATGGTAATATGGAATACAATGGTATAATTTATAAAATAGAAAGCGAAAAAGGTTCATATATAAAATTCACAATTGAAGGTTATTATTCAGACGAAGATGGTGACCATATTTCAGATTATAGTTTTAACCAAACTAATTCTGACTTACCAAAATATGCACCTATTTATTATTTTAATATAAATGTAATTGAAAGTTATACACTACCAAATGTAAGTATACATGTTGGTAATCCAACATCTAAAAGATATTGGAAAAATATAATTAATAAAAATACTTCAATATTTGAAAGAGAGGGTTTATTAGTAGAATTATTACCTGGACAAACATCAAATTTAAATATTGTTTGGAATAATGATGATTTACCAATTAACAGAAATAATATTCCAGATAGAATCATAGGTATAATTAGTTTAAAATACGGATCAGCTGCACTAATGCCAAATGGAACTTATCAAGGTAGTTTAGATATTCTTAAAAAAGGTGAAATGTATAGTTTTCAAATAAGTGGAAATGAATCATTCTTTTGGGATAAACTTTTTAGAGAAACAATTGATGTTAATTCTGAACAAGATTGGCTTGATGGTTCATATTATCCTGTTTTACCAAGATATGGACAAAGTGGTAGATTTATTAATAACCTTTTTCCAAATAACAAAATACCATTTTCAATCAATGGTTTAATAACTGATGAAAATGATTTTGACGAAAACTTAAAAATTAATGTTGTTAATCAAAAAGTTACTACTGATGTATTGAAAGACATAAGTGGAAAAGAAAACAATGGATTTTTATTTGAAGATTATAATCCTAAATTTAATGATGAAAATTTAAGAGTTGAAAAAATAAGAATAAAAAGTAATATAAAATCATCTAAAGTAAATGGGGCATTTTAATGACTTTTAAAAAGAATTTAATAAAAGATAAACCAAATATTGGTGATTTAAGTCAATATAATTTTGAAAATGCAAGTGCATTATATCAACAAATAAATTATGATGATTCAACAAGTATTCCAAAAAGAAATGATAAATTTCAAGGAAAAGATTTATACACCACTGCTATTGGTGATAGAGTTAATGAAGCTCTTATTGAAAGAAATATTAAATTTGAGGGTGGAACTAACATTTCAATAAATAATTTATATATTTCAAACACAGGTGCGGATGGAACAGTAAAAAATGTTTATGTAATAATTTGGTTATTTACCGAAGAAGCTTACGGTAGTGACCCAACAAAAGATGGTTATCATACTTTGATGTCAAAACTTGGTGGAGGCACAAAAGGTGATGATTTTAGAATTTATGCATCAGGTTTTGGTAACAAAAGTGAGGGACAAGATTTAGGAAACATATCAGAAGTCGAGGGAGTGCCAACTATTTCAAATTTCGGTATTGATTCACCTGAAATAATATATAATCAATTTACTGGAGGTAATTTAAATCTTGATAAAGATAGTGATAATTTTGCATTACCAAGAAATTTAGTTCTTGAACCTGAAGATTCAACTAACTACCAAACACAAATTTTTAATCAAAGTACATATAATCCATTATATCTTTGTATTTGGACACGTGGTGATAAAAAAGTAGCTTGGCCTTTCAATACTGATTCACGAAGAAAAGTATTTAGTTTATATAAAATTAATAATAAAGAATTATTTAACAAATCTGGTGATTTTTTTAGTGGTAAAAATACAACATTAACTTTTAACACACCAACAAAAACAAGACAAGGTGATGGTGGAGGTGGAGCGGTTCAGGCTGCTTGGAGAGTGTCTAGTTTAAGTATTACAATTAACACTGCCGCAGGTGTTAAAAATACTTTTTCTGATATTAATAATTATAAAGATATTGTATCAGAGGTTTTGCCACCTGTACAAGTTGGTGAAAGTTTATTCAATTCGGTAGCTTGGTTAGCAACTTTACACCCAAAAAATCAACTTAATAATAATCAATTATCAGGTGAAAATGACGGTGCATTAAGACATAAAGATTTTTTACCAGCTACAACATTTGGACTTATAAATACAGATATTGAAGTACAAATGAGTGCAGATGGATTAAACATTACATCAGAAGAAAATTTAATAACCAACTTTGTTGATTTACAAAGTTATCATGAAGACGATTTAAATAAAACTTTGAAGGCATCAATACCTGCTAAAGTAGCTTTTAAAATTACACCAAAATCTTTACATACAAAAGACCTAAGTGGTTATGATTATTATGAATTTGGTATAGATGAATTCTCAACAGGTTTAAATACTAACTCGGAAGAACCATCAGGTCTTCTTGATTCAAGAAAATACTATTATTATTTTGTAATAGATTGGGACGATAAAAATAATAAATTTAAAACAATAGATGATTTTTTAGAAGATAAACCAATTAATGAGTTTGAATATTTACAAAAACAACAAAAAAATTTATATATCGTTAGATGTGCTACTGAAGAAGTTGGAGCTGCGGGTTATGAGCCCTTCTCATCTCCACACGGACTTGCCTTATCTGGATTAAATACTACACCTGACAACACTGTTAATCCTAAATTAAAAGGATTGTTATCGAATCAATACACAACACCAGGTATTAAAACAGTAAAGTTTATAGTAATATCAGCATATAGCACCGATACTTTTAGTCAAAGTGGAGAGCCGGATACTAAATTAAATTTAGAATTTGGTAGATGGAAACTTTGTACATCGAGATTTTATTTAGATATTTCACCAAATCAATATCCTGATTTTAGTGATGTAGGTGGTGATGATTATTCAACAATACCTTGGCCTTTCACAACTCCAATTGTTGGTGGTGTAAGTGAAAATTCTAATTACAAAATTAGTGTTCAGAACACCATTGCTGGTGGTAAAGTAGGGAGAGATGATATTATTGATGAAAAGTTTTTAGTAAAAGACATTGAAAATGATGAGATGGGAAAATCAATAAATAATTTAGATTTAGAACAAGTTCGATATTTTAACACAGGTTCATTTGATATGACTACACTTTTAAATATTAAAAATGTTAATATGTTTAATGGTTCGAACACCTATACACCATATACAGATATTTCACAATCAATAAATCAAACTAATCAATATTGGAATGGTTCAACAATAGAGCGAAGTTTTTCAGAGGAAACTTCTGTCGGACAGATATTTATAAATGACAACCAGGATATTTCCATCAGAGAAAAATGTGTATTGGAATTAAACACTGGGGAATTAACTAACAAGTCAATATATGATTCAAGTGGAAATTCTAATAAAGGTTTGTTAATTGGTGACTATAAAGTCAAGAAAGTTAAAAAAGGGCAGCCAATGAGAAGAGATTCATTTATTAAAGTTCCAAAAAAAGCAAATAATAAAAATGGAGCATTATAATGCCAACAAATTTTGAATTTGAATTTAGTCAACAAGATAAAGAATTAATTCTTACACAAGAATTATCTGAATTTAATGGTACAAATTATATTCGGTTGACAATATTCCCTAGTGAATCTCCAGATAATATAGTAAATTTACCATCACCTAATGATGATAACGATAAATTAGCAGTTTTTTATTCATCTTTAAATCCAGTAAGAATCAACACATCACCTTTTAACATAGGTACAGATGTTTTTAATTCTAGAATAATTGGTAATGAAATAGGTAATGATTTTAAAATATATACAAATGAAGGTGATGATAGTATTTACATAAAACCAAATGATATTTTTGATGAATTTGGATTACCACAGGGTGATTATAAAATACAAGTTGATTTTTTAAATCAACTACAAGCTTCACCAGCAATTGTAGATACAGACGCATCTGTTTATAAATTTATTATTAAAGAAATTTCAACTTCAAGAAAAGAAGTTAGATTAAAATTAATTGATAAATTACTTACTAATAATTCTTTAGATGTACAAAACATAATAAATAATTTAAATGATAATCAATCTGAATTTTTAGATGATGGTAACACACCTAATCCAAATTTTAAATATCAATTTAAACACATACTAAACATAGGAACTGGTGACCATATTCCAATAATGAATTATACTTTTGATAAAGTTACTGATGGTAAAGATAATCAATCTATAATATTAAAACTTTATCAACCATTACCAACCTCAATTAGTACTTTGTCAATGATAACTATTGAAAAAGAAGTTTTAACAACTCAAACACAGGATATTTTTTATTTTTCAGATGTACCAGATGTTTTTTTTGGTGATGGATTAACCCCCCAACCACAGGAGAATTGGTTAAATCCTGATAATAATGAAATTGGTTTTCAAAGTTTAGATGAGTTAGCAATTTCTGCGTCTATTGGTGATATTGAAGTAGATTCATTAATTTCATCTAGTGGATACAATTATCCAAATCTTAACACAGATTTTAGATTTTATGAAAATCATACTTTTTTTGGTTCAGCTAAAAAGAAATTACAAAATTTTAGAAAAAAAGTTGAAACAATACAAAAACATTATTCAGACATATCAAGTTCTTTACAGGTATCAAGTTCAATTTCTGGTGACTCTACTTTTATAATACAAAAAAGAAAAGATTTATTTGATAAAATTAAAAATGAATTTAAAACATTTACACCTTATGAAAGATTTTTATATTTTGATGGACAAACAGATTCAAGTGCATCAGCACCATCATTAAAAAATTATGCTGATACTACACCTGTATCTGATGAAAACATTACATTAGGCCCAAACAATGGTTTTAGCGAAGCTTATGATATTACATTTGCATCAGAAAAAGAAGTTGTTAATTTATTTACAGATAAATATAAAGTTCAAAACTCTCCGTTTTTTAATTATAGTAGTTCAATTTACTTATCATTTTTAATGATAGGTAGTTCAGGTAGTGCAATAACATGGGAAAATAATAATGATATTGCAGATACTAATGGTTTAGGAGTACCATTACCTAAAGATATAAAACATCAAAAAAATATTTTAAATCCAAACATTACAACTGAATCTTATCAAAGATATGTTTTTGAAACTTCACACTCTTATTGGATACCAAAAACAAGAGGAAATGATATAATAGATTTATCACAAGGTGATTTTAGAGCTGGTTCAACTAAACTTACAATTCTAAGTGGTAGTGCTAAAACAGGTTCGTATAAAATAAAAGACTCAACTGGTAAATATCCAACAACGGTTGTTACACAAAGTGGTGTTCCGTTTTTGGGTTCTGTAATGCCTGCAGGAGAGTTATTTAGAGTTTTATATAAAAACACAGTATCATCAAGTTTACAAGGTTATTGGAATATTGATGATGTTGAATCAGGTAGTGCTTTAACTCTTGCTAATGTTACTAATGACGCAGGTCCTACAACAGGTGATGCTACTCAAATTATAGGTGCTACAGCTTCTGCTGGAGTTGAAGTTCACGGAAGACAATACGGAACATCTTATTATATCATAAGTGCTAGTAATGGAGCTCCAGCTGTAAATGAAGGTATTAGATTTGAATCAAGTAATTTAAATTTTAGTAAAGACGATAACTTCTCTATGGCGATTTGGGTGAAAAGATTTCATCCAGATACAGGTTCGGCTGACACAACTGCACCAGCTGGAGGTGATAGACAAGAAATATTTATGCGTGGTTCAACTTCAGATTCTTTTGGTATAGATTATCAAATGCCTGAAAATAAATTTAGAGCTGGTGTAAGGTCGGGTTCAGCTACGACTGTTGTTACCACTTCAGAACTAGCCGATGATGGATTAAATTGGCATCATGTGGCTTTTACTTATGAAAGTGGTTCATCAACAGGTTTAAAAATTTATCTTGATGGTGTGTTGGAAAATCAAGGTTCAAACTTAGGAGTGGGTGAATTTAGTTCCTCATCACCCTCAGGTACTGACGCTTTAAGCATTGGAGAAACAGCCACTATTTCCTCAAATGGAAGACAATTCAATGGATTCTTACAATATCCAAGAATTTATAATAGGACTATTACTGCTCAAGAAGTTAATCAATTATATTTAAATCCACCTGGTATACCTGAAACAAGAGTAACTGATGTTAAAGTAACATTAGAAAATCCAACAAATGTTTTACCATTTGATAACATATATCATACAAGTTCAGCTGAATGGACAAATTGGTACAATAACGCTTTAACCGAAGCAGAAAATTTTGATACCAATAATATTCATTCATTTGAAAACAATTTACCTCTGTACATTCAAGAGAGTTCAGAATATAAAGATATGAAAGATTTTCTAAATTTACAAGGTGAAAAATATGATTTAATAAGAAACCACATTGATTCACTTGGTACTTTACATGATAGAGGTTATACTAAAACAGACTCACCACCAGATAATGCTTTACCAATATTATTATCTAATATGGGATGGCAGGCTATCAATCCAATATCAGGAAGTTTAACTGATATTTTAGGAAAATATGTAACTTCAGTAACATCATTTGATGATATAAAAAATAGCACTTGGAGAAAAACTCTTAATAATTTACTTTACATTTATAAATCAAAAGGAACACAAAATTCAGTTAGAGCTTTACTTAACACTTATGGTTATCCTCCTGATATTTTAAAAGTCAAAGAATTTGGTGGGTATGGTACATTAGACAAACAAAATATAAATGACAATCCATTTAATGATTTAGTACCTGTTCAACAAGGTACAGATAATAGTTTAAGAGGAAACCCAACAGGTAGTTTTAGATTTATATCAAGTAGACAAAAATTATCAAATTATATTTTTAATGGTGAACAAAATAGAATTCTAAATCTTGATTGGTGGATGGATAGTGCGAATATTAATACGATAGAGTTTGTATATAAACATACTAACACAACTCAAACACAAACAATTTTAAAATCAAGTGGTAGTGGTGGTGAAACACTATGGGATTTAAGATTAGTCCCAAGTTCTACTGGTGATAGTTCTTCATTTGAATTTAGATTAAACAATTCATTAACAGGTTCATTAGCTATTGCTACAAACGCTGTATCAATGTCAACTCTATATTCCACTATGACTGATGGACAATTGTGGAATGTTATGTTACAAAGAATGACTGGAAGCACTTCAACAAATATAATAAATGAGTATAGATTACATTCATCATTACAGGAAGATTCATCGATTAAAACTTACAATTTTGCAACTATGTCAATTAGTGGTGGAGCTGCTACAACTACAAATAATTTTGCAAATCAAAATTGGATGTCAAGTGGTTCAAGACATGCGTTATCTTCATCCAATTTATTTGTTGGTGAAATATTTAGTGGGTCATTAGCTGAAATTAAATCTTGGGCTACACCATTAAGTAAGTCGAAATTTCAACAACATACATTGAATAAGTTTTCTACTATTGGTAATAGTTTAACTTCTCACTGTGATGAATTAATTTATCACTTTAAGTTAAATGAAAATTATACAAGTTCATCTATTTCATCATCTGCACAAACTTTATTAATTGTTGACGCGTCACCAACAAAAACTTATTCAGATTATTCAATAACAAAACCTGGTTCATTTTTTTCAGGTTCATTTATTTATGGCTTTGATATTATTTCAAGAGTTGGGTTAACTTTATCTGATAACGCAACTACCGAAGATGAAAATGGTATAATAATTAATCCATCAACAAGATTTGTTGGAAATCTAAATCCAAGTAAATCAGCTGTAAACTCATTGACTAATACGCCTGGTAACAAATCACCATTAAAAGTATCTACAAAATTAGAGTTATATCGTTCACCACAAAATTTTATAAATAATTTTATTTTAGATAAAATAAGTGGTTTTAATTTAGAAGAAAAATATGGTAATCCTATATATTTTACATCAAGTTCATATACCTCTCTTGATTCATTTAGGAATGAATTTTTCGATTGTCATCCAATATTAATCGATACAAATAAATTTATTAGAACACACGAGAGTATGTTTAATCATACTTTAACAGAGGGATTAAATAGTCTATCACCAGCTCGTTCTACAATGGCGAGTGAGAATTCTAATTTTGGTGTAGAGATAAAACAAACATTAATAGAAAAACAAAAATACGAACATCATTTACACTCCATTGAACCAAATCCAAATACTGTAAATGATGAGATAAATATTATTTCAATAACAAATGTTCCAAGTGCTATTTATAATTCTATTAAAGAAGGTGAAGTTTTAAAACCAGTTGTAGCAAGTGGCTCTTTAGAATTACCAATTACAACTTCACTTAGTTTAGGTAACTCTTATGTTACAAGTAGTGGTTATTTAACACCAATTAGTCAAAGTCACAAAAATCACTTCCATCCCCCATTTTTACAACCTGGTGGTTATTCAGCATCAATTGAAAATCCATTTGATATTTCTTTTACAAATTTAGAAACAAGAGGACAGAAAAACATACCACCTACTTTAACTGATTCATCTGTACCAACTTCAAAAAATGGATTAATTTCTTACTCAGAGGAAGCTAATGAATCATTTACTAATATACATAATAGTTGGGGTATTGGAACTAATGATACACATTTTATAAATTATACAGGTGGAACTGGTTCAAGTGGTGATTACAATCGTGGACATATTGATACTAGATTTATATTTAATTCTATTGGTGATAATGAATATTATTCAGCTTCTAATAGTGCAGATTTTTCAAACTTTAGAAATTTTTATAATCGAAAAATGATTGATAAAGACTTTCATGCACTTATAAGTTATCAATCTTTAATAGGTGGTGTTAGTTCTAATTCAAATCATATTGGTAGAATGATGGGAAAAACTAAATTTTTTATTACTAGTTCAGATGGTGAGATAACATTACCAAGTAATCACATAACAAATTTTAGTCAACCTTTTAAAGAACAAATGATAAATGGAACACAAAATACAAATCCTGGTCAGTTAAATGTTCAATATGAAGATTATTCTTCTGCTTCTTTTTATAGAGTAAAAGTTACTGGTGGTGAAAATAGAATTATAGTAAACAAAGGACAATCAAAATTAGATTCCAATGATAATATCATATACTAATTTAAATTTGATTATTTTTTTATTTTATTTATATTTATATATGAATTGAAGTATTTCTA
>CEQC01037669.1_pt1 | contig 12581 bp, 12 predicted proteins | sample 531021 | NCBI WGS metagenome assembly CEQC01 (sample SAMEA2621213, study PRJEB7988) | marine metagenome | biome: marine biome (ENVO:00000447); feature: surface water layer (ENVO:00002042); material: "saline water (ENVO:00002010), including plankton (ENVO:xxxxxxxx)" | depth 5 m
AATAGGTCGCTAGGTGATCTATTAAGACACGCTTGCCACCACTAATCTCGGCGATTCTTGCCTTAGCCGCATCGTTGTCTTGACCGCCAGCGCGTAGTCTTGAGATTTGCGGAGGTCTCCCAGTGCCGCCCACCCCTGCACCTAACACATTTTGTTGGGCACCGCGCACCATTCCGGTAAACGCCTCGCCGGCTTTCTCTATAACCTTGTTGCCAAACGTGCCCATGGTGCCGCCAGCGACAACCCCAAGGCCGGTTGCGGCTACGTTTTGACCAGACTGAAACTCTCGCTGCAAGCCCATGGCGTCAGCAATTTGTGGATTGGCCGACGCTGCCCTGATCTCGACTAGCTGCTTCGCCGCATCATCGAGAGAAGCGTATGCACCGCCTTCTAGCCCGAGCGCTATGGCATTTGGTATCTGACTTCTGATGTAAGCCTTGATGCCTTCCTTGCCAGCGGTCTTAGCAGCTTGTGCGGCTGCCGTGGCGATACCAAACGAACCCACACCCACATACGTTGATGGACTTGTAAGCAAGTTGCCGGTGGCGCGCAGGATGCCGTCCCAGGTGATGTCTTTCTTCTCGTACATCTGTTGCAAGAAATGAAATGCCAGCTTCTGCTTTGGCGTTACATCCTCGTCGCTCATGCGGTGCGCAAGTCGCACGAGATCTATATCTCGAAAATTAAAACGAGATATTAGCTCAAGTCCGTACTGCGCAGCCTCTAGGTCGTTGACCGGCTGCGCTTGCTCTGCCTCAATGCGATCGGCCTCGCCTTCTATCGATCGCTTAGTTGCAGCACCAAGATACGTCGCCGGTTGAGCTGTGCCTGTTTGGCTACTGACGAAGCGCCGCGGCGCCTCTTGAAACACAGGTATCATCTCACGAGCTGAGTCGATAAACAGGCCACGTTCGTTTTCGGTCAGACCCTTCAACAACTGTTCCGCTTGCGCCTCGCGTTCTTCAAGCGGCGTCTCCAGATCAATCTCTGTGTCATTGGCAATAACGTAGTCAACATCGTAGCCGGCATCTGCGATCGCTTGTCTGCCTTCTTCTGGCATAACCGGCATCTTGTCGGCTTCAGTGACGTACAGCTCGTCGGCGTCTTGTTGAAGCGGTCGCGGCCCAGGGATATCGATAATTATCATTGCTGCAACTCGTTTGCCCTTAGAGTTTCTTTATATAACTCTAATGCCTTTGTCCGTTCGGCCTCTGTTTTCGGGTCTTCTATATATTTCTCCAACGTTTCTAAATAAATCAGCTCAAGTGCTAAGCTTGAGGTTTTGCCTTTCAGTCTTTTTTTTGTGACTTGCCTCACCGTTCTTACGTCTTCCGCGGTGTATGCCTTTAGCGGTTTATCTGGCAGCCCAAAGCGTGGCTTCGGTAGAGCTGTGAGACTTGCCTTCTTGCCCTCGGATAAACTATCAACCGCGCGCTGGAACGCGTCTAATGGATCACCATTATCGATGATTTCAGCGTCATAACTTGCAAGTATTGCTTCAGCTTTTTGGCGCGATCCTGGCAACAATTTATCGATAATCGAATTTGGCTTAGCGAGATTTGCAAGGACATTACGAAACAGCTTTTCCTGTTTAACTTGTGGCGTCTTACTCAGCTCTTGCTCGGCAAAAGCCTGTAGGGTTTTCTTTGTGTCAATCTCTAGACTTCGGTCGCCCCAAACGTTGTCTAAAATCTTGTCCATGTCCTCTTTTTTTTCTGCATCTCTAATATCTACCGTGTATTGTGAAACGAGCGCTTTTGGTTCAGCGATAGGCACGCCTTTGTTCTCAATAGCTGAGATCAATCGAGTGCGGTGCTTTCCATCGATTAAACTGTTGCCGTATGCTTCTTCGACTTCTTCTGCCTTCAGCTCAGTTTTACCTGCCGCTCGTTCCGCCTCGTCGATGGTAACGCGATTATAAAATTCAAAATATTTTTTCCGCTGATTGTCCTCTCTGGTTTGCCTATTTACCTTGCGCTGTCGATCTCTGTCTCTGTTACTTTTTATCTCCAGCGTTTGCTCAAGCCGCTGGCTGCGCTCACTGAGATCTTGCGCTGCCGTCGCCGATAAGTCGGAATATTTGCCAGCGTTTATGTCTTTAAAAATTTGTCGGGCGTTTTCTGGCGTGGCAGCGCCAGCTAACACCTTTTCGACTTGAAGACGCGCTAGGCCTTGGATGTTTTTTAACTCCTCCTTGCGGCGTTGCTCAGCGTTTAGGTATCCAATATTTTCTAAATTTTGCAGCGGTCTTTTGATACGCAGATCGATGGCAATGTCGCGCAACAGTCCGGGTGGCATAGACGCAATATCCTTGACTGCATCTGTAATACCCGTCTGTGTGCGAGATATATGGGTTGACACTTGGCGCTTGCGTGAGACTTGGCGCACCGTCGCTACGCCGTCTGTCATCAGAGCGCTTGCCGTGCGATTGAAGGCACGCCGCGAGCTACCAGTGGTGAACGAAAGCACGCTGCCATCAGAGGTTTTGTAACCGCCAGACGTTATGCTTTTGAGCTTTGGTTTTACTAGGCGCTGGAACTCAGCCTCTGCTTTTGCAGGATCATTAAAACCTTGGACGGCCGTGCGTGCCTTGCTTATCTCACTTTGGAGTGCTGTCTGTGCAGCCGCGTTCTCTTCATCAGTAATAATCTGTCTTTGGATGTCGCCGAATGCTTGTGCTGATCTGCTTATCTGTTGACCAATTTCAGATATTGCCTGACCTTGAGCCATGAACGGTGCAGCATTCGCCTGGACGTTCATCGGGCGCGCGCCGCTATCTCTGCTACGTGCATTGATAGCTGGCTTTTGTATGACGGGTATACGCATTAGGCGAACATCAAAGCGGTCGAAGACGCAGTGCCAAGTAAACTACCAAAAGCGCGCGTTCGCGCGGCGCGAGCTGTCGCCGCTCCTTCTGCGCGGCCAATCGCGGCAGCCATCCGACGCTCAACGGCTTCTTCTCTAAAGACTTGAGCATCAACCATTGAGTTAAATGCAGTGTTGCGTATTTCCTCGTCAGCTCGCTGGGCACTTTCCAAAGCGACCTCTAGTGCCGTGCCGGTGCCGGCGACAACGCCACTGGCATTATAGGCAGCTTGCTGGTCAGCAATGAACTCAACGGCGTCTTCGCGGAGGCGGCCTTCCTCGACCTTCGACATAAAGATGCGTTGTTCAGCTTGTTGCTCCGCGACCTTCGCGTTTCGCTCTTGAATTTGTGCATTGTATTCAGCAATCCTATTCGCAGAGTTGCCTGCCTTGATAGATCCGCTGGCACCTATGAGACCGCCGGCGACATTGGCACCGGCTGCAATGTATAGAGGCGTACTCATCACATTACCTTTGCATAACGAACATAATCAGCGCCGTCAGGCCCAAAGCTTGGCATCATGCCTTCTTCCTTCATTCCAACGAACACAGCGAAACGTCTGGCGGTGTCCCAATCTGCACGCACGTTTGACTGTATGCGCCGATATCCGCCTTGCTCAAAATAACCGTCTAATAACTCACGCATGCCGCGGGCGACCGACACGGGGCGGCTCTGGATTGCATTGCTGACAACGATCCAGACTTCGCCGAGACCTTCCCAAATATCTATGATGCCGACACACATGGCCGGCTCGTCATCTATAAACACCGTCAGCGCTTTGCCGCTTTCCTCAATAATGCGCGCCTGTTCTTCCCACCTCGATGGGTCATCGTGTTTAGCTAAAATCGCAACCGCGTGTTCCGCGTGGAAGTCATCAACGATCAAAGACTTCCATCCTCGCGTAAATACCGATCACTGTCATTGGCAGCGGCTGGTCCTGCTTCACGTAGACGTATGCGTCGGTGTCGTAACCGTTGGGAAACTCAATCTCCTTATCCCCGGTGAAAAGATCGAGGGCTTGCCCCATTTCATCCGCTGACGATCGAAACGGAATGAGATCATTGTTTGTATCGGAAGATCCCACCTTGGCGCCGACTGTGCGAAACAAACGCACAGTGACATCGTGGATGCGTTTGATAGCGCCCTGGCTAACGCCTTGAACCGAGCCGCCCTCAATACGCATGGTTTTGAGCTGCGACGTATATCCAAGACCTATCTGCGCTTTGGTTGCCGATCGATCTAAAGTGATGGCACCAGAGCTTACTGTCTTGTTTGGATGCGCGGCGCCGTCTGCCAGTATGGTGACGCTTTCGCCTTCTAAATGCGTTAAGCCGCTTATGGTCGTGGCCGCGGATCCTGAATACGTCAGGCCGCTGTCTACATAAAACGCGTCTGATGATGCCGTCCCAAAGTCAACGTCGCTCAGACGTTCTATAAATCTTTTGGTCGCTCCGTTGATTGTGCGTTGAACTACGACATAAACTTCGTCTTCGTCGAGGTCGCCAGGGATGACAGCTACACTCTCCACTAATGCATTAGCTTGGTCGGTTGTTGCCAGACGCGTTGTGTCGCTGCTTACGATCGACAAGAACCCAGTGCCGGCGCGTGCCGTTTCGGTCACAGTCACCACATTCGCCGCGGGATTGACAACGGTGAAGTCTGCGTGCGCGTTAATCGCTGCCTGAATATTGTCGGCAGTTGTGTTGTTGTCGGTATTTGGTCGAAAGCCTAACGAGCTGCTTGGCGACGATGAGCCGGCTGCCTCACTCGTGAACGTCACTGTTGTGCCGTCGCTCTTGGTAAGCTTTAGCGTTGTGCCAGTAGCAATGTTTCCAAAGTCTGTAACGGTTATCGTTGCTGCACCTGAGACGCCGGCAATAATGTGGCGGTGCCAAGCGACAACTTGCTCCTCGCGCCGATACGTTAAGCCACAGAGCTGCCCATCAGAGCGCACCGCATAGATCACATTGTCTGGCTCTTGCTGCACCGCCAACTCAACAAACCCGCCCTCGCTGACATGCTCAGCTAAGATCGTCATGTCGGGTGCAATGTACCCGTCAACGTCAAAGTTATATTGCAGCTCGCGGATCTTGCGCTTGGCTCTTTGTAAAAACAACACGGCGCTGCCAGATGTCACCGGCTGAATGTTGGCGGTGCCATACGTCGTTTGCCGTTTGATCTGGATATTCGTTGGCGTAATTGGATCGGCCGTGTTGCCGCTACTGGCAGCGAACTCGGCGCCCGTTGTTAAAATGATCAACGTGCGGCTGGGCGCGAGCGCTCTGATGACGTTGACCTGGGAACTTGCCAACGTGTAGATCATGGCGTCGGCGTCATCGGCACCGCCGTTGAACTGATCGAAGCCGCCGCTCTCAGAAAAGAATACAGTTTGCGGTTGGCTTGTGGTCCCGCCATAGACCAAGCGCTCTTCAAAGAAGCATATCGCGCCAGGGTAGCCGGTAGTATCTGAGAAGGCACCGAGCGACCACTCGTCAGTCGCCTCAACCTTGCCGACAATTGTAAAAGAACTCCCGGCACTCTCGTTAACTAAGTCATCTGATGGCGACGTAAGTATTGTGTCGTCTGTAACTTCGGCAATGAGATGATCACCGTTGTTGCCACTAGCTGCACCGCTCACGGTTATGAGCTGCCCAACCTTGAATCCCTGATCCTTGAAAGCCTTGGCCGAGTCTACGATGCGATCGTTGTGTTCGTTGCCTGTGGAACTTGGATCGCCCTCAGTAAAGCTTATTGTGGTTGCTGTGTACTCGGGTAGCAGCTCAGCGCGACCGTTCAAATTATCTTGAACCACAGCGCTGACAGTTGTCGCGTTTGTGAACGCAGATATCTTTGCGAAGCCGTCATAAATCTTGACCAAGCGACCAACGTCGGTCGAAGCAAACAAGTCAGCGCTGGCAGTCAGCGTAACAGTGCCGGTGCGCGCGCTTGCTGTGATTGTGGTGGCTGTAGTGTTCTCATCAAGGAACGGACCAAACTCAAAATCAACCTCGGTCAAAGTCCAGTTGGTATGTGAGGTGCGTGTAAGCTTTCGCGGCTTGTGGCTTGGATGCACGATGTACATGACATCGGCAGATTGAGCGAACTTGAGCTGAAATAGATCTGCCGTAGCGTAAGGTGTCGATATCTCAACGATCGAACCGCCAGACGTTATCTGCCCACCATTACGATAGAACCTAAAATACTCGTTGCCGGCTTCAATTATGTACGTTTGCTCGGTGCTAAATTCGAAACCGAACACGCGTGTCGATAGCGAGCTGGTTTTGACTTCAGCGATAAATTCTGTGCCTGGTCTCCTGGTTACACCGCCATGCGGATGCACAAGAAAGTTCTCCAGGTTAGTCACGCCATTGCGATACTTGGCGAGATCAATGCGGCCATCAAGCCGCGGCGACAGCTCACCCGCTGTGAAGTTCGTAAAAGCGTGCGCGAGGCGTGCCATTTATAAACGCGACTCCAAAAACAATTCGGACTCGATCGTGTCGGGCGTACCTTCAGTCGCGTCGGTGAAACGAGCTTCTCGCAAACGCGCCTCGTAGATCGCGTTCATCTGTTGCTGCAAGCCGAGACTGTTGGCTAGTGGGTATGCAATGTCGGCGGCGATCGCAGAGCTGATCGTCTCAATCAACAAGGTGTCGTATTCGTTTGGATCTGTTACGCGCGCCACGTATTTAATTTTCATGGCGTCTTCGTTCGACAAAAGTAATCGACCTTCGATGGCATACTCGACGCCGTCGCTTTCGCCTTCGACTTCTAAGACGCGCAAACAAAACGGATCAGCCGGCAACCCAAATTGGTTCGCATACTCCCAACTCGGTGACGCGGTTTCTTTTGCTAATTCTGCTCGACGTATGAGGCTATTCCACGGGTGGGATCTGAACACGCTATCGCGGATGAACTCAAACCGCTGATTGCATAAGCGCGCTGCCCGCGAGTCCTCAGTCAGACTGATGATGTTGCTGGCGCCCACCATGTTCAGAGCGCTGTTGCAGATATCAACGTCACTTGCCATCGGTATTCCTAAAAAGAAAAGGGGGGCAAGGCCCCCCTAATCATTAAGAGACAACGTAGTGAATGATGAAGGACATATCACCGGCGGTGCCACCAGCCGCAGACATCGTCGCGGAAATGTAGTAGTACCCACCAGGATCAGAACTGGCGCCAGCCAGCTCCCACATCTTTTTGCCAACGGTGTTAATGTCGGCGGCCTCGTGCCTCACATCAGCTAATGCACCGGCGTCTGCTACAAGCGTAGCAAACTTATCCTCGTCAACGACTACACCAGCGGTGGTGTAGATGCCGACGTTGAAGGTGCAGCTACCGCCCAGCGTGTCCGAGCCGATAAAGATATGCGGCACTGACGCGTTGCTCGGTATCATTGCAAGATGAACGATGTCGTTATCGTCACTGTCGCCAGTGTCGAGCGCGACAGTACCCTGTGCTATACGCATAACGCCATGTAGCTGGGTAATGTCATTCATCTCAGGAGGGCTGGCTTCGAAGTTCGTCACCAGCGTACTGTTTTTAGTACCCATGATTTACTCCTAAGCGCTTTCGTCGCAATCGATGGAAACGACCTTTTCCTCTTCCATTCTCGTGCTACCAAAACTTGCGCAATAGTAGACCTGTGTGGAGTAGGATTTATCGGCACGCTCTTCGATGCGAGCTGTTACATCTTTGCCAACGGCAAGCAGCAATCCGTCTTGTGCGAAAGCAAAGCACTTACGAATGTTGCCCGTCTTTGACAGACGCGTTGAGGTTATAAAATCGAAGCCCAGATACGAATTGATCTGGCCTTGAGCTAAGGCCTTCACAGTGTTGAAATCTGAACTTTTTACCTCGGTGGTGTTCAACAAAGCCGTGATCTGATCCGGCGATACCACAACATAACGTGGGATCGATGGATCAACATCTGACTCGTCAAGCAGCTCCTTAGCTTCCAACAATTTTGCGACTGACATGTCCGCTGAGCCATCTGCGATCGTCTTGGTGAGCGCTTGGCTACCAGCGCCAGCTTTGCCGGTCGAGGCGGATCCAGTCGCAGCGGCGATGATTTCATCATCCATGCTGCGCGAGATCGCCGCGGCCGCTGCCTGGGCGTAGGTGCTGGTCGGATCTGCCAATAGCTTCACCTTGTCGCTATCGTCAATCAAATCCGCCCATTCGTAGGTCTCCATGGTGACCATTCTTCGCGAGTGGGGTGTCTCGACCAAAGGTGTGTCTGCGTGGCGGCTCACTTTCTTTTGGGCCGCAACCGATCCCACCTGATCGAAAAATGCCTTCTCGCCGGTCACCGACTCCTCGCGGACACTGCCGCGAAGCTTCGATCCGCGCTGCTGAGCAAGTAACGTGATCGTGTTACTGAACTGCTGAACAAACGCGGTAGTGATCTGCGTACTCATACACAAATACTCCGGTTAAGGTTTCAGGATGTTTCGGTCAGCTACCCGCAAGGCGGACTTACCTTCGTTTTGCGCCCGATCGGCGACTTGTCTTACAAGCTTACAACAGGACCGCGAACGGCTACCCTGCTACACGGCTATCCGCCGTATATCTCTTCGTACAAGCGATTGCGCTCTGATACGAAATAATCATGTTGGGGATGCTTCCGATCCCACAGCGGCCCGTTGGGCGCTTCAATCTCTACAAGCTTAGCCTTAGCCTCGTCAGGCGTAATTGAATTATCGCTACGCTCGCCAACAAACTCGTCCTCGCTTACACGCTCTCTAATAAACGTGCCGACGTTGACCATCGCGCGAATGAAGTCAGGGTGATCGCCGAGCGATCGACCATCTGCCAAAACGATTTCTGTAATCTCTTCATCCGCAAACTCAGTAACAACGCTGTTGGCAACGCCAATGCGATCATCGAACGCGTTGCCATACTCCTTGCGCAGCTCGGCGCTAATCTCATCACGCATCAGCTCAAGGTCAGGACCAGCCTCTTCAGCTTGCTGCCCCACCATGTCGTTGTAGGCAGACATCAGCTTTTGCGCTTGCGCATTGTTTAGGCCGATATCGTGCGCGGTTTCTTTAAACCAACCAACCAGGTTTTCGTCCGCACCCTCGCCCGCGTCCAGCTCGTACTGGTCGCCCGTCTCCGGTCGGCCTAATCTGTCGTACACTTCCGCCCAATCGTCGTCGCTCGCATACTGTCCCGGCAAAGCTACTTTGTCTTTGCCAATCATACTGCTTGCGTTCACGTAAGCCTTCGCTAGGTTCTCGACGCTTTGTATCGGCTCTAACGTCGAATGATCTCTCAACTCGTCTGATAATTGATTTCTCCAACTGTCTTCCTCAGACGATGCTACCGGCGCCTCTTCTTCCGCCGACATCGCTACCTGTTCTTCAGACATCGCTGTCCTCTCTCTGTGGTTCGTCGCGCATAAGCGACATCAAAAACAAAACAACAGAGCGCTGCCCCTCCCGATAGGCGCTCTCGTATGGGTCTGGCGAAAACGTGGGCGCATAAAATCCGTAGCGCGCCTTGAGATCCTCAAGTACGTGCTGCCCCTCGTCTGTATTCAAAAGAAGCTTCGCGTCGTCGCGAAGCGCTTTGACCTGTTCGGGCGTCATACTGGCTCAACGCCACCAATCGCCTTGATGGCCGGCGCCACCGCGCCCAGGCTTTGCGCCGTCTGTTGCGCTTGCTGCATCTGCATCATCATCTCCTCCTGAGCTGCGCGCTCATCGCGCGCTAAGCTGACCTCGCCTTCGCCCTTCGTCACCGACGCCGGTATGCTCAACGTCTTCAGCATGTGTCGAACAAGCCCATCGACATCGAGGTGATCGAAGACACCGGCGTCCACGCTCGCGATCGGTGCCAACAACTCGAAGAGACGCATGATTGATTGTACGTCCGTCTGCCGTTGCGCCTTCGCCATCGGGGAGACGTACTCAATGTCGAAGCTTCTGCCCTGGATAATGTCAGGCGGATCTGGGAACTGACGCTGCCGCTGTAACAAGGAATAGACGCGCTCTATCATGGGCTGCAAAAGCTCTGCCTGAAGCCGCCCCATCAATGGGCCCATCAGTCGCATTTTCTCTTCATTCTTGAGAATAGCTTCTGTAGCCGTCATCTGAGGGCCATTGCCCATCAGCAATTGATCAACATAGAACGCCTGGCGGATCGCCTCGCGTCGCTGTTGCTCAATATTCAAGCCCAGCGGATTGTTGGCGCCAATGTTCAACGGCTCAATTCGATCACGGCTGCCGCTACGGTAATAGTTCAAACCGCCAGGCCGCGTCCTCACAGGAAGAACGAAACCATCGTCTGGCACCATGAGCGGAGGATCGACTTGCTTCTGCGCTGCCGCGATCGTCGTCTTGGACATCGCATTGATCATGGCGGTGTCGGGCAACGCCGTCATCGCCGGCGACCTCCCATAACCACCCTCGTCGTTCGATGACTTCAGGAACCGCGGACAAACGTAGGCAAACTCGTCAAAGCCGCCTTCGCGCAATACGATCTTTTGCTTGGGCTCAATATAAATGCTGGCGAAAGGTTTGTTGGCGGCATCGATGCGCTGCGCATCTCGATCGTCGCGCGGCATCACAATATGTACGACAGTGATTTCGTCATACGGATCTTTGGCGAGCTTCTTCCGCATCTCGTCGCCGATCGCGTCCTCACCAAACTGACGCACAAGGGCGCGCAAGTTCATCTTGAACTCACGATAGACGGTATCGATGCGCCCCAGCTCGTCCTCTGCGACATAACATTCGCTGATATGTCGCGTGGCAAAGCGCACGCCATTCTTGTTTGGCGCATCTGTGATGAACATCACGCCGGTGCCAAACGTCACCAAGTCATGGTACAGCTCGTGGACTTGCTCGGAGAAGTTCGACCGCTGAAACTCGCGGTTCATTATCTCGCTGACTTGCTCCAGATACTCCAGAGCCTCGTCGTCCTCGTTATATTCGCGGTCCATGTAGGCCAGCTCAAACCAGGCGAGGTTGGGATTGGTCAGCATGCCGTGAAGAGACGCCGACAGCATCTCTGCCGCATGGATAGCTGTGCCATCGTAAACCAACTCCATGCGCTTGGCGCCCGGCGTGCGCTTACGCGTAACGTTGCCCTTACGCGGCACGATGTAGTCAGCGAGCTGTTGCCAATGCTCCTCCCAGGTGCCGCGAACAGACTTGAGCTTGTTCAGACGCTTGAGAAGAGCTACGGCGCGATCGTCGGCTGCCATTACTGCCCTAACAATGTTTTGGTGTCAGTGGTGCCGGCAGCGCCGAGAATCGACGGCTGCCGCGCCTGTGTGCCCATACCCGTGCGGACACGCTTCATTGCCTTGCGCTCTTCCGCCTCGCGCTCACCCGCTTGCACCGGCTTTGATGGGTACACAACAGGCGCCGGCTGTACGGGCGGCGGCGGTGGCGGCGGCGCAGGACTCGGCCGTGAAAATACGCTGCCCATCAACTCTCACTCCTTGCGCTGCCTAGAAGACTCGGCGTCCGCGTTTCTGGCTCTGTCGTCAAACCCACGCCGCTTGTCGCGATCGTGCTGGTCCTGCCCTTACGGCGCCTCAGGTCCGCGCGTACATCATCCTCAACATCTGTGTCGGGGGGTTTCACAGCCGGTGGCGGAGGCACAGGAGGTGGCGGAGGCAACGGCGGCTGGGAAGGCGCCTTCCCGAATAAAAAACTCATGCTACTGCACCAAACGGGTTGTAGTTGTTGTCAGCGACCGGCGGCAGTCGCCGATCAGGATCTCGCTTGCTTTCCATGCCCACCGCCATTGCTCGAAAGGCGTCGGCTGCATGAGAAGACCAATCGTGGACTGGCTGATCGCGGAACGTGCGATTGCGCTCTGACCAGGCGCGGTGATAGTGACGCAGGGCTTCCAGCCCCTGGCGGCAGTTGTCGCGATCGAAGTAACACCGCGGTATCAACATGCGGACGGCGTGTATGCCATCCTCTACAGGTATCCGAGAGACGGTGCGAAAGGCGATTCCCAATTCATAAGCCATTTCTCGTCGGGATTTTCCTGTACCCAGCTCTCGGACCTCAAGATCGTGCGGACCATAATGGTTGCCGTACAAATACCCTTTGTGGTCGAGCATGCTTGCATAGTGAGGCAAGCCCTCCCCCCGGTTCTCATAATAATCGATAACGTGGATCTCGCCGCGGCCTACTTCTTGCGTAAACCAGATCGACGTATAGTCATGCATGCCGAGATCCCAATACGTGTCCACGCGGAAACGCGGATCGTAGGGCACGCTGGTGATGCGCTCCTTGTCGTCGGCCGCTTGCAGCTCCTTCCCAAAGACGCTGCCTGGGACATTCGCCACAAAAGAACATTCGAACTCTTGCAGATACTGGCTTTCAGTCATTGTCGCACGCGCCGCTTCCAGCTCGTCGTCGTCCACAATGCCTGTGTCGCTCGCCTTGTACATGGCGCGCGCCCAACCTTTATTGCTGGCGGCCGCCTCCCATAACTCAAAGAAATAGTTGTGGCCTTGCGGCGTGCTGATGAAGGCGCAAGAGCCCTTCCTGTCCGACAGCGCTGGCCGGATGATCTCAGGAAAGATCGATTCGGGCATGCTCGCAACTTCGTCCATAACCACAAAGTCGCTGTAGATACCGCGTAAGCTGCTTGGGTTCTCAGCCCCCAACAGCGTTATGCGGGCGCCCGTAGGCAAGTCGCAGCGCAGCTCTGTCTCGTGATACGAGGTGCCTGGTATGCCGCTCGT
>CEQC01025494.1_pt1 | contig 12367 bp, 19 predicted proteins | sample 531021 | NCBI WGS metagenome assembly CEQC01 (sample SAMEA2621213, study PRJEB7988) | marine metagenome | biome: marine biome (ENVO:00000447); feature: surface water layer (ENVO:00002042); material: "saline water (ENVO:00002010), including plankton (ENVO:xxxxxxxx)" | depth 5 m
TAATATCTTGACCAGTCAGCGTGAATGATCCGCTGTCTAAATCAACACTTACCGCAATGGTGTTTGCTATATCCTGTAATGTTGTGGTAAATGTACCAGAGGCTACATCAACATTTAGTGCCTTTGTGAGGTCAACCGAATTGCCCGTTGTAGCAAACGAGCCAGAAGACACAGGTCTTTTAATGTTTGCTGTTATGTCACGCCCTGTAAGTGCAAAGCTTCCAGACTCTGCATCAACGTTCATAGCAATGTTGTTAGTAATTGCATTACCCGTTAACGCGAAAGAGCCCGCTTGTGTGACCTCCGTTCTTTGGCGACTTATTGTTTGACCCGTTAAGACAAAACTTCCAGAAGCAAAATCAACGTTTAGCTGCGCATTGACGGCGGCGTCTCTATCTGTAATTGAAAAAGTACCAGAATTTAAATCAACGTTTAAAGCTATTAAAGTGTCAACGCTCTGTCCAGTCGTGGCAAAGGAACCGGCGTCAGCATTTACAACCTTGCCACGCCTTAATGTAACGTCATGTCCCGTGGTAGTAAATGAACCTGAATCGGCATCCACATTCATTGCTTTGGTGAGCGTTAACGCCCGCCCGTTAATCGTAAACGACCCCTCATTGATAATGTCTGAGCGTAAAAGTGCCGCCCCATGCATACTGAGGGTAAAAGTACCGCTCGACAAATCTACATGAAAATCCGAAGTACCTGATGTAGATATCGGCGCACTAGCAATAGGACGTTGCGTAAGCATACAAAGTATCCTTTGTTATGTTACTGCATATATATCATCTTTTTTGGTTACAACCAAACATTCTAATTTACATCCCCCGGATACCGACTCGTCCACATTGTTAAAGAGTATTTTATACCCGATTTAAGCGCATTGACTTTATGCCCGTGCGTAACTTGACCGGGAAACAAAAGGCAATGCCCTATAGGCACATCTTTGTTTGAAAAATTTTGATGAGTAAAAATAAGCTCTGCGCCATCGTAATCATCGTTAAGTTTAACACTGCCCGTGATAAGAGATGCGTCTGTGTGAAAGCCAAGACTTGTTTGTGTATCCATTGCATATCGCATGGTAAAAGCATCTCTCAAACCATAATGTTGCATAGGCGTCCATTTGCTTTCTGCAATCTTGCCTAAACGATTTTGCCATGCTTTTTCCAAGCGGTCCCATAAGCCAAGCTTTTTTACGCGTATCTCTTGTGCAGGAAATTTATCACCATCCATTTGGCCCCATTCGCCCATATTCTCCGAAAGCTGTATAATTTCACCACACTCACTTCTTGTTAAAAAGGGAATTAAAAGAATGTCTTTTGCAACTTCTTCAAAAGAAAGATTGTTTGTAGAGGGTGCAGAAAGTTCAGCTTCTTTGTAACCAAGTAACGTTGCAAGAGAATAAAATCTTTCTTTTGCATCGCTTCCACCATTTCCATGATAGATGCAGGGGCAACACCTTCCGTTACCTATCTGATTGCCGTCGTACACAACATCATCATCGCATTGAAAAATATAGCCTTCATAGTCAAGCTGTGCCGCAGCTATTGACGACCAATCAGTGCTTAAAAATCTTAGATGCATCCAAAGCTGATCATCTGAATCGTCAGGCACATCTTCATTTAAAAATTGTTTCAACATACTGACTGTGCCGATATATAAACCGCTATTAAGATACTTATAAGGGTTTGACGTTATTGGGAATTGTTGAGCAAGAGAAGGTTGAGGCCAGCAATTTTTTTCTGCGGCAAAAATAATATCACAACCAAAATCTTGAAATCTCTCAATGATTGTTGCCATATTATCAACAAACATAACATCATACGCATCGCAGAATAAAACGGTATCTTCATCAGGAAGAGTTTGTAAGTGACCTCGCACAAGGTTTATTTTTTGGCCTCCGCCCTGCGCCTCCATTGTTCCGCCGCGCCATTGAACATTCTCTCCAAGGTTTAAAAACGAAACACCATGTTTCGATGCGGATTGTTCAAGCGCCCACATTTTATTTTCATCTGTGCCGACAGTTAATACATGCACTTTCATAGGACCCACCTCTATTGTGCTTGGTCTAAAATTCCGCGGAATTTGAGACACTTTTTCAGGAACATAAAAATAATTCTTTTTACCTTTTAACTTATGCGGTAACCATTCGTCCACCGGTATTATTTCATCGGAAAATCCATCACACAAATAGGATGCGGTTTCTGGTGTAATTGCATAAGCGTGAGCATTGTACCAATACCCTAGTGTATTCCAACGATACCCTAGCCAAACGCTATCATAAACTCTCAACTTATCTGAAACATCTACGGGATCTATTGTTGTAAAGATTGCGTCCTCTTCTAAAATAATGCCATTTATGTCAGACTCTGCAATCTTTTGCCAAACACGTAAGTGACTTACGGCGCATCCGAACTCGCCAATAAGCAACGATCTTTTGTGTATAGGATCACGCCAAGACAAGTCTGGGCGGCAACCTGATTGTTTAGTTGCGCTCAACCAAGACAAGTTTCGCGCATCAAACGCGTTACCATGCAAACTTATTTGGTATATTATTGCCACCTTGGTCCTTCGAACCAAGCAACTAATGATTTTCTTGTACCGCTAGTCACGGGCTGAACCGCATGTTGAAGATAACTAGGAAATACCAAAACAGTGCCTTTTTCTTTACACCTATCATCCGGACTTTCAGTTTCGCTAAATGAAAACGAGCCACCTTCGTATTCGTTGGGATTTGAGAGTTGGACAGTAACTGATATTTTTCGATCAAAACCATCGTTACGGTTCCAGTCGATATCGTGATGCCATGAATAATGACCACCTTCAGAACCAAGATACTCTGTGTATTGAATATCAGCTTGTTTAAAAATAGATAGATTGAATACGTTTTTATTTGCGGTATCAACAAAATCGAAAAGCATATCTAAAATAGGTTTGTTGTCTGTTAGCCACGCTACACGGCTTTTTCTTATTTTTGAAATTTCCAAAGCACCTTGGGCATTAAAGGTGCTTGCCTCATTAGTTTGTCCCGCGGATTGTATTATTTGATTAATCTGCACATCGTTCAATGCGCCAGACCACATCTGCCAATTTTGTCTGACCACTATCCCACCATTTTCTTTTACTTTATTATCACATTCGGTATCGGCTGTATTGCTGTTAATTCTTCAGGCGTCGTTGCGGCGTCAATAGATGTCAATGCAGGAGCATCGCGCAAAGTTTGCTTATCCGCTATGATTTGAGATGTGTCCGCACCCGTCTCTAAGGCCCTCATGTACTGCACGTCCAAATCTTCTAGAACTTCTTTTCTAGCTTCGCGTATCTTTTCTCGCCAAATATCTTTAGCTTTCGTCATGTTTACTTGGATAACGTTTTCATTAACTTCCCAACCGTCACGAAATGTGCGTTCCGACGGTATACTATAATCGGCATTTAGATAATCAGTAGCACCTATTTTTGTATATGTCGTCATGCTGCATCCACGGCAATGAAACCGATCTCCACGGTATCTGTGTAACTCCCATCATAACTCCCAACCTTACACGCGCTTGAAGTGCGGTCTACGTCTTGATTACCGCCCGTGTACCGATTGGCAAGATAGTTTTGGTATCCACTGCTAGAAACTTGATAACAACACGAACCGCTCGCATAATAAGTCGCACTAATTAAAGAATTAGAAAAGTTGAATTGATACTTTCCCGTACCGTTATCCGTCGCTGAAGAAACATTTAAATTTGCTTGAAGTGAGATCGTTCCCGACCCATTTAAAGTTCCCGAAACGCGAGCGGGAAAATATTGTTTCGAACTTTCATCAAAGATGTCATCTACTTTTAATGTACCCATTAGATCATCTCCCAAGCGTCACGGAATTGCCTATTACTTGGCACTTGTTCCGTTTTAACAATTCTAAACATTGGACGATTATGTTTTTCTGACCAAACGCGACGAGGGCAATCTTTCATAACTAAATACTCCATCGCCTCCTCTTCTGTCAAAGGACCAATACGGGGCGCAGTAAATTGGAGTCGATATTTTTTCGGGTCATGTTGAAACTCTTTGTGGCGATTTTCCTTGAGGGCCTGTTGTTCATCGTCTTGAAGAGCCCAGTATACCGAAATTGGTGGCAAGCCACCAGACATTGCAATATCCAACCATTCTTGGCTTGGAACTAAAATCTTCGTAGGTTCATCAAGATGATCTGGATCGTCAAAAATTACACGATACTTTGTCATTTTTTCACTTTCGATTTTAATTCGTCAATCTGACGTTGCTGCTCTTTAGTCGATTCAATCAACAAAGCTATCATTTGCGGATAGGCCACCGATTTAATCTGCGCAATACTATCATCAGTCGTCACGACTTCTGGCAAAATTTGCTCAACCTCCTGTGCAATTACACCGATATTTTGATTACCATCCTTATCAAACGCAACTCCGCGAAGTGCGCAAACTTTGCGTAAAGCATCCGAAATAGTTTGAACATTTGATTTAAGTCTTTCATCAGAACTAATAGTAAATGTGACGTTGCAAGTCACTCCGCTATTTGCAATTACTAAACGATTACTGCCTCCAGTTTCTAAATTAATTTGATCAGAAGTAAAAGAAATGGCTGTGTTTGTATCCCCAGTATGTTCAATAAGGTCAGTAAGCGAGATAGCACCAACACCCATTTTGTTGGTTCCCGGATTAAAAGTTAATCCCCCATCATCTTGTTGCGGAGTCTGTTGCGAACCTGCACTGCCCGTAGTGTCACTGAACAAAATGTTATAATTATTATTATCGTCAGAGCTTTCGTTTACCAGAACAGATGTGGCAATTGTAGACTGTGGACCGGGAGGACCTGTAGGACCCGTTGGCCCCGTTCCACCGCTAGACCCTGTAGGACCAGTTGGACCCGTTGGACCGGGAGGACCCGTTGGACCAGTCGGGCCTGTTGGACCTGTACCACCGTTACTTCCCGGCTCGCCTTTTTGCCCTTTTTGCCCTTTCTGACCGGTAGGACCAGTGGGACCGGGAGGACCGGGAGGACCTGTAGGACCTGTACCACCAGTATTTCCCGGCTCGCCTTTTTGCCCTTTCTGACCCTTTTGACCGGTAGGACCGGGAGGGCCAGTTGGACCGGTAGGACCCGTAGCGCCTTGAGATCCCGTGGAGCCGGTAGGGCCAGTGGGACCGGTAGGGCCAGTTGGACCGGTTCCGCCCGTGCTTCCTACCTCACCTTTCTGACCCTTTTCTCCTTTCTCACCTTTTTGCCCTTTCTGACCTGTAGGACCTGTAGGACCAGTGGGCCCTGTAGGACCTGTAGGACCAGTTGGTCCGGTGCTTCCCACTTCGCCTTTTTGTCCTTTTTGACCAGTTGGTCCGGTGGGACCAGTTGGTCCGGTTGGTCCGGTGCCTCCCACTTCGCCTTTCTGACCCTTTTGTCCTTTCTCTCCCTTTTGTCCTTTCTGTCCAGTATCACCCTGTGGCCCTTGGGGACCCGTGGGACCAGTAGGTCCCGTGGGTCCGGTGGGACCTTGTAGGGCAGTATTAGCAATAGTCTGCTTTTCCCAACGAGAGGCGGTAACATCATAGACGGCAAGAAGATCCGAAGAAGCTGCATCAGTATCTGTAGGAAATGCGGTGAGAGATGTACCTACATTTGTGGCGTCTGTTACATCTGCAGAAGTTTCTACAGTGTCCAGTTTTACACCGTCTCCCGCAACATCTCTGCCATCAACACTACCCGAAACAACAATATTCCCAGTTACTGAAATTCCAGTAGAGCTTGTTTCAACTTTAGTAGAGCCTGCGTTTTGAAGTCTGTTATAATCATCTGCTATAGCGGTAACAGAAACAGTAGCATCACCCGCCAGTGTAATGGCACTTGTGCCATCAGCCTCACTTGTTTCAGACGGAGTGCGGGTAAGCGTTGTGCCAGAGGACGAATAAGTTCCGGTGCCTATCTCAAAATTTGCACCTTCCTCAATTACATATTGAATAACATCGCTATTAGACACTCCCGCTTTAGCGAATGTCTGAAAGCCCGTAGCCGCGCTTCCTAAAGTAACCGTGCCAGTCCCAGTGCTGGCAGTGGTCATTTTAGCTCTGTTAAAAAGCTTTGCCACTCCGCATTATCCTTATGTGAGTGTCAAAATTCCATTTGTTCCAATGTCGATTGTAAACGTATCGCCATCATTAAGGGTCAGAGACGTACCATAATCATAGTAACCAATGACTGGATCTGCAGGAGAGGTCACCGTATCATCAAAAATTACTATGTATCGAAAGGCCGCAACCGAACCTCCTGATGCTGTAAGCGTTAAATCGTCTGCAGATAATTTATAAGTTCCGCTTGATTGCGTACTTGTAACATTCTGTAAAGTTCTTGAGGACAAGTTTGTATAACTTATCTGCGAGCAATTAGCTAAAATGCCATTGCCATCTGACCGAATGTCTGTGCCAGAGGCTGGATCAGTGTTCGACAAGGCAACGATCAAAGTATCGCCGTCCAAGTCCATTGTATTTGCGAGGTTCACGACGAAATCGTTTACCTTTGTAAAACTAGCCATACGTAAACTCCTATGATATTCTAATTACGGCAGTTGTAGCAGATGATACTGGAAATTGAACCTCAAAAGTATCATTGTTAGCTACGCGATCACTTCCAAAGTCTAACACAGCAACTGCTTTATTGGAAGCGGAAGAGTTATAGATCAAAGCTCCTCGCGCTGTAAAGCTTGCGCTGTCCCATGAAACATTGCCAAAATCAACTAAAGCGGTTGTCCCAGAGGATTTTGGAAAAGTAGATGTCACAGTAAGATTTTTTCCCCCCGCAGAATAAGCAGAGCCAGAAGTATTAGTAATTTCGTTAGAAGTGCTATACGCTGTTGTGTCCGCACCTAATGATGCGGAACTAGTGTACAGGGCGAGTTTAAACGTGTGCGAAGAAAAGTTATGTTCTGCTTTTAAAAGTTCTACCTTAAAACTCGTGCACGTTGTTTGCGATATAGCCATGTTTTTTCCTTACTGTTTCGGCAAGATCACACGCCCGACACGATAGTCTTGCGTTGTTTCTTTTGCTTCGCCTAACAATTTTAATCCTGCAAGACTTTCCTGATAACGCTTATCGTACATAGCCATTACATCCTGTTCACCCTTCATGTAAATATATGCTTCTATTAAAGAACCATATAAAAGACTTAACTCTGCATTTTCACTTAACCATGTAGTTCCACTATCGGCTCCCGCCGTTAAACTTGTTGGTCTGTAAAAGTAATGAATTTCAACGTTAGATGATGCATTTGGAGTGGGTCCAACAATAAAATTATCGTTGTCATAACTAGAATAATACTTTGGAGAACCCGTGGCAGAACCATATGGCGAGTAAGTTTGCACAAAACTAACATCTTTAAATTCTAAAAAATTGTGTTTTCCGTTTTCTGTAAAGCTTAACGAAAAAGGCGCAAGGAAATCGGTAGGTTGTGAAACATATTTATTGCCACTGGTCATGTTGCCCGTGGCATTTTTGCGAAAAAAATCTAATTGCACAGATTTAAGAATGCGTTCCTCCGCGGTACGTATAAATATTGGCACGTAAGTATTTACAAACGTGGTTTCAGTATTTTCCGTAAAATCCTGAATTGCTGATTTAAGCTCTGCGTAAGTAAAACTCATGTTATATTCACCGTAACTGTTCCAACTAAGACCGCAGGGGCGAGTAAATTCGTGGGCGTTACTCCCGGTATATCCGCAAATCCAACGGGTGCAAAACCATGTTGAACGGCTCTTTCTTGGATTAAATTGGGTTCTGGACGAGCATCCCGTAAAGCTTGCGGATCATCAACCTTTCTAAACGGACCCAACTGCGGATGCTTTGGTTCATATTCGTCAGGGCCTACTAGCAAGCCGTTCCACTCTCGCCTCATATTACGATAAAGATATCTCTGACCACTTCGATCAGAAATCGCAAAAGCGTGTTTACCTGAAGCATATTTAGACATCAACCAGTCCTATAATATTCGTACTTTGGTACAACGTTAAAGCTCGCCCTATCACGATCTTCGGTCATCGCACGTTCAAACTCTTCTTCATAAACGGCTTTTAACATTTGTGTTAAATTAGGCGCTCGTTTCAAAGAAAGATAATATGCCAAGCCCGCGGCAAGACACGGGTAAAAGCGGAATGGGATATCAAGTGAACCATCTTGTGATGATGCATCATCCATTCGTGTTAAAGCATTATAATAAATCACATCAGTGCTGTTTTCAGGAACAGGCCAAAGTTTTAATTCTGGAGAAATTTGACGGTCTAAGAAAAACTGGTTTGGTCGACTTTGTTGCGTTTTTGAAGGAATATTAAGATACTCATCCCGACTCAAACGCTCTAATGAAAAGTCAGTTCCATCCCGACGCACAACAACAGATAGAATGTCGATGGTGTCTGGCGCAATAGAATAAATGCCCGTGCCTTCAGTAAGAGAAAGTGATCTTTCTTTAATTGTCCATTGGTTCAAACCACGGTTCGACCATTCTGCCAACATTAAATTAAGCGATCTTTTTGCAGTTTTTAAATCATAACCTGTTCTAACTTCCAAACCGCATCTTTCAAAAGCCTCTTCTATATAATCAGCAACATTTAAAGCAAACTGCGAAAAACTCGAACCACCGATTGTTTCTACAGAAGACCCCATGCCTGAATGGTTTGTGCAGTAATAAAAAAGATTTGGAGCATTGTCTGCGACAGTAATTTGAACATATGCTCCGGAAGATCCTGCATCTCCATCCGAAGTTACACCCGTGACATAATTTGACCCAGAGTTATGTGTTCCGTCGCTTGTTTCTGAAAACCGAAGAGGGTGACCAGAAACAGTGGAGTCTGATAAATCGAAACGGTATACAGAGCCCTCCGTCAAAGCTAATTGCTTTTGACGCACGTTATTTATGTAATAACGATTGCCGTCACTGGTGCTTTTTACAGAAACGGAAAACTCTGTATAATTTGCCATTTTACTTCTTCTTTACCATGCCGCCTTTGCGCATTTTTTTAACCATACCACCGCCGCGCATTTTTTTAACCATACCACCACCGCGCATTTTTTTAACCATACCACCGCCGCGCATTTTCTTCATGGGTCCACCCATCATTTTCTTTACCGGTTTCTTTTTTTTGGGACGCATCGCCATCTTTCAGTCTCCTGTATAGTTGATGTCTATGTTCAAATAGTTCCAAAGCATTGTAATCTTCTTCATAAGGCTTATAATACCCTCTTTTTGCAAGCTTGTCTGCGCTTTCTTGCAATTTCGACAAACGTTGCACAAAAATCATCGCATATTCTTCTTTAACAAGCGCTAAAAAGTCTTCGTTTGCATCCGCCACAAACTCATTAGGCTCATCATGCGGATGAAAACCCATTAACCAAATATCTTTATCAATGAACATCCCGTCAGAGATACATTGATTAAGATTAAACAAATAATCATGGAAATCTTGTGGTTCTTTTTCAAAGGCTAAATCCACAATTATTGATAAATCAAAATTATCATCAAATTGACTAATCGCTGTATACAAACACTGATAACTTTTTTCATATTTAAACATCAAAGCTACTTTGTCGTCCATCCACGCTTTTTCTGCAAACGGACAGGCAGGCAACCCACCAAAATAATGTGATTTTTGTTCTAAAACCTCTTTAGACCACTGCCAAATCTCTCTAACAATGTTTTGCTCTAACTTCGGTTCAAAAAACTCTATCCGCATCACGTACTCACAGATCCAGATGTGTATTTACGTCGGTTTGCAAGCACTGCGCCGCACCCACGAGCCACTACTTTTCCGTCTTTTGACGCCGGGGTCGTCCTTTTTGCTTTTTGCTTAGTGATCGCGCCACCGTTCGCGGCTCGCTTGACTTCCGCGGCTTTGGTGTTTTTGACAAAGGTTTTGCCTTTTTTTCCTTCACGTTTTTTCTTTGCTGCGGTTGATTTTCTTTGTGATTTGGTGAGGGATCTGGCTTTGGAGGCGGGGAGACAGCGGTCTGGATTTTTTTTGTCTTTGGAAGTACCGCACTTACCCGCGATGTTACCGCTTGAATCAATCCTGACCCAATTTTGATCACGCCATTTTTTAAGTTCACCACCCATCTAAGCTTTCCTTGTAGACTTTCCCTTAGCTTTTTTAGCATAGTTTGGATCCTTACAATATTTTGAAGCGGCCATATTTGCATATGCGCTTGGATATGTGTCAAAGGTTCGTTTTGCCCATGCTTTGCCCGCAGGACAAATTTTGCTGCCCTTACTTTTCCTTGAGGCTTCTCCGCCTTTACGAAAATAAGTCAATCCACGCGGTGTTTTTTTACTTGCCTTTGGAGACTTGGACACTTGTTTCGACATCTGACTTCGTGACATTGCCATATGATCTCTCCATTTCTTGTTTTATAAACTCAATTTGAGTTGCCATTACCTCTGTTCGTTTATCAACGGCTATCAACGTTTCGGTTGTCCAACTGGCCCAACTATAAGATATAGCACCGATAACTCCTATTGCCGTTGTGATAAGCAACATTGTCACGTTTTTATCTAACATTTCCACCGCCTTCTTGCTTGACGCAAACGTGAATTTGGATTTTTTGCTGCTTTTGGAAATTTTTTCATTTGGCCTGCAGAGCGAGCGCAAAAAGATTTGCGCCGTTTTGCATCTTTGCTTCCCTTTTTAACTTTTCCGGTGACTGCAGTCTGAAGCTTTGAGCCGGGGTTCTTTCGTCTATATGCTTTTACTCCAGCCTTAGTCATTCCCGCCCCTTTATCAGTGGGACGGAAATTCTTCTTGTTGCGCTTTGGCATTTTATCGCGTTTGCGCTTTTTCTCCGACATGGATCACCTTAACTAAAGAAGATGGTCAATGCAGTCACGTTCGTCGCTGTTCCAACGTGTATGTCACTGGCAAACAGTAAACCTTCGTCTGGAATGTTCACAGAGTGCGAATCAGATGCTAGAAAATCAAGATCTAAAACAGTGCTTCCGCCATTCCCGTCAGTAAGAGTTAAGCGACCTGCGCCGCCAGAGCTTGTCAAAATCTGAATCTGACGAAGCCTAGCGCGACCCGTCGAGGCTGCACCTGTACCAGTCAGACGTTTGGATCTTACATCTGAATTAGCCATTACGACCTCTTATTAACCAAGGTTATTGTTTTGCGCATACAGAATAGTAATGCGTACTTCACCCGCAGACGTTGCTGCAGAGTTCGTTACGGTCAGACGAATGTCCGCAGTCCCTGTATCTTCCCATGCTAATGCTCCACCGGATTCCGTGGTCGGGTATTTACGACCCGCGGTTGTTCCAATACCAAAAGTGTTTACAAGAGTTGCTGCGCCACCAACGGTGTCTCCGACACTTATGTTAGTCGCCCCACTTGCCGCGGTAATAACGTCTATTACACAATCTATAATTTGTGAATTTGCAGGAATAACAACATTAGTTACAGATGCGGCTAATGCCCCACCAGATAAATCTGCTGCAAAGGTTTGTGACATAACCACTTGACCGATATTTGCAATGTCCGTGCCAAGAGTTGTTCCAGTCGTATGTCGAATGGTGCCCGCTTTAATCGGACCTGAAAAAGTAGAAGTACCCATGTTTATCTCCTGTCTGGGTTTGTCAAACGCCCATTGCGTTTGTCAGGGATAATTGCATCATACATTATTTTTAAAAAAAAGAAAGGGGCAACCGAAGTTGCCCCAGTCACAACAGGGAGGTACTAATGAAGTGTCATCAGTATCCTCAGTATAACACACTTTATGCGCCGGGTGTACCAAAAACACAACGCCAGTCGGATACTCCGAAGCTGTAACGCTCACGTGCTTTAAAACGCATATTTCCTGTGTCAAAGTCACCTTCCATTGCAGTCTTGATGGGCGCACGATTAAAATATTTAAAACCGTTTGGCGCATCAGTTTTAATGAAGAATGCGTCTGTGTCAGTGAGAAAGTGGTTTACAACCGCACCCTCTGGGAGCATTCCCATGCTGCGCAGAGCATTGGTGTCATTGTCCGCTGTGCCCGGACGTAAGTTTGAGTTAAGTACGCGTTCTGCGATAAACTGAAGCTCTTTTGGAATTATAAGCTTCATACCACGAACGGCAATTTTCAAACCACGCTCGTCAGTAAAACCAGCAATGTCAATCAGCATCTGTTCAAGAGAAGTCTCATTGAGGTCTGCTGCAGTTGACAGAAGGTTACGCTGGTTACCAGACAATGATGGGTGTGCGTTAGAACATAAAGCCGCTCCGTCACCAATCGCGTTAGCACCTGTATTAAACGCATTGTTTAAGATAGATGCTGCCTTGATTTGCTTTGTCTGCGCCATAGAGCGAGCCAGAGCTTTAGTGTAACGAGA
>CEQC01003177.1_pt1 | contig 12363 bp, 11 predicted proteins | sample 531021 | NCBI WGS metagenome assembly CEQC01 (sample SAMEA2621213, study PRJEB7988) | marine metagenome | biome: marine biome (ENVO:00000447); feature: surface water layer (ENVO:00002042); material: "saline water (ENVO:00002010), including plankton (ENVO:xxxxxxxx)" | depth 5 m
GAGGGTATCGACTTCGTGAGATACACCAACATCGATGCGGCCGTTGAAGGATTGCGCGGCGATGACGTCGATGCCCTCGTCACCGACGCACCGGTTCTGGAGCACTACAAGTTCACCCATCCGGACCTCGGCCTGGATGTGGTCGGTCGCCTGTTCTCTCCCGAGAAATACGGTTTTGCAATGCCTTATGGCGAAAGCGCGCTGACGGACCGGATCACCGTGCAGCTGCTGGGTCTCCACGAAGACGGCACGGTCGAGCGTCTCGCCGAGAACTATTTCGGCGACGAACGCTAGGACGTTTGATGGAACCTGCACCCGGCTCGACCGGGTGCAGACATCCAAAGGGAGGGCTTGAAACGTGAATTTTGGCTGACGGCCAAACTCATTCCCACTCGATGGTGCCTGGTGGCTTCGAGGTGATGTCGTAGGTGCAGCGGTTGATGCCCTTGACCTCGTTGATGATCCGGGTCGCGGTCTCGCCGAGGAAATCGTGGCTGAAGGGATAGTAATCCGCCGTCATGCCATCGACAGAAGTGACCGCGCGCAGTGCGCAGGCATAGTCGTAGGTGCGGAAATCGCCCATCACGCCGACGGTACGCACCGGAAGGATCGCCACGAAGGCCTGCCAGATCGCGTCGTAGAGGCCGTGCTTGCGGATCTGGTCGATGAAGACCGCATCGGCTTTTCTTAGGATGTCGAGCTTCTCGCGGGTGATCTCGCCAGGGCAACGGATCGCGAGACCCGGCCCCGGGAAGGGATGGCGGCCGATGAAGTGTTCGGGCAGGCCGAGTTCGCGGCCGAGTTCGCGGACCTCGTCCTTGAAGAGTTCGCGTAGCGGCTCGACGAGCTTGAGGCCCATCTTCTCGGGCAGGCCGCCGACATTGTGGTGCGACTTGATGGTGACCGACGGACCGCCGGAGAAGGAGACGCTCTCGATCACATCGGGGTAGAGCGTGCCCTGGGCGAGATATTCCGCGCCTTCGATCTCACCCGCATAGCGCTGGAACACGTCGATGAAGAGCTTGCCGATGATCTTGCGCTTGGTCTCCGGGTCGGAAACCCCTTCGAGCTCGCCCAGAAACAGATCCTGCTCCTCGGCGTGAATGAGCTGCATGTTGTAGTGGTCGCGGAACATGGTGACCACTTCCTCGCCCTCGTTGAGGCGAAGAAGGCCGTGGTCGACGAAAACGCAGGTCAGCTGGTCGCCGATCGCCTCGTGAAGGAGGACGGCGGCAACAGAGGAATCCACGCCGCCAGACAAGCCGCAGATGACTTTCTTGTCACCCACCTGTTCGCGGATCTTCGCGATCGCCTCCTCGCGGTAGGCGCCCATGGTCCAATCGCGCTTGCACCCGGCGATATTGACGAAGTTCTCATAGAGCTTCTTGCCGTGGGGCGTGTGATGCACTTCCGGGTGGAACTGCACCGCGTAGAAATGGCGCGAGACGTCGGCGGTGATGGCGAAAGGCGCGTTGGGCGAGGTACCGTAGACCTCGAAGCCCGGGGCGATTTCGCTGACATGATCGCCGTGGCTCATCCACACCTGCTCGCGGTCGGTCTGGAACCAGCCGTCCAGCAGATCGAGCCTGTCGTTCTTCGGCGTGACGAAGGCACGGCCGAATTCCGCGGTCATATGCCCGCTCTCCACCTTGCCGCCGAGCAAATGCATCATCGCCTGCTGGCCGTAGCAGATGCCGAGAACCGGAACGCCGAGTTCGAACACCTTCTTGGGCGGCAGCGGCGCACCCTCCGAAAATACCGAGGCAGGTCCGCCCGACAGGATCACGGCCTTGGGGCGCGCCTGATCGAGATATTCCTCAGTGACGTTATTGAAGGGATGGATTTCGCAGTAGACGTTCAGCTCACGCAGACGGCGGGCGATCAGCTGGGTGACCTGGCTTCCGAAGTCGATGATGAGCACGAATTCGGGGTGGGAGAGTTCGAACGTATCAGTCATGGACAGCGCTTACGCCAATGTGAGGAAGGATTCAATTCCCGCATTGCAGCATACCACACAAAAGGCAAGCCCGGCGGGAACAAGCGACAGCGACGCACGTTCTGAAGTGGTGGAAACGGAGCCCTGCAACCGTAACCCCCGGAGGGAGACGAAAATGGCTATCAACAATCTGAGCGACCTGTTCGAGCACACGCTCAAGGACATCTATTTCGCCGAAAATCACATTCACAAGAGCCTGCCGAAAATGATCGAGAAGGCCTCGAACGCTTCACTGTCGAAGTTGTTCAAGGACCATCGCGAAGAAACCAGCGGCCAGATCGAACGGCTTGAAAAGGTCTTCGAAATTCTCGGCAAGAAGCCGTCGGGCGAGGAATGCCCCGCCATCGAGGGCATTGTCGAGGAAGCCGAAGAGCTGATGGACGAGGTCAAGGATGGTGCCACACTCGATGCGGCGCTGATCGCAGCAGCACAGGCCGTCGAGCATTACGAGATCACGCGCTACGGCACGCTTCTCACCTGGGCCAAGGAACTCGGCCATGAAGACGTGATCCCGCTTCTTCGCGACACGATCGACCAGGAGAAGAGTGCGGACGACAAACTCTCTCGCCTTGCGGAAGACCGGCTCAACAAGAAAGCCGCCTGAACCCCACCGATCTCCTTCTCCAGGAGGTCTCTACGGCCCCGCTTCGGCGGGGTTTTTTCTTGCCCGGCAAGAATGTCTCAGGGCGCGATGCGACCGGCTTCGATATCAGCGCGCAGATTGTCGACCGCTGAGGCGAGGTTCTCATCGACGACATGGAGATACTGCGCCCAGTCGTCATAGTGATGGAGCTCGTCAGCCCCGTCGGAGATGCCCCGCAGGCAGATGGCCGGCACGCCGCGCTCCATGCAGGCGCGAACGACCGCGAAACTTTCCATGTCCACCATGTCGGCATCGATCGCATCATAAGCCGCGCCCGAGACGATATTGGCACCGGTGGAGAGACGCCCCGCCGTTACGCCGGAGATTTCGTAGGGCAGCGCAATATCGGCGGGCAGATCGAGAAAGGGCGTGCAACCCTTTTCGAACCCAAGCGGCGAGGCATCCATGTCGCGGTAGGACACGCTCGTCGCCTGGTAGACCTTGCCTTGTTCAAGCGCGCGCGACCCGGCCGAACCAAGCGAAACGACGAGATCCGGCCGGTCCGAAATCAGGGCCGCGGTCGTGTTGATCGCAGCCTCCACCGGACCGACGCCTATGAAGAGAGGATTGAAGCGCTTTCTGAGATGCTCGCCATATTCTGCGGCCACCGCCATGACGAAGAGCACGCGGGTGCCGGCAATGTCGACAAGCAGTTCGTGATCGGGTGGGGTCATCCATCCAGTCCTTCTCGCCCGCGTACCACCATGAGCGTGCTCGTCATCGATGCGATCAGCTTGGCGGGTCCATCGCCGATCGCGTAGCCGCGCCCGTCTGATACGATAATGTTGGAGCCGGGCTTGGTGACTTCACCGCGAAACAGGAAGCGGTCTCCGCGGCCCGGGGAAAGCAGGTTGATCTTGAATTCGATGGTCAGGACCGCCGATTCCTCCGGCATCACCGACAGAGCCGCATAGCCGCAGGCGGAATCGAGCACGGTGGACAGAATGCCGGCATGGAGAAACCCGTGCTGCTGGGTGAGCGCGTCGGAATAAGGCATTTCGATCTCGACCGTGCCGTAATCGACATTGGTCAGTTCGGCCCCAATTGTCCGCATGACGTTCTGGCGCGCGAAACTCTCTCTCACGCGCTCACGGAACCGGGTGCTTGGCGGCTGATCCATATGCTTCGGTCATCCCATCTTGCCGAGCCAATCTCGGCTCTTCGCAGGTGCGAAAGTGCCAATGGCGCGCAAAAACCGCAAGTGTGAATCATCGGCCCCAGTGATCGCTGCCGACAACTCAGCCGTTGAGCTGCTGTATCATGATGTTCAAATAGGCTGCGAACGCCACCCAGGCGGCATAGGGCATGAACAGGTAGGACGCGACGCGATCGCGGTTCCAGGTGGAGACGATAAAGCTGATGATCGCGAAGAACATCAGAACGATCACGATGATCGCCCAGCCGGGCTTGTGGGCGACGAAGAACACAGGCGACCACAGGAAGTTGAGGATCATCTGAATGAACCAGAGGCGGACCGGTGTTTCGAGATCTTTGCTCCAGACCCGCGCGCCGGCCACGGCGATCATCACGTAAAGGATCGTCCAAACCGGTGCGAAGACCCATGAGGGCGGATTGAGTGCCGGTTTGACGAGGTTCTGATACCACTGGTCCGGCGCCGAGACCGAACCGATGAGCAGACCGCCGCCGACGGTCAAGACCAGAAACGCGATGAGAGCCTTGATACGCATGAACCGACTTTCTTTTTACGGGCTTTTCAGCACAACGCTTAAATAGCCTGCGGGTTCAGGCCTTTCGGGCGAAAACCGAGAAAAAGAATCCGTCGGTCTCAGTCCGCGCCGGTGACAGGAGCAGACCCGTTCCGTCGGATGCGCGCGGCGCAGTCGTTTCGGCATCCACCTTATCGCTCCACAGCTTCGCGGCATCGATGGCTTCAAAACCGGGATTGCGTGCGAGGAAAGCGGCCGTGCGCTCGGTGTTTTCCTGCGGAAGGACCGAGCAGGTGACGTAGGCCAGGACACCGCCGGGCTTCACGAAGGCCGCGGCCTTGTCGAGCACCTCGTCCTGATCGGACATGCGGTTTGCGAGATTATCCTGTGACAGCCGCCATTTGGCATCGGGCCGACGGCGCCAGGTGCCGGTTCCGGTGCAGGGCGCATCGATCAGCACGCGGTCCATCTTCCCTTCGAGGGGCGCGAGATCTTCGGCTCCCTCGACCAACTGGACGTTTCGCACACCGCCGCGCTTGAGCCGCTCGACCATGGGAGCGAGGCGGCGGCGATCGGAATCATAGGCGTGAATCTGGCCGGAATTTTCCATGCTTGCGGACATGGCGAGCGTCTTGCCGCCACCGCCGGCGCAGTAATCGAGAACCTGTTCGCCGGGCTGCGCGCCGGTCAGCAAGGCGGCGAGTTGCGAACCTTCGTCCTGCACCTCGAACCAGCCCTTGGCGAAGGCCACCTCCGAGGTCGCTGCCGCCTGCCGGCGCGGGCCACCGGGCGCGGGCACGCGGATGCCGTCAGGTGCAAAGCGGGTCTCGTGGGCATCAGGAGCCTTCAGCGCGCGCAAAACCTTGTCGCGCTTTGCCTTGAGCGTGTTGACCCGAAGGTCGAGCGGCGCGCGGTCGGCGAGCGCCTGTGCTTCGGCAAGCCAGTTTTCGCCGAAGGCCGCCTTGAAATGCTCGACCGTCCACTCCGGAATGTCGGCCTGGATGTGCTCGGGCGCCTCGGCAAGATCCTTGCCGATGAAGGCCGCAAGTTCTTCGGGCGATTTAACCTCGGGCGCGAACTTGTCGCCGTCGAGTTCTGCGGCAAGGCCTTCAGGCGAAAATCCCCATTGGCGCAACAGGCTCGCGGTAACGAGCGACAAAGGCGCGTCGTCGTCTATGAGCCAGGCGTGCGAGGCTTTCATCCGCAGGACGTCGAGTACGAGATTGGAGATCGCGGCGCGGTCCCCGGAGCCGGCGAAACGGTGCGAGGTGCCCCAGTCGCGCAAGGCGTCCGGCACCGGACGGTGACGCGCCTCGAGATCGGCCAGCACTTCCGCTGCCGCCTGAATTCGTCCGCCCAGACGCATGGTTCATTCTCCTGCCGAATAGTCGCTATCGTAACCGATCCTTGGTCGTGGGCGGCTTGTGTCAGATACGACGCCCGCCGTCCACTTCCATCGCGAATATTCGCGCCTTATGCCTCGGCCGGTTCCTTGAGGATCGGCGTCGCCGCAATGAGCATCTTCGTATAGGCGTGCTTGGGCGCGAGAAACACTTCTTCGGTGGTGCCTTCCTCTACGATCCGCCCCTCCCGCATCACCAGGACCCGGTCGGTGATCGAGCGGACGACGGACAGGTCGTGCGAGATGAAGAGGTAGGAGATGCCGAGCCGGGACGAGAGACCGGCCAGAAGATCGAGGATCTGGGCGCGGATCGAGACGTCGAGCGCGGAGACCGCCTCGTCGAGCACGATCAGCGAAGGTTCGATGATCAGCGCCCTGGCAATGGCGATGCGCTGACGCTGTCCGCCCGAGAATTCGTGAATGTACTTGTCGGCATCGGATGCCTTCAGCCCCACCTCTTCGAGCGCCCGGGCAATTTTCGCCTCGCGATCGGCACCCGTTGGCGCGTTCTCGATCAGGTGCAGCGGTTCGGCCACGAGGCGGCGTACCGTGTGGCGCGGATTGAACGAGCCGTAGGGATCCTGAAAAACGACCTGAACGCCGGCGCGCTGCTTCATGTCGGGACCGGCGCCGGCTTGCGAGAAAACCTGGCCATTCAAGAGGATCTTGCCGCCCTGAAGCCGGTCGAGCGCAAGGATGGCGCGGGCGAGCGTGGACTTGCCGCACCCCGATTCGCCGACCAGCCCGACATTCTCACCGGGGCGTATCTTCAGCGTCACGCTGTCGACCGCGCGGAAGGGTTTGGAGGCCTGAAACAGGTTTTTGCGCGGCCGGGCATATTCGCGCACCACCTCATTGACCGCGAGAACAGGTTCGCCGTTCATGTTGATGTGTGCCTCGCGCTTGGGCACATGGGCGGATGCCGAAAACAGGGCTCGCGTATAGTCGTGGCGCATCTCGCGGAAAACGGTGTCCGTCGGTCCGGCCTCCACGACCTCTCCGTGCCGCATGACGGCGATCTTGTCGGCCAGATTGGAAATCACCGCCAGATCGTGGGTGATGAAGATCATGCCCATGCGATCCTGCTTCACCAGATTGCGCAACAGGTCGAGGATCTGCGCCTGGGTCGTCACATCGAGCGCGGTGGTCGGCTCATCTGCAATCAGGAGCTTCGGTCTCAGCGCGATTGCCATGGCGATCGCGACGCGCTGGCGCTGGCCACCGGAGAGTTCGTGCGGATAGCGGTCGGGCGAGATCTTTTTCGGGTCGAGCCCGACGCGGTCCATCAGTGCGGCCGCGCGCTCGTTCGCCTGGGCGCGCGAACACTCGTTGTGGATCAGGATCGTTTCGGCAATCTGGTGGCCGATCGTGTGAACCGGATTGAGTGCGGTCATCGGCTCCTGGAAGATCATCGCGACGTCGCGGCCGCGCATGGTGCACAGCGCCTTCTCGTTCATCGCGCCGACATCGTTGCCCGCGACTTCGATCTCGCCGGTCCATTTCGCCGAGCGCGGCAGGAGCTGCATGATCGAGAGGGCGGTGAGCGACTTTCCGGACCCAGATTCACCGACCACGCCAAGAATCTCGCCGGCGTCGACCTCAAGATCGACATCGTGAAGGATGGGGGTTCCACCAATCGAAAGCGCAAGGTTACGGACGGAGAGAACGCTCATGCGCGCGACCTCCTGATACGGGGATCATGCAGATCGCGCAGGCCATCGCCGAGCAGGTTGAGGCCAAGGACGGTCAGCACGATCGCCAGGCCCGGGAAAAGCGCCATGTGCGGGGCAAGCGAGATGAAGGTCTGGGCTTCGGCGAGCATGCGTCCCCATGAAGGTGTGGGCGGCTGTGCGCCGAGGCCGACATAGGCGAGACCTGCTTCAGCGAGAACTGCCAGCGAGAACTGGATCGTTCCCTGCACGATCAGGAGGTTCATGAGATTCGGCAAAATGTGCTCGACCGAGATGCGTGTCGCGCCCTTGCCGGCCACGCGGGCAGCCAGGATGAATTCGCGGGTCCAGAGGCTGAGTGCGGCCCCACGGGACAGCCGCGCGAACACCGGAATATTGAAGATGCCGATGGCGATGATCGCGTTGATCGCGCCGGGTCCGAAGACGGCGGTGATCAGGATCGCAAGCAGCAGCGACGGGAAGGCGAAGATCAGGTCGTTGCCGCGCATCACGATCTCGTCGATCAGGCTGTTGCGGTTGGCGGCTGCGTAAAGGCCGAGCGGCACGCCGAAACCGATGCCGATCCCGACTGCCACGAAAGCAACGGCGATCGAGACACGCGCGCCGACCATCAGCATGGAAAAGACGTCGCGGCCGAAATGATCGGTGCCGAACCAGTGTTCCCAAGACGGTGCCTTCAGCTTTGCCGCGATCTGCATTTTCTCTGGATCGAAGGGCGTCCAGACGAAGGATAGAAGAGCGGCCACCACGAAGAGCGCTGTCAGCAACAGGCCCGCGAGAAAGGCCGGATGGCCAAGCGCCGCACGGATAAATCCGGTTTCCTGATGGGGACGCTCGCTCATCGTGCCCTCCGTCTCAGACGGGGGTCGGCGACGGCATAGGCGATATCGACGAGGAAGGTGACGGCGACCACGGCAAAGACCAGAAGGATGATCACCGAGCGGACGACGATGAGGTCGCGCTGGGTGATCGCCTGGAAGACGAGACGCCCCAAGCCGGGAAGATAGAAGACGTTTTCGATGATGATACCGCCTGCGAGCAGGAAGGAGAATTGCAGCCCGACGATGGTCAGGACCGGGATCAGCGCATTCCGGAGCGCATGACGCCAGAGCGTCTGGCTGCGGGTGAGGCCCTTGGCGCGGGCGGTCCTGACAAAATCCTCATCGAGCGTGTCGAGAAGCGAGGAGCGCATTACGCGGGCCAAGATCGAGGCCTGAGGCAGGGCGAGGGCGATAGCCGGCAGGGTGAGCGCCTTCATGGCTTCGAAAAATCCAGCGTCCCAACCGGGAAAGCCGCCGGCGGAGAACCACTGCAGGTTCACCGCGAAGGCGAGTACCAGAAGCATCGCGAACCAGAAATTCGGGATCGCGACACCCAACTGGGTGGCGCCGATGACGGCGAAATCGGCTGGCGTATTACGGCGCGCGGCAGCGATCACGCCGGCCGGGAAGGCAATCAGCGTCGAGAGAAACAGCGCGTAGAGGGTCAGCGGCAGCGAGATCAGGATGCGATCGCCAACGAGTTCGCTGACCGGCACCTTGTAGGTGTAGGAGAGGCCGAAATCGCCCTGCAGCATACCGAAAACCCAGGCGACATAGCGGGTAACGAATGGCTGGTCGAGACCCAGTTCGGAACGCAGAGCGGCAACCGCCTGCGGATCCGCGTTGATGCCCATCATGAACGAGGCGGGGTCGCCGGGAATGATCTCCGTGACCAGAAAGACCACGATGCTGGCGGCGACCAGCGTCAGCACCAGGGCAATCAGTCTGCGGAGAAGGTAAAGGGTCATAAGCGGGGCATCATGCGAGAGGCAGATAACCGGTCGCGGCAGGCCTCGAAAACCATCCGCGACCGGCTTGCCATCAGTCTTCCCAGTAAACCTGGGTCATGTCGTTGGCCTGGGTAGGGGAATTCTCCCACAGGCCCTTGATCTTGGCGTTGGCGACGCCGGTCTTGGCGAGTTGGAAGATGTAGACGTTGACCGCGTCATCGGCGATCTTCTTCTGCGCTGCCTGCAACAGTTCCGTCCGCTTATCGGGATCGGTCGTGTCGTTGAGTTCTTCAATGATCTTCTTGAAGTCCGGATCGGCGTACTGGAAATAGTAGTCGTCGCGGGCATAGATCCCGATATCCATCGGCTCGGTGTGCGAGATGACGGTGAGATCGAAGTTCTTGTCCTTGAAGACCTCCTGCAGCCACTGGGCCCATTCGAGATTGGTGATCTCGGTGTTGATTCCGACCTCCTTGAGCTCGGCTGCGATGATCTCGCCGCCGCGACGCGCATAGGAGGGGGGCGGCAATTTCAGCGACAGGGTCAGATCGGAGACGCCGGCTTCCTTCAGGAGTTCCTCGGCCAATGCCGGGTCGTAGGCAGACTGCTCGGTCAGATCGACATAGGCCGGGTTATGCGGCGCGAAGTGGGTGCCGATCGGCGTGCCGTAGCCGAACATCGCGCCGTCAATGATCGACTGGCGGTCGATCGCATGGCCGATGGCCTGACGGACCTTGATGTTGTCGAGCGGCGGCTTCTTGTTGTTCATCGCGAGAATCGTCTCGCCTTCGGTGGAACCGACGATCACCGAGAAGCGCGGATCGGCCTCGAACTGCTGGAGATTCTCCGGCGCGGGGAAATTCGGAAAGGCGTCGACGTCACCGGCCATGACGGAGGCGAAGGCAGCGGTCGGATCGCTGATGAACTTGAAGGTCACCTTCTCGAGCTTGGCGGGCTCGCCCCAGTAGTCGGCATATTTCGTCATATCGACATGGTCGCCCTTTACCCAGTCCTCAAACTTGAAGGGGCCGGTGCCGACCGGGTTGGTGGCATTGTTGTCCGCTGTTTCCGGCGCGACGATCACCGCGTCACCCCAGGCCATGTTGAACAGGAACGAACCATTGGGTTCGGACAGCGTCACCTTGACCGTCTGCGGGTCGACGACCTCGACGTTCGCGATCTCGGCGAACAGCGCCTTCTGGGCGTTGGTGGAACTCTCGCCACGGGCGCGATCGAGCGAGAACTTCACGTCCTCGGCGTCGAAGGTCGAGCCATCGTGGAACGTCACGCCGTCCTCAAGGTGGAACGTATATGTCAGGCCGTCCTCGGAAATGTCCCAGGACTTGGCGAGATCGGGCACCACCTCGCCGTCGGAGTTGAAGCGCGTCAGCCCCTGGAAGATATTGGCATAAACCACCTCGTCGATGGCCGCAGCCGCGCCGGCGGTCGGATCGAGGTTCGGCGGCTCGAGCACCATGCCGACGGACATATCCGTCTTGGCGGCCTGGGCTGGCATGACTGCCAGGCCGACCGCCAGTGCAAACGCCGAGACGGCGGCGAGTGATTTCGACATGTTCATACAATTCTCTCCCTGGGTCACTGTGCCCGGTGCAGAAGGTCGTCGATCGCGAGCGCCATGACGACGGCGGAATCCACCATGTCGTCGATGCCGACATACTCGTCGGGCTGGTGCGCGAGATCGAGAATGCCCGGACCGTAAGCGATACAGTCTTTCAACCGGCCGATGCGGTCAATATGCTTCTGATCATAGGTGCCGGGCGAGAGCACATGAACGGGCTCGCAGGCGAGCACCTGCCGGATGCCGCGCTCGACGGCGGTGACAACCGGCGCCTCCTTGCTCGTCAGGGTCGGCGGCGTGTGCCAGAGTTCCTTGAGGTCATAGCGGAAATTGTCTCGCTCGGAGCGAACCTTCTCGAGAAGATCGACGATCTCGGCGCGAACCTCGTCACCCTTTTCCTCGACCAAATAACGGCGATCAACGATCATGCGGGCCGAATCCGGCACGCAGGCCGAGGGGAATCCGGTGAAACCCTCTTCCGGTTCGGCCTGGCCGCCATGGAACGAGTTGATGTTCATGGTCGACTGCCGTGCGCCCTCAGGTACGATCGGCATGTCGGTGCGGCGGGCGGCAAGGGCCGGGAAGAGCGTCTTTTCCATTTCGCCCATCACGGCGCCCATGTGGCGAACCGCGCAATCACCCAGGAACGGCATCGACCCATGGGCGATATGACCGTGGGTGGTGATCTCCCCCCACCAGACCCCGCGGTGGCCGAGACAAATCCTGTCCTTGTTCAGCGGCTCGGGAATGATGACGTGCTGGACGCGTTCGGGCGAGAAATAGCCCTGTTCGGCAAGCCAGGCGACACCGCCAAAACCGCCGGTTTCCTCGTCGGCCGTGCCCGAAATCTCGATGGCGCCGGGGAAATCCGGGAAGGCGGCGATATAGGCTTCGGCCGCGATGATGGAGGCGGCGAGCCCGCCCTTCATGTCGCAGGCGCCGCGGCCATAGATCTTGCCGTCGGAGACTTCGCCGCCGAAGGGGTCGAAGGTCCAGCCGGCGCCGGTCTCGACGACGTCGATATGGGAATTGAAATGAATGCAGGGACCGGGACCGCTGCCTTCCTTGCGCGCAATCACATTCCAGCGCGGATAGCGCTCGCTGTCGCCGGGCGTTCCCTCGGCGCGCAGGAGCTTGATCTCGAAACCCTTGGCACCGAGACGCTTGCCGAGAAACTCGCAGATATCGCGATAGTTTTCTCCCGGCGGGTTGAGCGTGGGGATGCGCAGCAGATCCTGGGTCAGTTCCACCAGATCTTCGCGGCGCTCTTCGATTTCTTTTTTCAGGAGTGCGAGGCGGCCCTCGGCGGCCTCCTTGGGGGCATGCATGTCATTCATCCCGCCAACTCTACAGTTGGCGAACGATCCGGCAAGTTAGAAATTTATTTGCCGGATCGCTAATAAGTTGCAGCTTCTAGGAGAGAACCTTGAAGCAGACGTTGGCAACGCCCGAATTGACCATGCCGAGATGGCTTGCTGCGGCCTTCGACACGTCGAGCACGCGGCCGCGGATGAACGGGCCGCGATCATTGACGCGAACCACAACCGACTTGCCTGTCTTGCGGTTGGTGACCTGAAGCTTGGTGCCGAAACGCAGCGAACGGTGCGCAGCCGT
>CEQC01030840.1_pt1 | contig 12312 bp, 11 predicted proteins | sample 531021 | NCBI WGS metagenome assembly CEQC01 (sample SAMEA2621213, study PRJEB7988) | marine metagenome | biome: marine biome (ENVO:00000447); feature: surface water layer (ENVO:00002042); material: "saline water (ENVO:00002010), including plankton (ENVO:xxxxxxxx)" | depth 5 m
CGCTGGAGCGCGTCGCGGCATGGCAGATTGCGCATCATCCCGATCGCTTCAGCCGTGAGGAACACTCCCTCCGTATAAAAGGCATGGAGAGCGTTGTCGACCTCAAGAGCCAGGACGCCCCAATTCTGACCGCAGCCCGCCTCTGCGCTGAGGATTTGGTGCTGATGCGCCGGGGAGAGAACGGCTGGCGGCTTGTTGCGGCCTCCCTCTCCTTCCCCTCGTCCTGGAGGCTTGCCGAGAAGTTCACGCGACCGATAACCGCCATTCACAAGCCGGTCCCCGGCTTCTCGCAAGGCACGCGAAACGCGGTTCTGGTCGAGCGCATCTTCGACAATCTGCAGCCAGATGCGCCGGTCTTGCGACAAAACTGGTCGATCTACAGCGACGACAAACTGTTCCACCCCGAACCGCACTCGGGAGAAGGCACGCACAGCGCCGACCCGACGACAAGCTTTCTGCGCGAGGAACGCCAGACCCTCACCCTGCTTCCCAACTGCGGCGATATCCTTTTCACCATCCTGATCACGGTCAATCCGCTCGCCGATCTGGAAAGATCCGGGGACGGTCGCGCCAAGGCTTCCGCCATCGCCCAACAGCTTGCCGCCATGAGCGACGACGAACTCGCCTACAAGTCCATGACCGGCCGTCGTGACACTTTCGTCAAACTTCTCGGCAAGATAGCCTCCGGAACAAACTAGTCTCGCGGCGTTTTCCCTTTATTGTGACATGAAAGTGTGTTTAAGCCGCCGCGCGCACCCGCGCGTGCAAGCCGATACAGGAGCAAATGAAATGGCCGATCAAGAATACCCCGTCTATGGAGAGATCACCGGTCCCATCGTCATGATCGGATTCGGATCGATCGGCCGGGGAACGCTTCCCCTCATCGAGCGCCATTTCAAGTTCGACAAGTCCCGCATGGTCATCATCGACCCGCACCCCGAAGGTGACAACGCCAAGATCGCCGAAGATCATGGCGTGCGCTTCATCTCGGAAGCCGTGACCAAGGACAACTACAAGGACCTGCTGACGCCCCTCCTCACCGAAGGCGAAGGCCAGGGCTTCTGCGTCAACCTCTCCGTCGACACCTCGTCGCTGGACCTGATGCGCCTCTGCCGCGAGATCGACGTGCCTTACGTCGACACCGTGGTAGAGCCCTGGCTCGGCTTCTACTTCGACACCGAGGCCGACAATTCGACGCGCACCAACTACGCGCTGCGCGAAACCGTGCGTGAGGAAATCCGCAAGCATCCCGGTGGCACCACGGCCGTCTCCTGCTGCGGCGCCAACCCCGGCATGGTCTCCTGGTTCGTCAAGCAGGCGCTGGTCAATCTCGCCAAGGATCTCGGCATGGAGTTTGAGGAGCCCGCCGCCAACGATCGCGAAGGCTGGGCCAAGCTGATGAAGAAGGCCGGCGTGAAGGGCATCCACATCGCCGAGCGCGACACCCAGCGCGCCAAGGATCCGAAGCCGATGGAAACCTTCTGGAACACCTGGTCCGTCGAGGGCTTCATTTCCGAAGGCCTGCAGCCGGCCGAACTCGGCTGGGGCACCCACGAGACCTGGAAGCCGAAGAACGCCAAGAAGCACAAGAAGGGTTGCAAGTCCGCGATCTATCTCGAGCAGCCGGGCGCCAACACCCGCGTGCGCACCTGGTGCCCCACGCCGGGCGCACAGTACGGCTTCCTTGTGACCCACAACGAATCCATCTCGATCGCCGACTACTTCACCCACCGCAACAAAAAGGGCGAAGTCACCTACCGCCCGACCTGCCATTACGCCTACCATCCGGCAAACGATGCGGTTCTGTCGCTCCACGAAATGTTCGGCAATGGCGGCCATGCCCAGCCGAAGATGCACGTGCTGGACGAGAACGAACTGGTCGACGGCATCGACGAACTGGGTGTGCTTCTCTACGGCCACGACAAGAACGCCTACTGGTTCGGTTCGCGCCTCTCGGTCGAGCAGACCCGTGAGCTTGCCCCCTATCAGAACGCCACCGGCCTGCAGGTCACCTCCGCCGTACTCGCCGGCATGGTTTGGGCGCTGGAAAACCCGAATGCGGGCATCGTTGAAGCCGACGAGATGGACTACAAGCGCTGCCTGGAAGTGCAGCTGCCCTATCTCGGCCCGGTGGAAGGCCACTATACCGACTGGACGCCGCTCGACGATCGTCCGGGCCTGTTCCCGGAAGATATCGACGAGAGTGACCCCTGGCAGTTCCGCAATATCCTGGTTCACTGACAGCTGGCCCGAACATCCACCGGAATCTGAATATATCCGGATATTCCATGACTTGCAGCCTTGCTTTCGACGCAACTGCACGGCATGGTTTCACGATTGCAGGCCCCTCCCTCAGGGGCTTGCTCCGCATTCTCGTGGATAGGGGCTCAGCCATGAAACACACGAAACTTATCGCTCTGGCCGCGCTGCCGCTTTTCCTCGCAGCCTGTCAGTCCGTCAGCTACGGTCCTTCGGGCGGCGGCTACAACCCGCCGCCGCAGCAGGCTGGCGTCGAAGGCCAGTGGACCGACCCGAACGGGATCGTCTCCAGCTTCTATGGCGGCCGCTTTGAAACCCGCACCACCGACGGCACCAACTCGCTTCTGGCGCGCGGCAATTACACCCAGGTCAATCCCAGCCTCGTCGAAATCGACATGACCTCGCTGGTCCGCAACACCACCTCGAAGGTCAATTGTGCCCTGGCCACGCCCAACCAGCTTAACTGCACATCGTCAAGCGGTGCCCAGTTCTCCCTGAGACGCAAGACCGTCTGATCCGCCTTTTCAAGTCGAGACTTTTTTAAATGCGCGCGTGGGCCGACTGCCCTCGCGCGCATTCTGCTTGCGGGCCGGTTTTCCTGCCCTATCTTGAGGAGTGAAACGGGCTGCATCGGCCTGTCGACTTTTCACTGCTGGAGGAGCCAATGAACAAGCTGACCGTCAAACTTCTTCTCACCGCATCCGTACTCGCCTTCGCCGCCGGCGGCGCGCAGGCCCAAAGCGACGAAACCAAAGCATCCGAATCGATGGAAAGTGCGACTGACATGATCAAGTCCGCACCTGCCGCCGTGGAGGACGCCGCAAAGAAGACCGCCGATGTGACAGATGAGGCCGTGGACGCGACTGCCAAGGCCGCGAGCGATGCCGCCGACGCCACCGGGGAACTCATGGAAAAGACAGGCGACGCCCTGAAGGAGGTCGGCAAGGACGCGGCAGACATGGCCAAGGATGCGGCCGATAAGGCGGACAAGATGGCTGAGGATGCCGCCAAGGCCGTGGAAAAGGCCGTCTCCGACGAGGAAACCGAAAACGGCGTATCGACGGAAGAGAAGCCTGCGATGGCCAGCGACGACAAACCGGCCATGAGCGATGACAAGGCAACCAAGAGCGAAGACGCCGATATGGATGGCGACGAAAACATGTCAGCCTCAGCGGGAGCAGAGACCGAGGTCAAGGTTCCCGAACCCATGGATGCCTCCAAGGAAATGTCCTCGACACCTCCGAAAGTTGAGAGCGGCAGCGCCGCCTCCGAAACGCCCGCCATGGAAGGGAAGTCCATGGACGGCGACGAAGGGATGTCGTCCTCCGCCGAAACCGACGTGAAGGTACCGGAGCCGATGGAGGCCTCAAAGGACATGTCGTCCACCCCGCCGACCGTGACCGCGGACGAACCGGCGATGGAGGAGAAGCCTGAAATGACGACCGAGAAGCCCACCATGGCCGACGACAAATCCATGGAAGCCGAAGCGCCCTCCATGGACGCGGAGAAGCCGGCCATGTCCGATGCATCATCCGACATGACGGAATCCGATGCCATGGAAGCCAAGGGCGGCTACACCATCAAGTCCGGCGACAACCTCTGGAACATTGCCAGGGACGAGCTGGGAGATGGACGCAAATGGGAAGCCATCCGCGATGCCAATCCCGATATCAATCCCGGCAATCTGAAGATCGGCACGACCATCACGCTTCCCGCCAGGTAAGGCGCGGGAACGCAAACGCGACGATAACGAGGCCCCGGAGATTCCGGGGCCTTTTTTGGTTTTCAACAAGCAGAAAAACAGTCACACGCCCGTCATCGACCATCAGCACTATGCCGCCATCCCCTCTCAAGGACCGGAAGGACTGTAGCCATGAATGAGCACTTCAAAGCCAGCGACGAAGCCCTCGTCAATCTCACCGAAATCCGCGAAGCCGAGGAAGATGTCGGTCGCAATAAATCCGAGAACCCGACCATGGGCGACGTCATCAACCGTCGGCTGTCGCGTCGCGGCTTCATGGGCGGTTCGCTTGCCGTGGCTGCGATCTCCGCAACCGTAAGCCCGGTGGCCCTTCTGGCCGCTCGCGAAGCACGCGCCGCAACCGGTTCCGCCTTCAACTTCCAGGAAGTTCAGGCCGGTGTCGACGAAACCCACCATGTCGCCGAAGGCTACGATGCAGATGTTCTTCTGCGCTGGGGCGACAAGCTGTTCGCCGACAGCCCGGACTTCGATCCGATGAACCAGACGCCGGAAAGCCAGCTCAAGCAGTTCGGCTACAACAACGACTATGTCGGCTTCATCCCGCTCGACGGTGCGGATGATCACGGCCTGCTGGTGGTCAACCACGAATACACCAACCCGGAACTGATGTTCGCCGGTCTCGCCACCGTCGGCAAGGACGATGAAGGCAAGGACAAGGTCATCATCGGCGAGATGACCAAGGATCTGGTCGACATCGAGATGGCCGCACACGGTGGCACCGTGGTGGAAATCCGCAAGGACGAAAACGGCAAGTGGCAGCCCGTTCTTGACGGTCAGTATAACCGCCGCATCCATGTCGGCACCGAGATGGAACTGACCGGCCCGGCGGCCGGCCACGATCGCCTCAAGACCAATGCCGACGCGACCGGCAAGAAGGTCTTCGGCACGCTCAACAACTGCGCCGGCGGCGTCACCCCCTGGGGCACCTATGTGATGGCCGAGGAGAACTTCCACGGCTACTTCCTCGGCGAACTGCCTGCCGACAGCAAGGAAGCCGCCAATTACGAGCGCTACGGCGTTCCGGCCGGCTGGTACAACTGGGGCAAGCACCACGACCGTTTCGACGTCTCCAAGGAGCCGAACGAGCCGAACCGCTTCGGCTGGGTGGTCGAAGTTGATCCGATGGACCCGAACTCGACGCCGAAGAAGCGCACGGCCCTCGGCCGCGTCAAGCACGAAGGTGCCGAGAGCGTGGTCAACAAGGACGGCCGGGTAGTCATGTATTGCGGCGACGACGAGCGCTTCGATTACATCTACAAGTTCGTCACTGCCGCCACCTATAATCCCGACGACCGCGCCGCCAACATGAACCTTCTCGACGATGGCACGCTCTACGTCGCGAAGTTCAATGAAGACGGTTCGGTCGACTGGATGCCGCTCGTCCATGGCGAGAACGGCCTGACGGAAGAGAACGGCTTTGCGAGCCAGACCGACATTCTGATCGAGACCCGCCGTGCGGCCGACCTGCTCGGCGCGACCAAGATGGACCGCCCGGAAGACGTGCAGCCCAACCCGGTCACCGGCAAGGTCTATTGCATGCTGACCAACAACACCAAGCGCAAGCCTGGCGACGAGAATGCCGCCAACCCGCGCGCCGACAATGCCTTCGGCCACATCATCGAGATCACCGAGCCGGAAGGCGACTTCGCCGCCACCAAGGCAACGTGGGAAATCCTCATCAAGTGTGGTGACCCTTCGGTGGCAGATGTCGGAGCCTCGTTCAATCCGGCCACCACGGAAAACGGCTGGTTCGGCATGCCCGACAACTGCAACATCGACACGGAAGGCCGCCTCTGGGTCGCCACCGACGGCAACTCCGGCAAGAAGACCGGCCGCACCGACGGCGTATGGGCGGTCGATACGGATGGTGAAGCACGCGGCACGTCGAAGCTCTTCTTCCGCGTGCCGGTCGGCGCCGAAATGTGCGGTCCGCTCTCGACCCCGGATCTGACCACCTTCTTCGTGGCCGTTCAGCACCCAGGCGACGAAGGGCTCGCAACCTTCGAGAAGCCCGCCACCCGCTGGCCCGACTTCAAGGACGACATGCCGGTCCGTCCTGCCGTCGTCGCCATCACCAAGCAGGGCGGCGGCAAGATCGGTCTCTGAGGCCATCCATCCCCGACACGGAAAAGGGGCGCCACAAGCGCCCCTTTTCTAATGCCCAACTCCGCAATCGTCCTGTGTGCAAGCATAGCTCATTGTCGCCCGCCTCGTCGGAAGCTACACCGGGTTCATGCGATTCTTGGCAATCTCGGGCAGTGCCCGGCGCGATTCAACGAACACCGCACTGTTACGAACGGCCGCGAAAATGGTCGGGCCGGACCATTCGATGGACGTCTTCGACGGGCTCGGCAATCTGCCGGTTTTCTCGCCTGATCGTGAGGAAAGCCCGCTGCCGCCCACGGTTCGGGATTTCGTATCGGCTGTCGAGCGCAGCGACGGTCTGATCATCTCCAGCCCGGAATATGTGAGGGCCATTCCAGGCGGTTTGAAGAACGCGATCGACTGGCTGGTCTCCCGCGACGAGATCATCTCCAAGCCCGTCGTCCTGATGCATGCGTCCCACCGCGGAGACGACGTGCTGGCTCAGCTCCGCCTTGTTCTTTCCACGGTCAGCGCTGGATTTCGCCAGGACATCTTTCTGCGCTTCGCGCTCATGAAGAAAACGCCGGAAGAGATCGAAGCTCACCTCAACCAGCCGGACAATCGCGACGCAATCGCTGACTTCCTTCGGCGCTTTGCAGAAGCGTGTGCATCAGCAGATTGAGGGCAGGTCCGTCAGCCGGGAAGCCCGTCGATGGTTTCCACGCAGTCCAGTTCATCCACCCAATCGGCACGGCTGGCATATGAGATGCGCGCATCCGGTCTGATCTTGAGCGGCGTGTCGAGCGATCCCGCTGGCACGACCACCAGGCCCCTGCCCGCCGATGCCCTCGGCAAGGCAGACCCGCAATCGCTGCAGAAGCACTTCGCATGCCGCGTTCCGGGGAACTCGAAAACCCGCACCTTCTCTTCACCGCTCAGCCATTCGACCGTCGCGTCGGAGGCGAACAGGTTCGCCGCGTGGGCCGAGCCGCTCCCCTTCCGGCAGCGCGAGCAGTAGCAGAGAAAGAAGTGCTCGAATGCGCCATGGACACGAAAGCGCACCGCGCCGCAGAGGCAGCTTCCCGTGGCCTGGTCATTCATGTCTCTGTCCTCCGTCGCACGTAAACCGTCACCTGCCCTACAACGTCGGCCTCCGCTCCGCAAAGACGCCGGTCAAACGTCCTGAATCGCGTTTCAGGTCTCACGATCTCTCACACAGCCCTATGGCCGGGCGAGATTGTAACAAGGAGAGACCCTAACATGCTCAAAATTTCCCTCACCCTTCTCTGCCTTTCCGCTCTGACTTCGTTGGCCAATGCCGGATCGGTCGGCTTCCAGACGATCGGCATCGGCGGCGAAGGACCCCGCCCGCTCAATGTCGCCTTGTGGTACCCCACCGAAGAGACCGGCACCGAACGGTTTGTCGGAGAAACGCCCGCATTCGTGGGAGTGCCGGTGATCGATGGTGCTGAGCCGACCAACAGCACGCACCCGCTTGTCGTACTTTCCCACGGCTACGGCGGCACCTGGCGCAACCTGTCCTGGATCGCCGAAGCGCTGGCCAAGGACGGCTATGCGGTGGCCGCACCGGATCATCCCGGAACCACGCATTTCAACAAGGACGCAAGGCAGGCGGCAATGCTCTGGGAGCGCCCGCACGATCTCAGCCGGGTCATCGACGCCGTTCTGGCGAACCCGGATCTGGCGGGATCGATAGACCCGGACAGGATCGGCGCGATCGGCCATTCGCTCGGCGGCTGGACGGTGACCGCTATAGCTGGCGCCCGCTTCGACCCGCAGCTGTTTGCGGCGGATTGCGCATCCGGCATCGCCTCGCGAACATGCCCGGGAAGCGCCTTGAACGACATGAAGGACTTGCGGCTCGACGCGCCAGAGCTGTCCAAGGACATGAGTGACGAGCGCGTGCGCGCGTTCGTTTCCATTGATCTCGGCTTGGCGCGCGGGTTCACACCGAAAAGCCTCGCGACAGTCACCGTCCCGTCGCTGCTGATTTCGGCCGGTATCAACATCGGGGATCGCCCGGCCGAACTCGAAACCGGCTGGCTGGCCGACAACCTCCCGGCCGGTAGCTCCGAATGGAAAAATATCCCCGACGCGATGCATTTCAGCTTCATACAACTGTGCAAGCCGGGTGCGGCGGAGATGATCGAAGCGGAAGATCCGGGCGACGGCATCGTCTGCCGCGATGGTGGGGACGGGACGCGGGCCGAAATCCATGATGAGGTCCTGCGATCGATCACGGATTTCCTGGATCAGGCTCTAGACCGCTGAGGCTGGCTTTGCGTCCTCTTTTGCCCGGCGACGCCAGTCGCTGGGCGAAAGGCCTGTTGCCCGCCGGAATGTGTAGTTGAAATTCGACTTGGTCTGAAAACCGCAATCGAACATCACGGATGTGACATGTCGATCTGTCCGCTCCAGAAGTTCTATTGCCTCCGCAATCCGCCAGGCATTGATTTCCTGCGAGACGTTACGCCCAAGTTCGCGATTGATCGCGCCCGAGATCTGACGCGCGGGAATACCGACGCGGCGGGCCAGCCGGTCAAGCGTCAGATCGGGATCGCGGTAAAGCCGCCTTTCGCGAAGAATCCGATGCGTCTCAGCCACGATATGCGCATCGGCTGCATCATCTCTTACGGCAGGCTCACGGACAATATCGGCCTCTACGGGCTCTTCAGCCTCGGGAAGGCTGCGCGCCACGGCAAGCCCCGCCCATGCGATCAACGGAAGCATCACCATATTGCCCAGGCTGACGATCTTGCCGGCATGCGCGCCACCGCCCCATCCGAAATCGAGAGCGATCGCCAGGTCGATAAGTCCGGAAAGCATCAGGAGCGCGCCGACAAACATCGCCGCATGATCCGCCCTTAGCCGTTCACCGAGCCTGGCCGCAGAAAAACTGCCCTCGCCTTGGACTCCGCGCCAGATCAGTGCGGCGCCATAGCCGAAGAAAAGGATGGCAAGCAGCGCATCGATCGGCGTTGGAAATTGTTGCCAGACGAGAGAGAGGACGAGGATCAGCCCGGTTGGCACCAGATGCGGCCAGAGAGATCGGCGCGTTCCCGCTTGAAAGCCTGAGAAACACAGCCACGCCGTCGGCGGCAGCAACGCGGCAACGACTGGCTGCAAAAACCGGAAGACCGCGGCATCAATACTCCATCTGAGGCTCACGATAGTCATGAGTGCCACGCTGACTGCGAGAAACATCATGATCGGGCGCAGCCTGCGCTGGCCTTGCAGCACGAGGAGGCACAGCAGGAACCCCAGAAGAACGGCAACGACGGCCGGTAATGGTACGAGTATCATGCCTTGCCTGTGCGACTGTGCTGCCGGAGTGATGGTGTCTTCGAGGCGCCTATCCGACCGTCTCCCCTGTCGATGACGTGGCAAGCAGCCGCTCGAGTGCGGTTTCGAAGCCCGAGCGCGCGACGGGACGCGGCACGCCCCGTGGCTCGAAGACGTTCCGATCGAGAAAATACCCGGTCAGTCGAAAAGCGTTGCGCAGATCCTGAGCATTCGCACAGGGATCGGTACGGGTGGCGAGAAAGCCTGGAAGTTCCAGAAGCTTGTCGGCCCAGGGCTCACCAGCATCGGCGGACACCGCACGGCCGGATTTCGGCGAGACATAAACGAGATCGCGCACCTCACCCGTGGCAGCGCACCGGGTCAGATCGAGTCCGAAGCCGAGGTCTTCCAGCACCGCGAGTTCAAACCGCACATACATCCCACCCGCTTCCGCCGGTTCGTCGAGGCTGTCGAGAATGATGGCAAAGGCATCGTGAAGCCGTGGATACGGATCACGTTCCGGCAGAAGCCGCAAAAGCGCTGCCATGGCCTGAACACCATGAACGCCGACGGCACTTTCCATCAGCCGACCGGCGCGGCTTTCAGTGGGTTCGACCTGATATTGTCCGAGATGTTCGTCGAGGCGCGCCCGCCAGACAAGAGAAACGGAATTGCCGGGCTGCAACACCGGCTGCCAGCGCCGAGAGCGCCCGCCCTTCACGATGCCCATGTGGCGGCCGTGGCCACGGGTCATCACCTCGGCGATCACCGAGGTCTCCCCGTGCTTCCTCAAACCGAGGATGATTCCCTCGTCGCGCCATTCCATGGTGGAGAGCTTGCGCCGTCAGTGGGGAAATTCAAGCCCCATCTCCCGATAGCGCTCAGGGTCGTCGCCCCAGTTCTCGCGCACCTTGACGAATAGAAACAGGTGAACCTTCTGGTCGAGGATCTCGGAGATTTCCTTGCGCGCGGCCTGGCCGATCGCCTTGATGGCATCGCCACCCTTGCCGAGCACGATCTTCTTCTGGCTGTCGCGCTCGACATAGATGACCTGCTCGATGCGAACCGAACCGTCCTTCTTCTCTTCCCAGCTTTCCGTCTCGACGTGGGAGGAATAGGGCAACTCCTGGTGCAGGCGCAGGTAGAGCTTTTCGCGAGTGACTTCGGCGGCAAGCTGGCGCATCGGCAGGTCTGAGATCTGATCTTCCGGGTAGTACCACGGCCCTTCCGGCAGGCGTTCCGCAAGAAAGTTCGCCAGATCGTCGACACCCGAGCCATCGAGCGCGGAAATCATGAACGTCCGCTCGAAGGTGGCCTTCTCATTGGCTGCGGCAGTGAGCGCCAGAAGCGACTCGCGCTTGACCTGGTCGACCTTGTTCAGGATCAGGATCTTCGGATGATGGACCTGGTCAAGCGCTTCGATCAGTTTCGCTGCGTCACCCACGAGCCCGCGTTCGGCATCGATCAGAACAAGCACAATATCGGCGTCCTTGGCCCCGCCCCACGCGGTCGTCACCATGGCGCGGTCCAACCGGCGGCGCGGCGAGAAGATGCCCGGCGTGTCGACGAAGACGATCTGGGTCCGGTCGACGGTGGCTATGCCGCGTACAATGGCGCGCGTCGTCTGTACCTTGTGGGAGACGATGGAAACCTTTGCGCCAACGAGGCGGTTGACCAGGGTCGACTTGCCGGCATTCGGCGCGCCGATCAGCGCCACGAACCCCGAGCGGGTCGGCCGCTCGCCGGCTTCGGTGCCATCGGTTTCGGAAATCTCGTTCTCTTCGCTCATTTGTGCTCTCCGGCATCCGTCCAGACGCCCTCGCGGATCAATACCACGGTTGCGGCTTCCTGTTCGGCTGCCCTTTTGGAACGGCTCTGGCCATCGCCCGGCTTCGTTCCATTGATTTCGACGGAGACCGTGAATACCGGATCATGATCCGGGCCGGTACGTCCTGTTACCTTGTAGGAGGGCGTGACACCGAATTTCTGGTGCGCCCATTCCTGCAGTTCAGTCTTGGCGTCGCGCCGGGCTGCGCCTGAATCAAGCGCACGGCTTCTCCAGTTGGCGACGATAAACGCGCGCGCAGCGTCGAGCCCACCTTCGAGATAGAGCGCCGCGATCAGCGATTCCACCACATCGGCGCGCACATTCGCCATGCGCTTGCCGGTCAGTTTCTTCACGTCCGAGCCGGTACGGATGAATTCGTGCAGGCCGAGCTCATCGGCCACTTCCGCGCAGGTCTTGGCGGAAACAAGCTGGTTGAGGCGCACCGAGAGCTCCCCCTCGTCCGCCTCCCGAAAATTGTCGAACAGCATTTCGGCCACGACGAGCCCAAGCACGCGATCGCCCAGGAACTCCAGCCGCTCGTAATTGCCCTTCTCACGGATGCTCGAATGGGTCAGCGCACGGCTGACCCTTTCGATATCGGTGAACTGATACCCGATCCGCTCGCCGACGGCGGCCACGGCATCCTTGCGTCCGCCGGACTTGCCGCTCATTTCTGCGCCGATTTGAAGAACCGGTCGAACCGCAGATCGGTCGGCCATTTCCAGATTTCGAGCGGCGAGGCATCATCGGCGATCGAGAAGAAGATGTAGGTCGCACGACCGACGAAATTCTCGAGCGGCACATACCCCACGGTAAAGCGGCTGTCCGACGAGTTGTCGCGGTTGTCGCCCATCATGAAGTAATGGCCTTCGGGCACCACGAATTCGCGGGTATTGTCGCCCGGCGAATTGGGGCTCAGGTCGAGCGTGTTGTAGGTCACGCCGTTCGGCAGCGTTTCCTGGTAGACCGGCACCGGCTCGCCACGCTCATAGCGGCCTTCGGGCTCATAGGTCCCGACTTCCTCGCGCGGCACGGCGTCGCCATTGATGTAGAGCACGCCGTCGCGCATCTGGAT
>CEQC01024270.1_pt1 | contig 12220 bp, 12 predicted proteins | sample 531021 | NCBI WGS metagenome assembly CEQC01 (sample SAMEA2621213, study PRJEB7988) | marine metagenome | biome: marine biome (ENVO:00000447); feature: surface water layer (ENVO:00002042); material: "saline water (ENVO:00002010), including plankton (ENVO:xxxxxxxx)" | depth 5 m
GTAACTCAAACCAAATAGCCTCCGGCAAACCCGGTGCGGTTCACTTTGGTGAAAATCGTCGACTTGTGCATTGATGAACAGGTGGATGCGCTAATTGTCGCTGGCGATCTTTATGACGGCGACCAGACATCTATGAAAACCGCTCGGTTTCTCGCTAGCCAGATGCAGCGGCTCCACGAGGCCGGCATCGCGACCTTCATCATTCGAGGCAATCACGACGCCCTTTCGCGCATTACGCAGGAACTGATCCTGCCGCCGTCGCTCACCGTTTTCGGCGGGCGCGCTCATTGCGTCGACATCACCAAGGACGGGCTCGCACTTTCTATTCACGGCCTGAGTTTCGCCAAGCCTCAGGCTCCGGAAAGCCTTCTCGAGAAGTATCACCGCCCTACCCCGGATACTGTCAATATCGGGATCATGCATACGAGCTTGGCGGGCGCTCCAGGGGGCCTGTCGCAAATTTTCTTGATTAACGCGCTGTTCACTAAGCCTAGGGAAATTCCGCTCCCGATGTAACGGAGCGTAGCCATGATTCTGAATGCCATTGCCGAGAAATTGAAGTGCCAATCGAAAGACGATTTCAAAGGGCGGCATTTCGAGGCGTGGCTGATCGTACAAGCAGTGACCTGGTACCTGCGCTATCCGCTGAGCTATCGCGACCTTGAGGAAATGTTCCGCGAACGCGGCTTCGAAGTAGACCACAGCACGATCAACCGCTGGGTCCTTGCCTATGCACCTGTCATCGAAAAGCGACTGCGCCAGTTCCGGCGCCCACATTGTGGTTCGATCCGGATCGATGAGACATATGTTAAGATCTGCGGCAAGTGGCGATACCTGTACCGCGCCATCGACAAGCAAGGAAACCCGATCGACTTCCTGCTCACTGCAAAGCGTGATCTCGATGCTGCCAAGCGTTTTTTCCGCAAGATGCTCAAGGACGAGCCTCTGTTGTCACCGGCAAAGATCGGGACGGACGGCGCCAACACCTTTCCGTCGGCAATCAGGACGTCAGTCGATGATTGGCACCTGCGTCCGGATCCGGTTCATTATGTCACCAAGCATCTCCAACAGGGCATTGAGAGCGACCACTTCAGGGTGAAGAAGAACATGCCGAAAATCGGCGGATTTCAATCCTTCAAAACTGCGCGTCGAACAATCGCCGGGTTCGAAGCGATGCTGTGGCTGCGGAAGGGGTTTGGCTTTTCCGGGGAGTGGACCGTCAACGATCAGAATGATCTGCTCAGGTACCTCTTCGGACTTCAAAAGGTTAACAAAGCATGAAGAAACAGCCCACCATGGGCTAGTCTCAACCAACCGAAGCGTTTGCGACAGGCCCTACGAGCGTTGGCTTGATCGAGCGTGAGCGCCGCGGCCGGTACGTTTTCTCCAAAGCAGATCTGGAAACCATTCAACAACTTATCGTCTTCATCTTCACGGAGTGCTACGGGGAAAATGCCCAGCGACTATCAGACGTCATTTGTAGGCTTACCGCAATGTCCGATCACCCCTCCACGGGGTGACAATAAAACCTGCACGCCCCCGCTAGGCATCTGATGGACTACGCAGCACGTTCGTACTCCACCCGATTTCGACCCATCGCCTTCGCTCGGTAGAGCGCAGCGTCCGCATGTTGCACGGCATCATGCAGATTGATATCCGCGTTCTCGATGAGATAAGCACCGATGCTGACAGTGACCGTAATTCTTTCTCCATGGATCTCATGCTCGGCAGCAGCAAGCGTCGCGCAGATCCGGCGGCTTACCTGCCGTACTTCAACTTCGCTGGTGTTTTTCAAGAGAGCCACGAACTCCTCCCCGCCGTAGCGCGCCAAGAGATCGTCTGCCCGCAGTTGAGATTCCAGAAGATCCGCCACTTGGACGAGCACCGCGTCTCCGGCTGTATGCCCGAAGGTATCGTTGACGCGCTTGAAATGATCGATATCGATGATGAGCAGGCATGCGTGTCGACCGTTCTCAAGCGATTTACGGACAAGATGCGGGGCGTCGGCCTCAAATTTCAGTCGGTTCGCAACACCCGTCAGTCGATCCGTATGCGCCCATCGTCGCAGCTCGATTTCCCGCTCATACTGCCCTTGCCTTTTCATGAGCAGGCCAAGCAGCAGGACCACGCCCAGGAAGTTGCCCACAACGAACGCTACACCAATCTGCTTCAGGAGGAGTATCGCCATTTCCATTGGCAAGACGAACACGCTGAAAAGAGACAGGGAAGGCAAGAGGCCAAGCACCATCAGACGTGAACGCGAGTGCTTCGGTAACCGACAAAATCCAAAGCAGAGCAATCCAGCCGATGCAGAGATGGCACCACCGACCAATCCGGCGCCAAGACCGGCTCCCCCGTGCCATATACGAAAGACAGACGTGGCCAAAAACGTCACAAGGGTGGCTGGAATCCCGCCATAACTTGCCGACAGAACGATAAATACGTGGCGGAGATCGAAAAATATGCCGTCGTCTAAGCGCACCGGCATCGACATCGAACCTACCGCCGCACATGCGAATAGCAGCGACACGAGTGATGTTCTGAGACTTCCTTCGGCTTGGCGACGAAGCAGTATCTCATAGCTAACGGATACAATAGCCGCCATTCCCAAGCTTTGCAGAAAGGCCGGAATTAGCAACGACACATGCATTGTATGCACCTCAATTCACAGAGCGAAAGCTACGGGAAAGTCGCTAACGTGGAATGAACCAAACTCTCCAAATTTTAAGTATGAGCGTTGCCGCACCAACTCACTTCCTAGCCGGCCAGCGTGAAGCTAATGACGGGCCAGTTCGACGAAGTTCTTCAAAGACGCTGCCTCGATCCAGTTGCGGGGATTTGGGTCGGGGAAACGGGAGGCAAATTAACTTTGGTAGCGTTCATTGATAGCGAGGTCAGCCGCTTCCATTTGCGCTAATTCAAGCACGTACTTCAGCATCGCACCACGCCGACCGAGCTTACTGTCGACCTCACCTGCGAGAACCTGCAGTATCTTCGCAATGCGCTCCGGTTCGCTCCTAGTATTGTCCTTCATGTCTAACCCCTATCTAGACACGGCAAGAAAGATCCTACATGCAAAACGGCAACACTTCCAGAAAGCCCGATCAGAGCGCGTCAAGAACGACCAGCTCCTGATCGGGTATCGCCAGGGAATGACCTTGCCCCAGCAGGATGAGATTTAAAATGTTCAGCCACATAATGATTGGGGCAAATAACGTTGAGGCTATGCTGGCCTTCTACGATTCAGTGCTTGCCACGTTGGGGTTAGCTCGTGATCCCGTTCAGACGGCCGATAGCCCAGCAGGCTTTATCTGGCAGCGGCGCGGACAACGATGGCCCCAGTTTGCTCTAACACGACCGTTCGACGGTCAAGCCGCGAGTGCGGGTAACGGCGTACAAGTCAGTTTTGTCGCGGCTTGGCAAACCGCGATTGACCACGGAGGATCAGATGAAGGCGAACCCGGCATCCGTCCGCAATACTCTGATGACTTTTTCGCTGCCTATTGTCGCGATCCCGAGGGAAACAAGCTGTGCTTCGTTCATGCACATGACCTGCCACAAATTATCGCGCGTGACAGCCTACTGAGCCGATACCTCAACCGCATCGGGTACCGAGGTGTGATGCGGACACCGTATACTATAAGCCGCACTGGGCTTCCGCTGGAAAAAATTGCTCCACGATGCTAGCTCGTCTTCTATAGCAAACCCTTCCGACACAATGCGGTCGCAAAGGGGAACAACAACGAGTCTCACGTCGCATCCAAGTTCGCAGGGTGGCTTTCTCAGGCTTCCATCGTAGCTGAAGGCAACTCGATCGTTATGGCAAGGCCTCCCTCTCGCCACTCACGGGTGACCTTCGCATCCAGCGCTAAAGCAAGATCGCGTACGAGCCGACTTCCAAACCCTGATGGTTTTTCCCCTTGAGGCTCCGGGCTCCCACTCTCTCTCCAGTCGATCCGGATCTGATTGCCGGTTTGCTGCAAGCTGATGGCCAATTGTCCGTCATCTACTGACAATGCACCATATTTGGCGGCGTTAGTGGCCAACTCATAAATAAGGAGAGCCATATTTGTGGCCGCATGCCTACCGACACTGACATGACCTCCCTCCAATCGGATTCGATCGCCAGCGTCGTAGGGCGCCAACACCATCTCGATCAAGGTGAGAAGAGCCCCGTCCGATCTGTCGCTTTCATCCGTCGACCAACCGGTTGTCGTCAATTCATGCGCCCGGGCAAGAGCAGACAATCTGTCGCGAATGGCGCACGCCAGATCAGGTGCTGACGTATCCTCCCGGGCGGACAGGGAAACAATCGACATTGCCACCGCGAATAGGTTTTTCACCCTATGCTGCATCTCCGAGATCAGCAGTCGCTGGGTTTTCTCGGCCTTCAATCGCTCCGAGATATCGCGTGCAATTTTTGACGCTCCGACGATCGTGCCTGCCTCGTCTCGGATGGGCGAAATAGTCAAGGACAGATTCACCAGGGAGCCATCCTTGCGCCGGCGGATCGTCTCGAAGTGCTCAACTCGTTCGCCGCCCTTTATCTTGGCCAGAATGCGGGGCTCTTCATCGAGTCGGTCTTCGGGTATCAATATTGTTATCGGCTGTCCGATGACCTCATTTGCTGTATAGCCGAAAATACGAGTGGCCCCGGTGTTCCAGCTGTGAATGCAGCCAGCAAGGTCTTTGCTTATGATCGCGTCATCCGACCCTTCAACGATGGCTGCAAGCCAGTCGCGCGGATCAGGATTATGAACCGGGATCGCCCCTAGGGGGCCGGACGTCAACGTCATCGAGCTTCCGATAGTTATTACCGCGTATGTCGAAACATATATGACGCGATTGTTACCGAGACAATCGTGAGGCTGATAGGCATACCGTGTGAACGATCGTCAATCAATATGGCGTGCAAGGAGACAAGGACTGGCCAGACGGCGATGCGTCATTTGCCCTTAGGTCAAGTCGGCCCAAACCCGTCAGGCAGTATTCTTTTTGGCAGGCACGGGGACCGTTGAACCCGGCAACATCGAGATGCCATCATCCCAGCCCCTACTATTGTTGTTAAGCAAGAGGCTTGCCTTTTCCGCACTCAACGGTTTGCTGAGAAGGAAACCCTGCGCTGTTTCACAGCCGACCGCGATCAAGCTATCCAACTGATCCTCGTTCTCAACACCTTCGCCGGTGGTTGCAATTGAGAGATCGCGCGCCAGACCGGTAACCGCACGCACTACCGCAGCAGCGCTCGTGTCCTCACGCGAAACATCTATGAAGCTTCGGTCGATCTTTATGCGATCAAGCTCGAAAGCCCGAAGATGGGCGAGTGACGAGTAGCCTGTCCCGAAGTCATCCATCGCGATGCGGACACCAAATGCGCGCAACCCCAACAGCACTGAGGCGATTTGATCGCTGTTTTCAACCATTGCGGTTTCGGTGAGTTCAACTTCGATGCGTCGAGGCAGTATGTTGTGCCGTTCTATAGCGCCGCAAATCTGATTGAGAATGCTGGCGGAACGAAGCTGCACCGGCGAGACGTTCACGGACATATAGATATCATCCGGCCATTCGGCGAGCTGGCGGCAGGCTTCATCGAGCACCCACTCCCCGATCGGCACGATAGCACCGGTTTGTTCTGCAACCGGGATGAACTCTGCAGGCGATACCATGCCCAACTCAGGGTGATGCCAGCGGATTAACGCTTCGAACCCTGCTAGCTTCCTGTCAGGCAACGTGTAAAGCGGCTGGAAATGGAGTTCGAATTGGCTTTCCGAAAGCGCCACTTCAATTTCACGCTCGAAGTTACGCTTCCGGACTGCCTCTTCCAGCATGCCCTTCTCGTAAAGTTCAAAGCATCCGCGACCATTCTCCTTGGCCTTGTACAACGCGAAATCAGCCATCTGCTGAACCAGAGCTGTGTCGGTTTCGCCGTCGAAGCAGGCAATCCCGACACTACAGCCTATGGAGATCGTCGCCCCTTCGATTTCGAAAGGTTTTGACAGTGCAGAGACGATCTCGGCTGCAAGTAGAAGAGCTCTGTCGGTATCGCGTGCGGACAGGATGCTGAGTTCGTCCCCCCCGAGCCGAAACAGTTTTTCACTTCGATCACAGAGCTCTTGAAGACGTTGAGCAACGTTGATGAGCAATTTGTCTCCGATGGCATGACCGAATGTATCGTTCACCGGCTTGAACCGATCGAGATCGAGCATCAGCATGACCCAGTTCCGCTCTGCCGCAAGCGCCTCGAGATCATTTCTGAAGCTGCGTCGATTGGGCAAGCCGGTTAACGCGTCGTGGAACGCCATATGGGCGACTTCGGCCTGGCTCGACCGGGCTTCCGTCACATCATCATAGGTGATGATTGCGCTGCCGTCGCCCACCGGCTGACAGAACACATTTATTACGCGGCCATCATCAAAATAATGATCGACCCTTACGGTTTCGCCGGTCGAAAACCACGTATGGTGCTTATCTATGACTGCCTGGAGACGCTCGGCATTCCAACCTGCCTTCTCACCAACATTCGCCAGAAAATTCTCGATCGGCATGCCGATCCATATACCGTCCGGATCCAAATTCAGGAGCTCGGAAACGCGGTGATTGAACAGCCGAATCGTGCGGTCAGGGGCAACCACCAGCAGACCATTCGACATGTTCTTCAGGGCGTCGGATGCGTCCGCTCGCGCCTTGGAGTCAATGTAGGTACTCGCAAAGCCGGCACCCAAGATGACGCATGCCACGCCAGCCACGGCAAAAGCCATGGCTCGCAATGCAGCAGAGTCGGCGTTGGCAGTGGGGTCAATCAACATCGGCTCGACGTGAAATGCGGTCATTCCCGTGAAATGCAAAACAATGATGCCAACCGTTAACAGGCCCGCAGCGAGAAACCGGCTGGCGGCAAGCGCCAAGTGAGACGCTACGTAGAGTGCGGCGCCTCCCAGCGTCATGGACAACACAATGGAGGCTATGATGTAGGCACGATACCACGTCACAATACCCTGTACCCGGTAGGCCTGCATTCCGGTGTAGTGCATGAGAGCGATCGCCAGTCCGAAAATGATGCCCCCCGAAACCGAGAGAAACGGACTGGATCCGACCGCCGCTACGCGAAAGCCGGCTGCAACGCCGAGAATCGCCAACAGAAATGAAACGATGGTCAAGACGGGATCAAAGCTGACAGGCAGGTCCGCATTGTAGCCAAGCATGGCGATGAAATGGGTGCACCATATTCCGGCACCGGCGACCACCGAGGTAAGTATCAGCCACGCTTCTCGTTCGAATCGGGTCGACATGCGGGCTCGTGCAAAGAGCTGCAATGTGGCCCAGGAGCCTGCGGCACAGATAACTGCTGCGATGGCGACCAGCCAAAGATCATGTTCGTTGATAATGCAGCCAGCCACTGCAAACATTTCTTGCTCTCCCGATATTTGTCTCGAATTGACACAAGGCTGGTTACGCTCAAATTAACAGGGGAGATTTTTGCAGGTGTCTCGCAAAACTTCGGTAGTCTCGGTGTGATCCCATATCGGCATCATCTTTACGTTTTATTAGTCTTTTGAAGTCCGAATAGGTGCGCCAACAGATCATTCTGATCATTGACGCGCCAACGGCCTATTAAGCCGAAGCCTTTTCTAAGCCAAAGCATCCCCTCGAATCCTGCGACGGTCGCCGCGCCCTATTGAATAATTGGAAGCCGCCAATTTTCGGCATGTATTCTTCACCCGGGGCATTGTCAGGTTGTTGGAGCCGTCTTTGCGTTGTATTTTGGTGCCGTGTGGAATCTGTCTGATCTTTCCCGTTTGAAGGTCTCCGGTTTCCGCGCTCGGTCATCGGCTACGCAGTCTGGACCCATCATCGTTTTGCTCTCAATCTTCGCGACGTCGACGATCTGTTGGCAGCGCGCGGGATCACGGCTTCCTACGAAACGGTGCGGGACCGTGTGACGCGTTTCGGCACGCAGCTCGCTGCGGATAAGTGGCGCCTCGAGGAGGTGGTAGTGCCTATCAAGGGACGCAAACACTGGCTATGGCGGGCAGTGGACGCCAAGGGCGATGTTTTACACATCTTGGCCTAAGGCGGCTGCGCTTCTTCCGGAAGCTGTTCAAGACCCGGGCCAGCCGCGGGCGATGGTCACCGACAATCTTCGGTCTACAGTGCTGCTCTGGCAGAACTTGCGCCGGGGTAGAGCATCGCTAGCACAAGAGTCTGAAAACTCGGGTTGCAGCGTCGCACAGGCACTGCCGACGACGAGAAAAGGTCATGAACCGGTTCAAATCGCTCGGCTAGGCACAGCGTTTCCTGTCGGTCTACGACCAGACTGCCGCGTGTTCCCCCAAATGCTACGGGTTTCCGCATATAAATGCGATCTGACAGCATAAGGGCAGAACCTGCTGAGCCATCGCGGGTAAGCAAAACAACCTGACAATGCTTTCTGCACCGACAATTCCGCCGCCTTCAGCAGGCACTGCACGGTGTAGAGATGGTGAAAAAGGAAACCGCGATGGACAGCTTCGATACGGGTAAACTGTGCTGGGTCGAGTATCGTCGCTGGGTGCGCCACAGGAACCAAGACGGGGTCTCCGCTCATGCGAGTTCAGCCTGTAGCGGCACGGTTGGCGCGTGCGCGTCGATTGCCTTCACTACCGTGGCGGCGAGAGGAAGATGCCCCTTCTCGGTCTGCCAGACCTCGCGGAAGCGTTGGACGGTTTCCATGGCGGTGTCGATGACCAGCTTTTCGGACAGAAGGGCCTTGGCCGCCAGGTGCCGAAGCTCGTCGACATCGAACTCGGCCATCTTCTTGGTCCTGGAGAAATTGAGCGCAGCCGTGTCCTCACCCTCGATATAGGGAATAGTCGACACGAGATCGTATGCTGGCGACAAGGCTGCCGATCGCCGGTCCGGATAGATCAGCGACCAATTCTTGAGGTGCATGTCGCCGTTTCCGATCAGCGCGCTGTACACGAGCCGGCGAATGAACTCGGCGGCGCCGGCGTCCCCCGCCTCGGTGCCTATGACCCGAGCGATGTTGGCGTAACTCGCGCGCTTGTATTTGTTGTCGGGGAAAACCCCGAAGACCTGCGCGAAATCTTCGGTGTGGACGGGACCATCGGCGGTTCGGTCGAAGCGACTGACAGCAAGCGCCTGTCCCTTCAGCTCGCCCATGCCTTCTGGAATGCCGGCGATGGCATCGAGATCGACCAAGTTGATGATCGGCACGTCCATGCCGATCATCCCGGCGAGCGTCATCATCGAGAACTCGTTTTCGGGAACGCCGCCGAACTGCTGGGACGGGAGCTTCACGATCCAAGAGCCGCCAACGCCTTCGGCGGGAATGGTCAGGCCTCCGCCCTTCCCTGCGTGCGCGAACGCGGAGAATTTGAGCTGCACACCAGCAAGTGAAAAGCGCAGTGCATTGGGTCTGGCGTTGTCCGGCAAATCATCGTCAGCGGCAGGCGGAAGAGCGTCCCCTGCCGCCGGATGAATCGACAGTGCTCCTGGCAAGTCGAGGCCCAGCACCCAAAGGAGGAAGAATTCCCGCTGCTGGTTGACCCCTGCCCGCTCCGCAAGATAGCGGCGCAGGCCTCCCTCCGGCAGCAGGTTCGAAAAGAATGGGGGTACAACACGTTGGGTCGGGCGGATATTGGTGATGAGGCCGCCCAGGTCGTCCTTGAACGACAGGCTAAAGGTCGGTCGATCCCGGTTCTCGACATAGTCTTCGTTGAACGCGAAAATCGTTCGCTCACCCTGTAAATGGGTCAGCGTACCGATCGACTCGTCATAAAGCCGCACATCGAGAACGGAGACGTCAGGCATCTTCGTCTCCATCGTCCAGCGCATAGGCGGGTCGAGGTTCAGACGGAGCCGCATGGGCAATTGAGTTGCGCAGACGCTGCAGGTTCTGCGCGATGTCGCGCACGACCGGCGCTGCCTGCTCGCTCGCCTGATATCGATCGAGGCGCGCGAGCAGGTCACGTACCAATTGCATCTCCTGATCGCTGAGATTCACGCGGCGCAAAAAACGCAGCGTATCTTCTATACGATCGAGATCGGCCGAACTGCCGTAGAGGTGCTTCAATTTCTTGACCAGGCGCTCGGCGCGAGCAAAACGCTTGTCGTTCGGCTGACCGGCATGGATATGCATGTCGGGCGTTGCTTGCGCCCTCACGAGGCTCAGCACTGCGGGAACGAGTTTTTTCGGCACGAGCATGAGCTCGAGATCGAGCGCGCGGGTCATATCGATGAAACTCGACAACCCGGGTTCCATCTTGCCGCTTTCTATTTGTGAGATATGGCTCTGAGTCAGCCCAGCCCGCTCGCTAAGCGCGCGTTGACTCACGCCAGAGGCCTCGCGAACTTCGCGCGCCTGCGCGGTCAGGCTTTCGCTTTGGTAAGACACGATACATAATCCTAGATCAGAAGTAATTTTTTGATCAGGATGATGCATCTAGTGCTCCACGCTTCAATTGTCAATCTTTTGATATATGATAATGATCGACAAGAGCTATTAATATAGGATCATGCATCATCGTTTGTCCGAAATAAGTCGCAATCTTTGGAAACTCGTCGCCCTTGCCGTTCCTCGCGACGATGGGAAATCTGTCTTTAAAGAACGCCCCACGCTCGATAGCGCCCCCTACCCGTCAACTCACGCACGCCGAGTTCGCCGACCAGATTCAACGCACCGCGCGGCGTGATCTTCGCAGCCTTCGCGATCATGTGTGCCGAAACGATCGGCCGCGACAGCAGAAGGTCGATGGCGACCGGAATGCTACTTGTTGTGCGCTTGCCCGCTGCTTTCCGCTCGAGCTGGCGTTTTGCCAGAGTCAGTCGGTCGATGTCTTTCATTCCAGCAGCGGCGGCCGCACCCATCGCATCCAGAAAGGCGACCAGTCGCACAGTCCGATCACTGGCACGGCGCCGTTCGCGCGGAACTTCACGCAGCCCGACGGCAAATGCCAGCAGGTGAGATCGGACTTTTCCGCGCGATCGCAGGAAATCCGAAACGAGCACCTGACCAAGCCAGTGCTGGCGTTGCAGGGGTCCGAGATGTTCCCATGCATCCCAGAGAACCGCGGCGGCTAGCGTGGCCGGAAGCCGTTCGACCTGCTTGACCAGAACAAGCCACTCGCCAATCCGCTCACCTTCATCCCAATCTGGATCGCGAATGAGCAGCTCGCCGACACTGATCTCGGGTTCTCTTTTCCTTTGTTCGACAGCCGCATTGCCATCGACCAGCCATTGGGTGCGAGCGAGGACCTCATCGATCTCGGCCAGCTCGGGAAAGAGGGCTGCGTCACCAACCAAGTCGAGCTCGCCCCCCTCCCCTCCCCTGCCAACGGATTCGGCCTCGACGGAGGTCTCTTCCGCGACGCCAGCCAGCGCCATGATACCCGACCGCGAAACCGCCCATCCAGGTTTGTTCCGCGAGACCCGGCGCCTTGCCCGGACAAAGCGGTGCGCGATCACGAGCTCATGGCTGGGCGCGCGAATGTCCATCTGTGCGTCGTGGAGAACCAGATCCTCAAGATGGACGAGCTCGCCGCCGACCCACATACTGGAAACGGAATCGAAGAAATCAGCTCGTTCGGTGAAGCCGGCCCCGACCTCGGATCGGGCGACGCGCTCATCAAGCCGGGCAAGCGCGTCCTCCGCGGCCGCAATCGGCCCCAGGAGGGTCTCATGAGTCAATTTCCCGATATCGTAAGCCATTGATAACACGGTGCTTCAAATTCGTTACAGAAGCTATCATGCATTTGGATTCCGTCACACCGGTAATTCGCAAGACCCTCTAGATATAATGAGCGCTGCGGCCTACGAGATTGAACAGAGACCCTGCAACCGGTGCTCAGATCGACGAGAGAACCCGTTTTTCCGGGGTTTTCTTGCACATGCCGGTGATAGAAAGACGCTCAAGAGACGTTTACAAACGATCGGTTATCCGTATCTTCTATGTTTGTAAATTCACCTTCAACACCGCTCTCAGGCTCTCCAAATGGCCAAAACACCGCCCAATCGCTCCTCTCATCGACCACAGGGCCGGCTTATCGGCTATGCGCGCGTCTCCACGGACGAGCAGGCGACGGAAGCGCAGGAGATGGAACTGAGGTCGGCCGGATGCGATGCAATCATCCAGGAGCATGGGTCCGGCGCCTCGCGGACCCGCCCTGCCCTCGCTCGGCTTGTGCGCGAGATCGGCGCCGGCGACACCCTCGTTGTGGTTCGC
>CEQC01013148.1_pt1 | contig 12217 bp, 13 predicted proteins | sample 531021 | NCBI WGS metagenome assembly CEQC01 (sample SAMEA2621213, study PRJEB7988) | marine metagenome | biome: marine biome (ENVO:00000447); feature: surface water layer (ENVO:00002042); material: "saline water (ENVO:00002010), including plankton (ENVO:xxxxxxxx)" | depth 5 m
CATGTCGACGGCTGCACCGCCGGCGACCTTTGTCTCGGGTTCCTCCGGCGCGAAATAGCCCGCGACCGCGAGATGGATGCCTGCGGAGAGAAAAATCGCCGCGGCCACATGTGTGGTTTTCAGTTTCATTCTGCTGCGTGCTCGGTCACGAGAACGATATTGGCGAGGCCGGTGGCGCGCAGTGCGCCGACGATATCCACAAGTTCAGTCGCCTGGAGATTACGGTCGGCGGCCACGCGGAAGGGCGCGCCGGCATGCTCTTCGGCCCAGATGGCGAGATTCGTTTCGATCTCCACCGGCTCGCCACGCCAGCTGGCACTGCCGTCAGCCGCGATGAAAAGCATGTCCGGCGGTGCGGCTTTGTCTTCGCGCAGGGTGGTGATGAAGCTGACCTCGGGATCGCGCGGCGGCGCGAGCGTACCGGCGATCAGGAAAAAGATCAGCATCAGGAAGACCACGTTGATGAGCGCGATGGTGCTTTCCTGCTTGCGCGGCTGCCTGCGGCTGGGAATGCGAATCATCCGCCCCTCCTCGAAACGCTGACCTTGAGGCCGGACTGCGAGGCCGCTTCCAGCACGGAGACGAAGTCCTGCGAGGTGGCATCCTGCTCGACGAGAATGACGAGGTTTTCGGCGCCGACATCCTTGAGTTCGGCAAGGCGCGCGGCAATGGCGCCGGTCTCGATGCCCTCGCCATTCAGGCGCACGTCGTTCGCACGCACCGAGATCATCGCGTCAGGCCTGTTGCCACCCGCGCGCCCGGCAGTGCCCCCTTCCACCGGCACCTGCGAGAAGCGCGAAAAGGTCGAGGACAGCATGAAGAACAGGAGCAGCAGAAAGATGACGTCGATGAGCGGCGTCAGCCCCAGCCTGCGGCGCACGAATCTGGGGGCATCAACCCGCAAGAGCCGCCTCCCCCGCACCGGATGCTACTGGGCTTTCGGGCCGGCTTGCAGCGCGCGAGCCCAGAACGTCGGCAGTCAGGGTTTCCACAGCCACACGTTCGCTTTCGATCCGGGTTTCGAGCCAGGTGAGCACAAGGGAGACCGGCATGGCGACGGCAAGGCCGGCCGCAGTCGTCAGAAGTGCCACCCAAATGCCGCCTGCGAGAATGGAGGGATCGACCGCATTGCCCGCCGTCTGGAGCTGGCGGAACGCATCGATCATGCCGAGAACGGTGCCGAAGAGCCCCAGAAGCGGCGCGACCTGTGCCACCGCATCGAGAAAGCGGAAGCCCGACTGCAGGTCGTGGAAACGTTCGGTAACATCGCGGGCGATGCGCTCCTCAATCTCGGCTTTGTCCGCACGGCGGTCGGTGCGGTAGTGAATGGCGAGCGCCACGGCGCGCGCCGCGGCCGAGCGGCCCTCTTTCGCAAGCGCCAGGGCTTCGCGGGGACGGCCTTCCTCGAACAGGGCGACCGCCTTTTCCGCGCGCGCCCTGCGGCCCACACCCATGCGGAAAAACTGCCAGATTTTCAGGAGAATGACCGCGAGGCTGATTGCGGAAATCACCATGATGATGGCGACCACCGGGCCGCCGAGTTCGGCAAGCGAGGCAACCGTGTCGAGTGCATTGGTCAAGGGAGTCATGGGTGGCGTCCTTGTGGCGGGAGCTTGTTTATGAGCCGAATTCGGCGTCGGTCAGGTTCTTGGTTTTCAGTGCCTTGGCGCAGTCGGAGGCTTCGATTCCCTCGCCCTTGCAGCGCGCGGCACCGTTGATGAGGATGCGCGAGACGCTCTCGCAGCCGGTGTCGGGCAGATCGAAGCGGCGGACGACCGTCTTGTCGGCGGGAAGCGCGCCGAAATCGAAGACCGTCATCAGCTTCACCAGACCCTTGGCATCGAAGACGACCATCTCGAAGCCGCTGCTCTCCAGATCGCTGGACAGGCCGTTATGGGCGACGAAGGTCATGCGGCAGGCCTCGCCGTTCTGCTCGAGCCGGTTGAGCTCGATATCCACAGTCTTGCTGATGTTGCTCCCGGCGGTTTCGGCGGCTGCCACCTGAGGACCGGCCATGCTGGCGGCCACCAGCGCCACAGCCGGCGGGACGCACAAAGGCCTCATATTCAATGATTGAAAAATCCGGCCGCCCTGCATGAGGCATTCCGCCAAACCCATGATCGCACTCCATAAAGTCTGTTTGAGGCGCTGGCTGGCGAATGCTGGCTGGCGGTTGGGAGCTTAAACATGATTTTTTCACTCCACTATTGCATCCGATATAAAACATGATAATTCCTGTCAAGAAATAACCACCACCTACCACCCCTCGCCCAGCCAGCCTTTTGCCAGCCCAGCGAGACGAGGGAATCATCTTGCCATGACGTTGAAATCGAGCGCCCACCAGGCTTCTTCCGACAAACACCCGGAGTCCGCCGGGTCGTCATCCCGCACTGCTGCAGAAATGAGCGGGATGAAGGTTGTCGAAAGCCGAGAGCTTTTCGGTCGGCTCACCGAGATCGGCATCATGCATGACGGCTCCCTCTATCGTCTGAAGATTACCCGTCAGGGCAAACTGATACTCAACAAGTGAAAGGCCGCTGGGCGATGACCACCACCCCAACACACGCAGACATTCGGGCTGCGGTGCGCGACAACCCGAAACTGCGTGCACGCGATCTGGCAAAAAATCTGGGAATTACCGAAGGCGAACTCGTCGCCGCCCATTGCGGTGAAACAGCGCGACGCATCACTGTGGAATTCGAGAAGATCTTTCCGGGCCTTGAAGCCGTCGGCGAAGTCATGGCGCTCACCCGCAACGAGAATGCGGTTCACGAGAAGATCGGCGTCTATGACCGCTATATCGCCGGCAAGCACGCCGCGATGATGCTGGGCGAACAGATCGACACACGCATGTTCCCGACGAAATGGGCGCACGGATTTGCGGTCTGGTCGGGTGAAGGCGAGACGATCAAGCGCAGCCTTCAGTTCTTCGACGCGCAGGGCAATGCAGTGCACAAGGTCCATGCCCGCTCCGCGACCGATATCGACAAGTGGAATGCGCTCGTCGAACAGCTCGCGATCGAAGACCAGACGCCCGGCATGATCACGGTCGAAGCCGAAGCGCCCGAGGAGACCGTCTCGGATATCCCGCTTGAGGAATTGCGCGACCGCTGGACGCGGATGAAGGACACTCACCAGTTCGTCAACATCCTGCGCAAGCTCAATGTCGACCGGCTCGACGCCATCCAGGCAATCGGTGAGGATTTCGCATGGCAGATCGACAATTCATCCGTCGAGGCCATGCTGAAGCTCTCAGCCAACGAAACGCTGCCGATCATGTGTTTCGTCGGCAACAAGGGGTGCATCCAGATCCACTCAGGTCCGGTCGAAGCGATCAAGACCATGGGCCCCTGGCTCAACATCATGGACCCGACGTTCCATCTGCATTTGAGGACCGACCGGATCGCGGAAGTCTGGGCCGTGCGCAAGCCGACCGACAAGGGCCATGTCACATCGCTCGAAGCCTATGATGCCGACGGAGACATGATCATCCAGTTCTTCGGAAAGCGCGTCGAAGGTCAGGACGAACGTCCGGTCTGGCGCGAGATCATGGAGAGCCTGCCCCGCGTCGACGGGCGCAAGGCGGCATAAGATGACGGCCATCCCCATTATCCGCGCTGCCGGTCGTTCTTTCGCGCTGGCGGCGGGCCTCGCCGCGCTCATCTCCTCCGCTTCGGCGGAGGACAAGGCGAGCCGCATCGTCTCGATCGGTGGCTCGATCACCGAGATCGTCTACGCGCTCGGCGAGGAGGACCGACTGATCGCACGCGACCAGACGAGCATCTATCCGGACGCCGCGAAAAAGCTTCCCGATGTCGGCTATATCCGCCAGCTCTCGCCGGAAGGCGTGCTGTCGGTGAACCCCGATCTCGTCATCGCGCTCGAAGGCTACGGTCCGCCCGAAGCGCGTCAGGTCATCGACGCCGCCGGCGTGCCGATCGCCGTCATCCCGGAAGCCTATGACGGGGCTGGAATCGTCGCCAAGATCGAGGCGACCGCAAAGGCGCTCGGCGCGGAGACGAAAGGCGAAAAACTTGCCACGAAGGTGCAGGCCGATCTCGATGCGGCAGCAGACGCAGCCGCGGCAGTCGAAACGCCGGCCAAAGTGCTCTTTGTTCTCGCCCTCAGGGACGGTCGCATCATGGCGGCGGGCGCGCATTCGCACGCTCAGTCCATCATCGAAATGGCAGGGGCGGAAAACGCACTCAGCGGGTTCGACGGCTACAAACCGGTAACCGACGAAGCGGTCCTGGCAGCTGCGCCGGATGTGATTCTTCTGATGGATCGCGGCATCAACGAGAACCACGACACCCAGGACGCGGCCCTTCTGGCCCTTCCCGCGGTCTCAGCCACGCCTGCGGGCAAGAACAAGGCGCTGATCCGCATGGACGGGCAGTATCTGCTCGGCTTCGGTCCGCGCACTGCGCAGGCCGCGCGCGATCTCGCCAGCCGCATCGCCGACCTCACCGTGAGCGGGAGCAACTGAGATGCTGCAGCGCCCGGCGACACCCTGCACTGCGCACTCCATGCTGATGGATGGGGACCGCAGCAGCCGGGCGCGTATCGCGCTCGTTACTCTGGCGATTCTGCTCATCGTCGCCGCTCTCTTGGGACTGGTACTCGGCGCGGCCGATACTCCTGCGTGGCGGGTGATCCTAACGCGTCTGGGGCTGGATGACGGCGCGGGGCTGAAGCCGACCGATTACCTGATCATGGAATCGATCCGCCTGCCGCGCATCGTGCTGGGCATTCTCATCGGCGGCGGGCTTGCCGTCTCCGGCGCTCTGATGCAGGGGCTTTTCCGAAATCCGCTGGCCGATCCCGGCATTGTCGGCGTGTCCGCCGGCGCGGGCCTCGGCGCGGTTTCGACCATCGTGCTCGGCGGCGGAATTCTATCCTTCACCGGCATCTACGCACTGCCGCTGTCGGCGTTCTTCGGTGGACTGATCACGACGTGGCTTCTCTACCGGATCGCCACCCGCAACGGTCGCACTTCGATCGCGACGCTGCTTCTCGCCGGCATCGCCATCGGTGCTTTTGCGGGCGCGGCGACCGGCGTGCTGATCTATATCGCCGACGACGCCCAGCTGCGCGATCTGACATTCTGGGGCCTGGGCTCACTTGCCGGCGCCACCTGGACCAAGGTCGCCGCCACCGCTCCGATCATCCTGATCGCCTTTGCGGCAAGTCCGTTCCTGGCACGCGGTCTCAACGCGCTGGCGCTCGGCGAATCGGCGGCCCATCACATGGGCATTTCCGTCCAGCGGATGAAGAACATCACCATCGTTGTCGTCGCTGCCGCGACGGGCGCTTCCGTCGCCGCAGCCGGCGCCATCGGTTTCGTGGGCATCGTCGTCCCTCACCTCCTCCGCCTCGCCATCGGCCCCGACCACAAATATCTGCTGCCCTGTTCGGCGCTTCTCGGTGGCGCGTTTCTGACACTCGCCGACGGCGTGAGTCGCACGCTGGTCGCACCCGCCGAACTTCCCATCGGCATCGTGACGGCCGCCATCGGCGCGCCATTCTTCCTGTGGATCCTGCTGCGCCGGCGCGGCCTTCTCGACCTCTGAGAGTATTGAGCAATGACGATCGAAGCGCGCGGCCTCGCGGTCGCCTACTGCAAGCGGCGCATTCTCCACGGCGTCGATTTCTCCGCTCGCCCGGGCGAAGTGACGATGATCATCGGCCCGAACGGCTCCGGCAAAACCACGCTCATGCGGGCGCTGACCGGCGAAGTGCCCGCGACGGGCTCGATTGCAATCAATGACAAGGCGCTCGGTGACTATCCCGCACATATGCTGGCGGCGACCCGCGCGGTGCTGCCGCAGGATACTGCCCTCGCATTTCCCTTCACGGTGGCCGAAGTGGTCGGCCTCGGTGTCACCGCAGGACCTATACTCGCCAATAACGATGCGCGGCGGCAGCGGATCGTCGATGCGCTCGACGCGGTCGATCTTCCCGGTTTTGCGGGGCGCTATTATCAGGAACTGTCGGGCGGCGAGCGCCAGCGCGTGCAGCTTGCCCGCGTGCTCTGTCAGATCTGGAACCCGGTCTCCCCGCATCACGGACCGCGCTGGCTGTTTCTCGACGAACCCGTTTCCAGCCTCGATATCCGCCACCAGTTGATGATCATGGAGCTCGCCGGCAATTACGCCCGGCGCGGCGGCGGCGTGATCGCGGTGATGCACGATCTCAATCTCACCGCCATGTTCGGCGACCGGATCACGCTGATCTCCTCGGGCGAAGTGGCCGCGACCGGCACACCGGAAGAGGTTTTGCAGGACGAAACGCTTGCCGATGTGTTCGGCTGCGCGCTGAAGGTCGGCGAAGTGCCGCGCGACCATCTCTTCGTGCTGCCGCAGGCGATTTCAGCCGGCTGATTGCCTTTGCCGCGCAGCACCCGCTATTGAGTGCACATGACCGACAGTGCTCCCAATTTTCTTTTCGACGGCCCGACAGATGCCCGGGCCACTATCCTTCTCGCCCACGGCGCGGGCGCGCCGATGGACAGCGACTGGATGAACCAGGTCGCCGCAGCATTGGCCAACGAAGGCCTGCGCGTCGCCCGTTTCGAGTTCGCCTATATGGCCGCTCGGCGCACGGGTGCGGGCAAGAAGCCGCCGCCCAAGGCCGAAAAGGTCATGGAGGAATACCGACAGGCCGTCGCAGCACTTGGCGCAAAGACGCCTTTGATCATCGGCGGGAAATCGATGGGCGGGCGCGTGGCGAGCATGGTCGCCGACGAACTGGCAGATGCGGGACAGGTCCATGGCCTCCTCTGCCTCGGCTACCCCTTCCACCCGCCCGGCAAGTCGGAGAGGCTGCGGACCGCGCACCTTGCTGAGATGACGACGCCTGCATTGATCTGCCAAGGCACCCGCGATCCCTTCGGCAACGAGACGGAAGCCGGAAATTTCACACTATCACCGGCAATCGAGCTCCGATGGTTTGCCGACGGCGATCACGATCTCAAGCCGCGCAAGGCGTCCGGCCTGACACTCGAGCAACACATCGCAGAAATGGCGAAAGCGGCCGCCGCCCTCGCCGACCGGATCCTCGCAGGCCAATAGCGATCAGAGCGCCGGACCGGGATCCATGGCCTTGCCACTGGAAAAGCGGTCGAGCCGGAACCGGCTGAGGTCGTGGCCGATTGTGTTGCCGGTGACCATGTCGGCCAGCACCCGGCCCACGCCCGGACCGATCCCGAACCCGTGCCCGCACATGCCGGTCCCGATGGTCAGGCCCTTGATCGTCGCGGTCCGGTCGATCACCGGCACGACGTCCGGCAGCGTATCGATCATGCCGGCCCAGGTCGCCTTGACCTTTACCTGCCCCAGCTGCGGAAACAGTTTCTCGAACTGGCTGACGAAATTGTCGCGGGTCTTGGCAAGCGGTTTCGGATTGAGAACCCGCATCCGCTCGAACGGGGTTTCCTCGTCCTCGCGCCATTTGCGCGGCGTGCCCCAGGCATCCGGATAGCCTGACGGCGCCCAAGGCTTGAGCCGCGTATCCGTCATATGCTCCTTGAGCACCGGGATATATTTCGGCAGAGCCCGGAACGCGTCGGGACCAATGAAGAAATCATGCGAGCCGCCATCCGCCAGCGTGTAACCGCCATCCATGCGGCGGCGGAAGGAGACTTCCTCGTTGGTCGCGGCACCGGCATGAACCTCCGGCAATGGCTCGGTGGCTGCTGCCGTAGCGAGCACCGAAAGCTGCGGGATTGTTACACCGTGACGACGCAGGAAGAGCGAAGACCACGCGCCGGCGGCCAGTACGACCTCCGAGACGGCGATGCGGCCCGCTGCGGTGAACAGCCCGGCAACTCGTCCGCCCTGAGTATCCAACGCCCGTGCCGCGCAGTTCTCGATGATCGTCACGCCCTCACGCGCCGCAAGGCGCGCCAGAGCCGGAACGGCCAGCCAGGGCTCCGCGCGCATGTCCGACGGGGTCGTCAGAGCGCCGGGATAGTGCGTCGACATGCCGGGAATGAGAGCGGCCGTTTCCTTGGCATCGAGGATGCGGCTGTCGACCCCGGACGACTTGACCGAGTCGAGCCATTTCTCGAAACCCGCCAACTCGCTGTCATCGCGGGCAATGTAGGTGACACCGGCTTCGACGAGGCCAAAGTCCTCGCCGGACGCCGCAGCCAGTTCCTTCCAGAGGGGGCGCGCCTCCATCATGATCGGCAGTTCGGCGGGGTCGCGGCCCTGCTGTCGGATCCAGCCCCAGTTGCGCGAGGACTGCTCGGCGGCCACGCGTCCCTTCTCGATCAGCACCACGTTCACGCCGCGCCGCCTGAGATAGATCGCGGTCGAAACACCGACGACGCCGCCGCCGATGACGACCGCGTCCGCGCTCTGAGGCAAGGCGGCGGAATGTTCGACGGGGGTGTGGAGACCAAGGGGGAACTGGATCACGGGCGCTTACTCCTGACTGATGCGCCCGGACTAGATTGCCCTCTCCACAAGGTCAATCCGCCAGACTTGTGAGCTTGCGTTCAACTGACAGTTTTCGCCCACGCGCGCAGAAGAACGGCCGTCGATTCGGCTCCCGGATCGATATGGCCGACCGAACGGTCGCCGAGTTTCTTCGAACGGCCGCGTCCGCTACGCATGTCCTTCGTGGCATCGGCGCCCGACCGTGCGCCCTCGGCAGCTGCTGACAGGCAATCCTGTTCAGAGCCGCCTGCGGCAAGCTTCTGCTTCGCCGCTTCGACGGCGGGCAGCCAGGCATCGACCATCGTCTTGTCGCCGGCAGAGGCTCCACCCCGGTCGATGATGCCGTCGGCCATCCCCCCGATCCAGGCAACCAGCGCCTCGGCATCGAGGTTGAGCCTGTCTGCAACAGCACTCCCTCCCGACTGGAAGGCGGAGGCGTAGAGCGGGCCGGCAGAGGCTCCAACGGATTCGAGGAAGGCCGAGGCGATGTCATCGCAGAGCATCGAGATCGTCGCGTCGTCCTCGGTCTTGTCGAGCGCAGCAAGCACCGCTTTCCAGCCGATCTCCATCGTCAGCCCGTGATCGCCGTCGCCGATCTTGCCGTCGAGTTCGCTCAGGCGGTCGCGTTCGGCGAAAATGGCGTCGGCCGCAGCGCGCATCATCTCGCGAAACTTTGCAGGTGTGATCGCGCCATCCGTCTTCAGCGAGGCTATTTCGGTCTTCCGGCTCTCGGTTGCCGCCGCGCGGGTTCTCGTCTTCCTCCGGGCGTGATCACTTTTCGGGGTCGATGTGCCGACCTTCAAGGCGGGCGTATCGCAGGGATGGTCGAGCCAGGTGGTCAGGTCCTCGTCGAGCTTCATGACGGTGACCGACGCGCCTTCCATGTCGAGCGAGGTGCAATATTCGCCGACCCAGCTGTGATGGATCTCGACACCCTTCTCCTTCAGTATCTCTGCCGTGCGGCGGTGGAGAAGATAGAGTTCAAGCAGCGTGGTGGAACCGAGACCGTTGACCAGAACGGCGACGCGATCACCCTTGCCGAGCTCCAGTTCCTCGATGATCGGAGCCAGCAGCCGGTCGGCCACGTCATCGGCGCTGCCGGCGGGGCCGCGCTCAACGCCCGGCTCGCCATGGATGCCCATGCCGATTTCCATCTCGCCGACGGGGAGCTCGAAATTGGCCTTGCCGGTCTGCGGCATGATGCACGCCGAAAGCGCGACGCCCATCGTGCGCGTCGCATCATTGGCGCGTGTCGCGGCCTTCTCGACCTCATCGAGGGAAAGACCAAGATCGGCGGCGGCGCCGGCCACTTTAAAGACGAAGAAATCGCCGGCAATGCCGCGTCGCTCTTCCTTCTTGTCGAGCGGCGCGGAAGCGATGTCATCGGTGACCACAAAGGAGCGCGCGGTGATGCCCTGCCTGGCGAGGTTTTCCTCGGCCATTCCGAAATTCATCACGTCGCCGGTATAGTTGCCATAGAGAAACAGGACGCCCGCACCGCCGTCGGCCGCAAAGCCCGCATCCATGATCTGCGACGGTGACGGCGAGGCAAAAATGTTGCCCAGAGGTGCAGCATCGGCGAGCCCCTGCCCGACGTAACCCGCGAAAGCAGGTTCATGGCCCGAACCGCCGCCGACCACGATCCCCACCTTGCCCTCGCGCGGACCGTTCAGCGCGACGATCGCGCGGCCCGTTTCGCCCTCGACCGTGAGGTGTTCGGGATGAGCGGACACCATGCCGGCGATCAGATCCTCAATGAGGCTGTCGGGGTCGTTGATGAGTTTCCTGTGCGTGTCTGCCATGCGATCCTCCCAGATCAATACTCTTGTTTCGTCCTGCTCAGAGTCGGACGCCGTGTCTGCTCTCGAGCACTCTGAGCGTGCGGGCGATTTCCGCCTTGATCGTCTCATCATTCCAGTTCAACGCATCCCCGACAATCCGGCCGATGCGCTCGAGCAGTGCTTTCGTCAGCTGCCCGGTAATCGCCAGCGGCGTGCGGCGCAGGATCACGTCCTCCAGATGGACCACCTGCTCGTTGCGCGCGATCCAGTCGATCTCCGCCGGGCTGAATGTCGGCGCGTCTCCGAACAGGTCAGGCTTTCCGCCTTCGTGCACCGCGATCGCGCGCGCCGTGGCGCCGTAGCGGTCGAGCAGTTGTTCGACGCGGGCTTTCTCTGCACCGCTCTCACGGGCGACCTCCGCAAGCCACCCGTTGCGACGATCGGACGTCGGCAGACCCTGCGCCCCCCCGATCGCCATCGCATCGGTCGTCGTCTTGCGGTCTGCACCGAGGCGAGCCAGCACCGTGTCGGCCACGTCCGCCGCGAAGGCGCGGAAGGTTGTCCACTTGCCGCCGACCAGCGAGATCACCGGGAACGGCCGGCCCGGCTCGCGGGCCTGTACAGGAGCGGAGTGATCGCGGCTGATGAGGCCCGGTTCGACGCCTTCAGAATTCGGCAGCGGACGGATGCCGGCATAGCTGTAGACGATCTGGCCCTCGTCGAATTCGAGACCCGGGAGCAGCTCGCGCAGGCTCGACATGAAATAGGCCGTCTCGTTATCGGTGCAGTGAGCCTGGTCCGGTTCGCGCGCGGGAATGTCGGTCGAGCCCACCAGCGCCTTGCCGAGATAGGGGAAGACCAGAAGGATTCGGCCGTCATTGGCCTCGAAATAGATCATTCTACCATCGAGCTGTTCGACCAATTCCGGGTGATCGAGAAGAATGTGCGAGCCCTTGGTGCCGCCGATCAGTTTCGTCTCGATACCGATCGTGGCGTTGACGGCATCGATCCACGGACCTGCGGCGTTGACCACCAGTTTCGGGCGCACCTGAGCAATCGTCCCGTCGGCCTTTTCGAAGGACACTACGCCCTCCGTCTGACCGCTGACGGCAGACCAATTGTGGGCTTCCGAGTGCTCCGAGAGCCGCACACCGTCATGAACCAACTCCATCACCAGCCGCTCGGGGGCGGTCACGGCCGCATCGTAATAGGTGCCGACGGCAACGATGCGCGGGGTGAGCGCCGGGATGTCCTGCAGCGCCTTCTTTTTCCCCACCATGCCGTGTTTGGGCATGAAGCGGGCGCGGGAGCCGAAATAGTCGTAAAGCGAGAGCCCGATTTTGATCAGAAGCGCGCCACGACTGCGCGGTGCGCTCTTGGAGCCGAAAAAGGTGCGGATTGCGGGCCAGATGCCCTTGGTCCAGGAGTAGATCGGGATCACGGTGGGGAGAGGCTTGACCACGTGGGCGGCGTTCTTGAGCAGAAGATTGCGCTCGTAGGTCGATTCCGCCACCAGCCGGAACTCACCGGTTTCGAGATATTTGAGCCCGCCATGGATCAGCCGCGACGGGGCCGCGCTCGTGCCCGATCCGAAATCGCCCTTGTCGATGATGACGCAGGACAACCCCTGCGCACAGAGATCGCGGAAAAGCCCCGCGCCGTTGATCCCCGCCCCGATGATCAGGACATCGATATCCTTGACTGCACTGTCATTCATTGCGCGCCGCGCACCTTCTTGTCGAGTTCGTTGAGCCGGCCCCAGCTGGCGGTCATTTCGCCGGCTATGTCGCGATAAACCGCATAACGCTCGTGATAATGCGTCGCGCGGGCCGGATCGGGTTGATAGGTCGTGGAAATCGCATCGAGATCCCGCGGATCGGCATCGAACTTTTCGAAAGCGCCGACCGCAGCCCCGGCGCAGAGGGCAGCACCCCAGGCAGCTGCCTCGTCGGTGTCGGTGACCGTCACAGGCATGTCGAGAATGTCGGCAAAGAG
>CEQC01005665.1_pt1 | contig 12145 bp, 13 predicted proteins | sample 531021 | NCBI WGS metagenome assembly CEQC01 (sample SAMEA2621213, study PRJEB7988) | marine metagenome | biome: marine biome (ENVO:00000447); feature: surface water layer (ENVO:00002042); material: "saline water (ENVO:00002010), including plankton (ENVO:xxxxxxxx)" | depth 5 m
CTGCAGGCCGACAACATCTATGTGGACATCCTGCTCGTTCCGACCATCGTGGCCGGCAAGATCACCCTCGGTATCTGGCAGCAGATCCTGACCGCCTTCGGCCAGGTGTCGAATTCCTTCCAGTTCCTGATCAATTCGTGGACCACGATCGTCGATCTGCTTTCGATCTACAAACGTCTGCGGGCCTTCGAAGCGGTGTTCCGCGGCGAGGAACTCGACGAGATCGACCGCAAATATCTCGAGCGGCAGGCTGCGGGCATCCAGCCGAGCCCTGCCGACCCGTCGCCGGGCGAGGGTGGTCCCGATCGGACCCAGTCCTTCGAGGAGAAGCCATAAGAAAAGGCCGGCGGTTTCGCCGGCCTTTTCATTTGTGGATGGAGAACGGGACTGGTTCAGCTTGCCGAGCGGTCGGCTGCTTTCAGGCGCTCGAGGGCTTCCGAATAGGTGACGCATCTCACGTCCGGCTTGCCGCAGACGTCGATAAGCAGCGTTTCCAGTGCATCCCAATAGGCCCCGCCATTCATCGGCACGAAATGAAATCCGAGCTGCAGCGGGATCCGCTTGCCGTCATATTGTTGCTTGAAGGCGGCTTCGAACGCCTCGATCGAGCGTTTCTCGTATTCCGCCTTGTGCTCGGGCGTTTCCTCACCCTTGGAATGGCGGACGAAAAGATTGTAATCCATCGCGATCACCCGGCGTTCGCGCGGGCCTTCCGGGATGAGGGGAAGGGCGAAACGTGCAGGCACCTTGTCGATCTCGGGTTTAGCCGGGCCGCGCGAGACCGTGCTGGCATCATAGGTGAAACCATGCTCGGCCAGTGCCTTGAACAACGCGTCTCCCGCGGAGAGATAGGGCGCGCGAAACCCGTGGATCGCGTTCGCGGCCATGTCCTGCCAGCCGTCAGGTTCCTGGTCCTTCTTGCCGATGGTATCCCATGCGGCTTTCACAACCCGATCGAACTGGTCGAACTCCGCTGACCACTGTGCGGCAGTCCAGGAGCCGCCGTCGAAATGCCCGCAGCCATGGCTTCCCATCTCATGGCCTGACTTGTAGGCTGTCCAGATGTGGTTGAGCCGTTTCTCGACATCGGTATGGTCCGGGGCAAAGCCGATATTCGACGCGCCAGCCGATTTGCCCGGCGCCTTGTAGCTCTTCCGCTCGGCCTTGCTCATCAGGAAGGTGCAGGACAGGAAATAGGTGAAATGGGCGCCGGTCTTCTCCGCCATCTTCAGGCTACGGTCCCACATCGCATTGTCATGGGCGCCGTCGAAACTGACAATCACGAGCTGTTCGGGTTTGGCGGATTGTTCCGCCTGAGCGGGAAGCGCCAGCGCGGCGAGACTGGCAATAAGAACGGTGGGGCGGGCGATACGCGACAAGACAAAACTCCGGATAACTGAACCCGGAAGCATCTAGGGTCGGTTTGCGGCAAGGCTATGATCAGCTTTGCAGCGGGGCGGTTCACAGCCGCGCACCATTCGCTAGACCGATGCGATTGTCCTGTCGGCGGCCATGTGAATGCTCACGCGGTTTTAAGCGCCAAATCTTTGCTGTTGGCGCAATCCTTCAAGACCTGTCGCAATGTCCGTCCTACAGGTATAACGATCCCCAAATCCAAATCCGGAGCTTTCCAGTGCTGATCCTCATTCTCGGTCTTGTTCTATTCCTCGGCATCCACTCGGTGCGCATCTTCGCCCCCGGTTTCCGCGACGTGCAGGTGGTGACACGCGGCGAGAACACCTGGAAGGCCCTTTATTCTCTTGTCGCCCTGGTCGGACTCGTACTGATCGTCTGGGGCTATTCCATCGCCCGGCTTGATCCAATCGTTTTCTGGGTCGCCCCCACATGGATGAGCCACCTGACTGCCCTCCTGATGCTGTTTTCCATTATTTTCCTGGTGGTCTCGCAGTTCCCGGCGGGGCGCATCAAGGCGGCCGTCAAGCATCCGATGCTGCTGTCCGTGAAGATCTGGGCACCCGCGCACCTGCTCGTCAACGGCGACCTGGCGTCCATCCTGCTCTTTGGAAGCTTCCTCGTCTGGGCCGTGCTCGACCGGATTGCGGTCAAGAAGCGCGTCAGAGCAGGCCTTGCCGTAGACCCCGCGCCCGGCCCGGTGAAATGGGATGTCGCTGCGGTGCTCACCGGCGTCGTCGTCTATGTCGCTTTCGTTCTCTACCTCCACCAGTTGCTCTTCGGTGTCGCGCCTTTCCCGAATCTCTAGGCCCGAATCTCAAGGCGAGGGCCTTTTCATCAGGCGCGATCCGAACTAGAAGGCGGCAAACCAAAAGGGCCCGGCTGACCGGAGCAGAGGTAATGTCACAAGACGATTCCAGTTTTATCCGCGAGGTCAACGAAGAGCTTCGCTCTGACGCGTTCAAGAAGTTCTGGCGGCGTTTCCGGCCGATCATCATCGGTGTGGCCGTGCTGATCGTGGCTGGAACGGCTGCCATGCGCGGCTGGGATTACTGGAAAGAGACGACAGCGGCACGGTCTGGCGACAAGTTTCTCGCTGCTCTCGATCTCGCACGCGAAGGCAAGACCGACGAGGCCCTGACCGCCTTCTCGGCTCTGCAGGAGAATGGCGACGGCTCCTATCCGGTGCTCGCCCGCCTGCGGGCTGCAACTGTCACCGCCGATCGCGGGGACAAGCAGGCGGCCGCCGACCAGTTCCTGGCTGCCGCAAACGACAGCTCCGTTCCCGCCGCTCTTCGCGACATCGCTCGCATCCGCGCCGGCTACCTGCTCGTCGACGTGGCTGACTACGACGCCGTCTCATCGGCCGTGGAAGTGCTCGCCGTTCCTGAAAACGGCGCACGTCACTCGGCCCGCGAAATCCTCGGTCTCGCAGCCTACAAGGGCGGCGATCTGAACCGCGCGCGGGACTGGTTCAATGAAATTGACGCCGACACCGACACCCCTGCGGGTATCCGTCAGCGCGCCGGCGTGATGCTCGACCTCATCGCTGGCCGCGGCGAAACCTCCTGACGGGTTTTCGGCCTCGGCCCTGAAACGGGACGCTCATGAGTTTCACTCTCGCAATCGTCGGGCGGCCCAATGTCGGCAAGTCGACCCTGTTCAACAGGCTCGCCGGCAGGAAGCTTGCCCTCGTCGACGATACCCCCGGCGTCACCCGTGACCGCCGGCCCGGTGACGCGCGCCTTGTCGATCTGCGCTTCACCATGATCGACACCGCCGGTCTGGAAGTTGCCGGTCCCGATACGCTCGAAGGCCGCATGCGCGCCCAGACGGAAGCCGCGATCGACGATGCCGACATCGCGCTCTTTCTCGTCGATGCAAAATCCGGCCTGACCCCGGTCGATGAAATCCTCGCCGATGTGCTGCGCAAGAAGAACAAGCCGGTCGTGCTCGTTGCCAACAAGGCCGAAGCGCGTGGCGCCGAAGCGGGCATGTATGATTCCTATCGCCTCGGTCTCGGCGAACCGGTCCCGATCTCCGCCGAACACGGTCAGGGCATGCTCGATTTGCGCGACGCCATCGTCGAGGCGTTGGGCGAGGAGCGCGCCTTTGCCGAAGAGGTTGCCGAGGAAGCGATTGCCAATATCGACATTGCGCCGAAGCCCGTCGAGGATGAGGATGAAGGCCCGGACTATGACCCGACGCGGCCCATGCGCGTTGCGATCGTCGGTCGTCCGAACGCCGGCAAGTCGACGCTCATCAACACCTGCCTCGGCGAGGATCGCCTGCTGACCGGTCCGGAGGCGGGCATTACGCGTGATTCCATTTCCGTCGATTGGGAATGGCAGGGCCGCAAGATCCGCCTCTTCGATACGGCCGGCATGCGCAAGAAGGCGCGTGTGCAGGAAAAACTCGAGAAACTGTCGGTTGCCGACGCACTGCGGGCCGTAAAGTTCGCCGAAGTCGTGGTCATCGTGCTCGATGCGACCATCCCTTTCGAAAAGCAGGATCTGCAGATTGCCGATCTGGTGATCCGCGAGGGCAGGGCGCCCGTCATCGCCTTCAACAAGTGGGACATGGTCGAAGACCGCCAGGCCGTGCTTGCGCAGCTGCGCGAGATGACCGACCGCTTGCTTCCGCAGGTGCGTGGCATCCGCGCCGTTCCTATCTCCGGCCAGACCGGCCGTGGCATCGACAAGCTGATGGAAGCCATCTCGTTTGCGCACCAGATCTGGAACCGCCGCATCTCGACCGCCAAGCTCAATCGTTGGCTCGATTTCGTGCAGGGTCATCATCCGCCGCCCGCCGTCTCCGGCCGTCGCCTGCGTCTGAAATACATTACCCAAGTCAAGGCGCGCCCGCCGGGATTCATGATCTCGTGCACGCGCCCTGAGGCCGTCCCTGAATCCTACACGCGCTATCTGATCAACGGCATGCGCGGTGATTTTGAAATGCCGGGTATTCCGATCCGTATCTTCTACCGCGGCGGCGACAACCCTTACGCTCCGAGCAAGAAGCCCGCGAAACGCGAGGCCGTACGCCAGGTCAACAAGGGCCGGCCGGTCAGCCGCGCCAAGACCAAAAAGAAATAGTCCCGCATTTTGCGACCAAGACAGACACCCCGCTCGCCATTCGGCCGGCGGGGTGTTTTGCGTTGGTATTTCCTCATAATGAAACATCAGGGCTTCGTGATTAACTCTCCATCAAGGTTAATCGATCATTCTCTCCCCATGCCACTGTAATGCGTATGTGTACCGGAGAGTTTGCGTGCATAAGTTGCGTCACCGCCGAAGCGGCCTCGTCAATCGCCTGTCCGCGCCCGTCCTGTTTGGTCTCGGAATTTTTCTCGCTACTCCCACAGTCACGGATTTCGCGGATACCGCCGCCTATCTGTCGTCCCTGGAATCAGCGGATGGCCGTTGGAAAACCCATTTGACCGCCGCACCCGCCGGCTCGATCCAGACTGCGAACCTGGCCTTCACCGATCCGATCCTGACCAATTCGACGTCAAGCGACGCGGGCCTCGCACTTCCCGACGGCCGCACGATTGCCTTTACCGGCAAGATCGGTGCCGATGATCCGCGCCCCGATGCCGAACGCGTGACCCGGTGGATGAAGAAGGGCAGGGTGGTGACGGTCGAAACCGTTGCCCCGCCGAAGGACTTCTCTGCAGGCTCGGTCCTGGAACGCCAGTCCAACCTGATGAAGCCCGCCCAGGACCTCGAAAACGCAATGGCCTTCGTCAAGCCGAAGATCAAGGGCAAGGAAATCGAGATCGCCCAGGCCTTCTATCCGCGTCACGAAAAGAAGGTCGATCCGCAGGTTCCGACCATGCTCGCCGGTCTCGTCAACAACGACAATCCCGATATTCTCGCAACGGCTTATGCGCCGCCTGCGCCTGACTATTCCCGGCAGTCGCCCTTTGCCTCGATTCTGCGCGACGACAAGCGCGGCCGGTTCATTCCGCCCGTCGGCAAGGATGCTTTCGACTGGGCGTCGACCGCGCTTCCTGCCGACACCTTCTCGGCGTCCGAGCAGCGCTGCCTCGCAGCCGGCATCTATTTCGAGGCCCGCGGCGAAAGCGTGAAGGGCCAGGCAGCTGTCGCACAGGTCATCCTCAACCGCGTGCGCAACCCGGCCTATCCAAAGACCGTCTGCGGCGTGGTCTACCAGAACAAGCATTGGCGCAACCGTTGCCAGTTCTCCTTTGCCTGCGATGGCATCCGCGAACGTGTGAACTCACCGCGTCACTGGGAAATGGCCGAGGAAATCGCGCTTGCCGTGTCCGCCGGCAAGATCTGGCTCGAGGATGTGGGAATCGCCACGCACTACCATGCCGATTATGTCCGTCCGCCCTGGGCGCGCCACATGAAGCGTCTCGGAAAGGTCGGTCGCCACATCTTCTTCGTCACCTATGGCGGCGGCTGGAGCTGATTCCCTCCCGAACGCCCTGCAAGCTCCCAAAAAGATCTGTTTTTCCCGTTGACCGGTGCGGTTTTCGCCACACCGGTGGCGGGAAAAGCGCGCATTTTCCCCGACTATTGTCGACAGGCTCTGCGAAATCTTCCTATCCGTTTGTTTTTAAATGAGAAATAGCTTGGCGGAGGAGTCCGCTTACCGCCTTGACTATGGTGGAGGCTAAAACTATGTTGCGCCCGACTTGAAAACGGCCTTTTCGGTCGTCGCAGGCATGCAGAGGGTGGGGCCCATGGTCGATGGCAATGATGCTGACCGGAAAGCCAACCCGGGCTCCGGCGGCGGAAATCCGGAAAAGGGCGGGGATAGTCTCGAGGCACGACGCAAACGCCTGGCCACCGAACTCGCCGCCCGCAGCGCTCCCGAAGCGCCGGAAGTCGAAGGCCGGGAAAAACCTCAGGGGTTTGCATTGGCCGTCAAACTGTCCAGCGAGTTCATCGCTGGTGTGCTTGTCGGCGCGCTACTCGGCTATATCCTCGACCGTTTAACCGGCTCGACGCCGTGGGGCATGATCGTATTCCTGCTCCTTGGTTTCTGCGCCGGGGTTTTGAACGTCTTGCGCTCGACGGGCGCTGTCTCCACTCCGGTTCCCGGATCAAGGAGCGGCTCGGCGGATCAGGACAAGCATGATCAATAACCCGGATCTTCCGGGGGGACATTCAAGGCACCGCGTGATGCGGGGCGGAAAGAACGAAGAGGCGGCAGGTGGCCACGGATAAAGTCGACCCCATTCACCAGTTCCATCTCAATGACCTGATTCAGGTCAATATCGGTGGTCTGGACCTCTCCTTCACCAATTCCTCGCTGTTCATGGTGATCGTCGCCGTGGTGACCGCGGGCTTCCTCTACCTTACCACCGCAAATCGCGGCTTGGTTCCTACCCGGCTCCAGTCGATTTCGGAAATGTCCTATGAATTCGTGGCCTCGATGCTGCGTGACGGCGCCGGCTCGCAGGGGATGCGTTTCTTCCCCTTCGTCTTCTCGCTGTTCATGTTTATCCTGGTAGCCAACCTCGTCGGTATGGTGCCCTACTTCTTCACCGTCACCAGCCACATCATCGTCACCTTCGCATTCTCCATGCTGGTGATCGGTCTCGTGGTCGTCTACGGCTTCTGGAAGCACGGTCTGCACTTCCTCAATCTCTTCGTTCCGTCGGGCGTGCCCGGCGCTCTCATGCCGCTGGTCGTCATGATCGAAGTCATCTCTTTCCTGTCGCGCCCCATCAGCCTTTCGGTTCGTCTGTTCGCCAACATGCTGGCCGGACACATCACGCTGAAGGTTTTCGCCGGCTTTGTCTTCTCGCTCGGTTCCATGGGCGCGATCGGCATCGGCGGCGCGATCCTGCCGCTCGCCATGACCGTGGCGCTGACCGGCCTCGAGTTTCTTGTCGCCTTCCTGCAGGCCTACGTCTTCGCAGTCCTGACCTGCATGTACCTCAACGACGCGCTCCACCCGGGGCACTGAGGCGGCGGAATACACTTAACCGGCGGATATCCGCCAAATCGAAGTTGCTACAATTTAGATCCATAAGGAGTTCGACCATGGAAGCAGAAGCAGCAAAGTTCATCGGCGCCGGCATCGCTTGCCTCGGCATGGGTGGCGCAGGCATCGGCCTCGGCACCATCTTCGGCAACTACCTCGCGGGCGCCCTGCGCAACCCGTCGGCAGCTGACGGCCAGTTCGGCCGCCTCATCTTCGGCTTCGCTGTGACGGAAGCTCTCGGCATCTTCTCGCTGCTCGTCGCACTGCTGCTCCTCTTCGCCGTTTAATCGGCAACAACGATTGACCGCTCGCCACGCCGCGCGCCGGCGTGGCCGTTCATTCTGGAGGCGCATATGTTCGTGACCCCGGCATTTGCCCAAGCGCAAGAGACCGAGGAAATGCAGTCGGGTAACGGTGCGGCAGAGATGCACACCGAAACCGGCGTAGCGGATCATGGCGGCGGCCACGAGGCCGGCTTCCCGCCGTTTGACTCGTCAACCTTCCCGTCGCAGCTGCTCTGGCTGGCGATCACTTTCGGCCTGTTCTACATGTTCATGGACAAGGTCGTGGTGCCGCGCATCGGCGGTATCCTGGAGCACCGGCGCGACCGGATTGCCAAGGATCTCGACGAGGCCAACCGGCTCAAGGAAGAGGCTGACAACGCCATTGCCGCCTACGAGCAGGATCTCGCCACCGCCCGTAACAAGGCGTCCGAGATCGGCCAGGAAGCCCGCGACAAGGCCAAGGCAGCAGCCGAAGCCGAGCGCAGCAAGGTTGAGGCCGAACTTTCCGAGCGCATGGCCGAGGCGGAAAAGTCGATCGCCGACATCAAGGCAAAGGCACTCAAGGAAGTCGATGCCATCGCAGTCGATACCGCCACCGATCTGGTCAAGCACCTGCTCGGCGGTTCGGTGACCAAGGCCGAGGTTGACGCCGCTGTTCGCGACGTAGCCGGCAAGTAGGGAGACCGACCGACATGGACGCCACATCCTGGGCATCATTCTGGGCCTTCGCAGGCCTCATCATCTTCCTCGGCATCCTCGTGTACTTCAAGGTACCGTCGATGATGGCCAAGAACCTCGACAAGCGCGCGGACGACATTGCCGCTGAACTCGAGCAGGCCAAGAAGCTCCGCGAAGAAGCCCAGCAGCTTCTCGCAGAGTACCAGCGCAAGCGTAACGAGGCCGAAGAAGAGGCCAAGTCGATCGTCGCTGCGGCCGAGAAGGAAGCTGCGGCGCTCCGCGAGGACGCCAAGCAGAAGACCGAAGAATACGTCGCACGCCGGACTTCGCTCGCAGAGCAGAAGATCCAGCAGGCCGAGACCGAGGCCGTCAACGAGGTTCGTGCCTCGGCTGTCGAACTCGCCGTGGCTGCCGCCGAAAAGGTGATGGCCGACAAGATCGACGCCAAGAAGGCCGACGATCTCTTCAAGTCTTCGTTGACGGAGCTGAAAGGCCAGCTCAACTGATCCGCGCAAGCAGTGATCTGAAATTTGAAGGCCCGGTTTCGACCGGGCCTTTTTCGTTCTGGAGAGTTCGTTAGTCCTTGCGCAGCGGCCGGAAGCTCATGCGGTGCAACGGGCAGGGGCCGTGCTCGGCGATCGCCGCGCGGTGGACGACGCTCGCATAGCCCATATGGCTGGAAAAGCCGTAGGCGGGGAAGAGCGAACAGGCCCGCGTCATGATGCGGTCGCGCGTGACCTTCGCGACGATCGAAGCGGCAGCGATGGAGACGGATCGCGCATCGCCTTTGACCAGCGCCTTGCCCGGGCAGGACAGGCCCGGTGGCACGTCGCGGCCGTCGATCAGGGCGTAGCTCGCCATCTGCGGCAGCGAGGACAGGGCACGGCGCATCGAGGCAAGACTTGCCCTCAGGATGTTCGTCCGGTCGATCTCTGCTGCGCTGGCCGAGGCTATGGCCACCGTCGCATTGGCGAGGATGAGACCATAGAGCTCTTCGCGCTTCGCCGCCGATAGCGCCTTCGAATCGTTCAAGCCGTCGGGAATATTATCGGGATCGAGAATGACTGCGGCGGCAACAACCGGGCCGGCAAGCGGTCCGCGTCCGGCCTCATCGAGACCGGCAACCAAGGGAAAGCCCTCGTCCATGGCACGACGCTCGAACCCGAAGTCGGGTCCGGACTGCAGGGCAACCAAGTCGTCGGTTGAAAATAGGGAATCGGGCTGCGTGCTTCGCCTCATGCGGTAAGACATGCACCACAGCCCGATTCCCTGCAAGTCCCGCGCGGCGGGGACGGGGCCGCGCGGGTGTCCGGATCGCGATAGGGTCGGCAAAACCCTGGGGGGACGGATGGGCGATCCGGAAGAGAAGGGGGCCGAACCCGGCCCCGATTTTGCTCAGAGAAGCGAGAGCTGCACGCCTTCGCCACGCGGCGGGACGAAGAGATCCGTCCGCATGGGCGCTTTCCGCCGCTTCAGATCCAGCCGCTCGGCTGCCATGTCGAAGCGCCGCGAGATCTGCCAGGCATAGGGGCCGGACCCGCGCATCCGCTTGCCGAATTCAGCGTCGTAATCCTTGCCGCCTCGCATCGAGCGGACAAGTGACATCACATGCCGGTAGCGGTCTGGATAATGCCGGAGCAGCCAGTCCCGGAAGAGAGGGCTGACTTCGTGTGGAAGCCGCAGCAGGATGTAGCCGGCCGATCCCGCACCGGCTGCCTTCGCCGAATCGAGGATGCGTTCGAGCTCGTGATCGTTGAGGCCGGGGATCATGGGGGCAGCCATCACCGAGACCGGGATGCCGGCATCCGACAGCTCCCTGACGGCCTGCAGACGCTTGGGCGGTGTCGCCGCACGCGGCTCCATGGTTCGGGCGAGCTTGCGGTCGAGCGTAGTGATCGACAGCGCCACCCGCGCGAGCCCCTTGTCGGCCATGCGTGAAAGAATATCGATGTCGCGCGTTACCATCGCCGACTTCGTGACGATGCCGACCGGATGGTTCGCCGCTTCCAGCACTTCGAGGATCTGGCGCATCACGCGCCATTCCTTTTCCACCGGCTGATAGGGGTCGGTGTTGGTGCCGATGGCAATCGGCTGCACCTTGTAGCCGGGTTTCGAGAGCTCGCGCTCAAGAAGCCGCGCCGCATCCGGTTTGGCAAAAAGTTTGGCCTCGAAATCGACGCCAGCCGAAAGCCCCATATAGCCGTGACTGGGACGGGCAAAGCAGTAGATGCAGCCATGCTCGCATCCCCGATAGGGATTGATCGAGCGGTCAAAGCTGATGTCTGGCGAATCGTTGCGGGTGATGATCGTCCGCGGCTTCTCGACCTGCACCTCCGTCTTGAACGGTGGCAGGTCATCGAGGCTATTCCAGCCGTCATCGAAGACCTCACGGGTCTTCATCTCGAAACGGCCGGAGAAATTCAGTCCCGCGCCACGCCCGCGCCGCCGCTCTGCGGCGGGCCTCAGGCCAACAGCAGCCATGCGGCTTTCGGCTTCCGCGGCCGTCAGCCCGGGCTCAAAAACGGTCTCTGCCAGATTAACAATCGTTGTCATGTCCATTCTCCGTCAGGCCCGTCCCCGGTTTCAGGAATCGCATGCATTGCATGACTATTTTCCTATCAGGGGAAATGGAACATAGCAAGAACAAAAGCGTGAGCATTGAGGTCCGGCGCGCTTGCACGTCCGCTGGCGCAAGGCGAGACAATTCGCTAAAACAGCGCGCATGATTAGCGTTGTCATTGAATGCCGGAATCAGGAACCCGAATTGGCGGTCACCCTGTCGGCGCTCGTTCAGGGCGCCGTGGAAGGACTTGTGGCAGAGGTCGTTCTCGTCGATCGCGGATCGACGGATGGCAGCGCCGTTCTTGCCGATGCGGCCGGGTGCAAGTTTCTGGCCGATCCGGATTTGCGCGATGTTATCCGCCAGGCCCGTGGGGAGTGGATACTGTTCATCGAGCCCGGAGCGCGGCCGCTTCTTGGCTGGGTCGAGCATCTGCACCAGCATATGATGGCTGGAGGGCAGCCAGCGCGTTTTTCGCCGTCGCGCGAATACCGGCTGCCCTTCCTGTCACGGATCATGCAGCGCCCCTCGGCGCTCAGCCACGGCGTCTTGATTCCGAAGCGTCAGGCGATTGCCAATTGTCAGTCCGGCAGTTCGGTGGAAGCGGTCGTGCGCGGTGTCGCCATGCACAAGCTCAAATGCGAGATCGTGCCCGCCTCCGTTCTCTCGATTGCCTGATGGGTCCGGTCAGCGCGTTTCGGTCGCCGTAACGAACCAGCGTGGCCATTCCTTGCTGATCTGCCGCGCGGCCTGCTTCGCCTTGTCCGTCGTCTCGTATATGCCGAAGCAGGTGGCCCCCGAACCGGACATGGCATGAACCAGCGCACCCGATGAGCGGATGGCCTCAAGGCATGTGCCGATCTGCGGCGACAGCGACAGGGCGGGCTCCACGAGATCATTGCGGGCAGCCATGATCCATTTTGCCATGCCGGAAATATCGCGCGTTGCGGGCAGGGCGGGGAGCGGCGGATTGTCGGGCGAGGTGAGGGCCTTGAAGACTGACGGCGTCGACACCGCGACCCCGGGATTGACCAGCACCATCGGCAGGGTGGCCATGTCCTCAACCGGCTCGATCTCCTCGCCGATGCCGCGCGCCATGAGGGCTTTGCTCTCCAGGCACATCGGCACATCCGCGCCGAGCGACAGAGCCAGAATACGAAGATCCTGCTCGCTGACATCGGCATTCCAGAAGCGGATCAGAAGCCGCAGCGTGGCAGCGGCATCCGCAGAGCCGCCGCCAATGCCCGAG
>CEQC01003590.1_pt1 | contig 12133 bp, 10 predicted proteins | sample 531021 | NCBI WGS metagenome assembly CEQC01 (sample SAMEA2621213, study PRJEB7988) | marine metagenome | biome: marine biome (ENVO:00000447); feature: surface water layer (ENVO:00002042); material: "saline water (ENVO:00002010), including plankton (ENVO:xxxxxxxx)" | depth 5 m
TGATGGAGAAGGAGCGCTTGTCGAGAACCATCTGGTTGGCCTCGATCTTGGAGTAGTCAAGGATGTCGTTGATGATCTCGAGAAGTGCGTTGCCCGATTTCAGGATGACATCGGTGAAGGTGCGCTGGCGCGTATCCAGTTCGGTGCGAACCAACAGCTCCGCCATGCCCAGAACGCCGTTCATCGGGGTCCGGATTTCGTGGCTCATGGTGGCGAGGAATTCTGATTTGGCGCGGTCGGCGGCGCGCGCTTCGACAAGTGCCTTGTCTGCCTCGATGGTCTTGCGCTGAAGGATGCGGACGATCCTGTGGATCAGCAGGTCGATCGGCAGGAAGACGCAGAAGCCAAGAAAGACGAGCGCACCAAAGGTAAAAAGCAGGTAGTTCTCAAGCGTCTCACCCGCTGTTTGGGAGAGCTTGGCGAGATAGAAGCGGATCTGCGCCTGCATTTCGATATTGGAGGGCTCGATCGAGTTGGTATAGAGCGACGCCATCTTGCTGCTGGTCCAGTAGACGTCGGTCTTGCTCCGCATGGCGCCCGGCACCAGCCGGTCGACGAAATGCTTGTGATTGGCAAAGGGGTTGGCCGGATCAAGTAGCCGCGCATTGCGCAGGATCTGCGTTTTGAGGGCCTCGGGCAGGCGGCTCCAGATTTGTTCGACGGAGGCCAGGTTTTCGCGTCCCTTTGCGGTACGGTAGTCATAGGCATTGCGCACGGAAATGATGTCGGGATCGATCTTCCGGTTCTGGCGGTATTCAAGCTTTTGCGCCAGCGTCATGCCGATGGTGTCGAACTCCGGGACGTCGGCATAGTTCTTGTACTGCTCGGCGAACTTCGCGGCCTGCAAGGCCTGTGCGCGCATGGCTGAATCGAGCGAGGCGAGCTGGCGCGAAAATATGCCGATCTCAGAGACCACGTTGTTCTGGTTGCGTTGAACAACGGAGAAGTATCCGCACAAAACGGCAATGGCAGTTAGCGCCGCAACGTATCCCACCCTGAACATCGTCAGGTATCGCTGCGTGGCAACATTCTTATTGGACATGGTGCGATCACAACCTTGGCGTATTTCCCTCAGTTGCTAATAATCGCCCTGATATAGTTAATAAACTTGCTGCAATCTTTGCGATTTGAAAAATGTCCGGGCTGGACTGTCAGGATGTGCGCTGTGCGATGTATGCGGCAGCCTGTTGAAGCAACCTTGCTTCGCTGCCGTAAGCCGCGATTGTGGCGCAGGCCTCGGCCACGAGCTCTTCGCAGCGGGCCCGGGTCTTCTCGACCCCGTTGAGCGAGACATAGGTGCCCTTGTTGCGTCCGGCGTCCTTGCCGGTTGCCTTGCCTACTGTCGCGGCATCCGCAGTGGCATCGAGCAGATCATCGGCAAGCTGGAACGCAAGGCCGATCGTGGTTCCGAATTCGCGCATCCGGCAAATCGTCGCGTCATCGGCGCGGGCAACGATCGCGCCAGCCTCGCAGGCATGGCGAAGGAGAGCGCCGGTCTTCATCGCCTGCATGGACATGATCTCGTTTTCGTCCGGGTTGCCGGTTTCCGCCGCGAGGTCGAGAACCTGGCCGCCGACCATTCCACCCGCGCCGGACGCTATTGCCAGCTTGCGGACGAGCTCGAGCTTCGTCTCCGCAGGAGCCGGGTTGGCGGGGTCGGACAGAAGCTCGAACGCAAATGTCAGAAGCGCGTCCCCGGCGAGGATGGCGGTGGCCTCGTCGAAGGCAATGTGGACGGTCGGCTGGCCGCGCCGCATGTCGTCGTCATCCATGGCGGGAAGATCGTCGTGGATCAGCGAATAGCAGTGAATGCACTCGAGTGCGGCGGCCGCATACATCGCGGCCTTTTCGTCGCCGCCCAGCATGCGAGCGGTCTCGATGACCAGAAACGGCCGGATCCGCTTGCCGCCATTGAGAGCGCCATGACGCATGGCGGCCCTGAGCGTGGCCGGCCAGTCGAAACCGTCGCCGGTGGTCTCGCCTATTTTCTCGTCAAGGAACGCGCTCACAGTGAGGGCGACCTCGGAGAGGCGGCTTGCGAAAGTGTCGTCAATTTCCGTGTTCATGGCGCCCTCTTGCCATGCTGCGCGAACGGCATCAATCCCGGCATGGGATGTTTGGCTTTTTCCATGCAGCCCGGTTGCCGGCTCGCGCGTTTAGTCCGGGTATGGCTGGCTCGTGCGCCTTGGCAATCGCGGTCAAAGACGGCTATCAACGCGTACAGGATTTCTCGGAAAGGGCAGGGCGGAAGCGTGGCAAGAGGGACTGAAGGAAGACGCCGCAAGCGGCGGTGGACGGTCTTCCGTATCTTGAAGTGGATCGTGCTCGTCATCGTCCTTCTTCTGATTCTGCCCTATCTGCTCGTGCTTGTTTACAAGCCGCACGCGGTCAAGCCGGTCTCCACGTTGATGATCGGCGAAATGTTGACCGGCCGCGCTTATGAACGGCAATGGGTGCCTTTCGACGATATCGCGCCTGTTCTCGTGCAATCGGTGATGATGTCCGAGGACGGACAATATTGCGCCCATGACGGTGTCGACTGGGACGAACTCAACAGTGTCATCGACGATGCGCTGGATGGCGAGGCGACCCGCGGTGCGAGCACCATCCCCATGCAGACGGTCAAGAACCTGTTCCTGACCAATTCCCGTACCGTGATCCGCAAGGTACTTGAAATTCCGCTTGCGCTCTGGAGCAACCAGATCTGGGGCAAGAAGCGTACGATGGAGATCTATCTCAACATCGCCGAATGGGCGCCCGGCGTCTTCGGCATCGAGGCGGCGGCACAGACCTATTTCGGTGTCGCGGCGAAGGATCTGACGCGCAAGCAAGCGGCCCTTCTCGCAGTCACCCTGCCCAATCCGATCGAGCGCAATCCCGCCAAGCCGACACGCAACCTCGGCAAACTCGCTTCCACCATCCAGGCGCGTGCGCGACAATCAGGCGCCTATATCAAATGCCTTTATGACTAGCTCACCAGAATGAACTGGTTGTTTTTCCGCCTCCGTGAAAGAGATTGAGCCTCTCCCGTAAAAAGGACCTCCGGCATGAAGCTCTATATCGGCAACAAGAACTACTCGTCCTGGTCGTTCCGGCCCTGGATCGGCATGCGCCATGCCGGGATCGAATTCGAGAAAGTCCAGCTCTGGTTCGATTTTCCTGCCGGCAATCCCGAAATCAAGGCCTTATCGCCGAGCGGCAAGGTGCCGCTTCTCGAGGACGGCGATCTGCTGATCCCGGAATCGCTCGCGATCCTCGATCATGTGGCGCGCAAGTTTCCGCAATCGGGCCTCTGGCCGGCCGATCCCCTGTGGCACAGCCGCGCGATGGCGATGGCATGCGAGATGGCCGCAGGCTTTCATGCGCTGCGCGGGACATGCCACATGAATATTCGCCGGGTGCCGTCGAAGATCGAGGTCAGTGACGCGATCCTGGCCGACGTCGCGCGTATCGAAAGGCTCTGGGCGCAGTCGCTCGCCGATTCCGGCGGACCCTTCCTGTGCGGGGATTTCTCGATTGCCGATGCGATGTATGCGCCGGTGGTCAACCGACTCGATGTCTATAGTTTCGACGTTTCCGAGGTGACGCGCGGCTACATGGAACGTATCAAGGCCTTGCCTGCCTGGCAGGAGTGGGAGGCGGCCTCGCGTGCGGAAACTGCCGTCATACCGGAGGAAGAAGTCTAGCGACTTGCTCCACCCCGGTCGCAGGCCGGAGATGCTGGCCTCGCGGAGAAAAAAGCGGCAAGAAGAGTCTGGTCAAAGCGTTCTCTTCAATGTATAAGCCGCCCCAATTTCCGAAATTGCACATGCAAGGCGGGCTTGAAGAGCCGGACGCCGCGTGTGCCGAATTATCGAACTGGAGTACGTCATGGCTGTTCCGAAGCGTAAAACCACCCCGTCCAAGCGCGGTATGCGTCGCGCCGCCGACGCCCTGAAGGCCCCGACCTATGTCGAGGACAAGAATTCCGGCGAACTGCGCCGTCCGCACCACATCGATCTGAAGACCGGCATGTACCGCGGTCGTCAGGTGCTGACGCCCAAGGAAAACGCATAGTCCATCCGTTTCGGATGTCGATTAGACCGTTTCGCCTTCAGGCGTAAACGGATAGTTTCGACAGGCGACTGAATTCACTGCTCTAGACGAGCCGGCCCGCTGGGCCGGCTTTTCGCGTTTGATGAGTTCTTGCCGGTAAAAATGCGGGTGACGCCCTTGTCGCGCCGTATTTGAAAAGGCACAGTCCCGCCGCCCGCGCGAGAAGCGGCCAGGGCACCGGATAGTTCCCAACCGAGCCGGGAGGCCCTCATGCTCGCCGCCATTCCGCTGATGATCATCCCCTTCATCGCCTATAATGTCATCATCGCCGGTTTCGGTGGCGCTGCACTCGGAAACCTGACGACCACGCTGGTCGAGGTGCCGATGATGTCGGGCGCAGTCTGGTCGATGAGTATCGGCGATCTGATGATCGTGGTGGCGCTGATTCTGCTCTTCGTGGAAATCCTGAAGGCCACCCGGACGGGATCCTGGTCCGTCATGGACCATCTCCTGTCGACTTTCGTTTTCGTGGCCTATCTGGTCGAGTTCCTGCTGGTCGCCAATGCGGCAACCGATATCTTCTTCATCCTGATGGCGATCGCCTTCATCGACGTGATCGCGGGCTTTTCCGTCTCCATCCGATCGGCGGGCCGGGATGTCTCGATCGGGCTTTAGAGCAATTTCGGTTTTGGCGGAATCGGCAAAACCGAAATGCGCAAATGAACCCGGTTGTCCGTCGAAGCCGTCCGTTTACGCCTAAAGGCGAAACGGTCTAGCCCGCGTCAGGGGTAAATCCGGCGGACTCGATGCCGGCGATCGCGCAGGCTTCGTCATTGTCGGAGGTGTCTCCGGTTATCCCGACCGCGCCGATGAACGCGCCCTTCTTGTCGCGCACCAGGACACCACCCGGTACCGGCACCATGCGGCCGCCCGAAACGCCTGACAAGCCCTGGAAGAAATGCGGGCGCTCCACGGCGATGGCGCCGACCTTGCGGGAGCCCATGCCGAGCGCGAGCGCACCCCAAGCCTTGCCGGTGGCGATGTCGAAACGCATCATCGAAGAGCCGTCCTGTCGCTGAACCGAAATCGGCTGGCCGCCGGCATCGAGCACCACGACCGTCAGCGGCGCCAGCTCCAGTTCCTTGCCCTTGGAGAACGCTGCGGTGATGATGCGGTTGGCCTTGGAGAGGGGGATCGTCGACATGATGGAAGGCTCCTTGAGCGGTTCGCTGTTTTCGGGGCCCCTTGGCAACCCGTTCACAGCAAGGCTAAAGGGCCAAACGAAAAAGGGCCACACATGAGCGCGGCCCTCTGGTCAAAGCTGTCTTTCCCGATCGTGCAAGACCGGCGGCGCGATCAGTTGCCGATGGAATCGATCTTGTCCTGCAGCGACTTGAGCTGGGACTTCAGATCATCGATATCCTTGTCGACGACGGGCTTCTTCGTTTCGTCCTTGGTGGTTGCCTGAGCGCCCATGGCAAAGGGCGAGAACATGGCCATCGCCTTTTGGAACATTTCGGTGTTGCGGCGTACGGTCTCTTCCATCACCTGCAGGGGGATCTGCATGTTCTTCGTCATGGGGTTTTCGCCGAGCTGCTTGGAGAGCTGGTCGCGCACCTGCTCCTGCTGTTCGGAAAGGGCCGACATCGACTGCTCGAGATAGCTCGGCACCACCATCTGAAGCTGATCGCCGTAAAAGGAGATGAGTTGGCGCAGGAAGGAGACGGGCAGCAACGTGTTGCCGGTCTTGGATTCCTGTTCGAAGATGATCTGGGTCAGTACCGAATGGGTAATGTCATCGCCGGATTTGGCGTCCTGAACGGTGAAGTCCTCGCCCTTCTTCACCATGACAGCGAGGTCATCGAGCGTCACATAGGTGCTCGTACCCGTGTTGTAGAGCCGCCGGTTGGCGTATTTCTTGATGATGACAGGTCCGTCTTTCTTGGACATGCACTCTCCTCCTCGAGGTGAAAGACCCGACTTTCGCCGGAATGGAACTCTAGGCGAAAAGCAGTCGGTCTGACAAATTCTTTTGTGCGTTGCGGCGAACCAAGCGCGAAGTCCTAAGAGGAACGTCGTTTATTGCACTGCAAAAACATAGCATTCTTCGACTATTTGCGACTAGGATTTGCGGGCGAAATATTTGACATGGTTAAGATGCTGCGGCACGTTCCAAAGCAAAGATACAAAAACAGAGGAAGCGACCATGAGTACAGCTGACATTGTTATCGCGAGCGCAGCACGAACCCCGGTGGGGTCCTTCAACGGTGCATTCGCGAATGTCCCTGCGCACGATCTCGGAGCCGCGGCGATCAAGGGCGCGCTGGAGCGTGCGGGCGTCGATCCCAAGGAAGTGGACGAGGTGATCCTCGGCCAGATCCTGTCGGCGGGCGAGGGGCAGAACCCCGCGCGCCAGGCTGCCATGGCTGCCGGTTGCCCGCAGGAGACGACCGCATGGGGCCTCAACCAGCTGTGCGGCTCGGGTCTTCGGACTATTGCGATCGGCATGCAGCAGATCGCGCTTGGCGACGCCAAGATCATTGTCGCCGGCGGGCATGAGTCGATGTCCATGGCGCCGCATTGTGCGCATCTGCGCGGCGGCGTGAAGATGGGCGATTTCAAGATGATCGACACCATGCTCAAGGATGGCCTGACGGACGCGTTCTATGGCTATCACATGGGCAATACCGCCGAGAACGTTGCTCGCCAGTGGCAGCTCTCGCGCGACGAGCAGGATTCCTTTGCCGTGGCCTCGCAGAACAAGGCCGAAGCTGCGCAGAAGGCCGGCAAGTTCAAGGACGAGATCATCCCCTTCACCGTGAAGGGTCGCAAGGGCGATACGGTCGTGGAGGACGACGAGTACATCAAGCACGGCGTGACACTCGACGGTGTCGGCAAGTTGCGTCCGGCCTTCGACAAGGAAGGCACGGTCACGGCCGCCAACGCCTCGGGTATCAATGACGGTGCCGCCGCGGTGGTTCTCATGACGGCCGACGAGGCATCGCGCCGGGGCATCACCCCGATGGCGCGGATCGTTTCCTGGGCGACCGCCGGCGTCGATCCTCAGATCATGGGTACCGGTCCGATTCCTGCGTCGCGCAAGGCGCTCGAAAAGGCCGGCTGGAAGGTCGACGACCTCGATCTCGTGGAGGCCAACGAGGCTTTTGCGGCGCAGGCCTGCGCGGTCAACAAGGACATGGGCTGGAACCCGGATATCGTGAACGTCAATGGTGGCGCGATCGCCATCGGCCACCCGGTCGGCGCGTCAGGCGCGCGCATCTTCAACACGCTCGTCTTCGAAATGAAGCGCCGGGGTGCCAAGAAAGGCCTTGCTACGCTGTGCATCGGCGGCGGCATGGGCGTTGCCATGTGCGTCGAGAGCATGTGATCGAGAACTAGATAATACTGCGACTGGCCTGACCCGTCACAGAAAGCGGGCAGGCCCTTCGCTCAAGCCAAAGGGAGGAAGGCTTTTATGGCACGAGTTGCACTGGTGACGGGTGGAACGCGAGGCATCGGCGAGGCGATATCGCTCGCACTTCGCGATGCCGGATACAAGGTGGCCGCGACCTATGCGGGCAATGACGAAAAGGCCAAGGCCTTTTCCGATGCCACGGGCATCAAGACCTACAAGTGGGATGTCTCCAGTTACGATGCCTGCAAGGAAGGCATCGAAAAGGTCGAGGCCGAGCTGGGTCCGGTTGAAATTCTCGTCAACAATGCCGGCATTACCCGGGACGGCATGTTCCACAAGATGACTCCCGACATGTGGAACGAGGTGATCAACACCAACCTCACCGGGCTGTTCAACATGACCCACCCGGTCTGGACAGGCATGCGGGACCGGAAATTCGGCCGCGTGATCAATATCTCCTCGATCAACGGCCAGAAGGGGCAGGCGGGCCAGGCCAATTATTCCGCGGCAAAGGCTGGCGACATCGGCTTTACCCGGGCGCTCGCCCAGGAAGGTGCGCGCGCAGGCATTACCGTCAACGCCATCTGTCCGGGCTATATCGGCACCGAGATGGTGCGTGCGGTGCCCGAAAAGGTGCTCAATGAACGCATCATTCCGCAGATTCCGGTGGGTCGTCTCGGCGAGCCCGAGGAAATCGCGCGCTGTGTGGTGTTCCTCGCCTCCGACGATTCGGGATTCATCACCGGATCGACCATCTCGGCCAATGGCGGTCAGTATTTCAGCTGATTGAGAGCGGTTTCGGACCCATTTCGCCAGCTATGACAGGTTAACGCTCCTGGTCTCTGTCGAAGGCATTTTTGGGCAAACTTGTGGTCAATGGTTAACAGATGGCTTCGCCATTTTGACCGCCGCCTCCAGAGGGCGGCGGTTTTTTGTACGGAGAGCTCGGCGACGCACAAGATGTTGCGTGAACAAATTCGGAACATTGCCATGTCAGTGATTCGTCGCCGATTCGTTCCGCGGCCGTTCTGAAAGTTAATGGAAATCGCGATTTCTGGCAGTGAGCGGCGCGGAAATATCTCAAATCCTTAACGAATCAGCTTCATCTTTAGGACGTATTTCACCTCGCTTGACTCTTCGGCCGATCGGGAATCCGGCCTGTTAACCTTTGGCGGGGCAATTTCACGTTTTGTATCCCGAGATGATTCAGCATCTGGTGTGCCAATTCGGGAATCTTGCCAGATATAGCCGTGAACAAATCAAAAACAGGAACGAGTCAGCGATTCGTCGCCGATTCGTTCCGCCCCTGTTCCAAGCGTTAATTCAGCAGGGTACAAAGCCGCCTTTCATGATGGGCTGCAACGCTCTATATGAGGGGCAAGGACAGGCCTCGCGCCGCACCGCATAAATCAGAGGTACCGGCTGCGGCCGGTGAGACGACAGGACCTGATGTCCGCCTTCCCGAAGAAGCCCCTTTCAGCAAATGAACGTCAGCCGTTGATCCTCTCGGGTCGGGGTGTGACTGCCGTTCTGGGACCGACCAATACCGGAAAGACCCATTTCGCAATCGAGCGCATGGCCGCCCATTCCTCTGGCATCATCGGATTGCCGCTGCGACTGCTTGCCCGCGAAGTCTATCAGCGGATGGTCGAGAAGGTCGGCGCCGCCCATGTCTCGCTGGTGACCGGCGAAGAGAAGATCACCCCGCCCAAGGCGCGCTATTCGGTCTGTACCGTCGAAGCCATGCCACAGAAGGCCGATGTCGCCTTCGTCGCCATCGACGAGGTGCAGCTTGCCGGCGATCTCGAGCGCGGCCATGTCTTCACCGACCGTATTCTAGGCCTGAGAGGCCGCGAGGAAACGCTGCTTCTAGGCTCGTCGAGCGTGCGCGGCATTCTGGAAAACCTGCTGCCCGGGCTGACTGTCGTCGAACGACCGCGGCTCTCCCAACTCCTTTATGCAGGATCGAAGAAGATCACGCGGCTGCCGCGCCGGTCGGCCATCGTCGCCTTTTCCGCTGACGAGGTCTATGCAATCGCCGAGCTGGTCCGTCGCCAGCGTGGAGGCGCTGCCGTGGTTCTCGGCGCGCTCAGCCCGCGGACCCGCAACGCGCAGGTCGAACTCTACCAGAACGGCGATGTCGATTTCCTCGTTGCCACCGACGCGATCGGCATGGGGCTCAATCTCGATGTCGACCATGTCGCCTTCGCCCAGGAGCGAAAATTCGACGGCTACACGCACCGGCGTTTGACGACCGGAGAATTTGCCCAGATCGCGGGCCGTGCCGGACGCCATATGCGCGACGGCACTTTCGGGGTGACGGCGCGTGTACCGCCTTTCGAGGATGAATTGGTCGAGCGGCTGGAAAGCCACGTGTTCGACCCGGTCCGTATCCTCCAGTGGCGCTCGAAGCTTCTCGATTTTTCGAGCCTCAAGTCACTGATCGAAAGCCTGGAGCAGACGCCGCCCGTGCAGGGACTGACCCGCGCCCTTCCGGCGGTCGACCAGCGGGCGCTCGAACATCTCGCCAGCGACTTCGAGGTTCGCGACATGGCGACCACGCCCAAGGCGGTGGAACTCCTGTGGGACGTCTGCGCACTCCCCGATTACCGGCGCATTGCGCCGGCCCAGCATGCGGATCTGGTCGCGACGATCTATCGTGACCTTGTGCGGCACGGCGCTGTGGGCGAGGATTATATCGCCGAACAGGTGCGGCGCTGCGATTCGACAGCGGGCGACATCGACACGCTGGCAGCGCGGATTTCGCAGATCAGAACGTGGACGTATATTTCCAATCGTCCTCACTGGCTTGCCGATCCGACACACTGGCAGGAAAAGGCACGAGAAATAGAGGACCGATTGTCCGATGCACTGCATGAAAGGTTGACGAAACGCTTCGTTGACCGCAGGACATCGGTGCTCATGAGGCGGTTGAGAGAAAATGCGATGCTCGAAGCGGAAATAAGTGTGAACGGGGATGTCTTCGTCGAAGGCCATCATGTCGGCCAGCTGGCCGGATTCCGGTTCATAGTCGACCAGTCGGCCGAGGCCGCGGATGCCAAGGCGGCTGCGGCTGCCGCGCAAAAGGCGCTGGGACTTGAATTCGAGGCACGGGCCGCGCGCCTGCATGCTTCGGGCAACAGCGATTTCGCGCTCGGCAGCGACGGCACTTTGCGCTGGCTGGGTGATCCCGTGGGTCGCCTGGTCGCCGGCGATCATGTGCTGAAGCCGCGTGTCGTGCTTTTGGCCGACGATCAGCTCGAAGGCCAGGCCCGCGATGTCGTGGCCGCTCGTCTCGACCGCTACGTCAATCACCAGATCACTTCGGTGCTGAAGCCCCTCGACGATTTGACCCATGCCGAGGACCTGGAAGGTCTGGCGCGCGGTCTTGCATTTCGGCTGACTGAAAATCTCGGCATTCTGTTCCGCCGCGACGTGTCGGACGTGATCCGCGATCTCGACCAGAACGCGCGCGCGAGCCTGCGCAAGTACGGGATCCGTTTCGGCGCCTACCACATTTTCGTCCCGGCGCTCCTGAAGCCGGCGCCTGCGGAGATGATCACGCTTCTCTGGGCCGTCGCCAATGATGGAATGGACAAGACCGGTTACGGCGAAGTCGTGCCGCTTCTTGCCGCGGGCCGTACCTCCGTACAGACCGATCCATCGTATGATCGTGAATTCTATCGTCTCGCCGGGTTCCGTTTCCTCGGAAAGCGCGCCGTGCGTATCGACATCCTGGAGCGTCTTGCCGACCTGATCCGTCCTGCGCTGCAGTGGACGCCAGGTTCGGGACCGCGTCCGGAAGCCGGATATGACGGTCGCCGCTTCATCACCACGACCGGCATGCTGTCGATTCTGGGTGCGACGCAGGATGACATCGAGGAAATTCTCAAGGGTCTCGGCTACCGCGCCGAACCTGTTCCTGCGGAGGAAGCTTCAGCGCACCTCGCCGAGCTCGAAAAGGCTTCTGCTTCGGAAAGCGATGCAGCCAAGGGCCCGATTGTCGAAGTGGTGCATAGCCGCACGGCCGCCGACCGCCCGCAGCCCGAGGCTGCTCCGATCGCCGAAGCCGAAAAGCCGGCCGACGCCGCCGAGGTTTCATCCGATGCTCCGGCTGAAACAACGGACGCACCGCAAGCCGCTGCTGCCGAAACGCCGGCCGCAACCGAGACCGAAGAGGTTGCCGAACCGGCTCCGGTTCTGCTCTGGCGTCCTGCCGGGCGCTCGGACAATGCGCGTGGCCGTGGTCGTCCGCAGCAGGGTGGTCGCGACGAGGAAGGTGGCAATAACCGCCGCCCCGCGCGCGGCAAGGGCAAGGGCGGCGGTGGCAAGCCGCGTCACGACAAGAACGGCAAGGATGGCGGCAAGGGCCGGAATGACGGACCGCGTCGCGATCGTCCGCCGCGCAAGGACAAGCCGATCGATCCCGACAGCCCGTTCGCAAAGCTTGCTGCCCTCAAGGACCAGTTCAAGAAGTAGGTGATCCCGTTTCGATGACGACCGCCCCACCGGATCGGCAACGCATCGACAAATGGCTCTATTTCGCGCGCGTTGTGAAAACGCGGGCGTTGGCCGTCAAGCTGGTCACCTCGGGCCATGTTCGCATCAATGGCGAGAAGAAGCGCACCCCGAGTGCGACCGTCAAACCCGGCGACGCGCTGACGATCGTCATGCCGCGCCGGG
>CEQC01036528.1_pt1 | contig 11958 bp, 17 predicted proteins | sample 531021 | NCBI WGS metagenome assembly CEQC01 (sample SAMEA2621213, study PRJEB7988) | marine metagenome | biome: marine biome (ENVO:00000447); feature: surface water layer (ENVO:00002042); material: "saline water (ENVO:00002010), including plankton (ENVO:xxxxxxxx)" | depth 5 m
TTAGCAGATTTACAATTATGGCAAGGTGCTTGGACAGCTAGCGATGTAGCTTATGATTATTTAAATCCAGAATCTTTAGTATTAAGTAGCGGTAACACATCACTTACACAATCTAATCTTAAAGCATGGTATCCAATGCAAGATGGAAATCGTAGCCATCAAACTAACATACTTGATGCATCTAATATTGGACTTGGAAATAATTTAGTTACAAGTGGAGATTTTGAAAACATATCTTTAGCAGCAGGAAATCAAACGGCCTCTAGCGCAACGGGACAATGGAGGTGTAATAGCGCTGATTCTGATAACTGGATTATTGCTAATGGTTACGCAACTATAAGTGGGACCTTAACTGGTTCTCGTCATTTAAGGCAGGATAACGTATTTCTAACAAACACTGATTTAGGTGTTGGACAAACGTATAAATTTGTAGTAACAATATCTGATTATGTTTCTGGTGAAATTAAATTTAATCCAGGCGGGTATGAAACTACTGAGTCTATATCTGGCAATGGAACTCATTCGGTATATTACAAGCCTACTAGTACTTCTTCAAACAAAAATTTATATATTTTAAGTTCTCATACCTCTCAATTTGTTGGTAAAATTGATAACGTGGAGGTATATGAAGTAAACGCTAAAAATAACGCAACAACTGTGTTTTTTGGGGATGAGCAAATAACTGATTCTAAAAATAGAGATTTTGCTTCAGCAAGTGATTGGGTTGAGTATTCCCCAAATGGATCCGCCCCAACATTTGGTGATGATGGTTCTCCAGCATATTTAGAAATTACAGGATTAGCAGATACTGACCCACAAGGAGCAACATTAGCGGTTAGTAATCTTACGACACCTGTTGTGGGGCGTACGTATCGTATTCAAGCAGATATATGGTGGGATAGTAGTAACCCTGGTATAGGTAGTGTATTTAAAATAGCATATGCTGGAGCTACTAGTAGTGCTTTTGAAGTTACAGCAACAGTTGCAACATCTGGAAGGAAAACAGTAGAATTAGTAGCTACTAGCGCGAGTGGTGATTTAATAATATATTACGAGCATGCTAATCAAACAAAATGGTTTATTGATGATGTTACGGTAAAAGAAGTTGGTGTTGCATCAGGTTGGACAGATGCAGATCAACAATTACATATTCCGCAAACAGCATTACAATCATATAATGAACTATTATATTTTAGAGATCAAGAGATAGACGGGGCAGAAACAGATAATGTACCTATAACTGTAGGAACTAATATATGGAATGCCACTAATGATCAATGGAACTCAGTGAGTGCGTGGGTTAGTTTTACAGATTCTTTTTCTTCTGGAATGATTTGGGCTGTTGATAATTTAAATCCTTCACTTTATTATACATATAGTAGTAGTAATATAAATATAGGATACAACACAGGTAATGGAGAAATATTTGGTGTTACGGTGCTAGCGACAAGATTAGAAGATAAATTCACACATTTTGTAATGAATTGGAAAAGAAATTCTAACAGCGATGATACAGCAATAGACGGCACTGATGTAGAGTTTTTTATAAATGGAGAAAAACAAACTTGCAGTTATGTACAAGGATCAAATAGTAATAGCTGTGATACAGCTGCTGATTCAGATCTATACATAGGAGATACAGAAAGCGATACAGCTGCATACTCACATATAGGGGTTGTAACAGAAATTTCAGCTTGGACATATCAATTAACACTTGCAGATGTTAGAGAACTTTATAATGATGGAAAGGCGCTAAATGCTTTAACTCATTCTAAAGTTGCTTATTTAACAGGATATTGGAGAAACAATGGGCTGGCTGTATGGAAAGATTTAGTAGCGTCAAATAACGGAACACCAAGTTCAACATGTCAAGAAACAATGATAATCCCTCAAGGTCTAGATAGTTCTAGAGACGGACAAGGATTTATAATGAATAGAGCTAGAGATACTAGTAGTTTGAATTTAACCCAAACTTATGACGGCACCGTGAATGTTATTTCAGATAGGCCATATGTAGATGTAGTTGATGAAACCCCACTTACGTATGTAGATACAGAAAACAAATCTTATCTTTTTTGGATTAAAAGACACTCAGCAATTTCAACAACAGGTATAATTTTAGGTGGTGGCACTGTATTTCACAAACTTGTGGCGGTTACTAATAACGCAAACTCTAACGCGACTATAACTATAGAATCTGACACTAATGGTGACGCCGCTAGAGCAGCTAACGGTGATATACACAACGTAGCTCTTGATGATTGGGTGCATGTAGGTATTGTTGTTACTGGAACATCAGGTGGTAGTAATAACACTGTTGAAATGTATATAAACGGTCAAGGCGTTACAGAAGGCGATAACACACTAGGTGACGGTAACAATGTAACAATGAGGTATATTGGCACTGGAGATCCTAGCGATGTAGATTCAGATAGAGCGTTTCATGGTGAAATAGATGGACTGTTAGTATATAGTGATGTATTATCAGCAGCAGAAGTATTAAGAAATTATAACGCAACAAAAGGTAGTCACAGAAATTAAAAAATAAAAAATGGCACATTACGAATTATATGTATGTTTAACTAAAGCAACTTACGAATCTGCAGTACCAAGTGTATTACAGCCTAAATTAGGATGGAAAGAATTTGCTTCTGATTTACCAACTGACTCAAATACTGTAGCAGAAATAAAAACATGGATGGATACCAAATCTTTATCTTATGCTTCTAGTGATTTAAAAGCAGATTTATTAGAAAAAATTAACAATAATCCTACAGAAAATTATACTCCTACTTGGAAAGAAGCTGCTTTTAGAGGTAAATTAGGAGCTCCTAGAACAAGTTTAGACGGAGGGTTAATAATAGTAAAGGGTGAGTTTAGTATGTTGCAAGGAGAGTTAACGGCAATTATTGCTTTAGGTAATGGCGTAGCATATCCTAACAATTCAGTGTTAACAAAAACAGAAGCGCAAACTTTAGCAAACGGAGAATTATTTAGCGAATAAAATGGGATTTATACAAAAATTAGCAAAAAGAAATAATAAGTCTGTAAAGACTCTAAAGCCTAACTATTCTATAAACTGTGAATGTAAACAATATTACAAAGCTAGAATACCAAGGCTAACTTGGAAGTATGTATTAAATTTAAAAAATTGGAGATGACAAATTACCCAGGAAGAGAATATGTTATTTTACCAGCAAATGAAGTTGAAAATATAGACTTTAGTAAAGTATTAGAAACTTCTGCTAATACATTAAGATATAGTAAAGACAATGAATATACTTTTGTAAAGTATGAAGGGGAAGAGCCTGAATTTTTAAAAGGTAAAACAAAATATACTCATGATGAATTTTGCGAAATATTGCAAAATGAAAGCGGTATATGGCGAATAGAACAAGAATAATATGGGATTAGGTTTAGGTATAAGCTCGTCAAAGTATGACTACTCATTAGAAGAAGGTTATACTAGCTTGTATAACTGGCAATTTGATGGAACAAATGACGCTATAAACGTTGGTAATAATTCAGCAATTAAATTAACTGCAACAGACACATCAGCAGGCGTAGGTCTTACTGTAGCTGTTTGGTGCAAGGCAAGTGATTGGAACAATATTAGCGGTACAAAAACACTTGTATCATGTTTTCAAAATAGTGGTGGATGGGCTATAAGTTGGTCTAATAGAATAACTTCTATTTTAAGAACTAATAGCTCTACCAAAACTGTGTCAACTAACTATAAACCATTTGAAAGCGCTAGCGATGTTCATTATAGAGCTAGTGGCTGGCATCATGTAGTAATAACATATGACGGTAGATATTTTAGATTGTATATAGACGGCGCTCTAAGTAGTAATATAAATACAGTAGACGTGGGCAGTGATGATAATGCAATACAGTATAGTACATCTCCAGCAAGCAGAAATACAGATATTGTAATTGGAGCAGACCCAGGCCTTTTAGTTAGTAGTGATGGGGGAATAACTTTTCCAAGCGGATCTGCAACTATTTCTAGCGGCTGGAATGGTTATATAAACGAGGTTGCTATATGGAGTAAGGCGTTAGAAGAAAATGAAATAACAGAAATATTTGATTACACAGATAATGGAAATGGAGTTTTTGATGTGATAAGTGATGGAGCAAATTATTCAAGAAGTAATAATGCTGGAGATGATTCTTTAGTAGGATTGTGGCGAGCTGATGGAGAAACTGATGTAGCAAATTTGGCCCCACTAACAACTCCTGCTCATGGCGGAACAAAAATAAATGACGTTACCGATACATCAGATTTTTTACCAACATAATAAATAATAAAATGAAAAAAGCTTTATATATAATATTTTTAATTTTAGCATCTTGTAGTGTGCAAAAAAAATGTTGTGCGCAAATTGACTATATAGATTATATTAAAAATTATGATTTACAAAAAACTTTAAAAAAGCATTTAAAATTTTCTACTGTATACGGGGCTGTAAATGGAGGAACTTCTGTTTCTGATGCAAAAATCTTTTCTGTTACTTCTGGTCAATTAGAAGAAAGTATAATATCAACACCTTATGATTATTCTGTAACTATAGGTATAAGAAAGATAGCTAGATTTGGATATGAAAATAGAGCTAATACATTTTATGATGGCACAGAATCTAATTATACAGATGCTGCTACTGTAGGCAAAGTGCAGGGTTTTGAGTATTTATTTGAAATAGATTATGCAAGACAACAAGGCGTAGATTATATAGACCAACATCATTTTATAAGATATAGTTCTGATGACGACTGTGATGGTCCGCTTTGTGTAGATCACTTTGCAGCAAAAGTAGAGTATTTAAAAGACGGCTTTGCAGATGTAGAGTATTTTGAATTATCAGAAAGATATAGATGGAAAAAAGATGCTGACCTAGCATTTAGTATAGGTCTTGCACATAGATTAGCAGAACCATACGGCTATAACCCACTAGAAAAATGGATCTTGGATAATGGAAATTTGCATTACACTTACTTAGCAATACAAGAAGGTTATAATATTGATGTAGAAAATAGTGAGTATAAAGATCCTAGTGGGGTTATAGTTGCAACTAATTCTGAAGTTTGGAAAGAAGTTGTTATACCACAAGTAATATCTGACTATACTATTAAAAAAAGAAATGAATTATCAAAACAAATACAACATTCTATAATTATAGGTTTTGACTACTATAAGTACAAAAAAAATAAGTGGATTCATGCTTGGGGTAATTTACTTCCTTGGCATTATGATGATGGTAGTGAGTTTTCATATCATAATTTTAATGACGGTAAACAATGGTATGACTATTCTGCTGGTTTAATATATGGAATAAAAGTAGATAAAAGTCTAGGATATTTTGTAGAGGGAAAATATAATAAGTATTGGAATAGAGAGTGGTACGATTTTAAAGTTGGAGTAAATTATGTTATATTTTAATTATGAAAAAAATTATTTGTAAATTTGTAATTTAATAATGAAAAAAACTAACGAACAATTACACGCTGAATTAGTTGAGTTAAAACAGGATGTTAAAGAAATTAAAAGACGACTGTTAGATCCTGACGATGGTGTTGTTGCTCGTATTAATGTAAACACTTCTTTTAGAAAAACAGCCAGAATATGGCTAGGAGTATTTTTTACATCTATAATAGGAATAGTAACAAGAATGATGTTTAAGTAATGGCAAAAGAATTAAATGAAGATACGGCCTTTAAGGTTAGTATAAAGACACTTATAGGTATTGCTTTTGGTATTGCAACAGTTGTAGGCATGTGGTTTGCATTACAAGCAGACATAGAAGAGGCTAAACAATTACCTGAGCCTTTACCGCCAGATGTAACGCGTATGGAGTTTGATATGAAAGATCAAATGATTCGTAATACAATTATGACAACACAATCTGATGTGGAAGAAATAAAAGAAACATTAGAAAAAATAGAAGATAAATTGTATAACAGATAAAATGGAAAAAAACGATGTTAGTTGGAAATTATATGTTGTGTATTTTACTATTATATTGCTTATTTTATTTTCTAACACAGCATTCGGACAGATAAAAGTAGTACAGTATAATGCAGGATGGAATAGCAGTAATGCAGTAAGCTGGGTTCATGATTTACAGGAAGTAAAAACAAGCTCTTATGTAGATATAGCAAAACAAACAGAAGTAGCAAAAAAATATAAAATAGCAGTTGTACCTACTATTATAATATTTAAAGATGGTGAGGAGGTTGCTAGGTTTCAAGCTGATTTAAGTTTCAAAATGATAGCCACAAAAGAAGAAGTGCAAGAAGAAATAGATAATATATTAATGAGTGATTTTTAAAAAAAATAAAATATGAAAAAACTTTTACTATTAACAATTACAATTTTAACTACAGTTTGTGTTAATGCACAATTTTTAGTAATGACAACAATTAGTTCTGAAGAAGATGATTCTGGAGCATCAGTTTATAACGCTACAGATCAAATTGGAATAGGCTATCAGGTTACAGAAGAATTAATGATAGGGGCTACAATGGATGGTATGGATGAAGAAGATGGTTACAATATAATAGGTAGATATATGTTAATGGATTGCTTTTGGGCAACTTGTGTGTATAATTACGATTCTGACAGTGATGAGCTAATTAATAAAATGGATTTAGGAGTTGGCTATTCTTATAATGTGTGGGATAAATTATATATAGATCCTAATTATACTATGCCATTAGAAGCTGATAAATCTGGAGACAGAAAAGGAAGTTTTAATTTAAGTATATCTTATAAATTTTGAAATGTATACTTATAAAGCTAAACTAGACAGAGTAGTAGATGGAGATACTTTAGATGCTAATATAGATTTAGGATTTGATGTAACAATAAAAAAAAGAATAAGACTTGTTGGTATAAATACTCCAGAATCTAGAACTAGAGATAAAGAAGAAAAGAAAAGAGGTTTAGCCGCTAAAGAAGCTTTATTAGAAATGATAGAATCTACAAACGAAAAAGATTATTTTGTTTTAGAAAGCGAAGGATTAGGAAAATTTGGAAGAGTTTTAGGAAGATTACATATAAAAACAAAAAATGGAGAGTGTTGTATAAATGAACAATTAATTAAAGACGGACATGCTGTAGAGTACTATGGCGGAAAAAGATAATACTATGAATTTTATAAACAGTTGGAAAAAAGGAAATAAAAAAGAAAAATACGAAATTACTTTTAGATTAGGAACATTAACTTTATTAGAAATAAAAGCATGTTTATTTTGCGAAGAAGGTTGTTCTAAGAAAAGGTATAGAGTTATACTTTTAAATTTTGGTTTTGAATTATGAAAAAAATATTAATACTATTACTGTTGCCTTTTATAGGTTTTAGCCAAACAATTAATACGTATCCCTGGATACATAATTTTGAAAATTCTGTTGGCTTACAGCAAGATCAAAATGATTTTGGCGATTGGTTATTAAAGCAAGGCCCTACAAGCTCGGTTAATACAGGTCCTAGTGGAGATCATACCAATGGTAATGGTGTTTATTATTATGTAGAATCATCTGGTCTTGCTCATCCAAATAAAAATTTTATAGTATATACTCCTACTTTTGATATATCGCAAACACCTGGAAAGGTGATTTCTTTTTGGTATCATATGTATGGAGCGACTATGGGTGATTTAGAGCTCGGTATATTGTCTAACAATATATATACAGCAATAGATACTATATCGGGGGATCAAGGAAATAATTGGAAATTTGCATATTATCCAATACCACCAGTAGACTCTTTTAAATTTGTTTTTAAAGCGACTACAGGTAGTAGTTATACTAGTGATATATGTATAGATGATATAATGGTTAGTGATCCTTTTAGTTTTGTTTATGGTTGTAATGACCCTGTTTCTCCTAATTATGATTCTACTGCAACAATAAATAACGGTACGTGCATATACGTTTATGGCTGTACAAATGATAGTGCCGCTAATTATAACCCATGGGCTAATGTAGACGATGGCACTTGTGTATATGACGTAGAATGTAATAGTGGACAATCATTATTAGAAGTGGCAATATTATTAGATAATTGGCCAGGAGAAACCTCTTGGGAAATATCTGTTAATGGAACTGTTACATATTCTGTTACTCCTGGAACATATGATTATACACAGACAGGACAAACAGTAAGAACAGATGTTTGTGTTCCAATAGGAGATACAATAGTTTTTACTATTAATGATACATATGGAGATGGTATAGGTGGCGGTTCAGTTGTTGGTAGTTGTATTGTAACAAATTTAGATTGTGAAGATACGGTATTTATTTTGAATCCACCTAATTTTGGAACAACGGCATCTTCTAATCCTTACGTGTCTGATACTTGTAATAATGACACAATAATATATGGTTGTACAGATGATGATTATGTAGAATACAATATAGAGGCTACTATTGATAATGGAAGTTGTTCAACAATAGCTATATATGGATGTATAGATTCAACAGCATTTAATTATGATCCTAATGCTCATAGAATGAAATTGTCATCTCCTTGTGAATATAAATTAATATTATTTGACGCTGGTGGCGATTCTTGGGGAAGTTGCTGGCTAGGGGTACAACAAGAAGATTCTTTATGGCAATTTAGAATAGACCAAAACGGTATATACTCTGACACATTTTTAATAAATTTTAATGCGTATGACGAAATATTTTTATATTATTTTGAAATACCAACACCACAACAAAATGCACAACAGTTAGATATACAAACAATACAAAATTCTTTCAAAATAGAAAATGCATACGGAACTATAATATATGAAGGAAATAATCCTTGGCCTGGTCCTAACGAAAACAAATTAAAAAATTATAGAAGTCCTAGGGATTTATACATAGCAGAGCCTTATTGTGGAAATGAGTGTATAGATGTAGTATATGGATGTATGGATACTTTAGCATACAATTATAATGCTGCCGCTAATACTGCCGATGATTGTTATTACAATCCAGGATGTACAAATCCAGGTTATTTAGAGTATTATACTCAAGGTTTTGTAGCAGGAGTAGATGACGGAAGTTGTCTTACTTTAGCTATTTTTGGCTGTATGGACTCAACAGCATTTAACTATGATAATAATGCAAATGTAGATAATGGTGGTTGTATACCTGTAATACTAGGATGTATGAATCCACTAGCATTTAATTACGATCCTTTAGCAAATACAGCAGATACGTGTGTACCGCTTATATATGGATGCATAGACCCAACAATGTACAATTATTGTGACAGTTGTAATACTGACGATGGAAGCTGCGAGCCTTATGTTTTTGGATGTACAGACTCAACAATGTTTAATTTTAATCCATTAGCAAATGCAGACAATAATTCTTGTATTCCTTATATTTATGGTTGTACCGACCCTTCTATGCTTAACTACAACCCACAAGCTAATACAGAAAATTTTAGTTGCATACCTTATATTTATGGTTGTATGGATAGTACTGCTCTTAACTATGATTCATTGGCTAATACTGACAATGGTTCGTGTATTGCTATTATTCAAGGATGTATGGATGTTAACGCGTGGAACTACGACCCATTAGCAAATATGAATTTTGGCCACGACTCTTTAGGATGTTTATATGCTGCTAATTGTAGCGCTACAGAACCAGGGGAGCCGTTCTTTTTAAACGACCCATGTTATGCTTGGGTGATAGACGTTGATCCGTATTGTTGTGAAAATGAATGGGATTCTATATGTCAATTAACGTATAATCATTGTCAAGGTAATTGGGCTAAACCAATACCTAAAAGAGGAGAGAGAGTATTAATAGGAGTAAGGGATATTTTAGGAAGAAGCTCAACAGATAATAATAATAAATTACTTTTTTATATATATAGTGACGGCACTATAGAAAAAAGAATAAAAATAAAATAATGAATATATTTAAAGATAATAATGATTGGAATGAAAAATCAATAATAGGCGCAATAGCTTTTTTTATTATGTGTATTGTTATGGCTTTAGATTTGTCTACTGGCTATTATGGTTTAGATTTAACAATAAATGAATTTGTATATGATTCATTTGTTTGGGTAGTTCTTGGTTGTTTTGGAATAGCTGGCATTGAAAAATTTGCAAAAAAATAAATTATGGCTTTATTAACAACAATAAATGGAATACCTTTATATAGTACAGTGCAAGAAGCTTTAGCTTATGCTGCAGCTAATGGTTTAACTGGTTATCACACGCATACTTATTTAGGGCAGATAGGATATATGGGCGGAGCTACACATGGACTTGCGGCATCATCATCACAAGGAATAAATCAAAACACATCTACTACACCTACTTTGCCAGCTAGCAGTAGTTCTGGTACTGGAGGCGGCGGTGGAGGAGGAGGATATTAAAAATAAAAATATGTTAGGTAAATTATTTTCTAGTGGAGCGGCTGATTTAGTTAAAAATGTAGGTGGAGTTATTGATAGCTTGCATACATCTAAAGAAGAAAAGCTAGAAGCAGAAAGAAAAATAAAAGAGTTAGTTGCTAACTATGAGATAGAAATGGAAAAAAATATAACATCTCGTTGGGAAGCAGATTTAAAGTCGGATTCTTGGTTAAGTAAAAATGTTAGACCCATGGTATTAATATTTTTAATTATATGCACTATGTTATTAATATTTATAGACGCAGGAACTTTACAGTTTGAAGTAAAATCTTCATGGGTAGATTTATTACAGTTAGTTTTAATAACAGTTATAGGAGCTTATTTTGGAGGAAGATCTTTTGAAAAAGTTAAAAAATAATAATGAGTTGTTATGATGAACATGCAGATGATTTGCTTTATGAATCTATGAGAAACTCGTATATGATTATAACAAATAAATTATCTTTTCAAGATTTAGTTGAATATAATGGTTGCTCTCTACCTTTTAATCCTAAAAAAGGTATAAATAATAAGGTTATTGATAAAATAATTGATTACTTTTGTACATTGGAAGAATATGAAAAGTGTGGAGAGCTTAAAAAAATAAAAGAATCTAAAAAATATAAAAAAAATTTCATAAATTTGTAAAAAATAAAAAACAATGGCCAAAAATTATACATTTAATGCGTCTATAAACGTTTCTGCAGCTTCAGAAACAGGATATACACAAACGCAAGCAGGTTCTTTTCAATTAAATCTTACAGGAATAGACCAAGTACAAACAGGTAGATTAGATGTAGCAACTGGAGGAACTGTCATTATGGCTGCCCCTACTTATGGTAAGGTAGTGTATGTAAGAAATCTTGATGACACAAATTTTGTAACAGTAAGTATGGTAGACGATGCTGATAATGCTATAGCTATATTAGAGCCAGGAGAGTGGTTTTTTACTATTCTTAGAGATACTGGTGTTATAGATGCTATTGCAGATACAGCAGCAGTTACTGTAGAGTATTTTGCAGTAGAAATAGATTCAAACGCATAATTAATAATATAAAAAAAAATAGATATGGCAACAATGTCAACAACTTTTACAGCTTCAGGAAGCTTTACATTAACAGATGAAAACGGTGTAGTTGTATTTACATACTCACCATCGTTTAGTTCTGCATCTAATACAACGGCTCAAGCCCTTTATACAGGAGAACATTTAGCTCAAACAGGTGCTAGTGAATTAGCGCTAGCAGATGTAAATGATGATAGAGTATATGTTTTTATTAAAAATGTAGATACAGATTATCCTGTAGAGGTAGAGGCTAATGCAGCTGAAAGCTCTGCTTTAGAAATGGCGGATTTAAAACCAGGCGAATGTTTTTTTACACCTATGGAATTAAATAGTGATGGCTCTGGTAGTAGTATTCAGGTAACGGCATCAACTGCAGATCAAAAAGTACAATATTTAATTTGTGATGCAATAGATAATTAAAATATGAAACTTAAAGTATTAAGATTTAGTAGCCAGGAGGATAGTACTTCTGGCTTACTTTTT
>CEQC01029282.1_pt1 | contig 11825 bp, 8 predicted proteins | sample 531021 | NCBI WGS metagenome assembly CEQC01 (sample SAMEA2621213, study PRJEB7988) | marine metagenome | biome: marine biome (ENVO:00000447); feature: surface water layer (ENVO:00002042); material: "saline water (ENVO:00002010), including plankton (ENVO:xxxxxxxx)" | depth 5 m
AGGCGCCCGGACGCGTTACGGAGAAAACGTGCCCGAGCGGGTGGAGCGCCAGATCGCCCACGAGCTCGAGCTCATCGCCGAACTCGATTACGCGCCTTATTTCCTGACAGTCTGGGACATCGTCCGTTTCGCGCGCTCCCAGGGCATTCTCTGTCAGGGCCGCGGCTCTGCGGCCAATTCCACCATATGCTTCTGTATCGGTATCACCGAGGTGGACCCGACCTTCGCCGATCTTCTCTTCGAACGCTTCATCTCTCCCGAACGCCGCGAGCCGCCTGATATCGACGTCGATTTCGAGCATGGGCGGCGCGAGGAGGTCATCCAGTACATCTATGAGCGCTATGGCCGCGATCATGCGGGACTCGCGGCAACGGTTATCTGCTATCGCGCCAGGTCCGCCGCCCGCGAGGTCGGCAAGGCTTTCGGTTTGTCGGAAGATGCGATCTCCGCACTGTCAGGCTCTGTCTGGGGCTGGTCATCGGATGCGATGGGCGAGCGCGAGGCAAAGATCGCCGGGCTCGATATTGCCGACCGCACCACGCGGCAGGTGCTCGATCACGCCTCACGGCTGAGCGGCTTTCCCCGCCATCTCTCCCAGCATGTCGGCGGGTTCGTGATCACCCGGGACCGGCTCGACGAGGTGGTACCGCTGATGAATACCGCCATGGTCGATCGCACCATGGTGGAATGGGACAAGGATGATCTCGACGCACTGGGCATTCTCAAGATCGATATCCTCGCGCTCGGCATGCTCACATGCCTGGCGCGCGGGCTTGAGCTCCTCGCCTCCCATTATGACGCGCCGCTCACACTTGCCACCATCCCCAAGGAGAAATCATACGTCTACGCCATGATCCAGCGCGCCGATACGATCGGGGTCTTCCAGATCGAAAGCCGCGCCCAGATGAGCATGCTGCCGCGGCTCAGGCCGAAGGATTTCTACGACCTCGTCATTGAGGTCGCCATCGTACGACCGGGGCCGATCCAGGGCGACATGGTCCACCCCTATCTCAGGCGCCGCGAGGGCAAGGAGCCCGTCACCTATCCCAAGGAGGAGTTGCGCGCCGTTCTCGGCAAGACGCTCGGCGTCCCCCTGTTCCAGGAACAGGCGATGAAGATCGCCATCGTTGCCGCCGGCTTCACCCCGTCCGAGGCCGACCGGCTGCGCCGCGCCATGGCCACCTTCCGCCGCGTCGGCACCATTCACACCTTCCAGAGGAAGATGATCGAGGGCATGGTCGCAAACGGCTACGAAAAGCAATTTGCGGAACGCTGCTTTCAGCAGATCGAGGGCTTTGGAGAATATGGTTTTCCGGAAAGCCATGCCGCCTCCTTTGCGCTTCTCGTCTATGCCTCGTCCTGGATGAAGGCGGTCTATCCGGATGTCTTCTGTGCGGCGATCCTTAACGCCCAGCCGATGGGATTTTACGCGCCCGGCCAACTGATCCGCGATGCCCGCGAGCATGGCGTCGAAATCAGGCCGGTCGATGTGAACCTCTCGGACTGGGATTGCACACTGGAAGAAGCCACTTTCGATCCCGCGGCCATCGCCCCGCGCCATGCCGGCATGCGCGACGTTATCAAAAGCCGTCACGCGGTGCGTCTCGGCTTCCGGCAGGTCAAGGGTTTGTCGGAAGCCGATATGGAACGGCTGGTCGAAATGCGGGGCGCGGGCTACGATTCGGTCCGGGACCTCTGGCTGCGCGCCGGGCTGGCGCGGGCCACCGTCGAACGATTGGCCGATGCGGACGCATTTTCATCGCTCGGACTGTCGCGCCGCGAAGCACTCTGGGCTGCCCGCGCGCTTGATCCGGCGGCCGCTTCCGAGCACCTGCCCCTCTTCGAAAGCGCGGCAGACCCGTCGCCCGAAATCGAGGCCGAGATGCGCCTGCCCACCATGCCGCCCGGCGAGGAGGTCATCAACGACTACCGATATTTGTCATTTTCGCTGAAGGCTCATCCGGTCAGCTTTCTGCGCGAGCGATTTTCTCATCAGGGGATCGTTCAGAACCAGCGGCTTGAAACCATGAGAACCGGGCAGCGTACCACGGTTGCCGGACTGGTTCTGGTGCGTCAGCGCCCGGGCTCGGCCAAGGGCGTGATCTTCATGACGATCGAGGACGAGACAGGGGTGGCCAATGTCATAGTCTGGCCGAAGGCCTTCGAGACATTCCGGCGCGAGGTGCTGGGCTCCCGGCTGATCCGGGTGGAGGGGCGGCTGCAGAATGAATCGGGTGTCATCCACCTCGTCGCCGACCGGATCGCCGACATTTCGGGCGAACTGGCCTGGCTCGACGCCGATCGCGATCCGAAATCAGCGGATATCGAAAGTCTCGCGCGCGGCGACGAGGTGCGACGGCCGGTGATGGAAAACCGTGTGTTCCGGAAATCGGGCGCGCAGGCGGCCCGCAAGCTCAAGGCGGCAAACCCGCCGCCTGCCGCCCCCTTGCAGGAACTGCCGCTTCCGCTGTCCGAACCCGCGCGCGAAGCGGCGCGGGTCATGCCGAAGGGGCGGAATTTTCACTGACGGCCCTGTGCAAGGGATGGAGCCGTCAGAAAGATTGATCGGCAAATGCTGGGATCATGGTACCCGCTTGCAGGACCCGGTGAGTGCCGTCCGGATCAATGCCGGAAGTGGCGCATGCCGGTAAACACCATGGCGATGCCCGCCTCGTCCGCGGCGGCGATCACCTCGGCGTCACGCATCGAGCCCCCCGGCTGGATGACGGCGGTGGCACCTGCCTCCACAGCCGAGAGAAGCCCGTCGGCGAAGGGGAAGAAGGCATCGGAAGCGACAACGCTGCCCTTGGTCAGCATGCCGGTTTCGCCGGCAGCTTCGGCAGCATCCTGCGACTTCCGCGCCGCGATCCGGGCCGAATCCACCCGGCTCATCTGGCCCGCACCGATACCGACCGTCGCGCCGTCCTTGACGTAAACGATGGCGTTCGACTTGACGTGCTTGCCGACCTTGAAGGCGAAGAGAAGGTCCTCGATCTCCTGCTCGCTCGGCGCACGCTTGGTCACCACCTTCAGGTCGTCCTTCGAGATCACGCCATTGTCGCGGCTCTGGACAAGAAGCCCGCCGGAGACACTCTTGTAGGCCATGCCGGGCGCGGCCGGATCGGCCAGCGCGCCGGTGACGAGCAGACGCAGGTTCTTCTTGGCCGCAATCACCTTGCGTGCGTCATCGCTTACCGAAGGCGCGATGATGACTTCGGTCATCAGCTTGACGATTTCCTCGGCGGTCGCACCGTCGAGCTCGCCGTTGAAGGCGATGATGCCGCCGAAGGCGGATACCGGATCGCAGCGCAGCGCCTGGCGATAGGCATCCAGCAACGTATCGCCAACGGCCACGCCGCAGGGGTTGGCATGCTTGATGATGGCGCAGGCCGGCTTGCCGTCACCGAATTCGCTCACCAGTTCGAAGGCCGCATCGGTATCGTTGATGTTGTTGTAGGAAAGCTGCTTTCCCTGCAGAAGCTCGGCTGTCGCGACACCCGGACGGGTGTTTCCATCGACGTAGAATGCCGCTTTCTGATGCGGATTCTCGCCGTAGCGCATGACCTCGCGCAGCGAACCGCCAAAGGCGCGATGACGCGGGGCTTCCAGTTCCAGCGCCTCGGCAAACCAGCCGGAAATCGCGGAATCATAGGCTGCCGTGCGCGCATAGGCGAGTGCGGCGAGTTCCTTGCGCAGGCCGAGCCCCAGGGCGCCGCCATCGCTTTCGATCGCCTCGGCCACCCGGTCATAATCGGCGGGATCGGTAACGATGCCGACATAGGCGTGGTTCTTGGCCGCCGCGCGGATCATCGCCGGGCCACCAATATCGATGTTCTCGACCATCGTGGCATAGTCGCCGCCCGAAGCGCGGACTTCCTCGAACGGATAGAGGTTGATCACCGCCAGATCGATCGCGCCGATATTATGCGCTTCCATGGCTGCGGTGTGTTCGGCATCGTCGCGGATTGCCAGAAGACCGCCATGGACGCCTGGATGGAGCGTCTTCACACGGCCATCCATGATTTCCGGGAAACCGGTCAGTTCGGAGACATCGCGCACGGGCAAACCGGCCTCGGCGATCGAGCGCGCGGTGCCGCCCGTCGACACCAGTTCGACACCGGCCTTCGACAACCGCATCGCAAACTCGATCAGGCCGGTCTTGTCGGATACCGAAAGCAAAGCCCGCTTGACCTGCACCCGTTCGGGGGCCGGATAATTCTTGGAAATGACAGCCATGTCGCGCGTCCCTGTCGCCGACCCGTGCAGGACCGGCCTTTCATGTGTGTGAGGATGGCGCGGGAGTTAGCACATCGTCCGGGTGCTGCAAACCGCCAAGGCCGGGCTTTTGCCAAGCAAATGGCCGCAGCTGACGGGGAAGCGCTCAGTCGCGGCCCGAAACGCGCGAGAAGGTCCAGCGGATCTCGGCGATATCGACAGGCTGGAAGGCAATCGCGATCTGTTTGCACGCGCGCGGACCCGCGAGATCGGCGAAATGTACATCGTCCTCGATCAGCGGTCGCACGTCCGCGCAGGAGAAAGACCAGCTCTCGCCATCGCCGGCCGTCATGAGGATGGTGCCGTCGTCATGTTGATGGATGGCGACATTGGGGTGGACGTGAAAGCGTGCGACGGCCTGGTCGTGATCGTCCCGCTGGATCACCCTTCCCCCGACGCGGAATATCCGGTCGCGGCCGGTCAAAATCCGCCCATCCGGCGAGAGGCTCACTTCCCGCCGGTGCAGCTTGTCGAAGGGATCTGCATAGCCGTCATGGGTCGCGGCAAACCCGACGGTTCCATCGGTCTTGTCCAGGTTTTCGATGTCCACTCTCGAGACACCGCCGACGACCACCGGCCCGAGAAACCCCGACTGCGAGTAACGCAGCGAAGAGGTGTCGTTGAGCGTGACCGTGGAGTGGGCCGCGGTCATCCGGGCGAAGTCGCTATGCAGCTGATTCACGTGAAACGGCCCACCCGCATTGATGATGAAACGCGAGCCGCCGGAGGACAGTTCGAAGGAATTGCAGCCTGCAAAGGCGATGCGCGACATGGCGCCGGGAGGTGGAGGGCCGGTATCGGCAATCACCACGGTCGGGCCCGCAGCCAAGCGCTGGAACTTGGAATGCGGGGCCTCGCGGAACGGCACACCCGAGGAATCGTCATAGCGCAGCACTGCAAACAGGGCGTTGGCGGACGCCGTTGTCGCGCCGTTGAAGAGCGATAGTTCACCATTGGAATGGCGGAAGAATTTCAATGCCGAGAAGATGCGGTCGATCCCAGGCGTCATTCGCGGCGGCAGGCGCGAACCGACATTCACATAGGTTTGCCGGAGCGGCAGAAGATCGGTGAGCAGGTTGAGAAGCACCTGCGGATTGCGCGAGATGTGCCCGCCATCGGGCAGGATCTGCCGCGCAATTTCATCATCGAGATGGCGCGCGGCAGCCTTGATTGCATTGCTGCTGACGGGCAAGCAGAGGCTCGACATGGCAAGCGCGATCCGCGCCCTGAACCGTGCTTCACCCGGTGCGATGCCGGACGCGACGTGACGCAGAAACCGCACCTGCAGGGCGATCGATTTGAGGAAACGGCGATAGAAGCCGTGATCGGCTCCGCGCAGCACCACGGGTGAATGCGAGAACCAAGCAATCAACCGGGTGGACAGGATGTCGGGCCGATAGGAGTCCGAGTTGAGCTGACGGCCATGGGATGTGATCCAGTCATCGACCAGGCTGCGGGCGTTCGCCGCCGCAAGATCGTGATTGGCGGCACGCATGTGGCGCAGCCAGCCGAAACCGTGAAGCTCGGCAAAAAAGCCCGGCGTCGGGGCCTCCATCTGGAACGGCGATTCGCCTTCGGTATCGAGAAGCGTACCCGCAAACGGAAAGCGGCCATAATAGATTTCGGTCGCGATATGCGGGTCGGCCACGCGCAGATCGATTGGCGCAACGATGAGCCGGTTTGGCACAGTGCCCGCAAAGCGGACAGCCGAAATCCGCCCGAGCGCCAGCCGGCGCGAAAAGCGCTGCCAGGCTTCGGTGACGTAAAATCCGGTTGTGCGGCGGCTATCGGCGAGCGAAAAGGTCAAGCATTGAGGTCCCGGGCTGCAAGTCCGTTCCCGATGCGGGGAATACCAATTTGCAAAATCACGGACTGTTCACTTCCGGACTAGCTGTGGACCGATTTGGTTAACAATCGGTTTTCAAGACCGTTGTAGGACCACAGCGTAGAAGCCGTCCATACCGCTAATTTCACAGTTACGATCCGCAAGCATTGCCGGATGTGTGCGGATTTCACCCTTGTCGGTGATCGCCATTTCGAGGCCCGGAAGAAGCTCCGGCTTTACCGGCACGATCGCCCAGTCCCGGTGATCGGCGAGAAAGTCCGATATCATCGCCTCGCCCTCCTCCCGATCGAGCGAGCAGTTGGAGAACACCAACACGCCGTCCGGTTTGACCAGCGTGACTGCATGGTCGAGCAGGCTTCGCTGCACACGGGCAAGCTTGGTGATGTCGTCGGCGGACTTGGTCCAGACCACATCCGGATGGCGGCGCACCGTGCCGGTTGAGGAACAGGGTGCGTCGAGAAGAACCGCGTCGAAACCGGCCTCGTCGCTCACTTTCTCGGCCCGTTCCTTGCGGGTTTCGGCAGACAGCCCCAGCCGGGCGAGATTGCCGTCGAGACGTTTCAGCCGGCTGGCCGACTGGTCGAACGCGATGACCTCTCCGCCCGCAAGAATGAGCTGGGCAGTCTTGCCACCGGGTGCCGCGCAAAGATCGGCAACCCGCTTGCCCTCGAGCGAACCGAACAGACGCGCCGGAATCGCGGCGGCCGCATCCTGCACCCACCAGGCCCCCTCGTCGAAACCGGGAAGATCGGAAACCGGCGGACCACCGGGCGCAATTCTCACCGTACCGGTGGGAAGAACGGTGCCGCCGAGCTTGTCCGCCCAACCCTCGGCATCCTCCCGCACGCTCAGATCGAGGGGGGCGGGCACTTTGAGAGCTTCGGCGATAGCCGCAACTGTCGGCGTGTCGTACGCCGCACGAAGACGCGCCATGAACCACTCCGGAAACGGATCGGTGACCGCGGCAACCTTGGCCGGCAGCGTATCGCGCTCGCGGATCAACCGCCGCAGGACGGCATTGACCAGCGAGGCGAAGCGGCGATTGCGCGGATCGGAATCGGCCTGGCTGACGGCCAAATCGACGGCCGCATGGTCGGCGACCTCCAGATGCAGGATCTGCGCGATGGCGATGGCCAGGAGATGCCGAAGCGAGCGGGCGCCAGCGGGCAATGGTTTTTCGGTCAGCGAATCGATGATCGCGTCGATGACAGTGAAATGGCGCAGCGCGGTGAGAAGGATCGCGCGCACCAGCCCGCGGTCGGAGTCCGAAAGCGCCAGGAAATGCGGATTTCCGTGCTCGCGGTCCAGAAGCCCGTCGAGCGATGCCTTTCCATCGACGACAGCGCCCAGAAGACGCGTAGCCGCTATGCGTGCCTGCAGGCCCGGCTTGGTCTCGTGACGGGAATTATCGCGATCCCGGCGATTCGATCGCGCCTTGGCGCGGGCATTGCCGTTTGCTTGACGCGCGGAACCCTTTGACTTCGCCTCGGTCAAGACCACGGCCCGCGGCGCGAGCTCGATCCACCCTCACGACCCCAAGGTCCCGAAGCGGGACCCGTTGAGTCGGGGCGCGACCATGGACCTTCCGCCGGCTCTGCCTGCCGCGGTTGTACGGAGAATTCCGCCGCCATCTTCTTGAGCGCGGCGATGCGGTTCTCGGTCGCCGGGTGCGTGGAGAACAGGTTGTCCATGTTTTGACCGTTCAGGGGATTGATGATGAACATATGGGCCGTCGCCGGATTGCGTTCGGCCTCCTCGTTGACCACCCTTTTGGCCCCCATGGCGATTTTCTGCAAGGCCGAAGCGAGCCACATCGGATTGCCGCAGATTTCAGCACCCCGGCGGTCGGCCGAATATTCCCGCGTCCGGCTGATCGCCATCTGCACCATCGCGGCTGCGAGCGGCGCCACGATCATGGCGACAAGGACGCCGACGATGCCAAGACCGTTATTATTGCGGTTTCCCCCGAAGAAGAACGCGAAATTGCCGAGCATGGAGATCGCACCGGCAAGCGTGGCCGTGATCGTCATGGTCAGCGTATCGCGGTACTGCACATGGGCGAGCTCGTGCGCCATCACGGCGGCGACTTCCTCGTTGCTGAGCGCATGAAGAAGCCCGGTCGTCGCAGCAACAGCTGCGTTGTCAGGATTGCGGCCGGTCGCGAATGCGTTGGGCTGCGGATTGTCGATGACATAGACCTTCGGCATGGGCAGGCCGGCATTCTGCGCGAGATCGGCGACCATGTGATAGAATTCGGGCGCTGTGCTTGCATCGACCTGCACCGCATTGTGCATGCGCAGCACCATCTTGTCGGCATTCCAATAGGAAAACAGGTTCATACCGGCCGCAATGACAAGAGCGATCATCATGCCGCCGGTGCCGCCGATCAGGTAGCCGACGCCCATGAACAGCGCGGTCATAAATGCCAGAAGCATGGCCGTGCGAACGAGGTTCATCTGTTTTCTCCGGTTTTCGCGCCCTCGCCCGGACTGGCCACGGCGCTTCGGTTCAACTAGAAAATGGGTAAGACATGAGGTTTGTTCAATATGAGTGAGAAAACCGAAAGCCCCGACGAAACCGCGGAGAATGCGGAACCGGAAAAGGTTTTGACCCCGGCGGCCCAACGGGCCCTCGCCGAAGCCGATGCCCGTCGCAAGAAGGCCGAAACCGACAAAATGGAAGCTGAACGCGAGGTCGGCGGACGCGGCGGCAAGGACCCTGCGCGTTACGGAGACTGGGAAATCAACGGCCGCGCCATCGATTTCTGACCTAGACCTCCGAACACAATAGGAACATTTTCAGTTGCACCGGCGCAGATATGGAATATATTCCTATAATGCGTCTGCGAGCGACCATTTTTATTTCCCTTTCCCTTCCGGCCCTATTTATCGGGTTACGGAACGTTAACGCTGATTCACGTGAAACACTTCCGCAGATGATTGCCGGCCCCGTCGCGGCGACGGTGATTCGCATCATCGACGGCGATACGGTCGTCGTGATGGCGCATCCCTGGCCGGATCTCTCCCTTCATGTCGCCGTTCGCCTGCGCGGCATCGATACGCCGGAGTTGCGCTCCACATGCCCCTCCCTCAGGCGGACCGCGCAAGAAGCGAAAATCACGCTTGCCAACGCCATCCGTCCCGGCGACAGGGTCGAGCTGCACAACGTCTCAGGCGGAAAATTTTACGGTCGTGTCATTGCCGACCTGTCACGTGACGGCGAAAACCTCGGCACGATGCTGATCAAAGAACGGCTGGCCGTTCCCTATGATGGCGGCAAGCGCATCAAACCCGCCTGTCCGGAATCGTGAAACCGGACACCATCTCATGTGACATTCCATGATCCGCGTGGCAAAATTAAATTTGCTAATAAGCTCGCGCGGATTGAATATGATCTCCGGGCAACTGGGAGACTATTATGCATCGCTCGGAAATCATGGCAGCCATGTTGCTGGTCGCCATGGCAACGACCGCTGGCGCCAGCGGCGAATTTTTGGAGGCGCGGTTGACCTGCAAACAGATGACGAATTGCCAGGATGCGGTGATGCTTTGGTGCAATGGCTACAGCCGGGCCGACGGGGACAATGACGGCATTCCCTGTGAGAACGTCTGCCGCAGCCTTCGCGAGGTCAACGAGATCCGTCAGGCGATCGGCTGCTAGAACTCACCTCATGCAATACCCGCTGAAATGCAAAAGGCCACCCTTGAGGGTGGCCTTCGCAATTCCGGTTGCCGGTCGGTCGTCAAACCGTTTGTCCGGCTGATCGGTACGTTACACCGTCAGAGGCTGCTCCGACGGAGTACGATCCGCATAGACCGAACCAGAACCTTGGAATCACTCGACATCGGATCACCTCCTTTCAATACGTTAATGACACCAGGAGTGCGGGGTCGATCGGCGGCTTTGACAAGTCTCCTGCGCGAAAAAATGCTCCCATGGCACCGTTCAAGGGTGGCGAAGGGGAGCGTATTGAACGGGCGGTAAATCAGACTCAGGCCAGATTTTGCTCCGAAGCATCCGCAAATGCCTCCCGCGCGACAGCCAATCCATTCAGCGCAGCCGGAAACCCGGCATAGACTGCCATCTGCATGATGATCTCGATCACCTCTTCGCGGTTGAGCCCGACATTCAGTCCGGCACGAATGTGCACCTTCAATTGCGGCGCAGCTGTCCCCATCGCGGTCAGCGCGGCAATTGTCGCCACTTCGCGTGATCGCAGATCGAGACCGGGCCGCGAATAGATGTCGCCAAACGGAAACTCGATGATGTAGCGGGCGAGATCCGGCGCGATATCGGCGAGCGAATGAATGACCGCCTCGCCGGCGTCACCGTCGATCTCCGCCAGCGCGCGCCGGCCTCTTTCGTATCGCTCTGACTCGTAGCTTGCTGTGGTCGTGGTCATTGTCTTTCGTCCCTTTGTCTTCCGGCAGATCACTGGCGGAAATTGACGCCGCATAACCGGCGATTTTCATGTCGAGGACGGAAAGGTTTTCCTGAAGTTCGGCAAATCGCTCGCGCACCTGCTCCCGGTGACTTTCCAGGATGGCTTGGCGTTCAACCTCCGTTTCGGGGCCGAGCGACCGCAGTTCCGCATAGCGCAGCATCTCACGCAGCGGCATTCCGGTCGATTTCAAACGGCCGAGAAAGTCGATCCACGTTAGAATGGAAACGTCATAATCCCGATGCCCGGAAGCATTCTTGTCCGGCGGCGGCAACAGACCGATCCGCTCGTAGTAGCGGATCGTGTGGGCGGAAAGCCCTCTGCGCCGTGCCAGTTCACCGATCTTCATGGTGGTCCTTTCCTCACGACGCCTGGGAACCTAGGACTTCGAGCATACTCCAAGTCAAGAACAAAAAACCCGCCCGCCGGCATGCGGCGAACGGGTCGTGTTCAACGGCAAAAGCCGGCGCCAGGTTACTTCTTGTTCTGCCGGTTCTCGATCAGGTCGTCCACGACTGCCGGATCGGCGAGCGTCGAGGTATCGCCCAGCGAACCGAAATCGTCCTCTGCGATCTTGCGCAGGATGCGACGCATGATCTTGCCCGAGCGGGTTTTCGGCAGGCCCGGCGAGAACTGGATCTTGTCGGGTGACGCAATTGGACCGATCTCGCCACGCACATGCTTGACGAGTTCCTTCTTCAGGTCTTCAGACCCTTCCACACCTTCCATCAGGGTCACATAGCAGTAGATGCCCTGCCCCTTGACGTCGTGCGGGTAGCCGACGACCGCGGCTTCGGACACGGCATCGTGGGAGACGAGTGCACTCTCAACTTCCGCCGTCCCCATGCGGTGACCCGACACATTGATCACGTCGTCGACGCGGCCGGTGATCCAGTAGTAGTCGTCCTCGTCGCGGCGGCAGCCGTCACCGGTGAAATACTTCCCCTTGTAGGCGGAGAAATAGGTCTGAATAAAACGCTCATGGTCGCCATAGACCGTGCGCATCTGACCGGGCCAGGACTGGTTGATGCAGAGATTGCCCTCGGTGGCGCCTTCGAGAACGGCACCCTCGGCATCTACCAATTGCGGCTCGATGCCGAAGAAGGGTCGCGTCGCCGAACCGGGCTTGAGATCGGTGGCGCCCGGCAGCGGCGTGATCATGATGCCGCCGGTTTCGGTCTGCCACCAGGTATCGACGATCGGGCAACGCTTGTCGCCGACCACCTTGTAATACCATTCCCAGGCTTCCGGGTTGATCGGCTC
>CEQC01009012.1_pt1 | contig 11524 bp, 12 predicted proteins | sample 531021 | NCBI WGS metagenome assembly CEQC01 (sample SAMEA2621213, study PRJEB7988) | marine metagenome | biome: marine biome (ENVO:00000447); feature: surface water layer (ENVO:00002042); material: "saline water (ENVO:00002010), including plankton (ENVO:xxxxxxxx)" | depth 5 m
TTAGAAGGCAAGTTAATACCAGCTGATTTAGTTGAATCTACTTGGATAGATTATGTTACGAATGTAAGAGCAAAACTATTATCACTTCCAAACAAACTTGCTCATCAAGTTATCACTATAGATAATTATGCAGAAGCAGAAATATTAATTAAAGATACAGTTTATGAAGCACTTAAAGAACTAGCAGATAATGGATTACCAGAAAAATATCAATCAAGTGGTGAACCAGATCAACAAGATCTGGAATCCTCCTCCTAAACTAAAAATATCATCCTGGGCAGATAGTTATAGAAAACTATCTCCAGAATCATCAGCTGAACCAGGACAATTCAGAACCTCAAGAGCTGAATATCAAAGAGGTATTATGGATGCTTTTTCAGATACTGGCATTGAAAGAATAGTTTGTATGACATCTGCCCAAGTGGGTAAAACAGAAATTATTTTAAATGCTATTGGTTATTACATTGATCAAGATCCATCACCAATATTAGTAGTGCAACCAACACTTCAAATGGGTATGTCATTCTCAAAAGATAGACTTGCAACTATGTTAAGAGATTCAGAAAAGCTGAGAGATATTATTAAAGATTCAAAATCTAAAGATTCTGGAAATACAACCATGCACAAAATATATCCTGGTGGATCTATAAGTATTGTTGGATCTAACTCAACATCTGGATTATCAAGTAGAGCAATCAGAGTTTTATTGTTAGATGAAGTTGATAGATATGAATTATCAACAAAAGAAGGATCTCCAATATCTCTGGCCATTGCCAGAACAAAAACATTTGCAAACAGAAAAATATATTTATGCAGCACTCCAACAATAAAAGGACTATCAATGATTGAATCTGCATTTGAGGAAAGTGATCAAAGATATTATTTTGTTCCATGCCCAGAATGTAATCATAAGCAAAAGTTAGTTTGGAAAAATGTTATCTGGGATAAAGGAAAACCAGAAACAGCTAAATATGCTTGTTCAGAATGTGGATCACTTATAGATGAATCAAAGAAAACATGGATGATAAAAAATGGAGAATGGAGATCTACAAAACCAACAAGCAATATTGCTGGTTTTCATATTTCAGAGTTGTATTCTGTTTTTTCAACCTGGGTAGGAATGGCAACAACATTCCTGGAATCAAAAAATAATCCAGAAATGCTTAAAAGTTTTGTAAATTTAGCATTAGGTGAGAGCTGGGAGGATCAATCAGATTCTGTTGAACATGAGCAGCTCTTACAAAAAAGATTGAATTTTGATTTACAACACATTCCAAGTGAAGTATTAGTTATGACAGCTGCATCAGATCTACAAAAAGACAGAATAGAAATGACTATTTGTGGATGGGCAAAAGGTTTTGAATGTTATGTGCTTGAACATAAGATATTTTGGGGAGATCCAAATACATATAACATCTGGAGTGAAGTGGATCAGTTTCTTAAAACAATATTTAAAACAGAAGATAAAAGATCTATTGGAATATCTTGTTCAACATTTGATTCTGGTGGTCATCATACAAATGCTGTTTATGAATTTACCAGGCCAAGACAAGGTAGAAGGATCTTTTCAATAAAAGGTTTATCTGTTCCAGGAAAACCAATAGTGAACAAGCCAACATTTGTTGGTAAAAATAGAACTGTTCTTTATGGTATTGGAACTGATACAGCAAAAGAAAATATATTTGCAAGACTTTCAGCTCCTAGTGAAAAAAACATTTTACATTTCGCACATCATTTAGACGAGGAATATTTCAAACAGCTAACAGCAGAAAAAAGAATTACAAAATTTGTTAGAGGAAGAAAAACATTAGTATGGAAACAAATAAGACCAGATAACGAAGCTCTGGACTGCTTGGTTTATAACTTTGCAGCTATCTATATTTTGAATCCAAACTTTGATGTTATAGAAGCAAAGATGCTTGAAGATCCAAAACCACAAAAAACAGTTAGAAGAAATACAGCAAGAAGGCCTGGAAACTTTGCCACAGATTGGAAAAAGTAGGTTTTTAGATTATCACTCATATTTATATTACAGATCTTCTGGCCATTCCTGGAGAGAAAAAATGACAGCTGCAAAAATACCATATCTTGTGTTGTTTTTTCAAAAAAACACAACTCCCATAAATACCATGAATAGTGGGTAAATTCATTGACATAGGCGAATTGGGTAATAATGTTGAATTAATAATCTATGGAGATCTTACTTGGCAAATTTATTTGATTCAGCTAATTATCCAACTTCTATACCTACTGAGTTAAAGATTGGAGATTTTTGGGCATGGAAGAATACAGATCTAGGATCTGATTATTCTAACTCTACACATACACTCACTTATGAATTTAATTTAATTGATGGCAGCTCTCCATCAAATATAACTGTTACAGCTACTGCTGATGGTGATGATTACAAAGTAGAAATAGCATCTACTACAACAGCTGGATATACAAAAGGCCAATATAACTATGTTGTTAATATTACAAAAAATTCAAACAGCAATAGGATTAAAGTTGGTGAAGGATTCATAGAATTTCAAGATAACTATGCAACTACAACAGCATCAGTTAGAAGTCATGCAAAGAAAATTCTTGATGCTGTGGAAGCTGTTTTGGAAAATCGTGCCAGTATGGATCAAAGCTCTATGAGTATTGCTGGTAGATCACTCAGCAGAATGAGTATTGGTGATCTTCTGGAATTTAGAAATTATTATAAAACTGAATATCAAAATGAACTTAAGATGCAAAGAATCAAAAATGGTAGAGCATCTGGAAATCAAATAAGAGTTTTATTTGGTAATCAAAAAACAATTAATCCAACTGATTATTCATAATGGCTCAACCAATGAAACATCAAAAAAATATTAAGCTGAGTAAAAAAATAATTAAACAGCAGCAACTTAGAGGACATAATCAATAGTGGCCTGGTATAACGATATATTCAAAAGATCTAAACCTAAAGTGAAAAGAAAATTTCTTAGATCTTATCAAGGAGCTAATACTGGCAGACTGTTTGCTGATTTTTTAGTAAGCAGCTTATCAGCTGATGCTGAGATAAAAGACAATCTAAGATTATTAAGAGATAGAGCCAGAGAGTTGGCCAGGAATGATGCTTTTATAGCAAGGTATCTAAACCTAATGGTGAGTAATGTTATTGGAAGGCATGGTATAAGAATATCATCTAAAGCCAGAAATGAAGATGGATCTCTTGATAGAGGAGCAAATAATATTATTGAAAGAGAATGGAAGAAGTGGGGGAAAATGGGTTCTCCAACTCCAAATGGAAGATTGAGTTTTTTAGACTGCCAAAAATTATTTATTGAAACTTTGGCCAGAGATGGCGAGGTATTGATAAGGCACTTCAAAACCAACAAATCTCCTTATGGGTTTCAAATACAATTTTTAGAAGCAGATCATTTAGACGAATCAATGAATGTTGAATCAAAGAATGGCAATAGAATTAAAATGGGAGTAGAAGTTGATCAGTTTGATAAACCTGTTGCCTATCATCTTTTCAAAGGCCATCCATACGATAATGGTTATAGAACAGATAGATCTCATATAAGAGTATCAGCTGATGAAATAATCCATGCCTATCTGCCACAAAGGGCAGAACAAACAAGGGGTGTTTCTTTTGTTGCTCCAGTTATGGCCAACATGAAGCAATACTCAGCATATATGGAAGCTGAAATTGTTGCAGCTAGAGTAGGAGCATCCAAGATGGGATTTTTTACAACTCCATCTGGAAGTGAATATGTTGGAGATAATCCAGCAGAAGATACTTTTGCTCCAGTATCTAATGCAAGTGCTGGAACATTTGAGCAGCTGCCAGAAGGTTTTGATTTTAAAGTTTTTGATCCAGGACATCCAACAACTGCTTTTGAATCTTTTACAAAATCAGTTTTAAGATCTGTTGCTTCTGGTTTAAATATTTCTTATCACGCACTAACAAATGATTTAACAAGTGTTAATTATTCTAGTATTAGGCAAGGAGCTTTAGAAGATCGATCTATGTTTGCCCTATATCAACAATTTTGCATTGATCATTTTATAGATCCTATATTTAAAAGATGGTTAGAAATGGCCATCAGCTCTGGAGCTTTAAATCTGCCCATAGCCAAATTTGATAAGTTTGCAGATCAAGTAAATTACATTCCAAGATCTTTTAGTTGGATTGATCCTCTAAAAGAAATGCAATCTCATATTTTGGGTTTACAAAATGGAACTGTAACTTATTCAGATATTTCTGCTGCTTATGGTAGAGATACAGAAGAACTATTTGAACAGCACTCAAAAGAAAAAGAATTAGCTGAACAATATGGAATTGAAACAGCTTTTCAACCATTTGGATCTAAGTTTCCTGTTGAAGCAAATATCCAGGGTGGAGAATCTGATGATGATTAGGGCGAAGGGCAACGATAAAAATCGTGGGGATAGTCTATCTGGTGGGCAAGGCTATCATCACTCTATGATTCCAGGAGCTGTAAATGGCTACTGATTTTCCAACTAAAGGTGAGGATAAAAAAATTTCATTAAGAAACTCAAACTATCCTCAATTTGATTACAACTTCATAGCTGGTGTAAAAGAGAATGATCCAGATATTTATAAAGCTGGTGGAAACATCAGAGGTAATGAAGCATTTAATCTTTGGACTAAAGCCAGGGATGGCCAAGAAACAAAAGGTGTTATTGATTGGATAAAAGAGAGAGAAGCCTGGGCAGCAAGACATTTTGGTGATGGATCTCAATTTAAAGATGGATCAAAAGCTGGAAGGCCATCAAATATTGCTGGAATAATTTCCCAGATGAAATGGGGAGTGATTGGAAACTTAGGTGAACAAAGAATGAAAGATGTTGTATTAGAAGCAATAAAATATGTTGAAGGGAAAGAATATGGATCTGCATCCCAGGCTCAACAAGATAGACAAGTTTCAGATAATGTAGAAAAGGCATTAAGAAAAAAAGCAGATGATCACAATGAAGATGTTGGTAATGTGGCATCAAAAAGAACAACATACAGAACACTATTGGCAGTATTTGAAAGAGGGATTGGAGCTTACAAAACTAATCCAGCATCAGTAAGGCCAAATGTGGGATCTCCAGAGCAATGGGCATACGCAAGAGTAAATTCATTCTTGTTTGCTTTACGCAATGGGAGGTTTCAAGGTGGGAAGCATGATTTAGATCTGCTTCCTGAATCACATCCTTTATCAAGCAAAGAGGAAAAAGCTATGGATGAAATAAGCAATAGGCATATCCTCAATGTCGATGAAACAGACGAAAGTGTAATCATTGAGTTTGCAAAACATCACAAAGAGGAGGATGCAGAAGATAATATGGAAGAAAGGCCAGATCATCCCCTGGATGATATGGAGGAATCTTCTTATCATGATGATGATGAAGAAAAGAAGGATAAGGATAAAGAAGAAAGATACTTTGACGATACAGTTAGGTTCAGAACTTTATCTTTAGACAGAGGTTCTCATATTGACGAAGAAAAGCGAACTGTTAGAGTTGGAGTTTCTAGCGAATCGCCAGTTGAAAGAAGTTTTGGAATGGAAATTCTAGGACATTCTCCAGATGAAATAGATATGTCATTTATGCAATCTGGTACTGCTCCATTTTTAAAAGATCACGATATGACATCACAAATAGGTGTTATTGAGAGATTTGAACTTGATCAGAAGGCAAAAAGGACAGTTGCCTTAGTAAGATTTGGAAGATCTGCTCTAGCTGAAGAAGTGTTTAGGGATATTCAAGATGGTATTCGAATGAATATATCTGTTGGATATAAAATCAATAAATTAGATAGGATGGAAGAAGAAGAAGATGGTAAAAGATTTTTCAGAGCTTCCTGGATGCCAATGGAGGTTAGCAGCGTAAGTTTACCAGCTGATTCTTCTTTACAAGTTGGTGTTGGCCGATCTAAAAAAATTAATATAGAGAAAATAACTATGGAAAACTCAAAACAAGATATTGATGTTGCAGAAGTTAGATCTCAAGTTATTGATGAAGCTCAAAAAGAATTTAAAAAGAACTCTAAGGAGATCTTAGATCTTGCAGCTAAACACAATAAAAGAGATTTAGGGCATCAAGCAATCTCTGAGGGAAAATCTATTGAAGAATTTAGAGGTGTTTTACTTGAAACAATCTCTAATGATCAACCATTAGAAACTCCTGTAGAGGATATTGGACTATCAGCAAAAGAAACAAAAAGATTTAGTATTCTTAAAGCTGTAAATGCAATGGCTAATCCTACTGATAGGAAAGCCCAGGAAGAAGCAAAATTTGAATTTGAATGTTCAGAAGCTGCTCAAAGACAATATGGGCAAACAGCTCAAGGGATCTTACTTCCTGGTGAAGTGCTAAGAAATTGGCAGCAAAGAGATCTAAACGCATCAGATGATTCTGGACTTATTGGCCAGGATTTCAGAGGTGGAGATTTCATTGATTCGCTTAGAAATAACTCAGCAGTTATGCCTTTAGCAACTATGCTAACTGGTTTATCTGGTGATGTGAAAATTCCTAAGAAAACATCTGGATCAACAGCTGCTTTTATTAGCTCAGAAGGTGGAGCTTCTAGTGAATCAGAAATGACTATTGGAAGTGTAACCATGTCGCCTAAAACAGCTGGTGTTCATACTGATGTTACCAGGCAGCTTTTGATTCAATCATCTTTAGATGTTGAGAATCTAATCAGAAATGATTTATCACAATCAATGGCAATTCTCATTGACGATAAAGCATTAGAAGGTAATGGATCAAGTGGAAATCCAACAGGTATTACTAATACTTCTGGAATCAATACTGTTTCATTGTCATCAGCTGCTGCTCCAACATTTGCTGAAATGGTAAGTATGGAAACTTCTGTAAGAGTTGATAATGCTCTTATGGGTGATCTTGCATACATAATCCATCCAACAAACTATGGAACACTCAAAACAACTGAAAAGGCAACCAATACAGCTCAATTTGTTGCTGTTAATGATGAAATTAATGGCTATCAAGCTATTGTTTCACCTCAATTAACTGTAAACAATTATGTGTTTGGTAACTTTGATGATCTTTTGATTGGTATGTTTGGATCTTTGGATATTGTTGTAGATCCATTCAGCAATAGCACTTCTGGAACAGTCAGAATTGTCGCATTGCAATCAGTTGATGTTGCAGTTAGACACGCAGTATCATTCTGTGCAGCTTCTTAACTTATGTTAAGTGGTTTTAACAACTAAAAACCTGGGAGGTGAAAGGCCTCCCTTTTTGGAGAAAAATATGAAAGTAATAATCTTGTCAGATACAGTAGCCAACAAAGAAAAAGTTTCAGCTGGTGATATTATTGAGGTCAGCTATGATGAAGGCATATCTTTAATAAGCTATAAAAAAGCAGAGGTTTATGAAGGTAGCCCAAAAAAAGAAACTAACAGATCTGTTGGCCTGGAAAAATCAGATAAACCAAAACCAAAAAAAAGAAGTAAGTAATGCCTTTAGAGAGTGCAGCAGATTTTTCATCTTATGTAGATAATACAGCTCATGGTGTAACTGCTACATTGTTTGAAGTACAAAATTCTTTTTTTGATGATTTTGGATTGATTGATAGTTTGTTTGATATTGATTCTGGTAACAGCACTAATATCAATATCATTATTGATCAAGAATATCTGGGAATAAGTGGAGGATCTGTAGATGTTAATGGTTTTCAACCAACTGCATTTATAAAAGCATCAGATGCTCCATTCATTTCTCATAGAGATAGATTGATAGTAGATCCAATAACAACGAACAAGGGAAATACATTATCACCATCAACAACATTCAGAATAGTTAGAGTAGAGCCAGATAATGTTGGAATGGTTCAAGTATTTTTAGAAAAAGAATGAGTTTATATAATTTAGAAACAGAAGAAGATATGGAAGCCTATCTCGATATTGATTTTGGGCATGGTGTTTCAGCTGTTTATACAAGATCTGGCACTTCATCAACAATCAAAATAATCATCAATGAAGAATATGTAGAAACTCAAGAAGGTATTGGAGTTGAACAATCTCAACCTATTGCCTATTGCAGAACTGTTGATGTACCAAGTGCATCATTTGGAGATACATTAAATGTTGCTGCAATAAAAGATGTTGATGGGAACACATTGAAAGCAGCTCAAAATTACAAAATTGTAAATGTACAAGCAGATAGAACTGGGTTTTCTGCATTGTTATTAGAGGAAGCATAATGGCAAATCATGTAAGAAGGCAGATAAGAGAACAAATTGGAACAGTTTTAACAGGCCTTTCAACAACTGGATCTAATGTATTCCAGAGCAGAGTTTATCCATTAGAGGATGGCAATCTTCCAGGACTAACAATTTATACAAAATCAGAAACTTCTGAGCCTGTTGTTGTAAGCTCAAACAAATTACTTTTTAGAACTTTGGATCTAGTAGTTGAAGCGTATGTAAAAGCAACATCTGATTTTGATGATACTATTGATCAAATTTCTAAAGAAGTAGAACAAGCAATCGCAGCAGATCCAACACTATCATCAAAAGCAAAAGATACTTTTCTATCATCAACTGATATTGAATTTAATAGTGAGGGAGAAAAACCAGTTGCATATTGCAGTTTGGAGTTTACAGTTGAATATTATACTTTGGAGCAATCTCCAGATGTATCTAAATAAAATTGGAGGATGAAATGAAATTAATTTCACCAGATAAAAAAACAACAGTAATAGCTCATTCATCAATGATTGAGTATTACAAAAATAAAGGATGGGAAGAAGTTGCATCCCAGGATTCAGAAGAACCTAAACCAAAATCAACTTCTAAAAATGTTGCAAAAGCAAAGGATAAATAATGGCAATTCATAAAGGAAATGATGGAACTGTTAGAGTTGGTTCAAATGTTATAGCTCATATAACTTCATATACTTTAGATGAAGCAGCTGATACTGTTGAAAAAACAGCTCTTGGTGATACTTCAAAAAGTTTTATGGTAACTCTTACTTCATTCTCTGGCTCAGTTGATGTATTTTTTGATGATGATGATACAGCTCAAAATGCACTAACTATTGGAGCAGAGGTAACTCTGGAATTTTTACCAGAGGGAACTGGAAGTGGTGAATCTAGGTTTACTGGCTCTGCTATTGTTACAGGCTTAAGTTTGAATACAGATCCAAATTCTCTGGTTCAACAGTCTATAACATTCCAGGGATCTGGTGGCCTAACTAAAACAACTGTTTAATGAAGGCTATTGAAAAAGCTAAATCTCATTTTGATTTGCAAGAGATTCAATCTTATTACATTGAAGAATGGGATCTGAAAGTATTTTGGAAGCCTTTAACATTAGGAGAAACAGCAAAACTATTTAAGGTATCAAAAGAGGATTCTCTAACAATGATGGCTATGGTTTTGATTTATAAGGCTCTTGATGAAGAAGGTAATAAAATATTTTCCATTGATGATAAACCAGCACTCTTAAATAATGTTGATAGAAATGTACTTGTAAAAGTTGCCCAGCTTATGACTGGTGAAGAAACTTTAGAAGATACAAAAAAAAACTAAAAAAAGATAAGAATCTTTTTTATCAATATCAACTTGCAGATAAGTTGGGAAAAACATTAACAGAGATCCAGGATCTTACTGTTGATGAATACAATGGATGGATAGCTTATTTTTCAATACTTAGTGAGAAAGATTAATGGCTAAAAGAGATGTTAAATTTAAACTTACAGCAGTTGATAAAACTAAAGCTGCTTTTGATAAAGTTACTAGAGGACTTAATAAAGTTGGTACAGCTGCAAAAGGAACAGCAAAAGTTGTAGGTGGTGTAACTGTTGGATTAGCTGGTGTATCTGCTGCTCTGATTCTTGCATCAAAAAAATCCCTGGAGTTTGTAGATAACATTGGTAAAACTGCAACCAGGACTGGCATTGCTACAGATTTTATTCAGGCATTTCAACAGGGAGCAATAGAAGCTGGATCTTCAATAGAACAAGCACAAAAAGGCCTGGAGAAATTTTCCAGATCTGTTGGTGATGCTTCCAGGGGATTAAAAACTCAAGCAGATATATTTAGTGATCTTGGTGTTGAAATAAGAAATTCAAATGGAGATCTTAAAGGTAATACTGAAATATTATTAGAAGTTGCTGATGGCATAGCAGCACTTGGATCAGAAGCAGAAAAATCTACTGTATTAGCAAATTTATTTGGTAGATCTGGTATGCAATTTGCCCAGATCTTTGAAAATGGATCTGAGGGATTGACTAACTTTGTTGAAGAATTTAGGCAGCTTGGATTTATTATTAGTGAATCTGGAATTAGAACAGCTGAAACATTTAATGATAGAGTTTCACAAATTAAAGCATCTATTTTTGGATTACAAAATCAAATTGTTGTTGGACTAGCTCCAGCATTTCTTAAATTAGCAGACGATCTAAAACAATTTATTATTGAACAAGCAGCAGCTTCTGGTGGTTTTGAACAGTTTGGAAAAGATGTTGCTGTAAGTATTATTGGTATTGCTCAAGCAACAGCTGTAGCTTTTGCATCTGTTTTGAATTTTATCAATGGACTTTCACAAATAGATACAACTCTTTTGAATCTTGGAATTAGGATAATGAATCTGAGGGGTTTTGAATTAGATCTAATTAAAAAAGATAACATAATAAATATTGAAGATCTTAATAAAAAATTTGATGAACTGTTGTTAAAGGTAAATGAATCATCACCAGCTATCAAAAAATTTATGGAAGAATTTACTGGTGGACTTACAGATCTACAAGATCCAATAGCAGTTTTTATTACTAATATTGAACATGCGAATAAAAGCATCCAAAATGTTGCAGTTTCATCAATGAAAAAATTAGAAGATAGTATTGTTGAAGGCCTTAAAACAGGCAAAATGGCATTTCAAGATTTTGCAACTTTTGTAGTTGAACAGCTTTTAAGAATTGCAATACAACAAAATATCATAGCTCCAATAACCAGAACAATAGGATCTATGATTCCTGGAGTAAAAATACCTTTACCAAGTGGTGAAGGTGGTATGTTTACAGGTACAGCTCCCAGAGTTGGAGGTGTAGATGGTAAAGGTGGTTTCCCAGCAATATTACATCCAGGAGAAACTGTAGTTGATCACACTAAAGGGCAATCAGCTGGAGCAAATGTAACATTCAATATAAGTACAGTTGATGCTGCTGGTTTTGATGAATTACTTGTTTCCAGAAAAAGTTTGATAACAGGAATTATAAATTCTGCTATGAACTCCAGAGGTAAGGTAGGAATATTATGAGTGGCACTTTCCCAACATCACCTGGTTTTTCAGCACTTAATTTTCAAAATGTAAGGCCAACATTAGTTAATCAATCATTATCTGGAAGGAGAGCTGTAAGACAAATAGGCTCTCAATATTTTATGTTTACAGTTTCAATGCCACCAATGAGCCAGAGTGATGCAATGGATATATTTGCATTTTTACAAAAACAAAAAGGTTCATTTGAAAGTTTCCAAATAAAAATACCAATAACAAATAGAGGAGCTG
>CEQC01037663.1_pt1 | contig 11391 bp, 22 predicted proteins | sample 531021 | NCBI WGS metagenome assembly CEQC01 (sample SAMEA2621213, study PRJEB7988) | marine metagenome | biome: marine biome (ENVO:00000447); feature: surface water layer (ENVO:00002042); material: "saline water (ENVO:00002010), including plankton (ENVO:xxxxxxxx)" | depth 5 m
ATACGCATTTTTGCCTTAAACTAGTTTGTGCAGACAAAGCCAACCGTTCAAATCTCCCTGTGCCAAAAAATCCCCCCAAAAACCGCATAAACAAAGGGCCTTGAGAATTGGCACAATTTCCCCTCCGGTCACGCCTATTTTCGCTAAAAAAACAGATTTTTTTTAGTGATGCCCTATACTACAGAGCAAACTGCACAAACCTCTTGAACTCCTCCCAATCCTCTTCCGAAAATTGATTGAATCTCTCAAAAACCTTCTCTCGCACAAAATCGTCCGCCATCCGATCCTTGATGGGTTCGTGCCCCGAGAGCCGTGCCTCGCAGACAGCCACCAAAAATTTCCGAGCCATCAACCGCATTTCGTCATCGCTCCTCGTTGGTTCTTGATCTCTTGGTTCAAATTTATCATTTTCCATTTTTTCCATCTCCATTTGATCAATCTTCAGGTTTTTAAAATAACCCATTTGTTTATCCTTTCGTTTTAAAATTTCGTTAAAAATTTGAACGAGAGCGTCGGACAATCCGACCCCTTCTAACCGTTCCCTTTCTTGATCCGCAAAAGCAATCAACGTTTGGTTTTGGTTTTGGTTTGTGTCCATCACGTTTTCTCCTTAACGTCGATTTTAAAATCGTAATCTCCGAGGGTCTCGTCCCAAATCGCAATTTCGGCCTGTCGCCTTGCTTCTGTCTCATCGACAGCCTTGACTTGAAAAACATTCTTTTGAGTAACAACCACGTCCCACGTTTTTTCTTCATCCAAGTCAACCTCAAAAACTTTGGAACCGTTCGACCAGTCGTCGTCCGCTTCCTGTTCCTGTGTGACAAACGGCTCACTTTCAAACGCCTTGATTTCCTCAAGGTTGCCTTGCGACATTAAAACCTTTACAAAAATTTTACGCATTACTTACCCCCCATCATTTTTTTAAAAAGATCGGCCTGCCGACCCAATTCCAGCAAGTATTTTTCTGACATTTTTGCTTCCTCAACGGCACTCTCAACGTACGGATTCAAAATAGCCTGTCGAATACGGTCAATCGCGGTTGACACGGCTGTCTCCACGGACACTTCTTTCTCTTCGCTCATAAGGACTCCTCTCTAGAATGTTCTTCCCACTTCAATGAAAACTCGCTAAACTTTTTCAAACGCTCTAGGACTTCTTCCATGTCCCACCCTCGCTCAATGGCTTGCTCGCCAAACGCTAGATCAGCAATTTCTCTCACAAAAAACTCTCGTTTCTTTTCGTCCGACCAAGCCGGATCAACAGGAAATTTTTCGTTCATTGCTTGATAATTATTAACTTCTTTCATTCGAATCTCCTCTCTTCAGTTAAAAAAAGCAGGGCCGTTGGCCCTGCACCAAATTACGCTTGCAACCGTTTAAGTTCTTTAGCAGACTGCCCCCGACGACTTTTAGCTTTGGCAATCTTTTGCTCAAGACTTAAAGCGTCGTGAGCTTTCTGCCGTGCTTCAGCTTCTTCTCGCTTCAACTTACGATACTCAACTCGTTTCATGTGTTTCATTCGTATCTCCTTTTGACCGTTAAAATCTGAACTCTAACAGCTACTCACTTCAGCTTTAGCTTTCGCTGTTTGGCCCATCCGCTTTAAGGTTTGCTGTTTGCACCCACCCTCAAGGCGTGAATAAATCATCGCATATACTCGCATATCATGTCAACCCCCTTCGCAAAAAAAAAGAGGGAACCGTGGTTCCCTCTAAGGTGATCACAAAGTTTTTTTAAGTTCGATCATTTCAAGAGCTTTTTTGAGAGCCTCGTCAAGCCCCCATGCATATCGCTCAAAATTGTTCTCACCGCGCTCCTCACGATCGCCAATAATCTTCTCACAAGAGCGATCGAAATAGAGCGAATAGTGTGATTCTCCTTCCCGATCCCACAGATCGTCCCTGCATTCCACTTCAAAATTGTGTTGGTTGCAAAGAGTTAAAAGTTTCTTTTTCTTCTGCAAAGCACTCTTGCGCTCCATTTCACGCTTCTTTTGAGTTTTCTTCGCTTCCAACAATTCTTTTGGCATCCTCAAACCTTCCGAAACTGTGAGCATCCACACACCCCTGACTCGACTTCGCCGATGAACCCTTGGATGTTTGAATCCAACGACCGCTTCGGTCTGACAACAAACAAATCTGCGCCCTTGGACAAGTTGCCAGTGGTTTCCAGCATCAATCAAAAAAACCCTAGATTGTCTCCACTGTGAACTTATTTTGAGAAATCGAGCTAGGGTTATGTTTCTCTCAAACCCTGACACGTTCGACTCAGCCAACTGTGACATTCGGATTCCACAAGCTCCCAAGGCATTTTGGACTTCTCGCGTAGTTGTTCCGGTGACCGCTTCTCTTTGAGAGAACGCTCGGATTAATCGTGAGCAATCCATCGTAGTCAAACCAGTAAGAGCCGAAATCACGGCTGGCCCACAGAACCCATTTTTGTCGGCTTTGCGAGTGCCGTGATTGACCGGATGAATATTTAATGCTTTATACATGGTAATACCTCTCCACTTAAATAGAGTTAATAAAATTTTCCACATTGTTAAAGAACGTGGGACGTGCTTCATGTCCCTTTAGTCTTTGTTTAAAGACTAAAGTTATTATATCAGATACTGTCCCATATGTCAACTATTTTATTTATCCTTTAAAATCAACAACTTATTAGGGGGTTGACAAGTATGGGAATTTATGGTAGAATTCTTTTTAAGAATTCCCAGCAAAAAATCGGGAGTTCAAAAAAAATAAGCATTGACGATACGTCAATGTTTCATGTGAAACATTTTTTTTAAGTGGAGATAAAATGAAAAAAACTACGTTAGCAGAGGCCATAGCAAGTTGGCCCCGAGAAACGCGAGGCACTCGCAGGGATTATTTGGATTGCATCGCGATGCGTTATCAATTGGGCAGGGACGTTGACGCGAGGGCTTTGGAGGCTCAATATCGACGTGTTTGGAACGAAAATCGTAGGTAATGAAATAAGTATGGAGGTATGAATGGAAATTCAATTAAAATTGAACCTCGATCAAGAGGACAGCCTAAATCATATGGCAAAAAGACTTGCTGATGAGGACATAGTTACAGGCTATCACACAAACTGGGATCATGCATACGAGTGTGCGTGGCAAGGTTTAGAGGCTGAATATGGACAAAATTGAACCTTTTTAAGTGGAGAGGTTTGGAATGAATCGAGGCGATGACCCTGTCAACCATCCGGCCCACCACAAGGCCAAAAAAATGAACCACAAAATTTTGAAACTCAAGGAGGCTCAGGATTTTGTTAGGTCTTTTCATCGGCACAGCCCGCCCCTGAGACGCCATAAGTTTTCAACGGGGGCCTACGACGATTGCAACAAACTTGTGGGCGTTGCGACAATAGATCAGTGCAGTAGTGCATGGTCGAGACGGCATGACCATGTTGAGTTAAGGAGGCTTTGCCTCAAGCCTGATGCCCCAAAAAATACGGCTAGTTTTTTGATAGGCAAGGTCAAGGATGCTTGCTTTGCCATGGGCTATAATGTGATTGTGACCTACACGAGACCTTTTGAGAGTGGTGCGAGCTTGAAGGCCACTGGGTTTTATCTGGAGAGAGCCACATGGGTGAAAAACCAGCCGACACATTCAAAAGGTTTGTTGCGATGGGTAGCCGTGAGAGATAGGCCCCCGACCTTGGATCAACGGTCTTGGACGAAACAGACGTTGGCAAAAATTAAGGGAGATGAGCATGAGTGACTTGACGAAAGAGAAGGAGTTTTTTATGGCGCACTTGGAAGAGGTGGTGGAGTTGTTGGCTTTTTTGAAAAAAAAGGGGCATCCTCCGCATGTGGCCGGTGCTTTACTTTTGTCGGGCGCGGCGATGCTGGTGTTTGACGATGCGGACAGAAAAGAGGCCGTTAGTCTTTTTGACGAAATTTGCAGATTGAATTTGGGGCTAAAAGAAAAATATGAAACGCCGCATACCTCAAAAGAAATGCACTAACGTAACAATTTTTTTAACCGTTTTTTGTGCGGCCAACTTTTGTGAGGCCGAAGAAATTACTTTTTGTAACAAAATTGATTGTTATCAAATTGAGCAGGAGGTAGTGGATAAAAAGGTTAACCAATGTTTGTATCAAGCAAAATTAGAAATGTTGGTGTTGCATTGGAAACAGATTAACAATTGGAAACAAGTAGAGTATGTGGGGGCTGGGAATCAAAAGATTATTCATTGTTTGCCCAAGATCCCCAACAAGTTTTTAACAGGAGAGGAGACCAATGAACAACTTCAGTTTTTGGAAAAGCTTCGGTGCCGGATTCAAAACAAAAAACGGGATGCGGTGTTTCACCAAATTGATTATTTCAATTGGTGCATGTCAAGGTTTGAACCCGAACAGTTTGTGGATCAATGATTAAACATATTTTCTTTTGGATTTGGGCCGCAATTCCTCTAGCCGCTTCCCTCGTCAACTTAACCCTTGACATCTGGGATTATATAAGATAAACTTTTTTTCTTTAAATAAGTGGAGAGAAAAAATGGATGAAGTTACGATAAAGCGGATTGAAAAAGAGTGTGAATCTTCCTTGGATCATCGGGCGTGGGATTTTTTGTATGAAATGAGCAGGCCGGAGTTAATAAGATTTTTGATGGAGACCATGACGACGAGGCAGTGGTCTGAGTACCGAGAAGACTTTCGGGACGACGATGATGAATACAACGATGATGAATAGGAGAGGAGTGGTGAAAAAACTTTATGATGTAAGAATAACACAATGTTATTTGATAAAAAATATTGAGGCTACCAATGAAGATGAAGCTAAACAAAAAGCATCTGAAGATTATTCTTGGGAGTCTTGTCTAAAAGATTGCATTATGGATGTGGAGGAGACAAGTGATGAAAAAACTTTATAGAGAGTTGAACGATTTTTTGAAAACGAGTTCACCTGAAGGTGAGGTAAAAATAGTGGATGGCAAGAGAAAGTTTGTCCCTAAAGAAATGGACTTGGACGATCCCGCAGATCATTTGGCAGTTTGGGAAGATTTGTGTTCGCGTTTTTCACCTGAAGGTTTGTCGGAGGATGGCGCGTTGAGTGCCGCCGAAGAACGCCGTAAGGAAAAAGAGTTGATTAAAATTGCAGTGCAGTTGCGCGAGAGGTCTGGCCCTATGCCGGCAGAGGTTGCCGAATGGTGGGAAGGCCCAAAGCATTTGACAAAGGCGGGTTAAGAAAAGGAAAAAGTGATGAAATATACGGTGCAAGCTACTCAAATAATTTTGAACGTAAAACCGACGCGAGTTAAACAACGTTTTCTGGTGGAAGCGGATTCAGAAGAAAAAGCTTACGACGAGTTTAAAAAAGCTTCTAAAAATATGGTTTTTAGAAACGGGATCAAAAAATTAACAATTTTAAAAACGCATCTTTCCTTTATTAATGAATAAAAAAGAAATTTTAAAAAACTGCAAATTGTTTTTAGAAGTTACGGAAAGCCGTGGGTTGAACAATGTGGAGGCCGCTTTAGTTCATTTGATTTTGGCCGTAAGTTTTTTGGGAGAAGAAGTTGATATTAATCAATTTTTAAGCGAGGATAAAAACAATGAGTAATTTTTGGGAATATTTGATTGTAGCGGTATTTTTTGTAGTAGTGTTGATTCAACAAGGTGTTTAAATTGAAAAATTCGATTCGAGAAGAGTTAGTGGATTATTGGGGCGACGAGGAATTATTATTTTTGGACCCAGCAAAAGATTTTGATTGCGGCATTGTAGGGGTGGCAGAACGCATTGGAATGGAGCTTGTGGTGGTTTATGATCGCGACAAAATTTTAGAGCAACTTCGCAAAGATCTTACTCCAGAAGAAGCCGTGGAGTATTTTGAATTTAATGTTTTGGGGTCCTATCTGGGTGAAAAAACACCTGTTTTTTTGACGTTCCGGTAAAAAAATTAGGTCTTTTCAAGCGGTTCATTTTTTGAATCAGAATTAATTGTGTTCAACGATAAGTTTGCTGAAAAACTCCGACGCTCTCCCTCGCCAAAAAAAGGATAGGCGCAGTGACTTAGGTAAGCCGGAAAAACGTATAAGTCTCCCACTTCGGGTTGAACTCGAAACGATCCAACACTGCACAAATTAGTGCTTCCAAATAAAAAATCGGTCCACCCTTCGCTGGCATATTTTTCCTTGGCGTGCTTCCAGTTTTTCTTTCCAATCGAAATGGGAACTTTCAAGTACAGGACACAACTAAATTGTCCGCTGGTATGAATGTGAACCGGATTATAGTCCGTTGCAAAACTTCTAACAAACCAAGCATTATGAATTTGGACTTGGTTTGATGGCTGAAACTTTTGTAAAGACTGACTCATAAAATTAGTGTACAAGCCATTAGCGGCTTCAAACAAAATTTCTCCAAGGTTTTCAACCTTCCCAATCTCACAACGGAGTTCCTGCTCAACGTGTCCTACCAACTGATCCGAAGCGTCAAAAGATTTTTTATTGATTAAAGAGTCACAGTGTTTGTTCATCCGCGCAATCAAATCCCGTGGTAACTTGGTTTTCAACATTCGGGGACCAAATGGAGATAAAATTTCAGCAGTTACTTCCTTACGTTTTGTCATATTTCTCGAATTTCTCCGGCGAGAACATTTTGAATCCTCTTACGACGAAGCTCGTCTTCTCGCTCCTCAATCTTTTTTTGGTATGTTTTTCGTTCTTTTTGCAAATAAACAAGATCCTTGTTTGTTAAATTTTGCGTTTTCCAAGTGTCAAAAACAACGCGAAACAGCCCTGAAATAGTTCTGCCCTCCACTCGGGCAATTGTAACGATCTCCTCGTAAATGTCCCGTGGCACGAGGACAGATTTCCATTTTTTAGTATCCATAAACGACTCCTTTTCTAAGATTGTATAAGATTTTCTATTCCATTTCAACCGCTTCGCCCCAGCTAGGGCCAATATCCACGTCACATTTGTTGGGAACCTCTAACGGAACCGCATTGCACATGATTTCAGCATACTTTTCGGCCTGCTCTTTGGTTTTAACCGAGAAAGCTAACTCATCGTGAACTTGCAACAAGGGCAAAATACCTTCCTTATGCAGATTGACCATCGCTTGTTTAGTCATATCTGCCGCCGAAGCTTGAATCAAACGGTTTAATGCCTTGTAGGTATAAGCCCGTTTCAATCGGGTGGTCGGCCCGTGAGCCGCGACAGCTTCCTCATAAGGCATCGCTTTGTGCATTTCAAAGGTGTTCGGTTCCCAAAGATCAAATCGGCATTTTCGGCCTCGCAAAGAACGGATCGAGCCGGAAGATCGAGGATCGTCCAATCTCTTGCTTACCCCTTGCATCAACAGTTTCACAAACGGAACCCTGTCATGGTACTGCTGGGTCAAGGATCGTGCTTCGTCTACGGTGATGTCCAATTGAGCGGATAGCTTGTTAACTCCCATGCCGTACATCATCGCCAGATTTATCACCTTGGCCTGTTTTCGGGGGATGTCTGCCATTTCTGCCACCATCGTGTGGAAATCCATATCGGGGTTTTCTCGATACCCCTCGACAAATTCGGCAACGCCCTTTAATTCGGTGTTCTTGGAGTCGCCAAACGCTTTGGCATAGTGAACCAAGATGCGCGGTTCTTGTTGGGAAAAATCAATCGCCGCCCATTTCTCCCCTTCTTCGGGCAAAAACAGACTACGGATCATTGGCCCCAACTGGGGATCTCTCGACGGGATTTGTTGAAGATTCGGGTTGTTCATACTGATTCGGCCCGACACCGTTCCACCATCATCGCCTCGCAATTGGTTGATGTGGGCATGAATCCGCCCTTCTTTTGAAATGAATTTTAGGATCGATCCGATAAACGTCCCTTGGGTTTTATTCAAGTTTCTGGCCTGCACCACCAATTGAGGTAACTCATGGGAGTGTTCCGTCAAAAACGCCTTGGTAAAGCTCGGTGCGCCTTTCTCTGTGCGGTCATACAAAATGTTGAGTTTATCAAACGCTTTGGCTAAAGATTGCGCGGCCCAGATTTCTACATCCGCCCCCACCAAAGTTTTGATCTTAGCCATCGTTTCTTTTTCTTTTTTGATTAAATATTGCTTGGTCTTTTCCACCCGATCAATGTCCACGCGAATACCTCGGGCCGTCATGTCTACCAGACAGGGCAAAAGGCTGGTTTCCAGTTTCCAGATGTCCCACAAATCTTCCTTGTTGAGCATATTTTGAAAATGCTTCCATAACTCTAAGGTCAATGTCGCGTCCGTCTCTGCATAAGCCCCCACAAATTGGGCAGGCAACTTCCATAATTCGGCTTTAGCATCCACCCCAAACCCTTGGGCCGCCTCGTTCAAGTTCTTTTCACCTTTGGTTTTACCCAGATGGTCGTAGGCCAAAGCGTTCAAGCTGTAGCTGAAACGGTTTTCGTCCAAAAGAGAAGCGGTAATCATCGTGTCAACAATCCTGCCGTTAAGCGTGAAGCCCTCGGCACGAATCCACCCCGCATCGTATTGTGCATTGTGCATAACCTTGTCCGCAGAGCATTCAAAAACTTTCTTGAGCCATTTCGACACAATTTTCTTATCCAAATTACCACCGCCTAAATGCCCGACAGGAATGTATCCTTGCCAACCGTAAGTCGCAACCGCATAACCGACAACCTCACCGTCTTTAGTGGGCCATCCGGGGCCGTTAACTTTTAGGTTAGGGTCTTTGGTCTCTACATCAATGGCAATTTCTACTGCATCGGTCAAGTCCGGTAACTCTTGTGGAGGAGTCCACTCCACAGAGGGCGTGAACATCGGAAATTGTAATTTGTTTGTCATATGGAGTAACTCCTGAAGGTGTCTTCTGGATCAATCAGAAACAGATTTTGCTTGGTTCGCGTGACCGCCACATAAAAAACTCGGTGAAGATCATCACTCAAATTGTTCTGAAGGGCGGAGTAAGACAAATCTTGGAGCAAAATAACATTGTCCGCTTCGCCTCCCTTGGCACCGTGGATTGTGGATAACTTTATCCGAGGTTTGGCATTAAATTTTTCACCAGATCGCAAAAGAGCGGTGATGTACGCCCGATCAACGTCGGGGATTTTGTTCAAAGCTTGAGACCAAATCTCGTCCGCCCCAGCCAACAAACCATGCTCGTTTTGCAATTGTTTCAAATTGACTGTTTCTGCGTCGGTTTTAATCGTTTTCTTGCCGCGCCCGACCTTTTCATTATTGCCCGTCATAAAACCATAAATCGTTTGGGCGTGATCCGTGAGAATGTGTCGGCCTTTTCGTAGGGCCTCCCACGCATTCACTGCAATCGTCAGCTTCTCGGAAATGCTCCGGTGACCGTTGCGCTCGAACAGAAGTCCTCTGGATTTTAAATCTTGAGTCAATGGAGTCAACATATAGTTAGCCTGTGCCATAAGTAACCATGAGCCATCGCCAATCGCAATATCGTCAATGCTCGGCATCCGCGTCACCATGCCCTCCTCCTCTCGAGGAAGATACGTCTTGGGAAAACGGTCACTAATTCTCGTGACGATGGATTCTGCCACCTGATGAACCGCTCGAGGAATTCGGTAAGATTGCTCTAAAGTTTCAGAATCGCCAGATAAATGGATAAAATGATTTACGTCCGCCCCCGCCCACCGATAAATCGCCTGATCATCGTCCCCCGCACAATACATTCTTGTCGATCTTGAATCAATTTTGTGAGCAATGTCCCATTGCAGAGGAGATAAGTCTTGGGCCTCGTCCATAAAACATAATTCAAAATGCGGACACGCCTGCTCGGAATCTAAAAACATCTGCAAAAGATCGGTGAAATCGATCAAACCGTTAACCTGCTTATAAGCCCGATAAGTTCGGTCTAAATAGTCCACCTCATGCCACTGAAAATCAATCGAGGATAAATCGTATTCTCTCTGTAAAGACGTTTTTTTAAGTCGCGCCAGATTAATTAAAGACAGAATGGGGTGATCCGAAGTAACACTACCGCCGATTTCATCGTCTTCCATGCGGTGAACCCGAAGCTCCATGCCGACTTTTTCAGATAAGTCCTCAAAATGTTCTTTCTGAATGACCTGATCTGATTTAATCGCCAAAGTGCGGTACGCCAACGAGTGGATGGTTCTAAAATGACAGAGGTCCTTTTCAGGATCAAGGTTAAACCGCACAGAAGCGCGTTCCTTGGCCTCGTTAGCGGCCTTACGGGTAAACGCAAGAAAACCAATTTGCGTCGGGTCTAGCCCATCTGACAACGCTTTGTCCACCATGTTCAACAATGTGGTTGTTTTTCCCGTTCCGGGTGGGCCAAATAGTCTAAACACTAGAAAGGACTCTTTTTATCTTGACCCATGTCAGGGGCCGGAATTTCAAAATCAATGCCATTAAACGGCGGAATCACCCAGACTCTCACCGACTTTGATTTAATCTTTATCGTTGTCGAATCGCCGTTGATGTCTCGCAACCTTTGGGCAATCCGGTGAGATTTATACTCGAAGAATTTGTTCTTCCTCAAAAAGGCTTCAAAATCTTTGAGCCTAAAGTAGGTTTTTTGCTCCTCTTCGTCGGTAAAAGGTCGGCGGAGCAGGATTTCTTCCTTGTTAGTCGCCTGCTGGTAAGACGTGCAAAATTCTTCAAGCAGATCGTAAAACTGTCCACTCACGGACGCATCCTGCGAAACTTCCATAATGGCCCCATCTGTGGAACTCATCTCCTCCAGTAAAGCGTTGATACGAGCCTCCCACCCAACTTTTTGCATAGTGCGTGGCATGTAGTTCAACTGCTCGACGCAAGCTCTTTGAAAAGCGGCCTGATTCATCAAAGCATCGGTGTCCAGTTCCAAAGGCTTGCCAGACACGTCCAAAAACCAGACGGGAGGAACTGAATTATATTTTCTAAGATTGGCTATCGTAATGCCACTAACAGCGGCATCAATACCAAATTTGCGAGTGCGACATAATTCCGAATTACAATAACTATTAATCGGGCTGTCTTTGCACTTATAGGCATAATCCTTCTTTTGTAGTTGTTTGGCGACAATGTTAACCTCGTTCAAGGGCAACGGCGGGTCTAGATAGTTCATGTTGTAATTCAAAATTTCAGTTTCCCAACTGTCGGGATAGGCTTTGCGTAGATAAACGCCAATGTTAAACAACCCGTTGTTTCGACCACCTTCGCTTATTTTCTGACTGCATAGGGTCTGCAAACATGGTGGGCCATCCTTAATTGCGGTGATTTCCTCGGGCTTCTGAACCGTGAGCGACAAAAGCTGTTCCGGCGTTAAAACATACTCATCGTAAAGCGCGTAAAATTCTTCCAAAGTTGCGGCACTACCATCGTCTTTAATGGCATAACGCAACCCGTCCTCTGCGTCAAAATACGGGATATTGAGAAAATTTCCAACGTCGCCCCTCTCCAAATTTAATTGGATCTGTTT
>CEQC01003411.1_pt1 | contig 11320 bp, 9 predicted proteins | sample 531021 | NCBI WGS metagenome assembly CEQC01 (sample SAMEA2621213, study PRJEB7988) | marine metagenome | biome: marine biome (ENVO:00000447); feature: surface water layer (ENVO:00002042); material: "saline water (ENVO:00002010), including plankton (ENVO:xxxxxxxx)" | depth 5 m
AACCGACCGAACGGAGCCAATGGCAAGCTATATCGCAAGACGATTTGTCCTCGGCATTGCAGTGATGCTGGCGGCCATGACGATTCTCTTCCTCCTGATCTACACGGTGCCGGGTGATCCTGCGACGATCGCGCTTGGTCCCCGCGCCAGCGAATTACAGAAGGAAGCTTTCCGACTTCGAATGGGCCTGGACCAGCCGCTCGTCGTTCAGGCGCTCAATTTCCTCTGGGCCTTGCTGCATGGCGACATGGGCACCGATATCCTCAACCAGCGTCCGGTGACCCCGCTGGTTCTCTCCGCCCTTCCGAAAACCGTCTTGCTCGCCGTCACCGGACTGGCGTGGGCGGCGCTCATCGGCGTCCCGCTCGGCATCTGGGCTGCCCTGCGGCCGGACAGCTGGACCGATCGCGTCATCGGACTGATCTCCACCAGCGTCGTGGCCCTGCCCGCGTTTCTGATGGCAATCTACGCGTTGATCCTGTTTGCGGTGAAGCTCAGATGGTTTCCCTCGCTCGGCGCAGGTGAACCGGGCGATATCGGCGACCAGATCCACCACCTCATTCTTCCCGCTTTCGCCGTCGGCGTTGCCTGGGTCGGCTACATCGCCCGGTTGGTGCGCGTGGCCATGCTCGAAACGCTGGCCGAACCGCATGTGCGCACCTACGAAACCTTCGGCGTCGCCAAATCGACCATCGTTCTGAAATGCGTTCTGCCGATCGCGATCATTCCTGTGATTTCGGTCATCGGGGTGGGCATGGGTAACCTTCTGTCAGGCGCGGTGCTTGTCGAGGTGGTTTTTTCCCGCCCCGGCCTCGGCTCGATGGCCTATGACGCCGTCATCAGCCGGAATTTCCCCGTCGTGCTCGGCTCGGTGGTCGTCACCACTGCGCTCTACGTCGTGGCCAATTTCCTCGCCGATATCGCCATCGCCGTTCTCGATCCGCGCCTCGCAGAGAAGGGCTGAACATTGACCGACGCAACCACAACCTCCGTCACCGACGATTCCACCGCGCCCAGACGCTTCGTCATTCTGAGACGACTGTTGCGCAATCCCACCGGCGCAGTAGCCACCATGGTCATTCTCCTCTTCATCATAGCAGCAATCGCCGCCCCCCTCGTCGCACCCTATGATCCCAATGCACTCGCACCGCGGCTGAGAATGCAAGGCCCGACGCTTGCCAACTGGCTGGGAACCGACCAGATCGGACGCGATCTCCTGAGCCGGGTGATCTACGGAACCCGGACCGCCTTCAAGGTTGCACTTCTCGGCACCGGCGGCGCGCTTTTCGCAGGGATGGCAATGGGCATGATCGCCGGGCTGGGATCGAAGCTCGTCGACAGCTTTCTCGTGCTCATCAACGATTCGGTGAAGGCGCTGCCGCTCGTCCTTTTCGCGCTGGTGCTGGTCTCGATCTACGGCCCGTCCATGACGACGCTGATCTTCGTGATTTCCGCGTCCATGGCGCCGGGCTATTTCCGCGTGGTGCGCAACCAGGTTCTGGTCCTGCGCAACGCCGATTTTGTGGTCGCTGCGGAAGCCATTGGCTCCTCGCGGTTGCGCCTTGCCGCCACCCATCTCTTGCCCAATCTGATCGGCCCGATCCTCGTGCTTGTGGCAATGGACATCCCTGCAGTGATCGGCATCGAATCGGGTCTGAGTTTTCTCGGACAGGGCGTCCAGCCGCCGCAATCGAGCTGGGGCAACATGCTGGCCGAAGGCTACACCTATGTCCGCCAGGCGCCCCATATCGCGGTGGCAGCAGGTCTTCCCATCGTCATTACGACCATCGCCTTCACCTTCCTCGGCGAGGCGCTGCGCGACGTCCTCGATCCGCGCAAGATCGCGAGGCGCTGATCGTCATGGACCCCATACTCTCTCTCAAGGATGTCAGCATCCTCTATCCCGGCGACCAGACCGATATCCGGGCAGTCCGGAATGTCTCCCTGGACGTTGCGCAAGGCGAAACGCTCGGGCTGGTCGGCGAAAGCGGATCGGGCAAGTCGAGCCTCGCCGCCGCCATGCTCGGCCTGCTGCCGGCCGGCGCCAGGATCAAGGGGTCGGTGCATTTCGAAGACCATGAAATGACCGCGCTGTCTGAGGCCGACCTGCGCCAGCTGCGCGGTTCGGCCATTGCAAGCATCGCCCAAGATCCCTTTACCGCGCTCAATCCGGTGCTGCGCATCGGAAGCCAGATGGTGGCGTTCCAGCACTGGCACACGGATCTGAGCAAGTCAGAACGCTGGACCCGTGCCTGCAACATGCTCGAAAAGGTCGGCCTGTCCGATCCCGAAACCCGCATGCGCCAGTTCCCCCACCAGCTTTCGGGCGGCAGCCGCCAGCGTGTGGCGATCGGCGCGGCCCTTCTGGCCGAACCGCGCCTGCTGATTGCCGACGAACCGACAACCGCGCTCGACGCGACAACCGAGGCGCAGATCCTCGCCATCATGCGCGACGCAAAGAGCGAACTCACCGGCGCGACCATCTTCATCACCCACGATATCAGCGTGGTATCGCGCGTGTGCGACCGGGTGGCCGTGCTCTATGCGGGCGAATTGATGGAGACGGGACCGGTGAGCGAGGTGCTGTCCAACCCGCAGCATCCCTATACCAAGGCGCTTCTCGAATGCGACCCGGCGCGTATCGACGAACCCACCCGAACGCTGCCGACCATTCCAGGCACCGTGCCGCCGCCAACCGCACCGCGTGTGGGATGCACCTTCGCACCCCGCTGCCCGGCAGCCTTCGACCGCTGCCGGACAGAACGGCCGGCGCTCGCTGCCTGCGGAGAAAACTGGAAAAGCGCATGTCATCTGGTGACCGCATGATCAAGCAGGACCTTCTTCTCGAAATCAGCGTTCTGGAAGTCCGCTATCCGGCCGCCACCCTCTTCCAGCGGCTGCGTGGTGCCGATCCCTTCGTCACAGTGCTGCCCGGCACGTCGCTGACGATCGAGCGCGGCAAGACTGTCGGCCTGATCGGGGAAAGCGGCAGCGGCAAGACCACACTCGGTCGTGCGGTTATGGGCCTCGCCCCGATCTCCGGCGGCCAGATCCGGCTGGATCGTGACACGGTGACCTCGCAGCGCGACAAGCTGTGGCCCGGCATGCGGCGCAAGACAGCCTTCATGTTCCAGGATGCGGTCGCCTCGCTCGATCCGCGCATGCGGCTCGGCCATTCGGTGACTGAACCCCTGGTGGTCTACCGCATGCTCGACGGCGACCGGCGCGAAAAGGCCATTGAGCTTCTCTCGCTCGTCGGCCTCTCGCCGGATTTCGCCGATCGCTATCCCCACGAAATATCCGGTGGCCAGGCACGCCGGGTGACGGTGGCCCGGGCGCTGGCGCTGGAACCTGAACTGGTGGTGGCGGACGAACCGACTGCGGGCCTCGATCTGTCCGTCCAGGGCGAACTCCTCAATCTCCTCAACGAACTCCAGCAGAAACTGAACGTGTCGTTCTTACTGATCACACATAACCTCGCCGTCGCCCGTCATGTCACCGACCGCATCGCGATCATGTATCTCGGCCGTATTGTTGAGGAAGGCCCGTCCGAGCTGGTGTTCAACGCTCCGGCCCACCCGTATACGCGCGCGCTCCTCGCAGCCAAGGACACCGTCGATGTCGAGGAGATGATCTCCGGCGAGGTCCCGAGCCTCAAGCAGCGACCTGACGGCTGCGAGTTCCGCACACGCTGCCCAATGGCCCGTGAGATCTGCGCGCAAAAGGCCCCGCCCCGGCGGCGTCTGGAGCCGGGTCATTACGCGACCTGCCACTTCGCTGAAGCCGGGCCGTGAGCCACCATCCCCACTCCCAAGACCCACCCCACGTCCAAACCAAACGAAGGAAAATTTGGCCATGAATAAATTCAGGATCACCCGACGCCAGGCGATGCAACGACTGGGCGCAGGTGGGCTTGCGCTGACCGTAGCCAACCTCGCTGGCCCAGGCGCAGCGTTTGCGCAGGAGGACAAGGTTCTCAAGATCCACAATGACGGAGACATGGAGCGCCTCGACCCGACCAGCCGCGGCGGCTGGTACGACGAAACTGTGATGTTCGCCATCTTCTCCGGACTGATCCGCTACAGCGGCGGTGACGACTGGGCATGGGAGCTGGACGCAGCCAAATCGCTCGACGACAGCGATCCGCTGAACATTGAGTTCGAACTGCGACCCGGCATCGAGTTCACCGGCGGTTTCGGTGAGATGACGGCGGAAGACGTCAAGTTCTCCTATGAGCGCTTCGCCGATCCGGACGTGGAAGCCGTCTATGGCTCCGACTGGGCAGCCCTCGACCAGGTGGACGTGACCGGCAAGTACACCGGCGTCATCCGCCTCAAGGAAGCGTTCGCGCCGCTGTTCACCTCGACGCTGCCGAATGCGTCGGGCCTGATCATTTCGAAGAAGGCCGTCGAGGAATCCGGCAAGCCGGTGATTGCCACCGACCCGCTGGCCTGCTCCGGTCCCTATCAGCTCGCCGAATGGCGCCCGCGTGAAATCATTCGGCTGACCCGCAACCCGGGCTGGGACGGTCCCAAGCCCTATTACGACGAGATCCAGCTTTACCCGATCGCCGACGTGACCGCAGCGGAGACGGCCTTCGCCGCCGGTGACCTCGACTGCACCCAGATCGCCATCAACTCGATCCCGGCTTACGAGGGCACCGAGAACACGCTGACGGTCAAGCCGGCGCTGGGCTACGCCTGGGTCGGGATGAACGTCGACAATCCGAAGCTCGCCGACGTCAAGGTTCGCCGCGCGATCCAGCATGCCGTCAATGTGCAGGAGATCGTCGATGCGACCTTCGGCGGCGCGGTCGATCCGGCCTACGGGCTGGTTCCGCCGCCGCTGCTCGGTGCACGCGAAGAGGTGCTCTACGGGTACGATCCGGAAAAGGCGCGCAGCCTGCTCGAGGAAGCGGGCGTTGAGAACCTCGACCTGTCGCTCACTTTCGGCACCGATCCCGACATCATGATCGTGGCGCAGGTGATGCAGGCGCAGCTCGCCCAGGTCGGCATCAATCTCACCATCCGCCAGATGGACAGCGCAACGATGATTGCCGAGGCACAGGACAATGAAGGCGGTGGCTACAAGAACATCGACCTGATCATCGAGCCGTTCACCACCACGCCGGACCCGAGCTGGGTGACCGAATGGTTCACCTGCGAACAGGTTGGCGTGTGGAACTTCCAGCGTACCTGCTCGGAAGAATGGGACGAAAAGAATGCAGCGGCGGTCAAGGAAACCGATCCGGAAAAGCGCGAGCAGATGTATGTCGAGCTGCAGGACGATCTGGAAGAGACCGGCGCCTATATCTTCCTCTACCACGGCGTCAACGCCTGGGTGACGAAGCCGGGCATCGAACCGGCCTTCAAGCCGGATGCCCAGATCGCGTTCCTGCGCGATTTCAAGGCGGCCTGATCAAACCGGTGGCGGGTCACGAGCGGCCCGCCACCCGCACCAACTAACGCGTTCAATCCGGGACCGATACGCTCTTGCAGAATTTCTCCGTGCGCGTGACCGGCGACAGGCCGGCGCCTTTTCGCCAGATCGTCATTCCACTGTCAGACGGCACGAAACTCACCGCGCGCCTGTGGCTGCCCGAAAAGCCGGCGGCAGCGAAGGTGCCGGTGGTGCTGGAATGGATCCCCTATCGCCAGTCGGACGGCACAGCGCTCGCCGACAGCATGATGCACGGCTATTTCGCCGAGTGCGGCATTGCCGCGTGCCGTGTCGACATTCGCGGCTCGGGCAACTCCGAGGGCCTGCTGCGCGACGAATATCTCAAGCAGGAACAGAACGATGCACTCGAAGTCATCGCCTGGCTGGCCGGCCAGGACTGGTGCAACGGCAATGTCGGCATGATCGGCATTTCATGGGGCGGTTTTGCCGGTCTGCAGATCGCCGCGCGCCGTCCCCCTGCCCTGAAAGCCATCATCACTGCCTGCTCGACGGACGACCGCTACAGTGACGACGTCCATTTCATGGGTGGCGCACTTCTCAATGACGGTTTGCAATGGGGCGCCGGCCTCTTCACGCAGCTGGGACGCCCGGCCGATCCTGCCCATGTCGGCGACGACTGGCGGCGGATCTGGATGGAGCGGCTCGAAGGGCTCGAGCCTCCCCTTGCCGGCTGGCTGTCGCACATGGAGCGCGACGACTTCTGGAAACACGGCTCGGTGTGCGAGAACTACGACGACATCGAATGCGCGGTCTTTGCGGCCGGCGGATGGGTCGACGGCTATTCCGACCCGATCCTGCGCCTGATGGAAAACCTGAGCGTGCCGCGCAGGGGTTTGATCGGTCCCTGGACGCACATGTATCCGACCTGGGGCCAGCCGGGCCCGCAAATCGGTTTCCTGCAGGAGTGCATGCGCTGGTGGCGTCACTGGCTGTTGGACGAAGACACCGGCATCATGAACGAGCCTATGCTGAGGCTCTGGGTCGGCGAAGATCCCAGACCCGATGCGCGTTCGCCCGACATCGACGGCAAATGGATCGGGCTTGACCGATGGCCACTGGAGGCAAGCGGGACGACCTTCTTCGCTGATGACCGCAACCTTTCGGGTGCACCTGCCGGGTCGGAGAGCGAGGTCGTGCTCGACAGCCCGCTGACGCTGGGCGTCACCGGCGGCGAATGGTGCCCGCTCGATGCGGGTGGAAACGGGCCGGAATTCGCCTCCGATCAACGAGCCGACGACGGGCAATCCTGGTGCCTCGACACAAAGCCGCTCGAGACACCGCTCCATCTGGTCGGCCACGCACGCCTGAGGCTTCGTCTCTCCTTCACCGGCGAGCGCGCGCTTCTGGTCATCCGCCTCAACGAGATCAAGCCGGACGGGACATCTGCGCGGGTCACATTCACCGCCCGGCGATTGCAACGGCCGGACGGCGTCGCACCGGACGAGGCCTTCGAGGTCATCATCCCGATCAACGCAGTGGCCCACCGCTTTTCACCCGGCAGCCGGCTGCGTCTGGCGCTTTCGACCAGCTACTGGCCGATGTTCTGGCCGGAAGCGGCGGACACCGCCATTCGCCTCGTGCCGGACAGTCTGGAGTTCTTTCTGCCCGGAATGCCGGCCGAAGCGGACCACACACAGCCGGATTTCGGCGAGACGCTGCACGCAAAGCCCGTGCCCAGCACGACGATCGTCGCGCCGGAGTACAAGCGCTACGTGCTGACAAACCAGGCAAGCGGCAAGGTTCATCTGTATTCCGAGGACACGCCTTCTACCTGGACCATCGACGGGCTGTCGATCTCGAACAGATACGATCATGATTACTCCATTCTCCCTCATAAAAGCGGATCGGCCCGGGCCGGCTTCCAGTTCGCGCAGAGCTACGAACGCGAAGGCTGGAAGGTATCCATCGAGACCGACACGCAAGCCTTCCGAGAGAATGGAAAACTGGTGCTCACATCACGGTTCACCGCTCACGAAGGCGAAGAAAAGGTCTTCGAGCGGAACTGGATTCATTCCTTCGACTACTGAGAGACTTTGATGACCGACGCGATTAAAGTGATAGAGGTTGCCGCTCGAACAGGGCGGATGGTGGCGCTGAAGGCGGGCGATCTTGTCGACGTGGTCAATATCCGTGGCGGACAGGTGGTCGACACATGGGCCTTTGCCAAAGACAACCCGTCCGAGTGCCTGTCGATGGAGCACAGCCACGTTCTGCATTACCGGCTGAACTTCAGGCCGGGCGACAAACTGTGCACCGACCAATGGCGCACGATCCTGACTTTCGTGGAGGATACCTCGCCCGGCATCCACGATACGCTCTGCCCCGCATGCTGCGCGCCGAGCTACAATATCTTCTACGGCCACGAAGGTTATCACGACAATTGCAGCGACAACCTCAAGGGCCAGTTCGCGGCGTTAGGTGTTCCGTTCCACCGGGTGCCGACACCCTGGAACCTCTTCATGGAAACCATCGTCGAAAACAGCAACGATATGAAGGATATGCCGAGCACGACGAAGGCCGGGCAATATGTGCGATTGCGGGCGGAAATGGACTGCTATTTCGCCGTTTCCGCCTGCCCGCAAGACCTGATCGTGATCAACGGCGACGATGGCGTGCCGCGGGACATCGCGCTCCATATCCGGCGCGGGCCCTAAGGATGTCTGACGTAGTCGCTTCCTCTCGAACGCCAACTCGATAGGCGGCGAAATCAAACGGGCTGCCTTTTCTCGGCACCACCCACGCTTGGCGACTCGCCCATCGGCACGACGCGATCTCCCGCAGCGGCGCTCTTGCTGTAAAACAAGACCGCCGCTGGAGGGGTTCAGCATGGGCGGACCATCGGCTTTCGGTCGAGATCCGGGCTCAGTCGATCAGGCCCGTGAGCGCGAGCGACACCTGGGGAACGTAGGTAACGAGCATCAGGATCAGCGCGAGCACACCCACAAAGGGCAGGTTTGTTCTCGACGTTTCCCAGATGCCGGCCTTGGCGATGGAGCACGAGGTGATCAGCACCGATGCCACCGGCGGCGTCTGCTGGCCGATCGCCAGGTTCAGCGTCACGATGATGCCGAAGTGGATCGGGTCGATACCGACCGCGTTGACCAGCGGCATGACCACCGGCACGACCAGGATGATCGCCGCCGCACCATGAAGGAACATACCGAGGACCAGCAGAAGCAGGTTCAGGAGCGCCAGCACGATCAGCGGATTGGTGGTGATCTGTGTGATCTGGGCCGCAAGCTGCTGTGGTACCTGCGCCTGGGTGAGGAACAGGCCGAGCGAGGCGGAGGTCGCAACCAGCAGCATGACGACGCCGGTCTGGCTGACACCTTCCAGCATTGCCTTGCGTAACCGTGACAGATCAAGGTCGCGATAGATGAAGACGCCGATCACGAGTGCGGCAACGACTGCGAGCCCCGCCCCTTCCGTCGCGGTGACGAGGCCCGAGAAAATGCCGCCCAGAATGATGACCGGCATGGTCAGCGCCCAGAATGCCTCCTTGAACGACGCCCAGATGTGGCGGAGATCGAAGCCTTCCGCCCGGGGCAGATCGTAGCGCACGGCGAGGATGTAGGTAACGGCCATCAGCAATGCGCCGCCGAGGACGCCGGGCACGACACCGGCGACGAACAATTTGAGCACAGACGTTTCGGCAATCGCGCCGTAGAGGATCATCGGGATCGACGGCGGGATGATAATCGCCAGCGAAGCCGAGGACGACGTAATGGCCGCGGCCAGCGTTCGGGAATAGCCGCGCTTCTTCATCTCGGGAATGAGCACCGTGCCGGTCGCCGCCACATCTGCAACGGCAGAACCGGATATTTCGGCGAACACCATTGAGACGCCGATATTGACCATCCCGAGACCGCCGCGGATGAAACCGATCAGCGCGGTGACGAAATTGATCAGCCGGACCGAGATGCCGGAGGTGTTCATCAGGTTGCCCGCCAGGATGAACAGCGGGATCGCGATCAGCGGAAAGGAGGTGGCGCCGGAATAGAGCACGATCGCCATGTCATAGAGACGATCGGGTCCAGAGGTCAGGAGGAAACCGCCGAGCGATACGACGCCGATGGCGACCGCGATGGGCACGTTGATGAGGATGAGCGCGATCAGGACGATCGTGGTCAGAAGAAGGATCATTACCGCGTCTCCCTGCGGGTCATGGCAGAGGCCTCGGCCTCCGCTTCGGCGATGGCATGCTCGATTTCGAGATGTTCGTGGTCGACACCCTCGGCCGCATAGCGAAGCGCGCGCGGCAAGGTGAGCAGCGTACCGATAATCATCAGCACAGAACTCACCGGAATGATCGACTGGACAATGTCGAGGCTGACCGACGGCAGGCTCAAGAGCGCATCCCATTTCGCAACCGCCAGAACGGCATTGCCGTACCAGGCGACGACGGCGAAATAGGCGATCACCAGAATTTCGGAAAACAGCGCAAGCGCCACGGCGGGCCATTTCGGCAAGGCCGTGACGAGACCGGAAAAACTCATGTGCTGGCGCATGAACACCGCGTAGGTCGCACCGAAATAGGTCAGCCAGGCCAGCATGACGCTTGCCATCTCGTCGTACCAGGTCGGCGACGAGCCGAGATAGCGCATGGTTGTGGAATAAACCACCGACGCAGCCAACGCGACGAGAAGCACGAGGCAGATCGCCTCGACAATCCGCAGCAGCACGCGCTCGAACAAGGCGATCATGTCACCCTCCCCTTGAAGTCAGAAGACCCCGCCCGGTGTTTGCCGGACGGGGCATTTCACATGGATTACTTTGCGAGCGCCTGGGCGCGGCTGACGAGGTCGCCGCCACCCTGCACCTTCTCGGCGAAGGCTTCATAGACAGGGGCCGAAGCTTCGATGAAGGCCGTCTTGTCGGCCTCGTTGATCTCCATGCCGGCGGCACGGACCTTCTCGACGAGTTCCTTGTCGGCGGCCTCACCGGTCTCGAGCGACCAGTCCTGAACCTCGGCAGCAACCTCGGTCACGGCCGATTTCACATCCTCGGGAAGATCGCCCCAGGTGCCCGCGCCCGTGGTCAGGTAGGTCGGCGAATAGACGTGACCTGTGAGGCTGAGATATTTCTGCACTTCCTGGAAATTCGCGCCGATGATGTTGGTGAGCGGATTTTCCTGACCGTCCATCGTGCCGGTCTGCAGCGCCACGAAGACTTCCGAGAAGGACATCGGCGTCGGGTTGGCGCCCCACTCCTTGAACATCGCGACCCGCCATTCTGACGACGGGGTGCGGATCTTCAGGCCCTCGAGATCGGCGGGCGTGTTGATCGGCCGGGTGTTGTTGGTGATCTGGCGAAAACCGTTTTCCCAGGTCGAGAGGACGTGAAGACCGGCCTTTTCAGCCAGCGGCGCGAGGTCGGTCTGCACGATTTCCTTGTCGATCGCCTTGAGATGCGTGCGGTCCTTGACGAGGAAGGGCATGTCAAAGAGGGCGAATTGGGGCGCCACATTGGGCATGATCGAGGAAATCAGCGTGAACTGAACAGTGCCAAGACGCAGTTTCTGCATCAGTTCCTTTTCGTCGCCGAGCTGGGCATCGGCGTAAAACTCGACCGTGTGCGAATCGCCTAGCTTCGCCTGAAGCTCTTCGGCGAAGCGGGCAGCACTCTTGCCCTGCAAGCTGTTGGACGCGGCGCCGACGGCGACGATGTAGGTGTCCGCCTGGGCCGGCAGCGCGGCGAAAGAGACGACCGAAGCCATGAGGCCGGCCAGCAGTGTCTTGGACATAAGTTTCATGATGTTTCCTCCATAGGTCACGGATCTTGCGGCCTTCCGGTCGCAATCGGGTTGTCTGTCCGGAAAGGTCGCAATGCTGTTGCCGCGACTGGCTCCCAGCGGGACCGG
>CEQC01006174.1_pt1 | contig 11241 bp, 12 predicted proteins | sample 531021 | NCBI WGS metagenome assembly CEQC01 (sample SAMEA2621213, study PRJEB7988) | marine metagenome | biome: marine biome (ENVO:00000447); feature: surface water layer (ENVO:00002042); material: "saline water (ENVO:00002010), including plankton (ENVO:xxxxxxxx)" | depth 5 m
AGAGGCGGATGAAGTTGATCGAGATCAGCTTGCGTAGTTAATGATTGGTGGGAGGGGGTAATACCCCTCTCACTATCTAACGTAAAAGGGAACAAATGGCAAATTCATTTTTAACATATACAAATGATGTATTAGTAAAACTAAATGAAGTGAAACTTACTTCAACTGATTTTACGGATGATCGTGGTATTCAAACACAAGCAAAAAATGCTGTAAACCAAGCGATCCGCTACATTAACCAGCGAGAGTTTAATTGGCCGTTTAATCATGCTACTGCTAGTCAAACTTTAACTGCTGGCGTTGTAAGTTATGCTTTGCCATCAAATACTAAGCATGTAGATTACGCTACGGCACGAATTAGAAAAAGTGAAAGCTTAGGCAATGATGCTAGAGCGTTATCGTTTTTAGATTATCACGAATATTTAGAATTGCATATAAAGCAAGAAGATGATACTGTAACAACTACATTAAGTAGTGGTATTGATGATGATGACACTACTATATCTGTTGCTGATGCTTCATCGTTTGATTCAACAGGCACGATTATTATTAATACAGAGAATATAACGTATACTGGCACAACTTCAACATCGTTCACGGGAGCAACAAGAGGCGCAGAAAGCACAACTGCAGCCAGCCATTCAACCGGAGCTACTGTTGCTCAGATTGACGCAGGCGGAATCCCCACTCACATATTTAGAAAACCAGATAATACGTATGGACTTTGGCCTTTTCCGAATAAAGCATACACTTTATCTTTTGATTATTTCACGCACCCAAGTTCAGACTTATCTGCTCATGGAGACACAACAACGATTCCTGATAGATTTGGTCATGTAATTGTAGATGGAGCAGTTGCGTATGCTTATTTGTATAGGAGTGAAGTCCCGCTGTATGAGCGCAGTTTTGCGCTATTTCAGGAAGGCATAAAGAATATGCAAACCTTACTTATTAACCGGCATGATTACGTGCGATCTACTTATATTCCAAGATCAATCAGTTCTGTCTATACAAGTTCATCGTCATTTTAAATAGGAGAAAACTATGACACAGATACCACAAGGAAACAATATGTTCTGGGATGTACAGTCGGCAGTAACGGTTGGCTCGACAGCAGGCGGAACTAATGTTTCAAGTTATAATTTAGTAACGATGCATCTAGACGGTGAGATTTATGTAAACTTTGGCGCTTCCAGCACGGCTGCGGTAAGCACTGCTAACGATGTTAAGTTGGCTGCAGGGTTGCATTCTCTTACCGTACCAAAACAAGCAGGCAATTCACAATATTTGAATTACGCCAGAGTTGGTGGAACAGATGTAACGATGCGTCTCGTATTGGCTTAGGAGGACATTTGATGACTCTATTATCAGGGCTAATTCAACAAAATGTCGATAGGCATACAAGGGATCTTGTTACACTAACCGCAACTGCTTCTATTACTACAGCAGATCATGCAGGTAGAACCCTCCTTATGGGAGAAGTTGGAGGAGACGCTGCTGCTACCTTTACTCTGCCTGCTGCAACCGGCACAGGTAGTGTATTTAAATTTGTTGTTTCTGTTGTAAATACCTCAAATTATTTAATTAAAGTGGCTGACGCCACAGACACCATAGACGGTCAGATTGTAATTACTGATGCAGATGGGACGGATGCTGGTTCAATGGTAACGGCTGCTGCTTCGGATACAATTACACTTAATGGCACGACAACTGGTGGAGGAGCTATAGGTGATTATGTTGAGTTAATTGACATAGCATCTAATCAATATACCGTAAGCGGTATGGTGACATGTGCTGCAGGTTCTAATATTGCAACCATGTTTAGTGCTACTGTTTCTTAGTAGCGTATTAAGTTTAACTTAAAGAAAGGAGTAGTACTATGTCTTGGAATGCACCAAAGATTACCGAAGTTTGTGTCGGTATGGAAATTAATTGCTACGCTTGTGCAGAACTTTAATTACTGCGAATCGTAGTTTCTAACAATTAACTATATGGAGAAGGGGTATATGGCACACTTACTATGTGTCATATATCCCTCCCATTTATAATTTAGCTAAGAAAGGAATAGATAATGGCTAGTTTTAAAATGACACAAGGGATTTCTCGTGTTCCTGAAGATGTCTTTGTTGAAGATGGCATGACAGTCACTTCAGGCGGTCTAACCGTAACGGCTGGTGGCCTAACGGTTACTGCGGGTACTACTACTCTTGGAGGATCATTTATCCGGGATTTGGTTACGCTAACTGCAACCGCAACACTGACAAATGCCGATCATGCAGGACGGATTCTGCTAATGGGCGAAGTTGGTGGTGATGCAGCGGCTACCTTTACGCTTCCTGCTGCAACGGGTTCTGGTGCAGAATTTCAATTTATTGTCTCAGTTGTTAATACATCCAACTATGTAATTAAGGTTGCTGATGCTACTGATACGATTGACGGTTCTGTTACTCTTCATCAAGATAGTGCCACTACAGTGGCTACGTTTAATACTGCCTCTGATTCGGATACCATTACGTTGAACGGTACTACGACAGGTGGTGTTTCTATTGGTGATGAAATTACTCTTATTGATATTGCTTCTAACCAGTATATGGTTAAGGGTATCCTAACTGCGAGTGGAACGGAAGCTACTCCATTTAGTGCCAGCGTTTCTTAATGGGTTAGGCGACTGCTATTACCTATACGAATAGTAGTCGTTGTGATTAGCAGGAAGGGCCTATGAAAAAATTAACGGATAAACAAAAAGAACTTTTAAAACTTCACCGTAAGCCCCATAAAAATAAACAGGGGAAAACGGTTCCAGGGCATACGGAAAAACATATGAAAGCAATGAAAGTTGCTATGGAAGAAGGTGTGTCTTTTGATAAAGCACACACGATTGCGTTAAAAATATTTGGCAAGTAGAAAGGATACCTTCAGGTGGCTGTAAGGTTAAAAAATGCTGGGGTATCGTTGACTGGGACAAGCTTAACTGCAGTCTACACTTGCCCAGCTAATTTTACCGCACGAGTTCGAGAGATATTTATTACGAATGTTGATGGCAGTAATGCTGCCGACATTACACTTTCTTGGACTGATACATCAGCTAGTGCCACCTATTCGTTGTTAAGCACCCTTAGTGTTGCAGCGGATAATATTTATCGGATTGATAATGCAAACATTATGTTAGAGGCAGGGGATATTTTAAAAGCACAAGCTGGTGCTGCAAATGACCTTGTGGTTTCTGCATTTGTTGAAGAAGAAATTACCTTAGCGAGTTAGTAAAATATGCCTGATACTTCTGCAATATCTCCAGTTACAGTCTCTTTAAGTGGTGGGTTAATCTTAGATAAAGATGACTTTTCTATTCCACCGGGCGCTGCTGTAACTTTACAAAACTTTGAACCCAGCATTAATGGGGGATACAGGCGGCTATCTGGCTCCGCTAAGTTTGATAGCAATCAAGTAGACAGCACCAATAAGATTCTTGGTGTTAAGATTTTTAATGAGGGGGTACTTGCTGCTGCGGGTAATGTACTAAAATTTAGTACGGGTACAGGCTGGGGTTCTTCAATTGCTACTCGTACATCTGCTGGTCGGTATAAGTTTGATACGTTCAACTTCACGAATACAACTAAAGTTGTGATGGTGGATGATGTTAATCAAGCAGCTACTTATGATGGTTCAACGTATGCGCTTCTAAGTGCTACAGGTGCTCCCGCTGATCCAGCTTCAGTGGCAGTATTTAAAGATCATGTTTTCTTTGCGGGGATGTCTACTAACCCACAAGAAATTGTGTTCTCTGCCCCGTTTGCAGAAACAGACTTTTCAGCAGCGAATGGTGCAGGTTCGATCAAAGTTGATACGAATATTGTTGAACTAAAAGTATTTCGTGATGGATTGTTTGTATTTGGTAAAGATAAAATTTATCGCCTAACAGGTTCTAGTATTGCCGACTGGCGAGTTGATCCAATAACTAGAACACTGGGTTGTGCAGATGGTTTCTCGGTACAGGAAATAGGCGGTGACCTGCTATTCTTATCTCCTGATGGTTTGAGAACGATTGCTGCTACAGCCAGAATTGGTGACGTTGAGTTAGGAACTGTATCGAAGCCAATACAACGGAGAATACAAGAGATTGGTTTTGACAATGTTACTTCTGTTATTGTCCGAAACAAAAGTCAATATAGATTGTTTTATCCTAAAACTGGTGCAGATGCAGCAGATAGTAGGGGCATACTCGCTACACTACGAAGAACACCACAAGGAGCAATGGGATTTGAATACGCAGATTTAAAGGGACTCAAACCTTCTGCAATGGATTCTGGGTTTATTAGTAATACCGAATATATCATTGAAGGTGGATATGATGGCTATGTACGCCGACAAGAAAGTGGAGATACTTTTGACGGTACGAATGTTATAGCTGTTTATCGCTCTCCTGATTTGTCCCTTGGCGACACCGGCATTAGAAAGCTAATGCAACGAGTTATTTTAAACTATGAAGTTGAAGGCACGATTGCTGCAGAACTTCGGGTTAGATATGACTCAGACGATAAGGATGTTCCACAACCGACAAAATTTGACATTACTTCCCCCGGAGGTATTGCAATTTATGGAAGTGCTTCCTCGACATATAATAACGCAGTATATGGGTCTAGTGGAGTTCCTATCTTTAGACGAGCGATTGAAGGATCAGGATTTTTGTTAGCTGTTAAAGTCAATCACGATAGTTCAAACAACCCCTTTACCATACATTCGTATCAATTAGAATTTACAACTGGAGGACGTAGATAATGGGTTCAACCTATACACGACAAAGTAGCACAGAAATTGTAGATGGGGAAGTAATTCAAGCAGCAGACTTTAATAATGAATTTTCCCAGCTTGTCTCTGCTTTTGCTGCATCTACTGGACATACCCACGATGGCACGTCTGCTGAAGGTGGGCCTGTTACAAAGCTACTAGGAACGGCTATCACCATTGGCGATGGTACGTCAGGCACAGACATTGCTGTAACCTTTGATGGTGAGACAACCGATGGCCTTCTTACATGGATGGAAGATGAGGACCACTTTAAGTTTAGTGATGATGTTGTCTTAGATAGCTCTAAGCGACTATATCTATATGATGAAGGCGGAGAATATATCTATGGCGACGGTACAGATTTATATCTAGTATCTGGCGCTGATATAAATATTCCTGCCAATATTGGATTAACATTTGGAGATGATGGAGAAAAAATCGAGGGAGACGGCACGGACCTTACTATTGCAGGCAATAATATCAATCTTACTGCCACCGCTGATGTTAATATTCCTAGTGGGGTGGGTGTCACGTTTGCGACAGCAGAAAAAATTGAGTCGGATGGTACAGACCTTTCGATCACGGTTGGGTCAGGGGGCGACATTAATATCCCAGCGGATATTGGGGTCACCTTCGGCAATGATGGTGAAAAGATTGAAGGTGATGGCACTGATCTTACAATTACTGGTAATAACATTAATCTTACTGCTACCGCAGATGTTGTAGTACCAGCGGATGTAGGGATTACCTTTGGTACTGGTGAAAAGATTGAAGGCAATAATACAGACATTACAGTAACGTCTGGTGCAGATATTAATCTGACAGCAACTTCCGATGTGAACATTCCTTCTGGGGTTGGTGTTACGTTTGGTAATGATGGTGAAAAGATTGAGGGTGATGGTACAGATTTAACGATCTCTGGTAATAACATTAATCTTACTGCCACGGCAGATGTAAACATTCCTAGTGGTGTAGGAGTAACCTTTGCGACTGCGGAGAAGATTGAATCAGATGGCACAGACCTTTCTATAACTGTAGGCTCCGGTGGTGACATTAATATTCCAGCAGATATTGGTGTAACTTTTGGTAATGACGGGGAAAAGATCGAAGGCGATGGTACTGACTTAACAATCAGTGGCAACAATATCAATCTAACTGCTACAGCGGATGTAAACATTCCAAGTGGCGTAGGGTTGACGTTTGCTACTGGTGAGAAACTAGAGTCCGATGGCACCGATCTTTCAATCACAGTAGGATCTAACGGTGATATTAATATCCCGGCAGACATTGGTCTAACCTTTGGCGATGACGGAGAGAAGATTGAGGGCGATGGAACAGACTTAACAATTTCTGCTTCTGCTCTAGCGAATATTGATGCTGGCACAGACATTGTTCTTGATGCTGGTGGTGGAGATATTTTCTTCAAAGATGACGGGACTACGTTTGGTAGTGCTACCAACACCAGTGGTGATCTAATCATCAAGTCAGGTACTACTACAGCTATGACGTTTAGTGGTGCGAATGTTACCTTTGCTGGCACAGTTACCATTGGTAGTGCTACTATCAGTGAAGCAGAACTAGAAATTCTAGATAGTGCTTCAGTAACAACTACTGAATTAAACTTAATCGATGGTGATACTGCACGAGGCACTACAGCAGTAGCAAGTGGCGACGGTATCTTAATCAACGATGCTGGCACCATGCGTATGACGAATGTGGATACGGTATCAACGTATTTTGCAAGTCATAATGTTGGTGGTAGTAACATTGTTACAACTGGCGCACTGGATAGTGGTTCAATAACTTCTGGTTTTGGAGCTATTGATAATGGTACATCTGGAATACGAACCGATACCTTTACCGCAGAAACTTCTATCGTACCTGATGCTTCCGATGGAGCAACCATAGGTTCAGCTTCGCTTGAGTGGTCGGATTTGTACCTTGCAGATGAAGCGGTTGTTTACTTTGGTGATGATCAAGAGATTAAACTTTCTCATGTACAGGATACGGGTCTTACTTTAAAGCACACTGCAACGGCAGACGATAAGCCTGTTTCGCTTACTCTACAAACGGGTGAGACAGATATTGCTGCTAATGATGTTATTGGTAAGCTCGACTTCCAAGCTCCTGATGAAGCTCAAGGCACAGATGCAATTCTGGTAGCCGCTGGTATTGAGGCTGTATCCGAAGGAGACTTTAGTTCTTCTAACAATGCAACGAAACTAAGCTTTAAGACTGCGGCTTCGGAAGCTGCTGCAGAAAAGATGTCACTATCATCGACAGGTAATCTTACCGTGTCTGGTGATCTTACGATCTCTGGTGATGATCTCTTTATGGGAACAAATACCAGTGGGCATATTCTAGTCGCCGATGGTACAAACTATAATCCTGTAGCTGTATCAGGGGATATTAGTCTTTCCAACACAGGTGCGGCAGCAATTGCTTCTGGTGTAATTGTTAATGCTGATGTTAATGCGTCGGCTGCAATTGCAGATAGTAAGCTTGATACGATTACCACGGCAAATAAAGTTGGTCTAGCTGCTCTTGATATTGATGGTGGAACAGACATTGGTGAAGCAATTGTAGATGCAGATTTATTTATTATTGATAATGGGGCAGGAGGAACCAATAGAAAGGTTGCTGCTTCTCGAATCAAAACATATGCTGCAGGTGGCGGAGCTTGGAACTTTATCTCAGAAGCAAACCTCTCAACGGGGGCTGCTGCTGGAATAGATTTTACTAGTGGTATTAGTTCTACTTATGATGTGTATATGTTCCATGTATTAGATGTCGTGCCAACGGATGATGTGAACGCCCTTCAATGTAGAGTCTTTACCGGTTCATCCGCCTTAGAAGATGATGCAGGCGATTATCGCTGGGTATCGTGGGCGAGATCCGTTTCAAGTACGACAGACGGGTCTGTTACAGTGTTTCGGGATCATTCGGCTGCGGAGTGGCAGTTGGTTAATGCAGTTAACCAAGGAAACGCTACGGGTGAAAATATGTCTGGAATCATTATGATCTACAATGCGAACAGCGCAGGGAAAACGTACATGAAGATGGATGGCTGGATGATCGATAACGACGGGACTCCGGTTCCATTTATGACTTATGGTGTTTTCGAGGGGACGGCTGCGGTCACAGGATTGCGGTTTTTTAGTCGAGATAGTAATACAGCATCGGGCACAGTACGAATGTACGGATTAGCTAAGTCATAGGAGGAGATACGAATGACAGTTTCATTAAGTGATGTTGCCACTACTGTAGTAGCTAATGCAAATGGTGGCACACGAGTTACCCTAAGCAATTCTCAAAAACAGCGAATTGTAAATCAAAGAAATGCTGCAATTAGCAATAGACCAGCAGAATTTTTAGCAAGATTACGACAAGAGCGGGATATACGACTTGCAGAATGCGACTGGACACAAGCTGCGGATGCCCCGGCTGGCACGGCTGCGAGATGGCAATCATACAGACAAGCCTTGCGTGATATGCCTGCTAATGAGTCTAATCCTCAAAATCCAACTTGGCCGTCAAAGCCAGAATAAAATTACATCGCACTTGGAGAACCTAATAAAAGGAAATTATTATGGAAGCCAACATAAAAGATGTTTTAGTTGTAGTAATGCAGCAAAGAAATGATGCACTAAATAAAGTAGCGGAGCTTACAGCACAAAATCTAGTAATGCAAAAGAAGTTAAAGACCCCTGAACCTTCAGAAAAGGCAGCGGAAGAGCCGGTAAAAACTGACTGGTAATTATTACCTCTGTTGCAGATAAATAAAAAGGAATTATTATGGCACTACCAAACAATGTTTTTACGGGATATAGTCCTACTCAGCTACGAAAACTAGCACAGAGCTACGGGTACAATGAAACTAACCTTGATAACTTTGGCAAGTTTTTAGAAGAGAATCCCTCAAGAGCAAAACAATATTTTGACCAACAAAATATGGACATGTTTGGTCCTGACAAAATGCGTCAGTTTCAACAGGGTGGGACTACTACTGAAGAGCCGCAGATTCCAAAAATTGCAGAACTGACTGCTCAAAGGGTTACACAACCTCAGTTACCCGTAGGTGGTGCTTTTCAAGCAGTAGCAACTCCTTTTCAACAGGCACAACTTATTGATCCTATAGTTGGGCAAGCAACTGCGGTGCAAATACCTCAAGCTACTCAAGTTGATCCTGCGGTAGCTGCTGCTCCAACACAGGCTGCGGTTCCAACTGTTACCGCTGCTGCTGCTGCTCCTGCTATACAGGCATTACCTGGAACAGCGCAAGCTCTTGAGGCTCCAACACAAACTGTAGAAGCTGCTCAACAGGCTGAATCTCAGTTAGCAAATTTGCAAGCTGCACAAGCCGCTCAAGCGGCACAGGTGCAAGCGCCTACTGCTCGAACACTACAAGCAGGGGAACAAATTGCTCTGCCTACAGGTCAAGCAGCACAGGCTGCAACATTTGTAGCTCCGACTGCAGTGACAGCAGCACCTACGGAAGCTGCTACGGTTCAAGGACAGCTTACGACATTATTGCAACAGTTTGAGGAGGGCGAAGTTCCAACATGGGCTAAGGGTGCGGTTCGTGCAGCCCAGCAAACTCTACTGACTAGAGGATTAGGTGCTAGTAGCATAGCAGGACAAGCAGTGGTTCAAGCAGCAATGGAAGCTTCTCTACCGATTGCTCAGATGGATGCTGCAACAGTTGCTAAATTTGAAGCTCAGAATCTAAGCAATCGACAGCAAACCGCTATGGAAGCGGCTAGGTATAGAGCAACCTTTCTGGGGCAAGAGTTCGACCAAGCTTTTCAAACTAGGGTTCAGAATGCTGCAAAAATTGCAGACATTGCTAATAGAAACTTTACTGCTGAACAAACGATTGCACTAGAAAACTCTAGACTTGTTCAAACAACAAATTTAGCAAATTTAAACAATAAACAGGCTTTGATCTTAGCACAAGCTAGTGCGTTAGCTAATTTAGATATTGCTAATTTAAATAATAGACAACAAGCTGCTACTCAAAATTCTCAGCAGTTCTTGCAACTTGATTTGCAGAATTTAAATAATGCCCAACAGAGTGCTGTTTTAAATTCTCAACAGCAAGTACAGGCATTGCTTACGGACACTGCTGCTGAAAATGTAGCTCGTCAAATAAATGCTAAAAGCCAAATGCAAGTAGATCAGTTTTATGATAATTTAATTTCAGATATAGCCCTACGAAATGCCAATGCTATAAATGCGGCTAATCAATTTAATGCTGGTGAAGTAAATGCTATACAAAAATTGAATGCTCAATTTGTAAATCAAATGCAACAGTCTAATGCAAGAAATCAAATACAAATCGCACAAAGTAATGCTTTATGGCGTAGAGAAATTGCAACGGCGGACACTGCTGCTGCTAATTTTCAAAACCAAACTAATGCACAAAATCTCGTAAACATGAGTGAGGTAGCGTACAATAATCTGCAACAAGAATATAGAGATGTAATGGAATGGGCGTGGACTAGTGGTGAAAATGCTCTTGAGCGATTTACGAAACTGGAAGAAGCGCAAATTCAGGCTTCAACAAGTTTAAATGTGGCAGAATATAATGCACGAAAAAATGCCGTCGCAGGACTTGGAGGCTTTTTTGGTAAGCTAGTTATGCCGATTGTATCTGGAATATTTGGTCTAGGGGATTAAAGGAGGAACAAAATACGATGACAATCAATGCAATTACAAGTGCTATTGCAAATTCTCTTGCAACGGCTGCGTTAAAAAGGCGCATGACACGACAAACGCAGCGCCCAAGTTTGCCTGGAATAATGGGAGGAAGCAGTCCTTTTACTAAAACTCCTAAGTTTGCAGCAGGTCCAGAAGCTACTCTAGCAGAGCGCACTAGAGAAATTTTAACGAAACTACGTACTGAACAAAGACAACCACCGGAGGAGACTGTTTAATATGGTAGACTACCTTTCTTCCCAACTGCAAGCACCAATTCCAGGTCAATCGTTGACCACAGAACTAGGAGCTAGACCGTGGGAAAAACCCGCAAGGTTTACACTTCCTGAAGAAGCGATGGGCTATTACTTAGACAGATTTGCTGATGCGAATAGAACAGCGGAAATGTTGGATATTCTTGAATCTGGTTTTCCTGTAACAAATTTAATAGACGGAATTACAATGTCAGGCGTCATGGAAGGACTTCATAGTATTGATGTCGGTATTATAATTGCGCCTGCTCTTTATGAGTTTATTACTACAATTGCAGACGAAGAAGAGGTTGAATATAAAACAGGACTTGAGCCGGATGAAACAGCAGATGATACACTTATTGCCAAAGCTATGGCTATGGATACATCAAAAGCTGACGAACTAGTGAAACAAGTACAAACAGAAGAAAATGAACGTGTTCAACAGGCAGTGTCAGGTCTAATGGCTCGTGAGACAGAGGCTCCAGAAGCTCCAGATGCCCCAGAA
>CEQC01000257.1_pt1 | contig 11227 bp, 12 predicted proteins | sample 531021 | NCBI WGS metagenome assembly CEQC01 (sample SAMEA2621213, study PRJEB7988) | marine metagenome | biome: marine biome (ENVO:00000447); feature: surface water layer (ENVO:00002042); material: "saline water (ENVO:00002010), including plankton (ENVO:xxxxxxxx)" | depth 5 m
TTGTGGGTTAGGTCCTCGTTTAGGTGGCACTGTTTTGGTAAGTCCGCCTTGGTAAAGATTTTTACTTCTTTTCTTTGCCGCTTGAATAGCCTCTTTTTCAGTTTTATGAGTTGAGGTGGGTTTAATTTTTCCAGATCTTAACATGTTAAATACTTCATCGCCTCTATATTCAAAACCGTCATGTATTGAAGGAACATTAACATATTTATTACCTAATTTAAAAGTTAAAGATTTTTCAGATACAGTTTGACCCTTTTCATCCATGTATTTTTGACGACCAGCTTTAGTTTTTTTGCCTTTTAATTCAACCCCAGCAAATTTTGTATATTTTTCGTTCTGAGCCATTACTTATCAATCCATAACAAATATACTGTCAATAAAATTAATCCAATAACAAAAGCTAATGTACCAATCATTTCTCCTGTCATTTGTCATCTCCCTTTTTATCTGCACCTACTTTCTCACGCATAACGTCAAGTTTTTCATCTGCCACACGAATACGTTCTTTACCTGCTTCTTCAGAGTCTTCACGAATCATTTTATCTAAATCTATGCGTTGGTCAAACTCATCTACTTTTCTTTGTTCTTGCACTAAGAACTCTTCTGCTTTTCGCTGCATATCTGCAGCACGCATATCTAGTTCTTGTTGTTTTAATCTCACCAACGGATCATCAGCAGGTTGCTCTTGTTTGACTAACTCTTCTGTCAACAGTTGTATTCTTTCTGCGTGCACGCCATCAAACACTTGTTGAAAACCCTCTGGATTAGTTTGTTGTAGGTCCATAATTTCAGGTCTTTGTTGTTGAATTTGAATTAAGGCTTGTGCTCTTGCTTTAAATGATATGTGCTCACTAATATGAGCTTGTAATAAAGCATACACTTGAGGGTTCATTTGCACCATTCTAGTTTGAATAAATGCCATGTGACTAAAAATATGTGCATCATGGTTTTGCAATTCAAATGCTTTAAGTGGTTTTAACCCCAAAGCCTCTGAGTTTTCAATTGCTGGGTCTTTTGGTTGCGGTTCTTGTTGTGGTTTTAACAACGTATTTACGTCTTTAGTCCCTAAAGCTGCATAAACTCTACGATAAGCCTCATAAACATTGTGCATTTGCGGATTAGACATGGCAATTTGTAATTGTGTCTGCGCTAGGGTCACTCTTTGCGTCATAGAGAAGATATTTGGGTCTGCAACAGGTATAACATCAACTTCTTCGCCAAAATCGGCTTGTTTGACCATACGATCACCACCATAAACCGCATATGGGTAGACAGGGGGCAAATATGTTGCAAAAACTGTGCCAAGTAACCTAAATTCTTGTCGCATCGCATAGTAACAACGCTTATGAATGGCACTCATGACTCTAGAACCACGTTCCAAGAGGGCTACAGTCGTGCCAACCGCCCTATTTTTGCCATCTTCGCCGACTTGCATGTCAGCAATCGCTGCAAAACGCTGTCCTGCTTGCACCACAAACCCTAAAAGTTGAAATAATGTCTGACTTGGCTCTTTAAATGGCAATTGCATAAAAGAATCTTGTATTTTTCCACCCACAATGTCGACATCTCTGAACTCACCAGGCTGAAATGGTTGATCATCGTCACGAATTCTCATACCTCTGGTCTTAAATCCAGCAGGTAAGTTAGCTAAAGTGCCTGCATCAAGTAATTGACGCAGTGCAGCAGTGGCAGTTTTACTTAAACCGCCGATCATGTGTATCAAACCAAAGCCATAAAAGCCTAAACCTGGTAAAAACTTATAATGCACAAAATATTCTTTACGTTTTAACAAAGGATCATCAGGTTCAAAGTTACGATAAATAGATAAAATCTCTCTTGAGCCTTCATCTAAAGTTACCACATAAGGTATCTTGATATTTTTCTCGTCACTTTTATTTTCTGGATCAATAAGATCAAGATCTACGTGCATTTCTAAAATATTAAACTGATAATCGCCTTCGGCATCACCTGAACGACTTACACCGCTCATTTGACTGTACTTATCTTCAACTTCGCTTTCTTCCATACGACTTGGAATAATTTCTATATCTCGATAAAAACCAATCTGTTGTTTTTTTAATATTTCATTTTCGCTCATGCGTACAAGATGTGTGATTCTTTCACAATCTTTTAGATCCGTTGCATAGTAAGGCACAACTAAATCTTCAGCAGGAACAAACTTTGATACTGCTCTTTGCATGACATCATCAAAATAAACTTTTTTAAATGCAGATCCTGCAAGTGGTAAATAAAATAATAACTGGTCAAACTCGGGAGTATACTCCTCCATCTCTTCAGTAATCATGTAATTCATAAATTCTTGCACACGCGAAGCTTGAGCCATCTTTTCAGGTGTAAGAGCGCCAACAACCTGTGCGCTGACTGGACCATCTGAAGGCAATAGTTCTCGATAAGCTTGTGCTTGAAATTGTGTGACTGATTCTGCAAGCATCGGATGTGTCACCGAACTTGCTCCTTGAAATGGACCACCATCATTATTGTATTTAAAACCTAACAGGTCTAAACCATTTGTGTATGATTTTTCCCAATCAGATCGGCTTTCCTTATCTTTTTTGTAATCGGCTAATAAATCATTTGCTAAGCGACTAAGCAAAACCTCGTCCATACCCTCGGCAAGGTTTTCATAAAAATTTTGTTCTTCCGGCTCTGGAGTTTCTTCGACTGTGCCTTCTGGTTGTATTTCTACATCAACAGGTAGAGCTTCTTCGTCTACAAAATCCTCTTCATTGGTTTGTATATTATCTTCAACTGCCATATTAAGTTACCTTAGTTTTTTTGTTACGCCCTAGTTTACACTTAACAGAAACATATTTCCCAGTTTTTGCAGACATGGGTATTGCTGTTGGTATGGGTCCTACTTTCTTTAAAGGATTAAATCTCTCCGTGCTTCTCGCTAAAAGCCTTTGTAACGCCCTATTTTTGGCTTTTACTTCTCTGATACCTGCTGTAGATTTTTTTCTTCTTCTTTCAGAGAGTAATTTTTTTAATTCTTTATCTGCTTTCATAAAAAAATTTTACCATTTAAATATATCAACTACTAGACCACCTTTGCTTTTATAAAGTTTGTGTGGTTGTTTTGCCATTTCGGGAGTAATTTTTAAACTAAAAACTGGATAATATAGGTCTGGATCATCAGCTGCCATTTCAACTACTTTTATTTCTCTGCCGCGCAAATCAAAATTGCTAATCATTTGTCTGAAATTTTCAGCTTCACGAGGTGTTTTAAAAGCACCAAGATGTTCTGTTTTACTGTAAGTAAATATCTCCTCTCCAGCATCAAAAGGGTCACCCTCTAAAATTACTTTAAATGGTTTTTTTGGATCTGATTTAGAAACCTTAATAGTTTTAGCTGTACTATTATATTGTTTTGCTAAATCTTTAAAAATCTGCGGTAACTCTGCAGTTTGCTTTGGATTAGTTAATTGGCCCTTCATTTTATAATTTCGATAACCTGCGGTGCCACGAGCGTTTCCATAAAAGCGTAAGTTTTTTATTTTACGGCCTGCTTTTTTCAAAGAAACCATTTCTGCAGGACTAATACCAATGTAATCTACCCCATCGTTTGCCGCTCTTTTTACCATGTATTTAATTGCATGAGCTCCCCAACCTTTGGTATCACTAAATAATGGCATAAAATCAACACTTAAATTTTTATAAGTCTCTTCCATGTCCCTTAGGGTTGATTTGCCTAGCATGCCTTTTTTTTGAGTTTCATCTATTGTTTTAAATTCAGCGCTTAATGTTTTATATTTATCTTGAGCTTCTTTTGTAAGCCTGCCCTCAGTTCTTGCTCCACTTAACAAGTCTTCTATCTCATTAAATTTTTCAAGACGTCTGTCTTTAAAAAGAGATTGTAAAAAATTAGCATTGGTTGGATTAATTCTGTCTTCAACTTTTCCACCAAATGGAGGACTACTTTCTGTTAACTTTTTTCTCATATTTTGATGTACGTCAGATTGTAATTCATCTATGACATACACCTTTTCTTGATCAGCTGACGCACCTAATTCATCACTTTTTCGTACACTTCGTCTACCATATCTGACGTGATACAAAGCATTTGGTGCTTCTTGTGTGTAGTGTGAACTAGGTTGTCTAAATCCTCGACCAAAAATACTGGCTTCAGGGTCAGTAGTTTTAAAAAAAACTACATCTTCATCAAACGTTTCCGATCCATATTGTCTGTATATAAAATTATTATCGTAACTAGCATATTTATTGGCTGATAATGGTTTACCATTATTTTCCAGCACCTTTTCCATTTTTTCATACTTTTTCTTTAGAGGTGCAAAAAAATCGTCAAACATAAAACCTGTTTCTTCTAGTGCTTGTTTATTGTCCTCTAATGTTTTTAAATTCATTTTGTATATTCTTTTAAAAGCAACATCACTATCTCTATTGGGTTCAAAGAAACCACCATAGTGTCTTGTTTGAAATTTCATCCACATCTCAAAATGATCGTTTGCTTCTTGTTGTAGCGTACCAAAAAACCTACTATCCTCTCCTGCTGTTGTTCTAACGTGACCCATAACTCTAGCCAGTACGTTTTCATAGCTTTCTATAAAATCATCAACCACTGGTTGTAATTGAGGTGTGGTGTTGCTACCTAAACGTTTGACAGCGGTATTGTTAGCAGGGTTTCTGGCAACCATCTCTAACAAAGTTCTTGCCGACACCGGTACGTTTTCATCTTTTGCTAATTTTAAATAGCCACCTACTAAATTTCCGTCTCTGTCAAATTTTGCGATATTCGTATCAAATAGTTCATCACGAGTAATCTCGAGTTTTATATTGCCAACTTTCTGTTGTGATGGTTTTTTTAAATAACTTGCCCACGCATCAGCAGAAGCAACATAACCTTTTTTTCTACCCATGCCTGGAAAGGTTGCAATGTAATCAAACAGAGCCGAGCCGTGCACACTTTCATCTGCACCCACGGCTTTAGTTCTTCCTGCCAAAGTCAAAGGATCTTCTTTAACTTTTTTTTGAGCCAACTCAACAAATTGAATATCTTGATCTTTAGCCTCTCTTGCTGCTGCTTGTTGTTTGGTTAACGATTGATAAGCTGCCATGTCATCGGCTATGCTTGATGAGGGTGCAGTGATACTGCTTTGCTCAGGGACATCGATCATATCATCCGTGGCTTTTTTGCCCGAATCCATCAAGCCCCGAATACCTTTATACACTTTTTGACCGGCACGGAAAATAGGTTTTCTTGCCAAAATACCTGTCAGGATACCTCCACCAACGCCAAGCGTTGATAAGGCTTCACTTCTTTCTTCAGCTGCTGTCTTTTGTTGCTCGGCCATAGATCTTAGTAGTAGTTATACGTCTTTTCAGGAAGATCATCCTCGTCCTTATAGTCTGAGTATAACTCAACAAAGTTGCCTTGACGATACCTTAGTATCGCCTGACTCATCGAATCCACATAGTCATCGTTGGAACCATGCGGAAACGCGGCACATTCGTCAATGACATCTTCGGCAAATTTTTCACCATACGGATACCACACGGACCCACTTTCAAAGACAGGGGCTACCGAGTTGACTCGAGTGTGTTTATCATTGCCTCTGGTTGGTGTGAATGGGACCACCGGTATGCCCATGCGTCTGAACTCTTGGGTCAGTGGCTCACCGGACGCTTTCTGTTCTACGATAATCGTCTCTGGTTCCCAGTACCGTTGAGCGTCCATCGCCACAGCTTTGAGCTCTGGAAAGTCAAACTTACCACGCAAGGCATCCAGTAAAATTATATTGGGTGCTCCGCCTTCTTCTGGATAAAAGATACCCCAAGTCGTAATGGCACTATAGTCCGCTGTTTCTTTTTTCGAAAACGCGGTATCATAACTTTGAATGACATGTTGTAACATGGGTAAACCTTCTTTTTCCCAAGGTCGCCACCACTCACGCTTGATGATCGCACCTTCTTCTGAAGTCGGCTCTTGCATATACTGTGCCGACCAGTTACGAATCGGAATCGAGGCTTTAATTTTTTCTAGTTCTTCAATGTCCCAATACTCAGGCCACACTGGGTTCCCTGAGTCGAGAATCGCTGGAAAAGATATCTGTCGCCAAGTATCGGCTTTGGGTTCGGTCTGTGCGCGTAAGAGTCTACCGGTCAAATCATCTTCGGCCCAGCGGGTCATGACCACCAGTATCGAGCCTCCTGGTTGCAAACGCTGACGAGGACCTGAGGTGTACCACTCGTACGCACGCTCCATGGCAGTGTCTGACATAGAATCTTGTTCTGTATGAGGGTCATCGATAATCAGTAAGTCTGCACCACGACCCGTGATTGACGAACCAACGCCAGCAGCATAGTATTCGCCCCCTTGATTCGTTTCCCATCTACCTTTTGCCTTGGAGTCCTCACGCAACTTTACATCACCAAAAATCTGTTTGTATTCCGGTGAGTCAATGATGTTACGAACCTTGGCTCCGAACCTTGCTGCAAGTTCGGTATTGTGAGACACCTGCATAATTTTTAATTTAGGGAACTTACCAATAATCCAAGCAGGGAAGTAAACAGAAGCAAACTCTGATTTGGTATGCCTAGGAGGCATATTGATAATGAGCCTCCCTTTTCTTTGGTCTGCAATATCAGTAAATTCTTTGGCTATGATCTGGTGGTGTCCCCACTCACTCATAACTTTTGATTTTCTACAAATAAAATCGGGCCAGACTTCTTGCACGAAAGCTAAAAAATTATCCTGACAAAGCTTTACATGCTGTATCCAAAGCCTTTCGACTTCGAGCCTCATCTGTTCTGTGGTCATTAGATCGGTCTGCATACAAATTATTATAACGATAACTAGACTTTTTGCTAGTATGTGCATCTATGAAATAGGCTTTTATAGAGGTTTTTGCTGTACGCTAGGGTCTATGCGTGGCACGACACAAAAAAATAAATTTTGATTTTGAGATGGATAATGAGCCTTGTAAATTATAGACAAAAAAAAGGCACAATCCCTGTGCCTAAATTCTAGCCAGTAATCAATCTATTACTATAATTCAAGGTTGCCTTGAAGTTTTTCTGCAAGAGGTTGCAAGAGAATTGCTATGTGAGTTTTTAAATCACTTGATTGAGCTGTGCCTTGATACTTAATAAGATTTTCTAAAAGTATCTTTTCCAATTGACTAGCATATAATTGATAATCAATTTGCTCATTGACAAGTACACCCTCTACTCTCTCCCTCTCTTGAGGTGTTAGTTGGCTCTCTACAAATTGCATTAAGTTAAAATTATTATCAGGCATTATTCATCTCCTTTTACGTTTAATTCATCATAAGATGTAACTGTTGTATTATCCTTTATAACTTCCTCTATATGATGACCTGGAATTGAATAATTTACAGCTAATGAGTTAATAACATTTTTATAATCTATTACTTTTCTTTTTTTAGGTGTAAGAAAAAAATAGGTATAAATGTTATTAGTTTTTACAGCTACAGTTTTTCTTAATAGTTTATTAAGAATAGATAAAACATTTTTTCTACTTTTGTTATATAAATCCTTATCACTATCAAATTGCTGTTTAAAGGTTGCAAAAGATTTTAATAATACCCTTTCATCTTTTGTAAGTTTTTTATCTGTTGATAAGATAAAATTTTCGTTCAGTTTTTGTAAGTTCATATTTTTACTCCTATTGGTTAATTAATATTATCTTACCCTTTTAATTATAAGGATTTACTATCCCATGTCTACTTATATATGCCTATATATAGAAAATAATTTTGCTTGACTTTTTTTTAGAAATCCGTGCAGGTTTTTTTATATACTCAAACTCGCTCGTACCCTGCCCAAACGGGACGGGGTGGCGAAGCCTCCTGGGGTTTTTTTATATAACGACACGGATCAAAATCTTCTTGCAAACGTCGGGACAACCACAGTTCCTGGAAGCCCAGCAGGATAAACTATATAGCTTACAGACCACGCACCACGCACGGCGGGACGGCGGGACAACAGACAAAAAAAACCCCGAGCTTGGGGGCTCGGGGAAAGTAGGTCGCTAATGAATTAAAAAACTAAAACTAAAAAAAATCCATTGACCTCGAGGACGGCGAGGGTTTCTCGCCTATATGCCTATCAGCATATTTCAAAACCCCCTGACTGTCTACAAAAATTTGCAAACCTTTGCACATTCTCAACATCAAAAGGGTAACTATCTTCCCAACTTCTTTGTTTATAGAGCTTATCCCATTTCTTTTTCTGCACTTCTGGATAGTCAGCAGGTGCAAGGTTGTCCTTACCTGTTAGCTTTATAACTTCTTGCTTTAATGCTTCCATTTTCTTTTCTACCTTAGCATTATGCACACTAGCCACTTTCATAGCTTCATTGACTTCCTTTTCTTTTTCAGCAGTATGCCCTTTTTTAATAAGTGCATCTAAAGAGTTCGCAATCCTTATTGCTCTATCTTCGTCAACTTGATGACCTGAATTCATATGCCATTCATCATAATCAGCTTCAGAAATCTCGCCTGTATACTCATACACATAATGAGCCAACTGTCGCCACCACCAAACATTGTTGCGAAAATACTCACCAACATTTTCATCTTGAAATTTTTCTTTCGCTTCCCAATATGCTTTTCTTTCTTCTTCGGTAGCTACCTCATAATCAATCTCTTTAGGTCTAACACTACCTTCTTTTATTGTCGGATTTAATCCGTATACATCAAAACCCATATTTACCTCACTTTTTTGATTAATAGTATCTCCCATAATAGCAAATATATAAGATATTGCAAATTTTTTAGCTCCTTATTTGCGATATTTCAATTTGCCCTATACTAGAGTACCCCCAAAATTGATGAAAAGATGAGTTATGTACCATCTGTCAGGTTTAGCCGAACCAGCTGGTTCCTGGTAACCAGCCTGGTTTTTATAAGTAACAAGACAGAGCTGCGACGGCGCGGCGCGGCGGGGCCAGCAGGTTAGAACCAAAGACTTACCAAGTAGATAGCGATCAACAACGAGACTTTAGGCATTAAGAAGGGGAAGAGAAGCGTAGCCAGCAGGGCCCCAGACAACAGACCCAAGTCTACTCACCTCCATTAGCATCACCGGCGTCGGGATCCTGGGCTTCATATTGTTCTTGTTCTTCTAGCTGCTGAGCCCACTCGGCGTGGGGATCGAGATCCTCCTGGGAAGGTATATCTATTACCACGAGATCTTCATGGACTTCGGCGCGCGCGGCGGGATTCAATTGTAATAACATATCTACTAACATAGCTTCTCCTAATTTGTAATTTTATTAGCATACGTGACGTCCTGCTCATTCGTGTGAAACGAAACTTTTTCATCCAATGAAAACTCTGCGTGATCAGGTACATTTTGCACTGTGCCGACACCTTTGCTTCTGTCCCCATCGGTGATCAACACCCACATTTTTTCTGTCACACCGTCAGGGGCTTTTGGAAAGACGCAGTATATGTATTCGCTTGACACCTCAGGGTTATTCTTAACTTCGTGATATAAGTCTTCTCCATGCTCTTTACAGCTGTACACCACATTGCCTTTTTCTTTCTTGTTCATTTTGTCCTCTCTTGTTGTTTTAATGTACTCCCACCTTATCCCATATTAAATAGTATTACAAGCTTTTTTTCTAAACCTGGAAACCTGAGTTTAAACGCTACCTGCCATCATCAAGTGCACCAATTCTACCAAAGTAGATATTGGTGCACTTTGATCCTGGTAAAACCCAGCTGGTTGCGCCAGTTGGTCCCTGATGGTATAGAGAGTCAGCGCGGGACGGCGCACGGGACGGCGGGACGAGGGCTTCTCAGGAGGATCCTGGCTGGGATGGCCAGCAGGATCTTTATATGACTTAGGTCCCAGCGGGACGGGGCACGGCGGGACGGGACTTCAGGAATGATGGTGCACGTGGCGTGGATCAGCAGCCTGGGATGCCAGCAGGATCATATGATATAAAGTTTCGGGGTCAGCGCGGGACGGCGCGGCGCGGGACAAGGATTCTATGACACTCGGTGCACGAACCTCTAGAAGTTCTAGCCTTGTCTCCGAGGTACCTACATTGAGAATACGGACAGTTCCACCCGCTTGTTGATAGTTTAGATGCCAATTAATCTGAAACTTTGACAACCCACAATTCTTAACATCTGTAGCTTTAAGCTCTAACCAAAAAGATCTACCCTCAATACACCCAAAAACATCAGGTATTCCGTTGATTGTAGAGGATTCTATACGAGTCAGATGCCAGTCTTTACGCCCTTTCTGAAGCTGGTTAATCTTTTTCCATAGTTTTGACTCTTTGGTGGACATTTAGTTAATTTGATATACGATATTATTATGGATCAGAAAATGGACAAATATGGTAATTTAACTATATCACTCTTTGACATAAATGACAAAAGTGATGAGGACAAATTTTTTTATTTTTATATGGGTCTTGACCGACCTAATAAAAAACTAATTGAAAATGCTTTTTACCAAGCTTACTCAAAAAAATTACTTAACAAAGAAAATCCAGACATCATTCACCGCGAAGAAAATGGTATAACTCACATAGAAGTACACCCATCAAATATTTTAGCAAACATAGAAATTATAAAGAGGATTTTAGCAACTGATGTGTTTGAAGATGAAAACGAGTAAGCACCCGCTGTATATAGTGATTTGGAAAGATCATACCGGTGACTCAGCTTGGAAAAGTGAAGAGGAGATTAGAAAAGAAAAATACATACTGGCTTATAGTATTGGTTACCTAATACATCAAGATAAGGAATCGGTAAAATTATGTAATACTTACACCTCTGACGACGGCTACGGTGGTTTAGATCTGATACTTAAATCTTGTATCGTTGAAATGTACGAGATTGAAATGCAAAACTAATCATTATCACCCTGAACGATTATAGTATTAGCTCCTATTTTTTGTTCTAATTCTTGTAGTCTTTGCTCTAGCTGATCTCTACTCATACCCTCTAATGTGTTATGAGTTATTTCTTTTTTGTCTACATATTGACCTGCCAATTGCCCTGACCTAAATTCAGCATTGATAGCAGCAGTGTACTGACCTTTCTTTTCACTACCGTCCCTAAGTTTCTCTAATATCTTATAGCGTCTCAGTTTATCTTTTTCGTACTTTGCCTGTTCCTCACTTAATCGCATTTCAAGATAGCGACATACATGTGGGTTTATTTCAGGATTTGTTAGTCTACTTCCTAAAACCATAGCTGAATTTTCT
>CEQC01037612.1_pt1 | contig 11219 bp, 9 predicted proteins | sample 531021 | NCBI WGS metagenome assembly CEQC01 (sample SAMEA2621213, study PRJEB7988) | marine metagenome | biome: marine biome (ENVO:00000447); feature: surface water layer (ENVO:00002042); material: "saline water (ENVO:00002010), including plankton (ENVO:xxxxxxxx)" | depth 5 m
CCCGTTTACACCATCTGGTGTTGGTACACAAACCAGATATTTTATTGAGGCTCTTCTTAAAACTGGAAGATACTCTTTTGTTTGTTTTGGCGGCGCAATTAAGCATGAAAATTACCAACCAATGAAAACACATGAATGGGGCGAAGATTGGATTATTTATCCAGTAAATGGATATGGAAATCCAGACATGGTGCGCTCAGTTTTACGAAATCATAAGCCAGATTTGGTTTGGTTTATGACTGACCCTCGTTTTTGGACCTGGCTGTGGGCAATGGATAATGAGATTAGGACACACGTTCCCATGGTATATCACCATGTTTGGGATAACAAACCATATCCCTATTATAATAAAGCTCATTACTTGTCAAACGACAAGATTGTTTGTATTTCAAAAGTAACTCATGATATTGTGCAGACCGTAACCCCAGAGGTAGAATCAATTTACTTGCCTCACGCTGTAGATGGTGAAATATTTAAACCTCTACCCAAAAGTGAAATTCAACAATTTAAGCAGTCTACCCTTCCAAGCTCAAAAAACAAATTTATGTTTTTTTGGAACAACCGCAATGCACGTCGAAAACAAAGTGGCTCATTGATTTGGTGGTTTAAGGAGTTTTTGGACAAAGTTGGGCACGATAAAGCAACACTGCTTATGCATACTGACCCAAAAGATCCTCATGGGCAAGATTTAGGTGCAATTGTTAATGGTCTTGGTTTAACAAATGGTCAAGTATATATTTCTAATCAAAAAGTTCCACCACAAGAGTTGGCTAAAATTATTAATATGTGTGATTGCACAATCAATATTTCTGATGCTGAGGGATTTGGTCTTGGAACTTTAGAATCGCTTTCTTGTGGTGTTCCAATTATTGTTAATATGACTGGCGGACTACAAGAACAGGTAACTGATGGCAAAAACTGGTTTGGTATTGGAATTGAGCCCGCTTCAAAGGCAATTATCGGCTCACAGGATGTTCCATATATCTATGAAGATCGCATTAATAAAAACGATTTTATTGACGCTTTAACTAAAATATTCGAAATGCCTGAAGATGAGCGTCAAAAACTTGGTGAATTAGGTCGTAAACATGTACAAAGCAATTATAATTTCGAAACTTTTTGTAATGACTGGATTAAAACTATCGATGAAACGATTGAAAATCATGGATCTTGGGAAACAAGAAAGGGCTATACACCATACACATTTATGGAGATTAAATAATGAAAACAATTTTAGTAAAAGGACCGGCGCTTTCTCGCTCAGGATATGGTGAACAAACTCGATTTGCACTTCGCTCTTTGCGTGCTCATGAAGATAGGTTTAATATTTTGCTACAAAATATTCCTTGGGGGCATACAGGTTGGATTACCGAAAGTGGTGAAGAGCGTGATTGGTTAGATCATCTTATTGGTAAAACTCAACATCATATTAGTCAGCAACTTCCTATTGATATGTCCTTGCAGGTTACTATTCCAAACGAGTGGGAAAAAATTGCACCAGTTAATATAGGATACACTGCTGGAATTGAGGCAACAAAAGTATCCCCTCAGTGGATTGAAAAATCTACTTTGATGGATAGGATTATCACAATTTCAGAACACTCAAAAAATGTTTATCAAAACACTGTTTATGAAGGGGTGATTGAACAGACTGGTGAAAAAGCTGAATTTAGAACGCATACGCCAATTGAAGTTGTACACTACCCAGTTAAAAGTCTTGATACAGAAGATTTAAATATTGATTTAGATTATGATTTTAATTTTTTAACGGTCGCACAGTTTGGACCAAGAAAAAACATGATCAATACAGTTAATTGGTTTTTACAAGAATTTGGAGATGATGAGGTTGGTCTAATTTTAAAAACTAACATTGCAAATTGTAGCACTACTGACAGTCTTAATACACAAGCAAAAATTGCTACAATTTTATCAAATTATCCAAATGCAAAATGTAAAGTATATCTGCTTCATGGTGATCTAACATTGGCACAGATGAACTCACTATACACTAATCCAAAAGTAAAGGTATATGTAACTCATACACATGGAGAAGGTTTTGGTATCCCCATCTTTGAAGCAGCATACCATGGAGTGCCCGTAATTGCCCCTGCTTGGAGCGGACAAAATGATTTCTTACATGCCCACACTAAAACCGGGAAGCGAAAGAAAGCCAAACTACGGGCTCTATTTTCTAAGGTAGAATATACTATTGGACAAGTACCACCAGAAGCGGTCTGGCAAGGAGTAATTCAGCCTGATGCAGGATGGTGCTATCCAACTCAACAAAGTGCTAAAAAAACCATGAGAGAGGTTTATGAAAATTATTCTAAACATACTAAAGTAGCAAAACAGTTGCAAAAGCATCTTTTAGAAAATTTTACTAAAGAAAATCAATATGCTAAATTTGCCGATGCTGTTTACACTCAAAATCAAGACGCTTGGTTATCAGAAATTTCTAACATTATTAAGGAATACGAATGAAAAAAATAGTTTTTATATCTGATTTTTTCTTAGATCGTGTGATTGGGGGTGGAGAACTAAATGATCACGAGTTGATTAAACTTTTGAGAAAAAGTAATAAAGACGTACAATGTTTTGAATCCCATTTAGTTACCAAAGAATTTATTCAGGATAACATAGACTGTTTTTACATAATATCTAATTTTTGTAATCTTCCATATAATGTACGAGAAAAGATCACTTATGAGTGTGAATATATTATATATGAACATGATCATAAATATTTAAACACCAGAAATCCAATATTTTTCGAAGACCTTAAAGCATCAAACGACAAATTTAGAAATTACTTTTTTTATAAAAATGCAAAAAAAGTCTTTTGTCAAACTGATTACCACAAAAATATAATTGTAAAAAATCTTAATTTAGATAATATTATATCTGTGAACGGAAATTTATGGTCCTCTGAGGCATTAGAAAAATTAAAAACTTTTTCTTTGAAAGAAAAAAAAGATAAAGTTTCTATTTTGAAAAGCTCAACCCCACACAAAAACACGATGGGTGCTATTGACTATTGCAATAAAAATAATTTACAATATGACTTAATAGAGGACTCAAATTACATTAATTTTTTAAATAAGCTTAGTGAAAATAAGAAATTAATTTTCTTCCCTAAATCACCAGAAACTTTATCCCGAATTGTTTGTGAAGCTAGAATGATGGGTATTGGTGTGATTTTGAATCAGATGGTTGGAGCAAGTTACGAGTCTTGGTTCAATTTGAAAGGGGAAAAATTAATAGATTATATGAATAACAGAAGGCAGCACATTTTAAATTTAATATTAAATGAATTAGACAAGCCAAGAACTACAAAAACTGATAAAAAAATTAGTATCATAACAACGTTCCATAAAGCTGAAGAATATCTAGAAGATTATTTAGAAAACATAACCAAACAAACCATTTTTGATCAGTGTGAGTTAATTTTAGTTGATTCTGCTTCACCGGGCAATGAAGAAGAAATAGTTAGAAAATACATGAAAAAGTATGAAAATATACATTACTATCAATATGATAAAAATTTTAAACCAACAATAGGACACAATATAGCGATTATGAAAAGCAATTGCCCATTTGTTGTATGGGCGATGATAGACGATAGGAAAAGTATTGATGGTATAGAGGCTTTGTATAATAAATTAGTTTCTGATGAGAACTTAGAGTTGGTATACGGAGATTGTTTAGTTACAACAAATAAAAATGAAACAGTAGAAAATACTAAATCAACAAAATTATCAGAACACTCTATTTTACCTTTTTCAAAAGAAAACATGATAAAATGTTTACCGGGACCGATGCCAATGTGGAGAAAGCGACTTCATGAAAAAGTTGGTTTTTTTGATGAAGTAAATCATGATTTTTCAGATGATTGGGATCTGTGGCTACGCGCTGTTAGTGCTGGATGTACATTTGACAAAATTGATAGAGTTGTTGGATTGTACATGGAAGGTGGAAGATCTCAATGGGAAAATAATATTGACCAAAGAATTGAAGAGGCTGATATATTTTTTAAAAACTCTCACATATTTGGGCAAAATTTTCAAAAGTATCACAGTTACTTTTCGCAATTTAAGAGATAAAAATGATAGATCACAAAGATATTATACCACTCGTTAAGGTTGAGATGTCGGGACTAAATAGAAACACTGACTTAGGTACTTTAGAAAAAGAAAGTGGATATGAGATTATAAAAAATTTTGTAAATCAAAAAACAAATCATATTAAAACACCTATTCGCCAACTTAGAGAAGATGGGTGTATTTCTTTGGGCAAAATTACAAATGCCACAGAGGTCAAAAAAGAACTTTTTCAATATCCAATCTATAGAGGTCATATAAAAAATGAAATTTATAGTGATGGTATACCCATAACAGATTATAGACATAACGACTTAAGATCTGGTATGTATTGCTGGTCAATGTCTGATTTATTAAAGTGTCAATCTGTTGTTGATATAGCCTCTAATCCTTTGATAATTGATTTTGTTAGTAGGTATTTAGGCTGTTTGCCAACATGTTATGGTATTAATTGTATGCTTTCTTCGGGCACGTCTGGTCACGGCACTACTCAAAGACACAGAGACTCAGACGATTTTAAGTTTTTATCTTTGTTTGTTTATTTAGATGAGGTTACACTTTTTAATGGACCACATGTTTATGAGTTAGGCACTCATTTAGGAAATCCTGATGGACAAAAGGGCAATGAGCTACCCCATGAAAGCATAAATAAAAAAATTCTAACTGGGACGGCTGGAGAAGGATTTATTGAAGACAATTGGGGTGTTCACTACGGCATGCCGCTTAGACCAGACAGATCAAGGATTTGTATGTGGGTAAGATACGGTCTATATGACAATTATACTGCTAGAAACAGTGTAAACATAGCAGAACACGCAGCACAAGAACATTTGTTTGATATGACTAATGAGATTAACAAATACGTCTTTAGATTTGTAACTAAAGATTAATTTATTTGTAAAAAATTATTTGATACACTCAATTGAGTGTGTTATATTATACTATATTTGGAGGCACTTAGTGGCAATTAATGATGTAGCAAGAGAGATTATGATTGCTTACAATACAGAAGCTTTTATAGAGACTGGCTTGTTTAGAGGTGGTACACCAACGATAATTAGATCTTGGTTTCCAACAGTTAAAATATATGAAATAGAAATAAATGGCGAATTTTACAATTATGGTAAGGAACTGTTTCAGGGTGACCCAAACACTGAAATATTTTTATCAGATTCAAAAAAGTATTTAGAGCAAAATATCAAAAAATTTGAAAAATACAATAATCCTTTGTTTTTTCTAGACGCTCATTGGGATCCTAATAATTGGCCGCTAAGGCAAGAAATAAAACACATATGTGAATTGCAAAGCCCAATAATATTAATTGATGATTTTAAAACACCGGGCAAAACATATGGCTATGATTCATATAAAGGACAAGAGTGTTCAAAAGATTATGTGTCAGATCTAATAAAGCCATTCACTGATTACATATATTTTAGTGAAAAAGCCAATCAAGATGGTCAAGGTTGCGGTGTAATATTTATAAATCGAACCCATGATGAGATAGAACCTTATATGGAAAAGTTTGGTATTTTTGGAGAAAAATTATGATTTTTTTATTTAATTCAAAAATTACTAATCTTGAAGATTTTAAGACTTGTGTAAGTAGTGTTTCTGATTATCCATGGAAAAGTGTTATTTTTCATTATGAAACCGATTCAAAGCTACACGTTGAAGATTTTCTAAAAAGTAAATTTTCTCACACAAGTTTGATCATGGAAAATAGCGTTAATAAAACTCAACAAGATTGGCAAAAAACTTTACAAAAGATCGATACAGATTTAGTATGGTTGTGTTGTGAACATGATTATAGTTTTGTAGATAAAGACTACAGTCACTTAGAAGAGGTTGTGAACTACGCAAAAGGCTATGGCACAGAAAAATTATTTTCAATATCAATAAGCAACTGGAGAGAATCACTTAAAAAATGTGTAATGCATGATTTAGGCACATGGGATTCTGTTCAAAATGATCATTCTGCCCCTACGTTTTTTTGGCTAACAAATAAAGACTTCGATAGTCATAGAATTATAACAAAAGGGCTGCTCGAAGAGTGGTTTTGTTCTGGAGATTATAATAACCAGATTATAGAAAAACCCGAGGACTTAAACAACATAGAAAGATATACCAGACCCTGGAAAGTATTCGTATCTTCCAGAGAAATATGCAGAAAAATTACTGATATTTGTGAGGAAAATAATTTTATTGATGAAAATATTGATAAAGAGGTTAGAAAAATTAGACTAGTAAAATATTACTTATCAAAACTTCACCCAACTGATAGATGTTTGGCAAACCCAAGACATGAACCAGGCATCTTTAATCGGGTTATGAAATATTATGGTCTCAAACAAAGGAAAAGAAAATGAATAACAGAAAGTATCTTCCAACTCTGTCGGAGCTTGTTGATAGATTGTCAATCGTACAATTAAAAGAAGTGTTTATACCTGAACATAAAGAGGAATACGCAGAAGAAATTTTATGTATTTTACATGACATTGATTTAACATTAAAAGAAAAAGATGCTAAAATAGATAGTGAAGTGATTAGAGCAATTGTAGTTTTGTCTCAAATGAATTTACATATTTGGCACAATGAATCAAACTATCGCAAAGGGATAAGGGAAGGTAATGATCTTGAACTTACTCATGGATTAAACGGGATTAGAAATACAGCAAAGAATATAATTCAGGAAATTGTTGGAGGCAGAAAAGACTACAAAATAGATTGCCTTGCCGCAGAATTTAAAGATTGGCAAATTAGCTGGAGTCAAAAGGAATAAAAATGCTTGCAAATAATAAAAATAAACTAACAAACAGAAGGAATCAAAAGGAGTAAAGATGCCTGCGAATGATAAAAATAAAGTAACAATCTTAAAGTTAAGAAGACAAAAAAGAGAAGGAACCAAAACAGTTCTTACAACTGCTTATGATTATCCACAAGCGAACATCGCAGACGGTGCAGGTGTGGATGCTATTTTAGTGGGTGACTCACTTGGAATGACCACAATGGGATATAAAAGCACAATTCCTGTTACAATGGACGATATGATACGTTCTGCTGAGTCAGTGGCTAGAGGTGCTAAAAATGCTTTTCTAATTGGAGATATGCCATACATGTCATATCAGGTATCCAATGAGGATGCTGTCTTGAACGCAGGGAAATTTGTTAAGGCAGGTATGGATTGTGTCAAGGTAGAGGGAGCCATGGTTGAAAGAATCAAAGCGATTTGTGACGCCGGTATTATGGTTATGAGTCACCTTGGACTAACTCCACACACTCGTGCCAAGTTGGGTGGATATCGTGTTCAGGGCAAAACTGCTGCACAAGCAGAAATTATTTTAGAACAGGCTTTAGCTTTAGAAGAGGCGGGATGCTCATTTCTTTTGTTAGAAGGCATGCCTCGCGAATCTGCTAGTATGATCGCTAAAAAGTTAACTATTCCTGTGTATGGTATTGGAGCAGGTGATAAAGTAGATGGACAGCTTGTAATCTTTCATGACCTGATGGGTCTATTTTGGGAATTTAAGTCTAAGTTTGTAAAAAGATACTGTGAAGCTGGTCAAATAATGCAAAATGCTTTAAAACAATATGCTTCTGAAGTGCGAAATGGTGTTTTTCCTGCTGAAGAAAACTTTTATGCTATTAAAGAAGAAGAGTTAGAAAAGCTTTTATCTGGTGGAAATTGGAAAGTTGAGAGAGTTATTTATGAAACAGATCAAGGATTTCCCACAAACCATAGCGCGACACCTAATACAACAACAAAAAATAAAGATGAGAAAGACTTCAATAAGTCTTGAATATGTAATAGGAGTTACAATTGAATAATAAAATAAAAGTTGCTGATTATCTTATCAATAGATTAGGTGAATATGGTGTCAAAGAAGTTTTTCAAGTGTATGGAGCAGCCACTGGACACTTGGTTGATGCTTTTGTTAGAGCCAAGAATATAAGATACATAGCGCCCTTTCATGAGCAAGCCTGTGGTTTTGCTGCTGAAGGTTATGCTAAAACCACTGGTAATTTTGGTGTTGCCATGGCAACTTCTGGACCCGGAGGGCAGAATTTAGCTACATGTGCAGGTAATTGTTATTTCGATTCTGTTCCTTGTTTATTCATAACTGGGCAGATCAAACAACAATTTATGAGACCTGACAAATCAATTAGACAAATTGGCTTTCAAGAATCTGATATGGTTGGACTTATGTCCACCGTGACCAAATACTCAGTTATGGTCACGAAACCAGAAGACATAAAATATGAACTTGAAAAATGCATACATATTATGAAATCTGGTCGTCCCGGTCCCGTACATTTAGATATTCCAATTGATATTGCAAAATCTATGATTGACCCAGATGCTCTTTTACCTTATGATCAAACGATAAAAATGAGCTTTGATGAGGATGCAATTAATAAACAAATTGATCTATTCATTGATGATTTGTTGAAAAGTGAAAGACCCGCACTGATGATTGGCGGTGGTGTGCGACTATCTGGTGCTGAAAAAGATATTTTAGAATTGGGTAATAAACTAAAAATACCAATTTTTCCAACTTGGAATGCTTTAGATATAATATGTTCAGATTATGCATATTATGGTGGACGGATTGGTACTTACGGTGGTGCAGGTAGAAATTTTGGTATTCAAAATACAGATTTATTGTTATCAATTGGCAGCAGAATTTCTGGAAGAATTACAGGGGGAAATATACATAGTTTTGCTAGAGAGGCAAAAAAATACATGGTTGATGTAGACGCCCCTGGTTTACAAAAGAAACTACAACAAGTTCCATTTGATGTGTGCATCTATTCTGATGCTAAGTTGTTTATTAAGCTTCTAATGAAGAAGCTGGATGAAGTACCAGACTTTACAGAATGGATGAATCGCTGTGAATATTGGAAAAATAAATATGACCCTGTAACTCCAGAGATGTTTGAGGAAGCAAAACATGTGAATCAATATGCTTTTACTAGAATCTTATCTGAAGAAATGGGTAATAATGATATTTTAGTTGGTGATTGCGGTGGAAATATTGTTGTTATCAATCATAGTTTTAAAACAAAAACAGGACAAAGATATTTTACCAATAACGGAAATTCTCCAATGGGATTTTCGTTTGCTGGCGCAATTGGCGCTTGGTTCGCATGTGATAAAGAAAACCAAAATGTTGTATGTATCATAGGTGATGGAGGGATGAATATGAATATTCAAGAACTTCAAACATTAGTAAACTACAATGTTGGTGTTAAAGTAATAATTTTAAACAACCATATATATGGAATAACTAAGGCATTCCAAGAAACAAACTTCGAAGGAAGAATGGAAGCCTGTGGTCCTATAGGGTACAACCCTCCTGATTTTATTAAGGTAGCCAAAGCATATCAGCTTGATACCATGAAAATTGAAGGCTCTGATTATGAAAAGATTAGACAGCAAATCAGAGAAATGCTATCACACGATGGACCTTTAATAGTAGATGTAAATTGTCATGAGCAACACACATATGAGCCTAAATTAATTGGCTGGGAAACACCGATTGAAGATATGTACCCTTATCTTTCAAGAGAAGAGTTTTTAGAAAATATGATCATAGAACCTTTAGAGATTTCTTTAAATCCAGACAGATTAGTTTACCCAACACTTGTTGGAACTGAAACAATGGAATAGTTTTGAAATTTAAAGAAATAAAAATTTATGAGCCTGATGTTTTTACTGACTATAGAGGAGATTTATGGACTCTGTGGAAAAAACCCTCTGAGTCTAATATAGATTTTAATCATGACAAAGTTTCAACCAGTAGAAAAAATGTCTTAAGGGGAATCCATGGTGATTTTAAGTCAACAAAATTAGTTACATGTTTATATGGAGAGATATACTTTGTGGTTGTTGATAATAGAAAAGAATCGCCAACTTATGGTCAATGGGATCACATGATTTTAAATGATAAAAAAAGAAAAATGGTTCTTTTACCCCCCGGTTTTGGAAATGGTTTTCTAGTCCTCACCGACAATTCCGTCTTTCATTACAAGTGGCAATATGAAGGTGATTATCCAGATGTAAAAGATCAATTTACAATTAAATGGAATTCTAAAAAAATAGGTATAAACTGGCCTATAAATAATCCAATATTACAAGAGAGAGACAAATGACATACAAGTGGCCCTTGATTAATAATAATATATCTGAAGAGGATAAAAAAGTTTTAGCTAATTTTATCTTAAATACAGATCGGTTCACAAATGGACCAAAAGTTAAAGAGTTTGAAAATAAATGGTCTGAATGGCTTGGAGTTAAATATAGCGTGATGGTTGGCTCTGGTGCAGCAGCTAATTACATTACAACTGCGATAGTTAGAGAATTAAAGGGTCAAAAAGGGGAAGTAATAGTTCCTCCAATCGGATGGGTCTCAGATGTTTCAGCTATAATCAACACTGGTTTTACACCAGTGTTCGTTGATGTTGATTTAGAGACAATGGCTATTTCATATGAAAACATAAAAAATGCAATTAATGAAAATACAAAAGCAATAGTTTTGGTGCATGCTTTAGGTTTTAATGGTATTAATGAAAAGTTAATTGAACTAGCAAAAGAACATGAACTTATATTAATAGAAGATTGTTGTGAATCTCATGGCGCAACATATAAGGGAAAAAAAGTTGGCTCTATGTCTGATATGTCATGTTTCTCCTTTTATTTTGGGCATCATATGACCACTATTGAGGGAGGCATGGTTTGTACTAATGATTATGAAACGTATCAACTGGCTAGAATGTTTAGGTCTCATGGAATGACCAGAGAGGCGGATGAAGAAACACACAAGAAATATTCAAAACCGGATGTAAACCCATTATTTACTTTTGCTGTTCCGGGGTATAATATGCGTAGCACTGAAATAAATGCTGTTATTGGGCTTGAACAAATTGAAAGATTAGATTATAATATACAAATGAGGCAAAAAAATTTAGATATTTGGTTGTCTGCTTTAGATCCTTCCAAGTATTATACAAACTTTTTTGTTGAAGGTAGTAGTAATTACGCTTTGCCTCTTATCTTGAATAAAGACAACAACAATATTAAAGAAGTTTGTAAAATTCTGGAACAACAAGGTGTAGAATATC